>JADMIO010852267.1_pt1 | contig 104574 bp, 105 predicted proteins | sample 8958161 | NCBI WGS metagenome assembly JADMIO01 (sample SAMN16585339, study PRJNA669376) | soil metagenome | isolation source: Crop rotation soil | place: USA: Cullars Rotation, Alabama | collected 2011 | reverse complement strand
CGCGACAACTTGTCCACGTGGAATTCTAAGCTTAGGATCCCAATGTGCTGGAAAGATGGCGTCGAGGTGCCGGCCGAGAACGTGATCGGCCAGGTGGGGCAGGGTTACAAGTACGCCATCGATACGCTGAACGGTGGACGCGTCGGCATTGGCGCGCAGATGATCGGCGTCGCCGGCGGCGCGCTCGCGGCGGCGACGGAGTACGTGAAGGAGCGAAAGCAGTTCAACAAGCCGCTCGCCGACTTCCAGGCGATCCAGTTCCAGCTCGCGCAGGCGCGCACGGAGCTCGAGGCGGCGCGGCTGATGGTCTACAATGCCGCCCGACTCAAGGACGCGGGGAAGGACATCGTCATGGAAGGCGCGATGGCCAAGCTGTTCGCGTCCCAGGTGGCCGAGCGCGTGACGTCGTTGTCCCTCGAGCTGTTCGGCGGGTATGGCTATACCAAGGACTACCCGGCCGAGAAGTTCTATCGTGACGCGAAGATCGGGGCGATCTACGAGGGCACGTCGAACATGCAGCTCCAGACGATCGCCAAGGCCCTGCTGAAGTAATTCGACAATTGACGGCGCAGCCGTCGCCGGCTATCGTATTGTCGAAGATTAAGGTTTCAACCATCGACAGGACGCGCAATGGCTGACCGCGCCGACATGCTGCAGGGAACGCTCGACCTCCTGATCCTGAGGAGTATTCGAACCGCCCCCCTCCACGGCTGGGGAATTTCCCGACGCATCCGCGAGCTCTCGAACGACGTGCTCCAGGTGAATCAGGGCTCCCTGTATCCCGCACTGTATCGCCTGCAGGATCGCGGGCTTATCACGTCGGATTGGGGACAATCCGAAGAAGGACGGCGCGCCCGCATCTACACGCTCACAGCGACGGGTCGCAAGCAGATTGCCGCCGAGCAGGCCGACTGGCGGCGATTCGCGGCGGCGATCGAGCAAGTGCTCCAGGGAACCTGACGGAGCGCCAATGATCGAGCGCATGCGCCAGCTCGCGCGACGGACGGCGGCATTCCTGGGCCGAGCCGACCGCGAATCCATCATGAATGAGGAAATGCGCTTCCACCTCGACATGGAGGCGAAGGCGCTCGAGCGAGCGGGCATGTCGCCAGAGGAAGCGCGGCGACACGCCCGCGTGCTATTCGGCGGCGTCGAGCGACACAAGGAAGACGGTCGCGACGCACGCGGAACTCGCCTCGCCGAAGACCTCGTGCAGGACCTCACCTATGCGGCGCGCCAGCTGCGTACGAGCCCCGGCTTTGCGGCGGCAACACTGTCCACCCTCGCCCTGGGGATCGGTTTGAGCACGGTCATGTTCGGCATCCTCAACGTGGCCATGTTCGAGCCCCTGCCCTTCGAGTCGCTCGATCGACTGGTGGCCATCCGCCAGTATTCCCCGGCGACCTGCCCGAATTGCTCGCACATCGCGGCGGCGAACTACTACGATGTCCACGATCGGACCCGGACGTTGTCATCGGTCTCGATGTACGCCGAGTGGTCGCCCGTGCTGCGCGGCGCCGACCGCAGCGACGTGCTCCGAGGGGCCCGCGTCACCCACGAGTTCTTCGAGACGCTGCGTGTTCGTCCGTTGCTCGGCCGTCTCTTCACCCCGGCTGACGTCTCCGCCGACCAGGCGAGCGCCGTCGTCGTGAGCGAACGGCTGTGGCGCGCGCGGTTCGCCGGAGATAGCACGATCGTCGGTCGGACGCTCGTGCTCGATTCTCGGCCGATGACCATCGTCGGCGTACTCCCGGCCGATGTGAGCTTCCCGACGTGGTCCGAGATCTGGCTGCCGATCATCGCTGACGGCCGTCTGCGCGAAGAACGCAAGTGGACGAACTACCAGGTGATAGGCCGCCTCCGCGATGGCGCGACGCTGGCGAGCGCCAACGCCGAGCTGGCGACGATCAGCGCATCGCTCGCGAAAGCGTATCCAAACGTGATCGGTACCGATGTCATCGGGGTGGGCCCGCTGAGCGGCGACGACGGCGGAAAGGACGAGCTCGTCCTGTTTGGCATCGCCGTCGCACTGATCGTGGTCATCGCCTGTATCAACCTCGCCGGACTCTTGATTGCACGGCTCTCGGCGCGCGAGCGTGAGATCTCCGTCCGGACCGCGATGGGCGCAGCGCCCGGACGCATCGCGCGGCAGCTGCTCTGTGAGACGCTACTCCTCGCGTTGATCGGCAGCCTGCTCGGCGCCGTGGTGGCTGCGGTGGGCATGGGCCTCATCAAGGCGGCGTCGCCAGCGAGTCTCGTCGACGCAATACCGGCGTGGCCGCACCTCGGGGTCGACTGGCGGGCGCTCGCGTTCGCGACGGCCATGGGGGCGCTGACAGGAATCCTGATTGGACTCTGGCCCGCCGTAAAATTCTCGCGACCCCAGGTCGCGAGGATGCTGAGAGTCGCGACTCCGACGATGACTGGATCGGGGCGGACACGCCGCATTCTCGTCGGGATGCAAATCGCATTCGCCGTGGTGCTGATGTCGGCCGCGGGCATGATCGGACGGAGCCTCGCGAAGGCGTATGCGGCACCGCGCGGCTTCGATGGGACGAACGTCGTCAGCTTCAAGGTTCAGCTGCCGCCAGCTGCCGCCGGAAGCACGCCGGATCCGTACCTGTTCGATCGCATCGTGGAGCGCGTCGAGGCAATTCCGGGCGTCGACCGCGCCGCGGCTACGATCGCGCTGCCGCTGAGCTTTTCCTACAGCAGCAATACGTTCCGCGTCGAGGGGCAGCCCGTCGCCGCGGGCGCGCGCCCGTCAGCTCGCATGCAGCCGGCCACGCCGGACTACTTCGCGGTGCTTGGCATTCCCATCGTGCAGGGCCGAGCATTCACGTCATCGGACCGGGCGGGATCGCCCCCCGTTGCGATCGTGAACGAAGCATTCGTACGGAAGTTCATTCCCGACGGCCGGGCGCTCGGCCGCATGATTTTCATCGACGACAAGCCGTGGCAGATCGTCGGCGTGTCGAGAAACATCTTTTACATGCGCACGAACGAGCGTTTGGAGCCCGAAGTCATCCGCCCGATGACACAGTGGCCGTCGCGCTGGGGCCACATCGCGGTTCGCACACGCGGCAACCCACTGGCGCTGATTCCGGTCCTGTCGAAGACGATTCGTGAGGTCGCGCCGGACATGGGCACATCGCGAATCGCCACCATGGATCAGCTGCTGAGCAACGCCCTGGCCGCCGATCGGCTGATGCTCGGAATGATGGGAGGCTTTGCGGCGGCGGCTTTCCTGATCTCCGTCATCGGCCTGTACGGATTGATGAGTTACACGGTGGGCCGGCAGACGCGCGAATTCGGTGTTCGTGTCGCGCTTGGGGCCGACCGTCGCGGACTGCTTCGTCTCGTCCTCGGACGAGGCCTTCGGCTCGCGGCCGTTGGTGGGGCGCTTGGAGTGATCGGGGCTTTGGGAGTCGGGCGTCTCCTCACGGGGCGATTCTACGGCGTCACTCCAACCGATCCGCTGGTGTACGGCGCGCTGGTCGTCAGTGTAGTGCTATTGGCGGTGATCGCCTCGTACTTGCCGGCACGCCGAGCTGCGTCAGTGGATCCGCTGACATCCTTGCGAGCAGAGTAGCGGCGACGATCAGGGCCGGTCGGCGAGCCGGCGGACGCGCGCGGACTCGGCCGGCATTCGCATCAGGATGGCCCGTGCAACGTTGGCAACGGAGTCGGCCTCGCGTCGCCGGCCGACGTGGCGAAGCGTGAATGCGTAGTCGGCCGCGACGACACCGAACGTGGAGTCCGTGGCCAACCCGCCCGACAGCATCATGAACGCATCGCGCTGCAACTGCGCGGCGCGTGCGGTGTGTCCGGCCAGAAGCGCGGATCGGCCGAGCATGCTGGTCGCGAGTGCAATGCTCCGCTTGTTGACGGGAGGGCGCGACGAAAGCGCGATTGCTTCACGAAAGGCCGCATCCGCCTCGGGTAGCCTGCCGAGCAGCAATCGAGCTTCCCCGAGCCCGAGGAGTGGCCGCGCTCGATAGGCTGAGGTCGGGCCATAGAGCGCTCCCATCGCCGCCGCGGAGGCGTTGAACAGGCTGTCGGCCGATCGCAAATCGCCGGTGCGCAGCGCAATCCTGCCGAGCCTGAATTGTGTCGTCGCCACATACGGATGTCTGAGCCCAAGCAGCGGTACCAGGAGGCTCAGCGCGTGGTTCAGGTCTTTGCGTGCGTCGCCCAGCCGGTCGAGCCGAAAACTGTTTTCGGCGCGATCCGCGATCGCGAGGGCCGTCTGCGGGTGTCGCGTGCCGAGGTGTGCTGTTCGCAGCGCGACGATAGAATCGAAGATTGCCCCGAGGCCGCTCCAATCGCGCTGGTGCGCCATGAGGCCAGCTTCCTGATTCAAGATTGCGTCGCGCCAGGCATAGCTCGTGTCGAAGCGGCCAGCCTGGATTGCGCGGTCGAGATAGGCCTTCGAGCTGTCGAAGCTCCCGCCGGCCAGGAACGCGTCAGCGAGAACGCGCAGCTGTTCGGCCCCGCCCGTCCCCGATCGGCCCGCCGGCGCCAGCGACAATGCCTGCAGCGCCACGACTCGAGCCGAATCGGTTTCGCCGGCCAGTACCAACAGTCGCGCGCGGGTGGCGAGCAGCCGTGCGAGGATGGAGCTATCCGGTGGATTCGCGCGTCGTTCGGCGGAGACGGCTCTGGCATTGAGGTTCACCGCTTCAGGAATCCGCCCGATGCCTTCATAAGTGTTGCCCAGCTGGTCGAGCAGTGCCGCGCGGAACTCGGGTTGGTCCTGGAACTCGCGCTCGAGGCGAGCGGCTCCCGAATCGAGCAGCTCGCGTGCTGGGACGTTATCCCGTCCGGTCGCGATTGGATCGAGCCCGGCAAACAAACCGATCACGAATCGCGATGTCGCCTCGGCGCGCGCGCGCTCTAGCGATTCGCGCCGCGCCGTTTCCCGCGCGCGAAGCATCGCCATCGTCGTTGCGACCGCGCCGACCAGCAGGGCGACGACGGCAATCGACGCCGCCCCCACAGCGGCGCGATTGCGTCGGACGAACTTCCGCGCCCGGTACCATGTGCTCACCGGACGTGCGCGGACGGGGAGGCCGGCGAGGTAGCGCCGGAGGTCGTCGGAGAATTCGACGGCGGTTGCGTAGCGGCGTTCGGGCTCCTTCGCGAGCGCCTTGAGCACGACGGTGTCGAGGTCGGCGGATATCGAGCCGACGGCTCCGTCCGTACGCGCAACTGTGGATGGCGGGGAAACTTCCTGCTCGAGGACTTTTCGCTCGACCGCCGACCGGTCCGGGCCTCCGTGCGGTACTTGTCCCGTCAGCAGCTCGTAGAGGACGACTCCGAGCGAATAGACGTCGCTTGCCGTCGTCGCCGGCTCGCCCCGGATCTGTTCCGGGCTCGCATATGACGGCGTGAGCCAACGATGCACGGTGGCCGTCGACTCGTTGTCGTCATCCATCATCCGCGCGATGCCGAAGTCGAGCACCTTCACCGCCGCTGACGCGCTGGCGACGAGAATGTTGGACGACTTGATGTCGCGGTGGACAATCAGGCGCTGATGCGCATACTGCATCGCATCGGATGCGCTCAGGACGAGCCGAATGCGATCGGCGATCGACGCCGCATGATCGCGACACCACCGATGGATCGGCTGGCCATCGACGAGCTCCATGGCGATGTAGGCGACGCCGTCCTTGGTCACCCCAGCATCGACGAACCGGGGAATGGCGGGATGGTCGAGGCGGGCAAGAATGCGGCGCTCCTCGTCGAATCGGCGGGCGATGGCGGGAGTGAAGCCATGCGACCGAAGAATCTTGAGCGCGACCGCGGGGCCGGCGGCGTCCCGCCTGCGGGCGCGGTACACATCGCCCATGCCGCCGGCGCCAATGAATCCTTCGATCTCGAAATCACCGACGGTGTCCGGGACGATGCTCCCAACGACAGCGTTGCGAAGCGCCGCGGGCAGGAGCGACTCGAGACGATCGAGCATGCCGGGCCGCTCGTTGGCGGCGGCGAGCGACAAGAGCTCGGCGCGCGTCTCCGGGTCGGTGTCCCGGAGCAGCGCTTCACGCTCGCCGGCCGGGCGCGATGCAAGCTCCTCGAGGAGGACCGCGATGCGGTCCATTCGCTGTTGGGACGATCTAGCCATGGGCAGCGGTGAGCCTCATCCCTGTTCAGGCCGAAAAGACCCGCCTACTGGCTCAACTCCCGATTCAGCCAGGCGCGGGCGAGCGTCCAGTCCCGCTTCACCGTCGCCAGCGCGACCCCCAATGCTTCGGCGGTTTCCTCGAGACTCATCCCGCCGAAGAATCGGCATTCGACGACCTTTGCCTGTCGTGGATGGAGCGCTGCGAGTCGCGTCAACGCCTCGTCGAGTTCGGCCCAGTCTTCCGTTTCCGGCAACGCTACCTGCGTCGCGTCCTCGAGCGATACCGGGTGCTGCCCCCCTCCACGCTTCTGCGCTTTTCGCCGAATGGCGTGATCGACGAGCACGTGCCGAATCACCGTCGCGCAGATGCTGAAGAAGTGGGCGCGGCTCTGCCACTCCACGGCGCGTAACCGCGACATCTCGAGATACGCCTCGTGGGCGAGCGCGGTCGTGGACAACGTGTGACCCGCGGCCTCGGCCCGGAGGTGACGGCGGGCGAGGACCAGGATCTCGTCGTACAGCCCGGGGACCATTTCGTCGAGCGATGAGCTCATTCGTCCGGTTCTTCGGCCTGATTCTGAGAAGATAACCCTTCACGGAGCGAGTGGATCCATGCGGCTGGGCGACGAGGCACCGAATTTCGAGGCAATCACGACGCAGGGCGCGTTCAACTTCCACAAGTGGAAGGAGGGCAAGTGGGCTGTCCTCTTCTCGCATCCTCGCGACTTTACGCCAGTCTGCACGACCGAGCTCGGGGCGCTCTCGGCACTCGTCCCGGAATTCGAGAACCGGAACACGCGAGTGGTGGGCCTCAGCGTCGACCCCGTCGACGTGCACAATCGCTGGATCGAAGACATCGCCGAAGTGACCGGACAGCGGGTCAGCTTTCCGCTGATCGCGGACACCGACCGCAAGATCGCGACGGTCTACGGGATGCTGCATCCGAACGCGAGCGACACCGCGACGGTGCGCTCCGTGTTCGTGATCGATCCGGCGAACCGCATTCGACTCATGATGACCTATCCCGCGAGCACGGGACGGAGCTTCGACGAATTGCTGCGGGCACTCGATTCGCTGCAACTCACGTCGCAGCATGCGCTGGCGACGCCGGCCAACTGGCAACAGGGGGAGGACGTGATCATTACGCCAGGCGTCACCGATGAAGAGGCGGCCAAGCGCTTTCCCGGATATCGGACGTTGAAACCGTATCTTCGCGTGACGGCGCAACCTCGATGAATGTGAGAGCAGGGCCGGCGGGCGGGAGGGCGAGAGGGTTGGCCCTCCTGTTGTTGGTGGCGTGTGGCGAGAGCACCACACCTCCTGCTGAGGATTCAACGTCGACGCCGCCGGTGTGCGACGCCGGCAACGGTGGGATCACGTTACCCGCTGGCTTCTGCGCGACGGTATTCGCCGACGTCACTCGGCCGCGCCACATGGCCATGAGCTCGTAAGGGGTGTTGTACGTCGCCCAGTCCGGCGCACCGACGTTGGCGTTGCGCGACCTGGACGGCGACGGTCATGCAGACACGACACAGGCGTTCGGCCCGATCGTGAGTTCTGGTCTCGCCATCGACGGTGACCGGCTTTTCCTGCACACCGGCAACGTCATCGTCCGATATACGCTGACGGGTTCGCTCGTACCGGCAAGCCCGCTCGACACGATCGTGACTGGAATCCCGACGGGTGGGCATGCGACCCGCAGCCTCGCCGTCGACGGCAGCTCGCTGTACGTCAACGTCGGCTCGCCCGGGAATACCTGCGCATCGCCGGTGATCGACCCGTGCGATGACCTCACGACGCGCGCTGGCATCTGGCGCTTTTCCTCGGCGACGCTTCGCCAGCCGTTCACGGCGTCGGCACGGTTTGCAACCGGGATCAGGAACGCCGTCGGTCTCGCGATCCGTCCCGACACGCGGTCGCTCTGGGCGACGCAACACGGACGGGACAATCTCCAAACCCAGTTCCCGGCGCTCTTCACGGGCGCCGAAGGAATCGAGAATCCCGGCGAAGAGTTGTTCGAGGTCCGGTTGGGCGATGACTTCGGGTGGCCCTACTGCTACTACGACATGCGCGCCGGCCGTCGTCTGCTCGCACCCGACTACGGTGGGAATCGCGTACAGGAAGGGCGATGCGCATCGACACGCGCTCCGGTCGCCGCGTTCCCGGGGCACTGGGCCCCGAACGGACTCCTCTTCTATACTGGCACTTCGTTTCCGGATCACTATTGGCGAGGCGCGTTCATCGCGTTCCACGGGTCATGGAACCGCGCACCGTCCGCGCAGGCCGGATATCTCGTGGCGTTCCTTCCGGCCTCGGGAGCGGGTGTGACCGGACCGTACGAGATCTTCGCGGACGGCTTCAAGGGGGCGTCGCCGATTCAGGATCCAGATGACGCTGCCCATCGCCCGACGGGCCTCGCGATCGACGCCGCCGGCGCGCTGTACGTCGGCGACGACTGGCACGGCCGAATCTGGCGCATCGTGTACAAGCCCTGAGGGTCAACCCTTTTTCGACACGCTGTGTCCTACTATGGACAACTTGTCCATAGTGACGTGGCCCAGGCCGACCGCTTCCTTCCCCTCAAGTCCGATGTCCTGTTGATCCTTCTCGCGCTGTCGGCCCAGCCGCAGCACGGATACGGGATCATCCAAGACGTCCTCGAACGGACGCATGGCGAGGTCGAGCTGCAGACCGGCGCCCTCTACCGCACGTTGCGGCGCCTGCTCATGGACGGCCTCATCGAGGAGTGTGCGCAGCCAGCCGGCGCCGACGGAGACGATGAACGGCGTCGCTACTACCGCCCGACTGGGCTCGGCCGATCGGTCATCAGCGCCGAAGTCGATCGGATGGCCAAACTCGTCCGTGCCGCCCGCGACACCGCGAACGGCAAGCGCCCGCGACTCGCGTGATCGAGCGCCTGTGCCGCTGGATCCTGCGGCTGTATCCCCGGGATTTCCGGGAACGTTTCGGAGACGAGATGCTCGCCACGGCGAGATCTCTCGACGAGCAGCAACCTGGCATGCTCACCAACATCCGCGCGCTGGTCGACTTCGTAACGGGCGCGATTGCCCTGCACCTCGAGCCGACGCCGCAATCCACCAACCATCAGGAGTCGTCGCGCATGGAGTCGTTCCTGCAAGATCTCCGCTTCGCCGCGCGCGGACTGCGCCGCGATCCGGCGTTCGCGCTGTTCGCGATCATCACCCTCGGTATCGGCATCGGCGCCAACGCGGCAATGTTCGGCATCGTCGATCGGCTGCTCCTCCGTGGCCCTGACCTCGTGCGGGAGCCGGACCGTGTCGCGCGGATCTATTACACGGTCGAGCCGGCGGGCATGCGGCGGTTCACCGGCAGCACGGTTGGCCAGGCCATGCTCACGCTACTGCGCGATCGCGCCAAGTCGTTCAGCGGCTTCGCGGCCTATGCCAACAACGAGAACACACTCGGACGCGGCGTTGGCGCACGGCGGATCGTCGCCCAATACGCCAGCGGCGACTACTTCTCGTTACTCGGGGCGCAACCGGCGCAAGGTCGCTTTTTCGGCCTCGCGGAGGATGATCGTAACGGTGCAGCGCGTGTCGTTGTCATCAGCGACCGCGTCTGGCGCCGTGATTTCGGTGGAAGCGCCGCCATCGGGCAGACGCTCATCGTCGGCGATCAGCCACACACCGTCATCGGGATCGCCCCACGCGGCTTTACGGGCGCTGAGCTCGAGCCCGTCGACGTCTGGCTCCCAATGAACCTCAAGAGTCCGTTCATCACATCCAACTGGGCGACGACATGGAACGCGCAGTGGATGAACGTCGTCGGGCGGCTCGCTGACGGTGTCACGCGTGAGCGGGCAAACGCGGAGCTGACACAGGTGTTCCGCGCGGGCTACACTGGGACGGAGACGGACATGAAGTCGGCGACGATCACGGCTGCACCATTGAACGCCGATGACAATGGGTCCGAGGCTGCCGAAGCGCGTGTGGCGCGGTGGCTGATGGGTGTCGCACTCGTCATCCTGCTCATCGTCTGCGCGAACGTCGTGAACCTGCTGCTGGCGCGGTCGGTGCGACGTGCGCGTGAGATTGCCATTCGACTGGCACTGGGAGCCGGCGCGGCAAGGCTGCGCCGCCTGCTCCTCCTCGAGTCTCTCCTGCTCGGTGTGGCGAGCGCGACGCTCGGCGTCGTGATCGCCTACGTCCTCGGCGGAATCGGGCGACGCACGCTGCTGACGAACGTCGAATGGGCCGACTCGGCAGTCGACTCCCGCGTGCTGCTCTTCTCGATCGGGGTCGCCATGCTGGCGGCACTGGTCGTGGGAATGATCCCGGCGGCCAGAGCCGCCGCGACCAGCCTCATTACACCGCTCAAGACCGGCACGGGAGACGGCGGCGGCCGGCGCGCCGCTCTTCGCACGACGCTTTCGATCGCGCAGGCATCGCTGTCGGTGGTGTTGCTCGTCGGCGCCGGGCTGTTCGTGCGAAGCCTGTGGAATGCGCAACACGTGCGGCTCGGCATCGATCCCGACAGGGTACTCGTGACCGAGATCAACCGTGCATCCCTGGCCGCAGTCGCCGACCCTGCCGAGAAGAGCGCGGAGCGTACGCGACGGCGTCAGTTCTTCGGCATCGCTGTCGATCGCATCGCGCACCTCGCCGGAGTCTCGCACGCGGCCGTAGCCGTCGGCATGCCGTTCGGGAATCGATTCTCCGACCGGGTGCGCGTGCCGGGGCGCGACTCGTTGCCCCGCCTCTCCACCGGCGGCCCGGGGATGAGCGCCGTCTCTCCGGACTACTTCGCGACGGTCGGGACACGCATCGTCCGCGGTCGCGGATTCACGACGGCGGACAATGAGCAGAGTGCACGCGTGGCGATCGTCAGCCAAACGATGGCGAACGTCATCTGGCCGAACGAGGATGCGATCGGCAAGTGCATCATCGTCAAGACGGACAGCATTCCCTGCGCACAGATCGTGGGAATCGCCGAGGACACGCATCGCAGCAAGTTGCGCGAGGAACGCTCGATGCACTTCTACATCCCATTCGGCCAGGAAGTGGCGCTGGGATTTGGCGGTGCGGTGCTGCTCGTGCGCGGTGGTGATGAGCCCGGGCGACTCGTGCCCGCGATTCGCAGCGAGCTCGCGCGCATGGATGGCAGCATCACCTACGCCGAGATCAACCTGCTGCAGCGACGGATCGATCCACAGATGCGTCCGTGGAAGCTCGGCAGCTCTGTACTGATGGGCGCCGGTATTCTGGCGCTACTCGTGGCGATCGCGGGGATCTACAGCGTGACGTCGTATCTCGTCACTCTCCGCCGGCGTGAGATCGGCGTGCGGCTCGCACTCGGCGCGTCGCCGGCCCGCGTGCTTACGCTCGTGCTCCAGAGCGGCTTCATCACGTCGATCGCCGGCATCATCATCGGCAGCCTGGTTGCGTTGAGCCTCGGCGGCTTCATCGCGCCGCTGCTGTTCGACGAATCGGCGCATGACCCGGTGGTGTTCGGCGGAGTCGGGTTCGTCCTGCTCGTCTCCGCGCTCGCGGCTTGCGTCGTTCCCGCCGTCAAGGCGAATCGAATCGACCCGATCGAAGTTCTTCGCTCCGACTAGCTCTCGGCGGCGTAGACCAAGTCAACGAACGACTTCGGTGGCGCGCCGCGAACGTCACCCCGGGCGCTTGAACAGACCCACGAGGACACCCTTTCCTCGAATGTGGCCCTGCATCGCCGCGAATACGGCGGCGCGGGTCGCCTGCGGGGTCTGACCGACGGCGGGAACGTCGATCATCGTGTCGAGCGCATAGAGCTCGAACACATAGTGATGCTGCGGGCCGGTCGCCGGCGCTCCGGGTCCGCGATAGTACGGACCGGAAACGCTGATCTGGCGCATGCCGTTCGGCTGGTCTCCGCCCTGTGGAACCCCCTCGGGTAGGGAGGTAGCGTTACCCGGGATGTTCCAGACGAGCCAGTGCAATTGATCCTCGCCCGTCGGCCCATTGGCGACATCGACGTCGTGCATGAGAAGCACGAAGCTCTTGGCGGTGCTGTCCGGTGCACCGGTCCATGCGAGCGCGGGCGACGTTTGATCGCCCGCCTGCGTGTACCTGGTTGGGATCATGCCGCCGTCGGGGAAGGCCGTCGTGGTCAATGTCATCGTGACGGCGCGGCCACCGCCCCGTCCGCCCTGCGCGTAGGCCGAGCTCGTGAACGCGACCAGCGCGGCGACGATCAGTCTCGATTTTCTCATTTGTAGTTGGCTGGTTGCGTGGCGCGCCACTTGTCGTAGCGCATGCGAAGCGTCTTGACCGGGTTGAGGTTCTCGCCCGGTTTGATCGCGCCTGGGCTTCCCGAGTTCGGCTGCGATACGGCGAGGTACATCGCATACTTCCCGTTGTTGTGCGAATCGCCGTTCGTGTCGGTCCGCTCGGCCATCGTGATGTAGGCGACGTAGGCCGTTCGCCCATCGCACGGAATACCCACCGATGCGGCAGTATCCGCGCGGGCCTGCTGACACGAGCACCGACTGTCACCACCGCCGGCGTCAGCGGCATCCATTGCCGCCATCACGCGGTCGGTGAGAGCGCCCTTCGTCTCGAGGAATGCCTTGACCGCTTTGGGAACGACCTCGCCAGGGCGCAGGATGTTGCCCTGGATCGAATAGAAGATCTGTGTGCCTGGCACCTGTCCCTGGATGTCCTGAGCCACGTAGCCGTTGGTGAGGCCGGAATGTCCGGCGCGACGACCCTGCAGGTCGACGATCCCGAACTGCCGGGACTGGAACGCCGGATCCTGCGAGAGCAGCTCGATGATCTTTTTCGGGTCAGTGCCCTTCAACAGCTCGTTGAAGACGAGCATCTGATTCGTGTGCGTGTTGTCCACTGAGGCCTGGCAGGCGGCGACGCCTTTCCCCGGCACGATGACCGCCTGCACGCCGCGGAGAAAATCGTCATTCCCGTTCACGCACGTCGCCGAGGCAATGACGATACGACCCGTGGACATGTCGACCGCGACCACCGACCACGTGGCCGAGGCTGTCGATGGAAGAATGAGGAGTAGAGTGAGGAGAAATCGTCGCATAGAGGTTGGAAGGCGAAAGCCGGCAGCCGCGCCAGTAGCTAACGGTCCTTTTTGACTTGCGGAACACCGTCCGTCATCCACGACGGCGCCGGCGTTCCCTTGAGATAATGATCGAAGAACGCCTTCATCCGCACCTGGAAGTCCTTCTGGTTTTCCTTGCGCGCGAGGTGATGCGGCTCGCCGGGGTACGAGAGCAGAATCACCTGCTTGCCCCACCGGCGCGCGGCGGCGTAGAACTCGAGCCCCTGATGCCAGTCGACCGCATTGTCGGCGGTGCCGTGCAGAATGAGGAATGGCGTCTTGATGTTCCGCACGTGCTCGATGGGTGACTGCGAATCGTACAGTGCGCGCGCGGTCCACGGTGTATTGCCCTCACCCATGCGCACCTGCCCGACTTCCATGATGCCCTGCTGCAGCGTGCCGGAGCCTGGATAGGTCTCGTCGTAGAAGCTGGTCAGGTTCGTCGGCGGAGCACCGGTCACGACGGCCGCGAAGAGATCGGTTTGCGTGAGGATGAACGACGACTGATATCCGCCCCAGCTGTGTCCCTGGAGTCCGATGTGTTTCGGATCGGCGTAGCCCATCTCGATGACTTTCTTGACGGCCGCCGTGATGCAGTCGAGCGCCGACGTGCCCGGCTTGCCCGTTTCGTAGACGATGTCCGGCTGCATCACCAGGTAGCCGTCGCTCGCGTAGGTGGACATGTGGGGACGATCGTCGTAGACCGGCATCGAGAACTGGTTGTGCGTGTTGGACATCCGGTCGTAGAAGTACACGAGCATCGGATACTTCTTACCCTGCTCGTAGTTCGCCGGCAGCGTGAGCGTGCCCTGGAGGCGCTCGCCCTTCGCATTCTTATAGTCGACGAGTACGCGCCTGGGGGTCCACTCGAACTCGGTGATGAACGGATTCGCGTCGGTCACTTTTTTCGGCGAGGCGAATGAGGTGCTGCTCACCCAGTAGTCGGGGAACATCGCTGCCGTCTGCTCGGTGAAGATCACGCGATCGCTGTTCGTCGCCTTCGTCACGCCGCCGATGGACTTCTCTTCATAGATGAGCGGAGTCGGCTTTCCGCCCGGCGCCAGCGAGTAATAGCCGGACTTCTTCGTCCACTCGCCATATGCCGAAAGCGTGAGTGGCTTCGTCATGTCGATGCCGGCATCTCCGGTGTCAGCGGCCGCTGCGCCGCCGCGACCACCGCCGCGTCCACCGCCCGCCGCAAAAGTCTCGATGCGGAAGCGGATCTGCTCCGCCGTGCCCATTCCGCCGGTGAGGTTCGTCGCCTTCGAGCCGTCGAGCGGCACGGCCCAGATGTCGAACTGATGATTGAGCAGGACGCGGCCATCTCGCGTCCAGCCGGCGACTCCATAAATGGGCTTCTCGTACGGATAGTCGTCCGTCATGTCGAGGAAGCTGACGCCCGGGACACTGAGCGTCGTCGTCTTGTTGTTCTCGATGTCGTACGCCCGGATCTGCTTGTCCTTGAGAAACAGATACCAGCGGCTGTCGGGCGACACGCCCATCGTCCGTGTCAGTCCCTTTTCGATCAGCGTGCGGTTGCCCGTCGCGAGGTCGATGCGGTAGTAGTCGCCCTTGCTGCCGCCCCATTCGACGGCGCCCGAGTACGATGTGTCGACGCGACCGATCGCCCATTTGCCATTCGGTGTCGGCGTCGCGGTGCGAAGCGCACGGTCGCCGAGCAGCATGCCCTTGTTCGCGGCGACGTCGAAGACGGCGGGCGTGGTCGCGCGACGCAGCTGGTTCAGCTGGACGATCTGCACGGACTGGACGTCGTCGTCCTTCCAATGCCAGACGTCGACGTTGGCCTTGGGCTCGGTGGACGGTTCGGGCTCGACCTCCTGCTCTTTCACGCCGAAGAAGACGCGAGCACCATCGCGGCTCCACCGCGGCGGCGAGAACTCGCTGATGACCGTGTCCTTCTTGCCGAGGGTGTAGGTGATCGGTGCGCCGGCATTCCGGAATACCAGCAGGGCGTTCTCACGTTGCGCGAAGCCCTTCTTCTTCTCGCCGCGCAGCGCGACGAGATCCGTCGAGCGCGCGCGCCATGAGAAGTTGTCGAACACGTATTGGCCGGTCGTGAGCGGCTTGTTCGTCCCCTTCTCGAAGTCGTAGAGGTACACTCCGTTGGCGAGGCTGTCCGGCGCGTCGACCGAGTACGCGACGAGCTTCGCCGCATCGTCGAACTGATACTCACCGACATTGCCGAATGTCTGTTCGACCGTGCCGTCATTCAGGTTGCGGACGACGAGCGTCACGCCGCCGGTGGTTACGCCCGCCGCACGATTCGCCGAGAGAGCGAGCCACCGTGAGCCAGTCGCGAAACGGAAGCTCGCGATGCCGGGCGTCGTCGTCTTGTTGCCCGTTGTCAGATCGATGAGCTCGAAGGTGCGATTCGCATCTGGCGACGGCGCACCGCCGCGTCCCGCGGCGGGGGGCACGTTGGTCGGCGGGGCATTTCCGCGTCCCGCGCCGCGTCCACCACGGCCGGTCGGCGTCGGCTGCGAGACGAAGTAGCCGATCCACCGGCCGTTGTCCGAGAACTGCGCGCCCGATCCAACGGGGACCGTGTAGAGCTTGGGGCCGTCGAGCTCCTTGATGAAGAGCGTCGCGTCGCCGTCGTTCGGCGTGTGGGTGTAGGTCATCCACTTGCCGTCGGCCGAGATCGCGGCACCGGTGATCCGGTTCCAGCGGCCATAGTCGGCGAGGGTAAGGACTTTCTTGTGAACGGGATCGGCAGCGGCGCTGCCCTGAAGCGTGGGCTGCTGGGCGACTGCAGTCGCGGCCGAGAAAAGGAGAGCGAGGCTGAGGAGGCGGCGTGTCATGGCGTGGGGTTGGCGACGCCCTGATATATCGCTCGTGCTCGACCGCGGTTAGTAGCTACTTCGTCGCGGCCCAGGCGTTGATTGCGATCGAGAGGGCAAACAACGGGTTGGCCCCTTCAAGGCCCACCGGAATGCTGATGTGGGGCCAAACCGTCAGAACTCTGCCCCGAAACCAACCTGAGCGAAGTTCTCGCTCGTCGTCGTGCTCTCGCCGAGCAGCGTCGTTGGGGTAACGGTGGAAGTATTGTGGAAATAGGAGATGGAGAGAAACGGAACGAGATCCAGGGCGCGACGCCGCCGCCGAGGCTTCGAGTATCGCTCGTGAACTGGGCCCGCGCCGCGAGACGGAGAGATCCAGCGGAAAGCGCCTCCGTTCCGGTGCAGACTTGGCTTCGCAGCGCGGTGAATACGACGGAGGCAAGGCCGGCGATCACCCAGGGGCGCGTGCCGCTATTTCCGCCGGCGCATGTGGAGGACGAGGACACCGCAATACGCCTGTCTGGCGCTGTATTTCGGCGGAGTTTGCGCCTGGCTCTCGAACCATTCGATGGCTTCGATGTTTTCGGTCGCGTACTGCGACACATCGAACGGTGGCGTCGGCCGGCCCGAGTTCATGAGCTGGTTGTCCACGTAGACGAGCGGGAAGCAAGCGCGGCGATAGCCCAGCTGTAATTCAGTGGCCTCGGGGACGTAATAGATCCCCTCATGCCGCAGGCAGTCGTCCGTCCTGCGCTGCGCCTCGAGGGCATAGGCCCGCGCGACTTCCCCGCCTCCGTCGCCATCGCTTCTCGGCTTGGCCGCGATGCAGTTGCTCATGGGCGGACGCTTGCTCGTGATGAAGTTCGCGCCGACGTTCGTGCGCATGATGTCGGTGCCCGGTGTGGCGCGCATCACTTGCGGCAGCGTGGTACCGTCCATCTTCCGAAGCTCGGCTGAGGTGTAGAACCGGCCGAAGCCTCGCTTGCGATTCGACTCGAACTCCTCCATCCAGGGCTCCATCGGCGCGCGGGTGATCACCGAGTCGAGCGTGACGATCTTCTCCCGCATCGTCACCCGCCATTCCACGTCCTGGTCCTCGGGGAACGCGATCGACGTGTCGAGCTGCGCGTATCCGATTTTCCGCACCGTGACCTGATGAATCCCGCCGGTCACCGTCTCGAAGCGGAAGTTGCCCTTGTTATCCGTCGTGCGGGTGAGATTCAGCCCGGCAATCGACACTTCAGCATTGCCGATCGGTCGCTTCGTCGAGTCGACGACCGTTCCGGTAAAGAGCACGAGCTTCGTTTGTGCCGCAGCCTGACTGGCGACGGCCAGCGCGAACGGGATGAGCAGCGCGCGCGGCGTCATGTCATTTCTTCTTCCGGATGTGAAGGACCATCACACCGCATCGCGCGTTATTCACGCTGTACTTGGGCGGCGTTTGTGATTCACTCTCGAAGAACTCGATCGCCTCGATCTGCTCGGTCGCGAAGCTGTTGATGTCGAATGGCGGCGTCGGGCGCCCGGGGTTCATCAGCTGCCGATCGACATACACCTGCACGAAACACGCGCGGCGGACGCCTTCACCGAGCTCACCCTGCGACGGCACATAGAAGATGCGCTCACGGCGGAGGCATTCGTCGGTTCGCTGCTGCGCCTCGATGGCCGCCTGGCGGCTGGTGAACTGGCCAGTGGACGGCGGGCACCCGGTGATCGGCGCGCGCTTGCTCGTGATGTAGGACTGGCTGGTGTTGGTGCGGACGACGTCCGCACCCGTGATTTTTCCGCGGAACACATTCGCGAGCGTCACGCCGTCGAACTTGGCGAGCTCCGAGCGGTCCATGAATCGGCCGAACCCTCGCGCACGGTTCGACTCGAACTCCTCCATCAACGGATCGATCGGGGCGCGGGTAATGACCGAATCGAGCGTGACGATCTTCTCGCGCATGGTCACGTGCCACACGACATCCTTGTCCTCCGGGAACGCCATGTTGGTGTCGAGCTGCGCGTACCCGATCTTGCGCACGGTCACCTGATGCACGCCCGCGGTGACCGTTTCGAATCGGAAGTTGCCCTTGTCATCGGTCTGCCGCGTGAGGTTCATGCCGGCGATCGAGATTTCGGCGTTCGCGAGAGGACGCTTCGTCGAATCGAGAACCGTTCCCTTGAACACGACCAGGTTGGCCTGGGCGCCGGCCGTGCCGGCGAGGGCGAAGGTCATTAGCGCCATGCGAATAGTTCTGCTCATTTCTTTTTGCGTATGTGGAGGACGAGGACACCGCACCGCGCGTTGTTCACGCTGTACTTGGCTGGAGTTTGTGATTCGCTTTCATACCACTCGATTGCTTCGATCTGCTCGGTCGCGTAGCTGTTGATGTCGAACGGCGGCGTGGGTTTCCCCGGGTTCATGAGCTGTCGATCGACGTACACCTGGGCGAAACAGGCGCGACGCACTCCTTCTCCGGCTTCACCAAAGCTCGGGACGTAGAAGACGCGTTCCTTGCGCAGGCACTCGTCGGTCCGCTCCTGATTCGCCATGGCCTGCGCTCGATCCTTTGCGATGCCGTACGCCGGCATACAGGCAGTGATCGGCGCCCGCTTGCTGGTGATGTAGCTCTGGCTCGTGTTGGTCTTCATGATGTCGGCGCCGGTCACCTTGCCCCGGAAGACGTTCGGCAGCGTGACGCCGTCAACCTTCGCGAGATCTTCGCGGGTCATGAACCGGCCGAACCCTCGCTTCCGATTGGATTCGAACTCCTCCATCAGCGCGTCGATCGGAGCGCGCGTGATCACCGAATCGAGCGTGACGATCTTCTCGCGCATCGTGAGGCGCCATTCGACATCCTGGTCCTCGGCGAAGACCATCGCCGTGTCGAGCTGGGCGAAACCGATCTTCCGAACCGTCACGTGATGCACCCCCGCCGTCACGTTCTCGATGCGAAAGTTCCCTTTGTCGTCGGTGTTCCTGGTGAGATTCATCCCGGCAATCGACACTTCGGCATTGCTGAGCGGCTTCGCGGTCGAGTCGAAGACCGTTCCGGTGAAGAGCACCAGTTTCGATTGGGCTGACAGCGCGACCGTACCAAAGATCAGCAGCGCACACGTCGCCATCAGGATCCGCTGACTCGCCCTCATTTCATCTCTCCGGGGGAAGGATGACGCTTACTAGCTTTCGGCGATGACTGAGCTGAGAACTCTGAAAGCTGCGGCCTGGGTCACCGCGCTGATAGTAGTCTCCACGGCCGCCCAATGTTCCTCGGCCACCGCTCCCACACCGCAGGCGACACCGGCTTCAGCGACACCTGGCGAGCGGCCAATCCCCTATCCGATTACCGAGACAAGGGCCTTCGCACGGGCGGTCGAGCGTGGCACCCGCACCCGCACCGGCGAGCCGGGCCCGAAGTATTGGCAGCAGTTTGCGCGTTATACCATTGATGCCGAGCTGCAACCTTCGACGAATCAGCTGACGGCGCACGGGACCATTCGGTATTTCAACCGGTCACCGGATACGCTGCCGGTGTTGTGGCTGCAGCTGAATCAGAACCTCTTCGCGCCGAACGCGATCAGGAATGGCGAAGTCCCGGTGACCGGCGGCATGGAGATCTTCCGGGTCGAGGCCGCGGGCCAGACCCTGTCGCGCGCCGACAGCGCGACCGGATATCTCATCGATCAGACGCGGATGCGGGTGAAGCTGCCGCGTTCGCTCATGCCCGGCGACTCGATCGACCTCCGGCTGGACTGGGCTTTCACCGTGCCTCCCGACGGCGCTCCGCGAAGCGGAACGACCGGTGACATCTTCATGATCGCGTACTGGTATCCGCAGATGGCGGTCTACGACGACGTCAACGGCTGGCAGACCGACATCTATGAGGGGAACGCCGAGTTCTATATGGGCTATGCCGATTACGACATCGGCATCACCTTGCCCGCCGGGTGGCTCGTCGCATCGACGGGGACGCTGACGAACGCCGATCAGGTCCTCGCGCGGGAGACGCGCGATCGTCTCGCCAAGGCGCGGCGCACGGGCGACCTGGTCCACATCGTGGACTACGACAATCGCGGCCCCGGGAATTCGACGCAGCGCGGGATGGACAACCAGCTCACCTGGCGCTTCCGCGCGCGCAATGTGCGCGATTTCAGTTTCGGCGCGTCCGCAAAGTTCCTCTGGGACGCGACGACGGCGACGGTCGCGAGTCGCGTCGGCGGCACGACGCCGGATACCGTGGACATCTACACGTTCTATCGCCCGGAAGTCGTCTTCCCGACCTGGTATCGATCGGCGCTGTATGCGCAGAATTCGATCGAATTCCTGTCGCGCTACCTGTGGTCCTATCCGTACCCGCAGATGACGGCCATGGAAGGACCGGTGTCATGCAGCGGCATGGAGTATCCGATGCTGACGTGCATCGGAGGCCCGCGCGACACCCTCTCGCTGTACTCGGTCATCGTGCACGAGTTCGCGCACATGTGGTTCCCGATGCAGGTCGGCTCCGACGAGCGTCGCTACGCGTGGATGGACGAAGGTCTCACCCGCTTCAACCAGGCGCAGGGGATGCAGGATTACTTCCGCGGCTACGATCGTGAAGTGATCGCGCGTGACGCCTATCTCTCGCTCGCGAAGACCGACGACGAAGTGCCGCTCATGCGACATGGTGATTTGTACCCAGTCGGAACGCGCGCGTACGCCACGGCGACGTACGATAAAATGGCGACCAACATGGTTGCGCTCCGCGCCATGCTGGGCAACGACACCTTCCTCCAGTGCTACCACTCCTATGGTATGCGCTGGATCGAGAAGCACCCGACGCCGTACGATTTCTGGAACCACTTCAATTACTGCTCGAATCGGAATCTCGATTGGTTCTGGCGCACGTGGTGGTTCGAGACGTGGACGCTCGACCAGGCGATCGCCTCGGTCGAAGAGGATGGCGCGAACCTGCGCGTGACGATCGAGGACAAAGGCATGGCGCCGATGCCGGTGCGATTGACGGTGAGCCGGGGCGGCGGAACGACCGAACAATACACCGTGCCGGTGGACGCCTTCCTGAAAGGGGCGCGGCGCACGACCACGACGATCACGAATGGAGCCACCGTGACCGCGATCGAGATCGATCCCCAGCAGCGTTTTCCGGATATCGACCGCTCGAACAACAGGTGGGTCAAGAAATAGTGGGCGTGAGAGCGGGACTGCTGATCCTCGCCGCGCTCACTGCTGCTGCCGTCCTGGCAACGGCGGTGATTTTCATTCGCGGCGTGATGGCGATCCCTGACCTCGGCAAGACGCCGCCGCGGGTGACGGGGCCGCTGGTGAGCATCGTCTTCGCAGCGAAGGACGAAGGGCCGAACATCGAGCAGGCCCTGGGGTCGATGCTCCGGCAGTCGTACGAGAAGGTCGAGTACATCGCCGTCGACGATCGGTCGACCGACGATACCGGCGCTGTGCTGGAGCGCCTGGCGGCGCAAGACGAACGTATCAGGGTCGTTCACATCACGGAGCTTCCTCCGGGATGGCTCGGCAAGAACAACGCGCTGCACGCGGGCGCGGCGATCGCGAAGGGCGAATATCTGCTCTTTACGGATGCCGATATCGTCTTCGATCGCGACGCCATCGCGCGAGCCATTCCCTTCGCGGAAGCGAAGGGTGTCGATCATCTCACACTCGGCCCGGAGCTCGACTCGCCGTCGCCGTTCCTGGAGCTGGTAGTCAGCTACTTCACGCTCGGCTTCTTCCTGCTGTTCAGGCCCTGGCTGGTGAGCGACCCGAGCCGGCAGGAACATGTCGGGATCGGCGCGTTCAACCTCGTGCGGACGTCCTTCTATAGAAAGATCGGCGGACACGAGCGCATCGCTCTCCGGCCCGACGACGACATCAAGCTTGGCCGCCTGGTGAAGCTGAATCACGGCCGCTCGATGATCGCTCACGGCTTCGGCGTCATTCGCGTGGCCTGGTACCCCAGCGTCATGGACCTCGTGCGCGGCTTGCGGAAGAACACTTTTGCCGGCATGCGCTACAGCGTCGCGATGACCGCCAGCGCGATCGTGATGCAGCTCGTGGTCAACGTCTGGCCGTTCATCGCCATTTTCGTGACGACTGGCGCGACCCGCTGGCTCAATCTCGGTTCGGCGCTGCTGCTCATGCTGTTGCTGGCGCTCATCTCAGCCGGAATGCGCGGCCGTATCTGGATCGCAATCGGCTACCCGCTCGCGGCGGTCGTCTTCGTCTTCATCCTCATCGATTCCACCTGGCGCACCTTGCGCCGCGGTGGAATCGAGTGGCGCGGCACTTTCTATCCACTCGCCGCGCTGAAGGCTAACGACATCTGATTGCCGTCATCGCAACTACTTGTTCAGGAACGCCACCAGCGCACTGATCTCGTCCGGTTTGAGGCCGAGGTTCGGCATGCGGTTGTCGTTCCTCCAGTCAGTCTTGATGGCCGGATTCGCGAGGAACCTGGTGAGATAGGCGGCCGCGAACTTCGGCTCGCTGAGATCCGGACCAACCTGCACGAGGTTGAAGTCCTTCGTCAGCTGATGCGAATGGCACGTGGCGCATCCCTTTACCACGAACAGTTGGCGGCCCCGATCGTACGGCAGCATCGGCAACGGTGACGCATCGAGGGAGCCGCGAGATGGGATGGTCAATGTCGTTCCGCTCCTCTCGCCAAAGCCAGCGTGGATACGCACGGTCCACTTTCCGGAAGCCGGCAGCGTCACCTGTGACTTATACATCCCTTCACCAATCTCGGTGACGTCGAAGCTCCGCGAGATGTCGCCCGCCGAGACGGTGATCATGCCCTTGAGGTTCGTCAGCGGCGTGTGGCCATGCTGCCTCACCGTATAGGTCAGGTCGAAAGGCTTTCCGGTGACCGCGAACTCTGGAACGTTCTCGACGGTGGTCACCGCCCAACCGCCAAAGACGGCGTACGTGGTTGCGGGCACGACAACGGCGGCAAGCATCAGGAGACGCTTCATGGGACACTCCTCGAGGATGGATTTCGCGTGGTACCCGTTGGATGATCGGAGGTCCCGACTTGCTTACATGCCGGTCGGATATGTCTCGGGTACCAGTCCATCAACCTGTACCGCCATGTGGAGCGGATCGAGGGCTCGGCTCTCTTCGATGTAGATGAAAGCGTCATAACGCCCATTCATCACGGTCGGGACGTAGTTGCCCCACCGTTCGTGGTCGGGGTCATAAACCACGCCGATCGCGCGATGGCCGATGGGCTCGTCGAGCTCGGGAATGTTGCCATCGAAGATGAGCAGCGAGTTTCCGGCTCCTGACGCCTGCATTTCGGCCTCGAAGCTCTTCGGCCGTGCGGCCGGCACGCGCATGCGCTCCATCGGCGCGCCCCATTCATGCCCGGCGATCACCGTCCCGCGATGCGTGCCGAAGCCGACGATCACAACGCCATCGTCCGCATGCTCCTGCCGAACCAGCTCGCCGACGTTCACCATCCCGTGGCGTGCCATGTCGGTGAAGCGCGCATCGCCGACATGGGTGTTGTGTTCCCAGATGACCGCTTTGCAAGCTGGCCCGTGGTGGGCGACGAGCCTATTGAGCGTTTCGACCATATGGTGGTCGCGAACGTTCCACGATTGCGGCCCGCCCCGCACCATCGCCCGGTAATAGCGCTCCGCATTTCTCGCGACGAGCGCGTTCTGTTCGGCGTCGAAAAACCCTTCCTTGCCGTCTTCTCGGTATGACGGGGCCTTCGCGCGCAGCGCGGCGAGCACGGCGACCGCTTCATCCTCGCAAGACGTCGGGACCAGCGCAGTCGCTCGCGCATACTCCTGCTCATCCTCGGCGTACGGCTCGAAGCAGTTGTAGGCGCGACGGGCGCTCGGCACGGCAGACGGATCGACGCGATTCAGGTACGCGATGACCTCACGCATCGAATCCCAGAGGGAATACACGTCGAGCCCGTAGAACCCGGTCTTCTCGGCCTCGCCGAGGGCCGCATTGTGATCGCGCAGCCATTCGATGAATCGGCAAACCTCGCGGTTGGCCCACATCCACGTCGGCCACCGATCGAAGGCATGCAGAACCTGTTCGGCCGAGTCGCCGGCGCCGAAGCGCCCCTTGGCGTAGCGGTTCACGCGAAAGCAGTCGGGCCAATCGCCTTCGACGCCAATGATCGAGAAGCCTTTCTCGACGATCAGCCGTTTCGTGAGCTCGGCTCGCCACGTGTAGAACTCCGACGTCCCGTGGGTCGCCTCGCCGAGGAGGACGAATCGTGAGTCACCGATGCGCTCGATGAGCGGATCGAGATCGGAGGCCCCCTCGAGGGATAGGGCTACCTTCTTCAGACTTTGCCTGAGTGACGACATGCCGCTATCGCTGGCACGGGTTGAAGACGATCATCGGCACCCACAGTGCAGCGATCAACACGACACTGAATGTCGAAAGGAGCAGCCCGGACAATGCGATGAATCGTGTGCGCTCGGTGATCGTGGCGCCCTCGGCCCGCGAGATTCGCCCAACGGCCGACCAGTCACGCCAGGACAGCCAGACCGCGATCACTCCCAGCAACATGAAGACGACTGGAATGACGTGTGTCGTGACCGGATTGTGATGACCACACGACCACTGGACACCGGCATACGCCACTGCCTGCATGTAGAGCGCAGCCAGCGGGGCACCGACGAATCCGTACGCGAGGCCAACGATGCCTGGCCATCGGTCGAAGCGCGACAGCGCCTGCTCAGAAGAAGTACGGACCGACATATACGATGAGGAACAGCGGCACCCACGCCAGGACGGTGAAGAACCAGTACATCGTGTTGTCGACCGTGTCGCTGTAGAAGTGCGGCGGCAGCTCTCCCAGCGCGAACTTCACGTTGAGGCCGATGGTGTCGCCGACGTCCATGATGAGCAGCGTGTAGTGCAGCCCGACGATCAGCCACGCGACCGAGCCGTATGCGGTGGTATCCCAGCGCGTGTTGATCGACCAGAGCTCGAACCAGCGAAGGACCGCGGAGATGACCCCCAGCACGCCGCAAACGAGCAGACCGATGATCACGCCGCGCCGGTCCATCTCCTTGGCGCGCTTCGCGGTCCACCATGACGGGACCAGGCTCAATAAGAGGATGCCGAGGTTGATCGCGGGAATCAGCACGCTCGGATTCGGCGTGCGGAGCGGCGGCCAGTGCGACTGGTTCTGCCGCAGGTAGAACCAGCTCATGGCGCAGAGTCCCAAGGTCCATCCTTCGATGACCATGAAGGACAGCGTGCCCCAGAACATCAGGCCCCGGGAGCCGTTCACGACGGTCGGGAGCCGCGACACGTCGATCGACGAGCGCGGCGGCGCGGTCATGGATTCCATGCTTTGATATCCCCGGGCTTCATCTCGAGGATCTCCGGATTCCAGTCCTCTTCGCCGACGCGCGACCAAACCACGCCGGCGACGACGGCCAGGCCCAGCCCCGCGAGTACGGCGTACGGCGTGAACATCGATCCGATGAAGAGCACGCCCATCGAGACCGCCATGAGTAGTGGGCCGGAGCTCTTGCCCGGGCTGTGCTGGCGGTAGAGCGGCCGCGCGTCGAGCAGCGTCGTCACGAGTTTCTCACGGCGGTCGGTGTGAAGGCCGGTGACGACGCTGGGTTCACCCGGTTCCCACAGGGGCGAACGGCCATGCACGACTGGCGGGTGCACCCATGCATACGCGTCTGGCGGCGAGTTGGTGGACCACTCGAGACCGGGCGCGTCCCAGGGATTGGGACCTGCAGGCTCGCCGGTGAAATAGCTGACCACCGCGTTCACGGCGAACAGCGCGACGCTCAAGGCGATGATGTAGGCGCCGAGAGTCGCGGTGAAGTTCAGGCCTCCCCATCCGGCCGACGCGGGATACGTGTAAATGCGTCGCGTCATGCCGTCGAGGCCGAGCAGGTGCATCGGGAAGAAGGTCGTGTTCACACCGATGAAGAAGAGCCAGAAGTTGATCTTGCCCATCTTCTCCGAGAGCATCCGGCCCGTGACTTTCGGATAGAAGTAGTAGAACGCGCCGAGCAGTGGCATGACGGCGCCGCCGATGAGCACGTAGTGCAGGTGCGCGACGACGAAGTAGGTGTCGTGCGCCTGCCGATCGAACGGGACCGACGCCACCATGACGCCGGTGACACCGCCGATCACGAAGGTCACGAAGAAGCCGAGGATGAAGAGCATCGGCGTCGTGAAACGCGGGCGGCCGGTCCAGATCGTCGCGATCCAGCAGAAGATCTGTACGCCAGTGGGGATGCTCACCATCATGCTGGCGACGGTGAAGAAACTCATGCCCATCTGGTGACCGGGCGTGGCGAACATGTGGTGCACCCACAGGCCGAAGGCGACGAAGCCGGTCGCGACCATCGAGGTCGCCATCGCGGTGTAGCCAACCACCTTGCGACGGCAGAACGTCTCGACGATCGGCGTGATCATCCCGAGCGCCGGGATGAAGATGATGTAGACCTCGGGATGCCCGAAGAACCAGAACAGATGCTGCCAGAGCAGCGGGTCCCCGCCCTCGGCCACATTGAAGAAGTGCGTCGTGACGCCGCGATCCATCGCCAACATGAGGCTCGCGAGCGCGACGGCCGGCATCGCGAAGACGATCATGAACGACATGACCAGCTGCGCCCAGACGAACAGCGGCAGCCGGTTGATCGTCATGCCGGGCGCGCGCATCCGGAACGTGCAGACGATGATCTGCGTGGCCGCCACGAGGCCGGCGATTTCGGTGAACGTTACGGTTTGCGCGTAGATGTCCATGCGCTTGCCCGGGCTGAACGCCGGGCCCGACAGCGGCACGTAGGCGAACCAGCCGGCGTCCGGGCCCGCGTTCACGAGCATGCTGATCCAGAGCAGCGCGCAGCCGATGAAGAAGCACCAGTACCCGAAGTTGTTGAGCCGCGGGAATGGCACCGTGCGCGCACCGACCATCATCGGAACGAAGTAGAGGCCCATCGCCGTCATCACCGGCACGGCGAACAGGAACATCATCGTCGTGCCATGAACGCTGAACAGCTGATTGTACTTGTCCGGCCCGACGAGGTGCGCGTCGGGACGAGCCAGCTGCGTGCGCATGATCAGCGCATTGATGCCGCCGGCCACGAGCATGAGAATGCACGTGACGATGTAGCGCTTCGCCAGCGAGTGATGATCGCTGGTCACGACCCAGTTCCAGAACCCTTCACCGTCGCTCCACGTCTCGTGGAGCTTCCGCTCGAGATCCGGTGTATTCGTATCGTTCGGCGCGACGTCGCCCGGTGCGAGGGAGCTGGTACTCATTTCAGCGAGCGGAGGTACGTCACGAGCGCCTGCAGCTGGCTCGCGGAGAGTTTCGTGGCCGGCATCTGGGTGCCCGGCTTGATCGCCTGCGGATTGACGATCCAGGTCATCATGTTCTCGAAGGTGTTCGGCACCGCTCCAGCAGCGAGATCGCGGCGACTCGCGACGTGGGTCAGCGGCGGCGCGTTAGTGGCGAAGGCGGGCGTCCCGGCAATCGTGTGACACGTGGCGCAGGGGCCGGTGAGAAAGACGGTCTGCCCGCCGACGAGCGAATCCGGCGGCGGCGGCGCCGGCGTGCGCTGGAACGCGTACCAATCGTCGAACTCTTTCTTCGGGTGCGCGATCACCGTGAAACGCATCTTCGCGTGCTGCGCGCCGCAGAACTCGGCGCACACGCCGGGATAGACGCCGGCCGTGTCGGCGGTGAACGTCAGCGAGCCGGTGTAGCCCGGTACCGCGTCCTGTTTGCCTGAGAGCCTCGGCGCCCAGACGCTGTGAATGACGTCGACCGACTCGAGCTTGAGGTTGATCGGTACGCCGACCGGCACATGGAGCTCGTTCGCGACGAGAAGACGCTTGTCCGGTACGGTGTCGTTGTAGATGAACTCCCACCACCACTGCCTCGAGCGCACGGTGACGTCGAGACCCTGCTGGTGGACGTGCTGCGGCGTCTCACGGCCGAGCACGAAGTCGTAGCCCATGAAGAAGAACAGCACGGCACAGGTCGCGACGAAGGCGGCGAAGATCGCCTTGCGCGTGCCGGGCGATTCTTCTCCCAGATATGGCTGATTGGTGTCGATCGGCGCACGCTTGCGCACCGACGCGGTGATCGTGAACACGACGACCGTCAGCCAGACGACGGTGGCGACGCCGAACATCGTCCACCACAGCGTGGCGACGCTGTGCGCGTATTTCGTGGCCGGGAAAAACGTCCAGTTCATTCGGCCGGCGGCGGTGGCGACTGGACGGTCTTCGACTGCTTCGGCTTTGCGTTCGGCGTCTGCGCCTCCGCCGGCTTGCCCATCATGTGATCGTCACGCGCCGACCTGGCGCCCTTGGGCGTGAGGCCGCTGAGTGAGCGCACGTAGGCGACGATCTGCCAGACCTGCTGCGGCGTCAGGCGGTCCTTGAACGACGGCATGCCGTTCGGCCGGCCTTCGATGATCGTGTGGTAGATCTGCTCGGGCTCGGGGCCGTAGATCCAGACGTCATCCATCAGCGGCGGCCCCATTCCGCCACCGCCATTCGCATGGCAGCCGCTGCAGTTCATCCAGTTGAAGAGACGCTTGCCTTCGGTGGTGCCCCACGCGTTGTCGTCGTAGACGCCCTCTTCGCTCTTGGCGAGGATGAGTGTCGGTCCGGGCTGGAGCTCGCTCACCCGTGGCGTGATCGCCTCGCGGGGCGCGTCGTCGTAGCGGCGGTTCTCGCGCTCGCAGGCGCCCGCGAGTGTGAGTGCGAGTGTGAGTGTGAGCGGGAGTAAGAGTGATGGCTTCATTGCTTTTTCCCGTCGAGCCGCGGCACTCCGTATCGGGCCAGCAGGCTGTCGATCGAGCCGCGGCGGCGATCGATGATCGTGTCCAGCTGCGCGGCGAATGTGGAATCTCCCTGTCGAACGCCCATCGCGATGTCGAAGGTCATCGGCAGGAACGGGAGATCGATCTGCGGCGTGACCGGGGTGACGACGAGCGACGAATCACCATCACGCGCGAAGTAGCCGGCGAGCGGACCCCATGCCATCGCGACATCGACGTCGCCGGTTCGCACCGCGTCGATCAGGCGCGCCGGAGGATTGGGCTTGCTGTAGTCGCCGTAGACGGAGTACGACACCAGATTCCGCGCCAGGCCCCGTTTGATCATCGCCGCGGCCGGCGGTGTGGCGGCGTAGTCATCCCCGACCATCGGCACCCCGATCTTCAGCCGGCGCAGCACCGTGTCGTCGAGCGACGTGATACCGAGGTGGCGGTCGCGACGAGTGACGAACACGTAGCTCGAGCGATAGTACGGCTTCGTGCGACGCACCATCTCGAGGCTCGATGGAACGCCCATGATCACATCGCACAAGCTGTCCTTGAGCGTGCTGCGCACGAATCCGCGGCGCTGGGCCCACCACGTGTACGCGACGGGGCGGCCAAGCTCCTTGCCGATCAGTGAGGCGAGCTCGTTCTCGAAGCCTTGATGCTGGTCATTCGAGTACGGCAGGTTGTTCGGATCGGCGCACACACGCAGCGTCGGCCTGCTCGGCGTCGCCACCGCGGCCGCGAGTGCCGCGACGGTCGCGCCGGCGAGGACCACCGCGAGAAGCGATCGGCCGGACATCATCGCGGCAGCCCGAACACGTAGAGCATTCCGCCAAGCTCCGTCTTGCCGGGCAGGTCCTTCATCGCGTTGGTGAAGCCCAGCGCCGCCGTGGAGTCGCGCGGGTCGAGGCCGAGCATGATCGCGCCCGCCCAGCCGCCGACGCCGGACAGCACAGCCACGTACTGATGTCCGTCCGGTCCCTTGAAGCTCACCGGCTGGCCGATGATTCCGGATCCCGTCTTGAATTGCCAGAGCGGCGCACCGGTCTTCGCGTCGACGGCCTTGAACCAGCCGTCCATCGTACCGTAGAACGCAACATCGCCGGCCGTGACGAGCGCACCACTCCAGACGGGCAGGTCTTCCTTGATGCTCCAGACCTTCTTGCCTGTGATCGGATTCCAGGCGTCGAACTCACCGCGATGCCCGCCGCGGCCGGCGACCATCTTCACATTCATTCCGACGTACGGCGTGCCCTCGATGTAGTTCGCCTCGAGCCCCTCTTCGTCCATGCAGAGGTTCTGGTGCGGGATGTAGAGCATTCCCGTCTTCGGGGAGTACGCCGACGGCTGCCAGTCTTTCGCGCCGGGAGCAGCCGGACAGATGTCGCGGACGACCTTTCCGACCTGCGGATCCTTCTCGTGGTTGGCCTTCAGCTCGCCGGTCTTGAGGTCGACGCCCGACGTCGTGTTGATGAACCCGAACGGCTCGGCCGACAGCACCTCTCCGGTTGCGCGGTCGAAGACGTACACGTAGCCGTTGCGCTCGGGGCGAAGCAGCACTTTGCGCTTCGCGCCCTTCCAATCGAGGTCGACGACGATCTGCTCGTTGATTCCGTCGTAGTCGTGCTGGTCGTGATCGACGACCTGGTAGGCCCAGACCGCTTCACCGTTCTGCGGACGCCGCGCGAACTGCGTGACCGACCATTTGTTCGCACCGGGGCGAACCTCGGGATTCCACGGGCCGGGATTGCCGGTGCCGTGATAGATGAGATCGAGGTCAGGATCGTAGGTGATCCATCCCCAGACGTTCGCGCCGCCGATCTTCCACGCGTCGGCTGGCCACGTCGCGACACCGAGGTCCTTGCCCTGGTCCTTCGGATAGTACGCCTTGAACCCGGGACCGATGAGGACCTCGTTGTCCGGGCCGGTGTTGTACGCGGTCCACAGCACTTTTCCGGAGCCGGCATCCAGCGCCTTGATCCAGCCGCGCACGCCCATCTCGCCGCCCGAGTTTCCGACGAGCACTTTGCCCTTCACCACGAGGGGCGCCATCGTGACCGTTTCACCGTGGTTGATGTCGCCGACCTTCGTGCGCCATAGCTCCTTGCCGGTGCGCGCGTCGAGCGCGATGGTGTTCGCGTCGAGCGTATTGAAGAAGAAGCGGCCGCCGTCGTAGACGCCGCCGCGATTGACCACGTCGCAGCACGCCACGCCTTGTGACGCTGCGGCAGGCTTCGGATGGTACTTCCACTTGATCGGGAAGCCAGGCTTCGTCAGGTCGAGCGCGAAGACGATGTTCGGGTACGGCGTAACGATGAACATCGTGTTGTCGGCGATGATCGGCGCCGCCTCGTGCCCGCGGATGTTGCCCGTGGAGAACGTCGTGATCGCGCGCAGCTGGCTGGCGTTCGCCGCTGTGATTTCCGTCAGGCCACTGAAGCGGGTGCCCTGGTAATCCTTTCCGGGGCGAACCCAGTTGCCGTCGTCCGCCGGGAGCGGGTCGGTCGACGGCGTCGGTGCCGCGCCCGAGTCAGCGTGTTGTTCCTGTATGGTCGCGCTCTCGACGGGACGGCAGGCGGCCACACCGGCGAGGAGAATCGCGGAAGCAAGAAGGCGTTTCATGGGGATTTCTTCTGGCCCGTGAGAGCGGGCGGGAGCGCGAAGAACTCGACGTGGTCCATCATCGCGAGCGGAATCGCGAGCACGCCGCGCTTGGTGTCGTAGCCGATGTCGGCCGGTTCGGGCACGAAGCGAATCAGCTTCTCGTCGCGGCCATCGGCGACGACGTGAATGCTGGAGTCGGTCCAGCAGGTGTAGACCACCGCGCCGGTCGGCAGCACCTCGACGCCGTCGAATTCGCCGCCGCTGTCGGAGACCTTGGTGGACTTCGACATGTCCGGCACGTACGCGTCGACGGTCGCGTTGAAGCGCTTGAATCCGACGACGATCCAGCGTCCCACCTTCGGGTCCCAGGTGATGCCGTTGGGTTGGCCGAGTGCTTTTCCCTGCTGCAGGACCGTGACGACGTGGCCCGGGCCAATCGAGAAAATCTTGTCGCCGCCGGGTCGAAGGACGCCCTTCTCCGTCATCAGGATGCCGGAATCGGTGACGCGCAGCGTGCCGTCGGGCCCGAGCGCGATGTCGTTCAGCATCGTGATGTTGAAGGGCCTCAGGTCGATCGTCCCGGCGGGCGTGCCGGTCCGGCGGTTGAAGCCACGAACCACATCGATGTCGGCGACCCAGAGCGTGTCGCCCTGGATGGCCATGCCCTTCGGCGCGTCGAGCTGCACGCCATTCACGCCGCTGATGGCAAAGAGGGACGACGAATCGAGCTTCCCCGCATCGATCCGGACGATGTAGCCCCGACCGTCCTTATCCGAGCCGAAGCCGGCGATGTTCGAGACGAACCAGACGTCCTGGTCGGGGTCATAGCGAACGGACTCCGGGCTGCGGAAGTTCGCGACACTCGCGACGCGACTCACTCCCGGCTGCTGGTCGCGCTCGTCGCCCGTCTTCACGACTCGGCGCTCGGCGTGCGTGCACGACACGACCAATGACGCTGAGGTCATCAGCGCCAGTATCGTACGTTGCCGTGCGGTAGAGCGTGCCCGTCGTGCGGCGTTCATCGGGCTATTGGGATCCCGCACGTTTCGTTCCGCTGCTGACGCCGGTGGTCCGACCATTGCGAGCCGATCCGCGCTCATGCTTTCGCTAGAACGCCGGGAGTTCATCGTGCTGTCAGTCGGGGCCCTCGTTGCGCGCCGCTGGCGCCACGCCGCCCCGTCCGTGCATCTCACGCTAGACGGCGGCTCGCGCGATGCGCGTCGCGGCGCCGAGATGTCGGCGGACGAGGTGCAGCGCGCGGCGGCGATGTTCGGCGGACGCGCCGACTACACGGCCGCTGGCACCGAGGGCGCTCCCGGCCGTCTACATGTTTCGTTCGGATCTGGCGGCGATGCGCTGGTCATGTCGCTCGGCCGCGCCAACGAATGCCGGCGTGACACTTTCGAAATCGGGCCGCCCGCCGGATTCGTGGCCTGGCATTCTTCGCTGACCCGATTCGGTGCCGACACCCTCAACAAGCGGTATCGCGCGCGATTCAATGCGCCGATGACGTCAGACGCGTGGTGCGGATGGTTCGCGGTGAAGTGCGGCTGGGAGGCGGCCCTTCGCTCGAACGCGACCTCGATTGGCGCGCTCCGTGACTTCCTCGAGAAGCCCACGACGCGCTTCGATGGGCACAAAGGCGTTCCACTTTCCTTCGACGCCGCGCACGAGCTCAGGCAGCCGCTCTACGACGTGCACGGCAGCGAAGTATCCTCCGCCATTACCGAGCGCACATGCGTCTCCTGGAAGTAGCCGCTTTGACGCTGTGGGCTGGCGCTGCCGCCGGGCAGGGCCACCTCTACGTCAGCAATGAGCGCAGCCACGACGTGAGCGTCATCGACGTCGCGACGCGACGTGTCGTCGAGCGCATTCCGATGTCCGGCAGGCCGCGCGGCATTCAGGCATCACCGGATGGAAAGTTCATCTACGTCGCCATCAGCGACGATTCACCAAACTCGGTTGGCGCCAACGACGCGATCGTGACGATCGATGCGGCGACGCGGAAAGTCATACGGCGGATGGCCGCCGGGTCGGATCCCGAACAGTTCGCCGTGTCGAAGGACGGCCGCACGATCTACGCATCGAACGAAGACGCTGGGACGATGTCCGCCATCGATGTAACGACGGGTAAAGTGCGCAACACTGCAATCGTCGGCATCGAGCCTGAGGGCGTGGCATTGTCACCGGATGGCTCCTCGGTCTACGTGACGGCGGAGACGAGCAACAGCGTCTCGGTGATCGACGCCCGCACGAATAAGGTGCTCGCGAACATGCTCGTGGATGCGCGGCCACGTGCCGTAGCGTTCTCGCCCGACGGGCGGTGGGCGTATGTGACTGCGGAGATTGGCAGCACGGTCAGCGTCATCGACACTCGCACGCGCGAGGTGGTGGCGACCATCGACCTGCCGTCCGGCATGGCGAAGCCCGTCGGCGTCGCAGTGTCGCCTGATGGCCGGACCATCTATACCGCGAACGGCCGGACGCACTCCGTCTCCGTGATCGACGCGGCATCGCGCAAGCTCGTCGCAACGATTCCAGTTGGCCAGCGGCCGTGGGGGCTCGTCATCGCCGCTGACGGGCAACTGCTCTACACGGCGAACGGCTTGTCGCATGACGTGTCGGTGATCGACGTGCAGTCCCGGCGTGTCGTCGCGACGATCAAGGTCGGGACCGGGCCCTGGGGGCTCGCTCTCGGGAGGTAAGCTGTAGCTTTCGGAGCGATGAACGTCGGCCCCAGTGTGCCCCGCAGAGGGGGCCGCATCTCCGAAGCATTCGGGAGAATCGGCCTCAGGATCCTCGGCTGGCGATTCGAGGGACCCATCCCTGACCTGCCTCGGATGGTGGCCATCGTGGCCCCCCATACATCCAACTGGGACTTCCTGGTCGGGCTCCTGGCCCGTTACGCCCTGCGGCTGGATGCGTCTTGGTTGGGAAAGCACACGCTGTTCCGCCCACCGTTCGGGTGGATCATGCGCCGTTGGGGGGGAATTCCCGTAGACCGGTCGGCGTCGCATGACGTCGTCGCCCAGACGATCGAGTCATTCTCCTCACGGCCGCGTGTGTTTCTCGTCATCGCTCCAGAAGGAACACGCAAGCAGGTCAGTCGATGGAAGTCGGGCTTCTGGCACATCGCCAAAGGCGCCGGGGTCCCCGTCCTGCCGATCGCGTTCGACTGGAGCACTCGCGTGATTCGGTTTTTCCCCGCCTTCACTCCACGCGAGCACGCTGACGAGGACATTGCCGAGCTGCAGTCGAAGTACGCCGGGGTACGCGGTCGCACACGATAGCAATGACTGAAATCATCGCCGCAGTTAAAAATCCGCTGGCTCGATTGTCCTCGATGGGATTACTCGTCGGGGGCATCTTTGGGGCGGCCTTCGTCATCATCTCGCGCGGCGAGATGACCGGCGCGATGTCGATGCTCGGCCAGCGCTGGATGATCGCGCACAACCTGCACTTCGCCTCCGCGGCGCTGCTGCTGTTCGGCGTAGTCGGCGTTTACATCAGCCACGCGCATCTGCTCACGCTCGGCGGGCACTTTGCCTTCGTGCTCGCGCTGCTCGGTACTGCATTTTTCTTCTCGACCGGCGTGCTCACCGCCGCGATCCTGCCGGTCATCGCCGCGTGGTCGCCCAGCACCGTCGCTGTCCTTGGCCCGCTCTTCAAGCCGACGCTGCCCGCGTTCATCGTCAGCTTCTTCGTTTTCCAGATCGGCTGGGTCGCGCTGGGGATGGTCATCGCCGATTCTGGGATATTGCCGCGCTGGGCAGGATTCACGACCGCGGTCGGCGCCGGCATCGGGATGATTCCGCCGCGCCCCTTCGGCAACGCGCCGTGGATGTTCATGAACGTCGCGTGGGTGGTTTTTGCGGTCGGCCTGATCGGCCTCGGCTGGGCCGGTTGGACGCGCGACCTCCGTACTGTTGGCTCAACCGCGAGTGTAGCTTCCGGAGCTTGAACGCTCCGACGCTGATTCGCCGTGCGCTATCCCTGATAGCGCTGACCGCTGGACTGTCCATCGCGCAGTCCCCTCGCGCTCTCCCGCCCTCGGGCCCTCCCGCCCTCGGCGCGGACACGGCCATCAAGATCACCCTGCTCACCATGGGCCAGGGTGACGAGATCTGGGAGCTCTTCGGCCACGACGCGATCTGGATCCACGACCCAGGGTTGAAGACCGACACCGTATACAACTGGGGCGTTTTCGACTTCAACACGCCCGGATTCGTCGGCCGGTTCCTGCTCGGCGACATGCACTACACGATGGACGCGCAGACCATCCAGCTGACCGTCGCGACTTACCGATACCTGAACCGGCGCATCTGGGCGCAGGAGCTCGATCTGACGCCGAGTGAAGCCAGGGCGATGGCAGATTCGATCCGCTGGAATTATCGGCCGGAGAACCGCCAGTATCGGTACAACTATTACCTCGACAACTGCTCGACGCGCGCGCGAGATGCGATCGACAAGGCGCTCGGCGGGCAGCTCCGCGCGTACCTGAAAGGCATTCAGACCGATCAGACCTACCGCTCGCATTCGCTGCGGCTGATGCGCCATTCGCCGCTTCTCGGCGGGGTGGAGATGGCACTCGGTCGGCCGACGGATGTCCCGCTCACGGCGGACCAGGCGGCGTTCCTGCCGGTCCAGCTCATGGAGCACATTCGCGGTTTCAAGCGCGCGGACGGTCGACCGCTCGTGAAGCGAGAGACTTTGATCTCCGAGGCTTCGCGCGAACCAGAGCCGACGACCGTCCCTGCCCTGTGGAAGGCGATGCTTCCAATCGGTCTCGTCGTCGCCGCGATCGTGCTTGCACTGTGGCTTGGTTTATCGACGCACGTTCCGGCGGCCGTCGTCGTGGCAATCGCGGCGGGCTTCATGGGCATCATCGGCGCGATCCTCGTCTTCCTGGTCACGGCGACCGATCACGTGGCGGCCCACGGCAACGAGAATCTCTGGCTGCTGAATCCCGTGTGGCTCGTCGTCGCGGTTGCACTGACGCGCGCCATGATTGGCGGGCGATGGGCTAAGGTCGCGCGCGGGGCGACTTGGATCGGCGCGGCGCTTGGCATGTGCGCCGTGCTGATGCATCTCGTCGGACTCTCGCGTCAGCCCAACTGGGACATCATCGGGCTGCTGCTACCCGTCCAGCTCGCGATGGCGGTCGTTGCACGGCGCCTTGTGCACGACCCGGTGTGACAGGATTCGCACGTCGGCTTCGTCGAACGACGTGATCGGCTCCCCGCACTTCATGCACTTGGGGAACATCGCGAAGATCTGCTTCGCGAGCTGCTCGACTGCGGGATCGTCCGGCCGTGAGCGAATGTCCACGCGAGCACAATAGTCATGAAGACTTACGATCGCGAGTACTACCAGCGCTGGTACCGGGATCCCGACACGCGCATCGCCAGCCGCGAGGGCATCGCGCGTAAAGTCGCGCTCGCCGTCGCCGCCGCGGAGTTCATGCTCGCGCGGCCGATCGAGTCGGTGCTCGATATCGGCTGTGGTGAAGGGTCGTGGCGCGCACCGCTGCTCAAGCTCCGACCCAAGGCGTCCTATCTCGGCGTAGAGTCGAGCGACTACGTCATCGAGAAACACGGCAAGGCGCGGAACATCATCCGCGGAGAGTTCGGCCGCCTCGGGGGCCTGAATCTGGAGGATGCCGACCTGGTCGTCTGCGCCGACGTGGTGCAGTACATCCCCGACGACGACCTGCGCCGCGGCCTTCGCGCCATTCGCAGCCTCACGGCGGGCGTCGCGTACATCGAGACATTCGCGGCCGAGGATTCCATGGAAGGCGATCGCGATGGATGGATCGACCGGCCGGCGCGCGTGCTACGACGCTTTTTCAAGGAAGCCGGACTGACGCACTGCGGGTTCTACTGCTGGATCAACGAGCGAAAGCTCTGGAACGCGAACCGCTTCGAGATCAGCGCGCGATAAGCAGGTCCTGACGAGCGTCAGCGACGAACGACCACGTCGCGCCGCGTGACGGCCGGAGCCGCCCCGCGTCTCGCGATCGTCACCTCGATGGTATACGTGCCCGGCTTCATCCGGCTGACATCGAGCACCACCGCACGCGACTGGATCGGCACGTCACCCGCCCAAATCACGCTCTCGTTCTTCCGGGGGCGCGGCTCGCGCCACGCCATCGTGATCTCACCGCCTGCGCGCTCGGCCAGACCGATCGTCGTTCCGATGCGCTTGAAGAAACCCGGCTTGTCGATGTTGGCGAGGCGCAGGGAAACGTCGACCGTGTCACCGGGCGCGATGCCGTATGTCTCCCAGAATACGCCGACGCGCTTGTCACTGAACGAGAGCGACCCGAGCATCTTCGCGACGGCGCCGGCCGCGTTCGTCGGCAACTCGGCATCGTCGCCCGGCCGGAAGAACAACGGGTCGGAAATCGCGATCTCTCCGGCTTGAAGCACCGAGAGCGGCGGAGGAGGATGCACCGCGCGCCGGGCGCGAGCCGCGAGCCCCGACGCGCCATCGGCCGGCGCGAGCTCCGCGGACACCACCTGCGCCCGTGCGGCGAGCGGCGACACGAGCACCGTCGTGCCCTTGCCATCGAGCAGGATCGATTCGCGCGCCGGAACCCAGCGGTCGGTCGGATCGCGCGCGGCGATGATCGCGGCGTCATACGGCACGCGCATTCCAGGCGCGAAGAATTTTTGAGGGACGTCCATCGCGATCGCCAGCAGCGCGTCGTTATCGCGGCGAAAGAGGACTGTCTGGTCCGGCAAATCGAGCACCGGACCCGACCGACGCTCGGCGGATTCCACCGGCCAGTAGTCGTTCTCCCAGTCCACACCGCCATAGCCCATGCGCGGCGCAAACCGGTTGACGCCCTCGGCGTCGAGCGCCGACGGGTCGAGTACCGCACGCCATGTCGGCGCCGAGTGATAGCGGGGCAGCTTGTACTCGGGCGCGACGTTGACCGCGCTGTCCCGGAAGCCCAGCCAGTCGAAGTGGCCGTTGTCCTCGTAGTAGCCGCCCCAATAGAGCTTGGATGGCCAGCCGTATCGCACGATCATGGATGCGAGCGCGTCGCCGCCATTTCGCGCGCGCCAGTCCCAGCGCTCGTCCATCGTGAGTCCCGCGTGCAGCCGCACCAGCACCTGCCGCGCGAAATGCTCGGCGCGACGCGCGTTACCGGGCTCGATGTAGAGCGGATCGGCGAGCCACCAGAAGTTCGCGTGCACCGAATCGCGCGCGCTGCAGTCGATGCGCTCGTAGGCCCCGCGTGATCGCGCATCGAGCAGTGGCGCAATCGAAGTCCACTCGCATCGGTCCGATGGTCGCATCCGCGCGGTCGCGCGGAGGAACGTCGAATCCGCGGCGGCGATGCGTCCGGCGGCATTGAGTGTGTACCCCTCGAGCAGGATGCACCACGCCGGCGCCGACGTACACGCCCGCGCGGCGTTCAACGCGACGTCGATCTCTTTCTGGTCGACGGCGAGCCGCACGAGCTGGCCGACGAGCCACGGATTCGACGACCGCGTGACCATTGCCGCCTGGAAGCGCGCGATCAGCTCGGCCCGCGAGCGTCGCATGATGCGGCGCGATTCATCCGTCAGCGCGGCATCGACGCCATTCTCGGATTCGTCCGTCGTGAGAGAGTCGTCGACGGGAAACCAGACCGGACAGAACGAGCGAGCGCTTTTGTCGCTGCGAATGATGTTCGGGGCGCCTGACTGCCAGCTGCCGTCATGATGGCAGTGCAGCGACGCCAGGCGGAGATACGTCGCGCGGTCTCGGCGACGATTGTTCAGCCACTCGCGGCGCCACTCACCCATGAATCGCGTCTCGGCCGTCCGAAGAGAGTCGGCGAGTGGATCGCGCGGGAGGCTGTCCACGCCCGGAATCGCGGCGTACGAAGCCGCGCCCAACTGGAGGGTGAGTGAGAGCGCGAGCGAGAGGCTCACGGCGCGCGCATCGACGCGAACGCAGCGCGCAACTGGGCGTCGGTGAGGTTCGGCAGTTGTAGCAACGCGGGCGTGGCGGGATCGTAGTGCGCGACCTTTGATCCGTTACGCCGTATCCATCGATTCAGACCGACCATGATGCGCCGATTCGCCTGCCCGTGTGGCGAGTTGTCGCCGATGTTCGGCGACAGGATCGCTGTAAGAGCCAACCTCGGGAGCGGCGCGCTGGTCACCTCATCGATCTTGGCGCGAAACTCGTCCTCAGCCGGCGTCGACGCACGCCCCGAGCGCAGATCCGTTCGATGCCGATTCTCGTGCTCGTAAATGGAGGAGTGAACCAGGCTTTGATAGAGGGCCAGGGTAAAGGCGTCGGGCGTTTTCACCGAATCGAGCAAGGCCACGGCACCGGCGCGGAAGACGCGCGCGGCAACGCCGGGAAAGTATCCGACGGAATCGTGTCTGGCGCGGTCGACATCTCCGGTGCTGTCGCGCGCGATGCGGAACAACTCGCCAGGAATGGTCTGCGGATCGGCCAGCGCGAGCAGCGCGCGAAACGGCGTCTCCGTAAATGCGGTATACCGCGCGAACACGACATCGTTGGCAACCCACCCGGCCCGACCGCCAGCGCCGTCGAGCAGCCATTCGTCCATACCGGTGGAGATGAAGCCATCGAGCACCGCGACTCTCGAAGCCTTGCGCGAGTCCCAGTCGGTAAGCTGATGGCCAAAGTAGAGCTCCTCGAAGCCGCCGCTGCGTTCGACACTGACATATGCGCCGAACCGGTCCGCGATGAACTTCGAGAGCTCGGCCGGATAGAACTCGGCCGCATTGCCACCCGCGTGGAGCGCTTTCCAGTGACGGCGTCCGGTTGCGATGATCATCCGCGTGAAGTCACCAGCCCGGGCTGTCCCTGCCAATTCCGCCCGGTACAGGCTCTCGCTTGCTGTCCGCACGTCCCGCAGCAAGTCCACGTACGCGAGCACGCTCCCGTCGATCGGATCGACAGCCGGTGCGCCGGTCGCGCGCATGAACAGCGCCTCGGCTTCGTACATCCGGGCGTTGCTGAGCGCCTCCCGAATCGTTCCTCCCGATCTCTGAGTCTTGTCGAACGTGAAGTACGAGCGCAAGCCGGCTCGCACTCCGGCCGAATCGCCGAGAATCGCCGCGGCGTTTATCAATGCACCTGCGTCGGCGGTGCGACCCGGGAAGCGGTTCACCCGCGCCAGCAGGGTGTCGCGAACAGCTGAAAGCAGCGCGACGTCAACGCTGTCCGCGAATCCTCCCTCGGTTGCGAGCGCGACCGTCGTGCGCGCCGCCGCGCCGCGACGTTCGGCATCGAGCGATCGGAGCATTGCGTCATGCGCCGCCAGCACAGCGGATCGGATCCTGTGCTGCGCGCCGTTCAGCCGAGCGACTTCGAGGAGGATCTGCGAGCTGTCTCTCGCATGCGCAAGAGCGGAGTCGAGGTAACGGGAGGCTCGCGTGTAGTCGCCGCGGAGTTTCCAGGCGACGTGTCCGCGCCATTGCCACGCCGTCGCTCGCAGCGACTGCACCGGCGACATGGTCCCGCGGACGAAGAGTGCATCGGCTCCCTTCACGTCGCGCCGAGCGAGCGCTTCGATGCCCAGCGCGACATCCGTGGTTTGGGCCCGGGCAACTCCTGCGATCAGGAGCGCGGCGATCGCCAGCGTCTTAACGGCTCGTCCTCTCCTTGAAACGCGCCAGCTCCTCGCCGGACATGCCGTACATATGCTCCGGAGCCGGGTACTTGTGGGAGCGAACATCCGCCGCGAAGGCCGAAACCGCTTCGACCATCAGGTCGCCGACTGCCGCGTATTTCCGGACGAATTTCGCGGGCTTGCCCTCCGTCCAGCCGTTGAGATCATGGTAGACGAGCACCTGGCCGTCAGGCGCTGGTCCGGCACCGATTCCAATCACCGGAATGTTCACGCGGCTCATCAGCGCATCGGCCACGGGGGACGCGACGGCTTCGACGACGATCGCAAACGCGCCGGCGGCTTCGAGCGCGGCGGCATCGCGAACGATCGCGATCGCCTCGTCTGCCGTGCGTCCGCGCGCGCGATACTCCTCGGCGTTCGTGACGCCCTGCGGCTTGAGGCCGACATGGCCCATGACCGGGATGCCCGCGGCCGTCAGCGCCCGCACGCGCTCGAGAATCGGCCCCGCGCCTTCGATCTTCACGCCCGCGCAGCCGGCCTCCATGAACTGTTTCGCCGAAGCGAGTGCGATGGCGTCCGAGTTCTCGTACGTGCCGAAGGGCATGTCGCCAATCAGCAGCGGATGCGTCACGCCGCGGCGAACCGCGCGTGTCAGCATCAGCATCTCGTCGAGCGACACTTCGCGCGTCGACGGGTATCCGAGCATCGTCATCGCGGCCGAGTCGCCGACGAGCACGATGTCCACGCCTGCGCGCTCGGCCACGCGTCCCGATGCGTAGTCGAACGCCGTCACCATCACGATCGGCTGGCCGCGCTCCTTCATGCGCTGCAGCTCGTCGATGGTCATTCCCAATGCGGCAGTGGTCATCAGATCCGCACGATCTCGTTGTCGATCAGGCGAACGTCGCCGACGCGGGCAGCGACGGCTATCAGAACTTCGCCCTCGAGCGTTTCCTTCGATAGAAGTGTACCAGCCGGGACCGCTGCGAAGTATTCGGGTTGTATCCCAAGGGCTGCCATGGCTTTACGCCCAGCCTCCTCGACGGCCCTGGTGCGGCGTTCCCCGGCCGCGATCGCTTCCCGGGCGGCTTTGAGGCCCGCCTGTAACGCGAGCGCCTGTGGGCGCTCGGACGGCTTGAGTCGCACGTTCCGGCTCGACATCGCGAGGCCATCCGGCTCGCGAACGGTGGGACAGACCTCGACCCGAACCGCCATGTCCAAGTCGCGCACGAGTTTTTTGATGACGAGCGCTTGCTGGGCGTCCTTCTGGCCGAAGAACGCGACGTCAGGCTGGACGATGTTGAAGAGCTTGGTCACGACGGTCGTGACACCATCGAAGTGCCCGACGCCGCGCGATGCGCCTTCGAGCGGCTCGGTGATGCCGCGCATGGTGACGGTCGTCGACGCGCCGTCCGGGTAGATCTCCTTTACGTCGGGCGCAAACAAGAAGTCGACTCCAGCCGCCTTCGCCATCTCCGCGTCGCGTGGTTCGTCGCGGGGATACGCCTCGAGATCCTTCGGGTCATTGAACTGCGTCGGGTTCACGAACAGCGTGACGACGGTGACGTCGCACGCCTTCACCGATGCCAGCATGAGGGACCGATGCCCTTCGTGGAGATAGCCCATGGTGGGCACGACGCCGATTGACTGGGCGTTACGACGCAATGGCGCGAGCGCGCCGCGCAGATCCTTGATTGTGCGAAAAATCTTCATTCACATCCCGGTTGCTTCTTCGCGGGCGATGCGATTCGTCGCCTGCGCCAGTGCATCCCACATCGGTAGCCATTCTGGAGCCACCTTCGCGATTTCGGCGCGCTGCTTCGCCACGATCTCGTCGTCGCCGCGAACGATTGGACCGGTCAGCGCGACAGAGCCGAGGGATGCCCAGTTCTCGAGCGCGGCTCGAGCGAGCGGGAGCAGGTGCGCCCGATCGAGCCCCGACGGCTGCCCAATGCGTTCGGCCATCGTTTCGAGCGTCACGAGAAAGTTCGCGGCGATCGACGCCGCGGCGTGATACGCGACGCGTTGCGCGTCCTCGACTTCGATGGGCGTCATGCCGAGTGTGGTCGCAAGTTCTCGCGCGACGCGACGCGCCCGCGCCGACGTGCCGGCGACCGCGGCCGACGCGCCGGCAAAGTCCGCCTTCCCCGTGCCTGCCGTCATGAGCGGATGCATCGAGAAAGACTCTCGATCGCCGAACACATCGAGCGTCACGGCGCCGGCGGTGTGACCGAGCAACGCGCCCGATCGAACCGATGTCGCGGCATTGCCGATTTCGCGATCCGGCACCGCGAGCACGACGACGTCACCACTGACCGCTTCGCCGCGACGCAGCGGCCCGGTCACCCGCACGCCCTTTTCCTTCAACGCGCGAGCGAGGGCGGTGCCAAGCCTGCCGGCGCCGACGATGGTGACGTCCATGCTTTGAAGCTACCTACACTCAGCGCCAGGGCTCATCCCCGCTCGGGCCGTAGATGGCCGGCACTTTTCCTCCGGCGGGCCGGATGTACACCGACAGCTGGCCGCGATGATGGATCGAATCGAGAAACATGAACCACAGGAATTCGCCTACCGGGAATTCCCCCATCTGATTCTTCCCCGACGGAAACTGAATGGTCTCGCCGAGTCGCGATTCCGGTACTTTGTCGAACGCGGCCATGAAGTCTTTCGCCGATTTCTCGTAGGCCGCGATGCACTCGGCGATCGTCGCCGGCGCGGGCGGGAATCCGCCACCGAGATTCAGCGGGCCGTTGAGGGCGGCGAGCATGATGTTGTTTTCGACCACGAAGGTCCACGCGATTGCCTTCGCCGTGTTGTTGCCTTCGTGCGGGCGGTAGTCGGGTTTGTCGGCGGGATACGCGCGCAGGACCTTCAAAGTCGTCGCGTGCTCTCGCTTGTAGACGTCGCCAAACTGCTTCTTCGCGTTGATCGACATGGACGTGCTCCTGGTCTTTGACGGGGAGGAAAAGCTACCTCGCCACGTCCGACCAGACGAGCCGCGAAATGTCCACAATCAGCGAACGGGCCACCGTTTCGTCGGAAATGCCCCGCGTGAGCACTACGAGCACGTAGGGCGCCCGGCCCGCCGGGTACACAATGGCCGCGTCGTGCAGGTGCCCGGTGATCGACCCGGTCTTGTGCGCCACCCGCGTACCCGGCGGAAGACCAGCCGGTATCTCACCATTCAGCTCCTGTCGCAGGAGAACGGCGCGCATCGAGTCGCTGCTCGCGCGCGACGCCGCCGTGCCGGTTTCAATCGCCACGAGGAGGGTCGCCAGATCACGCGCCGTCGTGGTGTTGTTGAGATTCGCCGCGAATGCCTTGCTGTCCTCGACGCCCCGCAGCACCTGGATGTCGCGAGCACCGAGTGCGTGCGCCGTGGCGTTCGCGCGCTGTGCATCCGCGACGGCAATCAGGGTGTTCGTCGCAAGATTGCTCGAGCGGACGATCATGCGGTCGAGCAGCGTGGCCAGGCGTATCGATTTGCCGATCCACGTGTAGACGAGACTGTCCGAATCGTCGCCGGCGTTGAGTGAGTAGGGCGACCCGTCGACGATCGACGCGAAACGGTTTTCGACCGGCACCGGCTGATCCATCCGGAGGCGCCCCGCGTCGGCGTCCCGAAAGAGCTGGATCATCACCGGCACCTTCATCGTGCTGGCTGCGTGGAACCGGGTATCCGCACCGATGAATAGGGTGTCGCCGTTCGCCAGGTTGCGAAACGCGATGCCCGCTTCCGCCCCCGGCACCGACGCGATCCGCGCGGCGATTCGTGACTTCAGATCGCTACTCAGGTGCGGCGTCGGCTGCACGTGCGGCGCACACGCGGTCGCGGCGACGAGCGTCAACCAGGCCGGCCTCATACGACGAGGATGCCGCGAAAACCTCTCGCCGCGTAGTACGACTCGGCTCCGTTGTGATAGACGAACACCTTGTCGAAGCGACGGTCGCAGAACAGCGCGCCGCCGAGCGCGCGAACCTCCTCCGGCGTCTTGATCCAGCTCGAGGTCTTGGTGTCGAACTCGCCGAGCGTCTGGAGCTCGCGATACTGCGCTTCGGTCATCAGCTCGATGCCCATTTTCTCGGCCGCTTCGACCGCTGCGCCCTTCGGCTTGTTCTCCTTTCGCGCATTCAGCGCGGCGCGATCGTAGCACCAGCTTCTCCGCTTCGCCGGGCTCTGCTCGGAGCAATCGCAGATCGTGAGCTTCCCCGTCTTCTTGTCGCGTCCGATCACATCCGGCTCGCCGCCGGTCGCTTCCATTTCGCCGATCGACTCGAGCGCGTCGGCGTCGGCCGTAAGGCGCTTCTCGACGTCGCTCCAGGCGATGCCCTTGTGGCGCTGCATGTTCTTCTCGAATCGCGTCTTGAGGACGCCGAGAAGCTTGTCTCGATCCTGGGGTTTCATGGGACTGGAAGCTACCAGTCTCCTGTAGCCCGGCTAGCGGGTCGGCCGCGCCCGGCTCGCCATCTTCACCGCCGCTACGATCGGCTCGATGTCTTCCGTCTTGCCGACGATCTCGAAGATCGGCTCCTCGATCCCGATCTGCTCGCGGACCCGCTGCACGTTGGTGCTCGTGATCACGAACTGGCGCCCTTTCATGTACGGCTGGCCGCGAACGTGCTCGAAAAAGCTCCAGTGGACCTCGTACGGTGGAGCGATGTCGTACACGATCACAGCCGGATCGTGCTCGGCCACGAAGGTCGAGAGCAGCAGAGCGCCGCGGCGGGCGTCGTCGACGTGGCCGGAGACGACCAGGAACCCCGAGCGCTCGAGCGCCAGGCGCAGCATCTCCACGACGTCGTCATTGGCATTGAAGACGGCGACGGTCTTTCGGTCCGGCTTGGCGGGCTTGCTCATGGGACCGGCGCCAGCCTGCGAGACTCGTACCGTTATCATTCCGGGGTGCGGGTCCACCCGAGAATCTTTCGCGAAACGGACGTCAAGACGAACTGCGACGCCTGCGGAGTCTTTTTCGACCTCATCAAGGGCGGCGTCTGCGAGACGTGCCGCCGGATCCTCTGCGACCGTCACCTCAACGGCTCGTGGACGCATCGGCTCATCGCCGACGTCACCAACAAGCACATCTGCGTGGACTGTCGTCATGGCCGCTGACCGGGTTCGCGCCAGCTTCGCCAAACAGAAAGTGATGGCGACCATCGGCGCCACGCTCGACTCGGTCGAGCCGGGACGGGTGACCATCTCCATGGCGCCGAATCCGGATCTCACGCAGCAGCACGGCTACCTCCACGCCGGCATCATCGCGACGATCGCCGATTCCGCATGTGGATATGCGGCGCTCTCGTTGATGCCCGCCGATGCCGCGGTCCTCTCGATCGAGTTCAAGAACAACATGCTCGCCCCGGCCGACGGCGAGCGGTTCATCGCCCGCGGAAAGGTGATCAAGCCTGGTCGCACGATCATGGTGTGTGACGCGACGGTCCACGCCGTGCGTAAGGGAGAGGAAAAGCTCGTCGCCACGATGACGGGCACCATGATGGTGGTTCAGGGACGGGGCATTTCCGATTGATCCTGGAAAGAGATAGACCTTGGCACCGGCAGCGATGGCCCATCATCGTTGCCGGCTTCATTGCCGCATACCTCGCCGGACTCCTCTTCGCGATGGTCGTCCGGTCGCAGGGAAACTGGAGTCAGGGACTGCCGTGGGAGCGAAGTCTGCTCGTCGCGGTTCACCCGACCCTGCCCGAGCCGGTGGATTTTCTGATGCTGGTGTTCCCCTGGTTCGGGACGAACATCTCCCTCATGCCGGTGGTGGCGATCGTCGTCATCTGGCTCTGGGCCGCAAGGCGCCGCGTCGATCTCGCGATGTGGCTGCTCATCGTGCAGCTCGGGTCATACGCGCTGAATCCGATGCTCAAGGGGACATTCGACCGCGTTCGCCCCGATCTCTTTCCCAAACGCGGATGGTACGGGTGGACGTCGTTCCCGAGCGGCCACGCGATTGCGAGCATCTCCGTCCTCTTCACGATCGCGATCATGCTCCACAAGGAGCAGGGGTGGCGCTGGCCATACGCGGTGGTGGCGATCATCGCGGGCGGCTCTGCGTACTCGCGGATCTACCTCGCCGTCCACTGGCCGACGGACGTCATCGGGGGACTGATCGTCGGCGCGGTCTGGCTGTGGACGTCCTACATGGCCTTCAACGCGAAGTACCGGACTGGATTACCTCCGCGAGACGCGTGAGATCGACGTTGCCGCCGCTGATGATGGCGACCACCCGGTCTCCCTTCCGCGCTCCGACGCGGCCATTCGCGATTGCCGCAATCGACGCAGCGGCTGCCGGCTCCGCCAACAACTTTGCGTAGACGAGCACGTCGCGCATCGCCGCGCGGATCTCGTCGTCAGTCACGATCACGACGTCGTCGACGTACTGCTGGATGATCGGAAAGGTGAGCTCCCCCGCCCATGGAGCGGAGAGCCCATCGGCGATCGTGTCGATGCGATCCAGCTTCTGCGGGGATCCGGCGTCGAGACTCTTTCTCGTCGCCGCGGCGCCCACCGGTTCCACGCCGACGACGCGCGTCTTCGGTGAACGAGCCTTGATCGCGGCGGCCACGCCGGACATGAGTCCCCCGCCGCCGATTCCGGCGACGACGATGTCGATGTCTTTCAGGTCCTCGAGGATTTCGAGACCGACGGTGCCCGCACCCGCCGCGACCCGCACATCGTCGAACGGATGGATGAATACGAGGCCTCGCTCCTGCTCGAGCTCTCGCGCCCTCACAAAGCTCTGGAGCCCGGACTCACCATACAGGACGACTTCGGCGCCGTATCCTCGGCTCGCCTCGACCTTCGCGCGCGGCGCCGTCTCGAACATGACGACTGTCGACTTCACGCCTGCAAGCGCGGCAGCATACGCGACCGCCTGGGCGTGGTTGCCGGCCGAGACCGTAATGACGCCGCGCTGCTTCGCTTCGTCGTCGAGCTGGAGAATGGCGTTGAGGGCGCCGCGGACCTTGAACGAGCCCGTCTTCTGGAGCGACTCGGCCTTGAGTGAGAGTGCGACGCCGTGCGGAGCGCCGAGCCGCGTGGCCGAGAGCAATGGGGTTCTATGGACTTTGCCCGCGATGCGGTCGCGAGCAGCGAGGATGTCGTCGATTGAGAGCATGCGAGTCTGGTTCTGTTGCGGCGGTCGGCATTCGCGAGTGCCAGCCGAGCGCAAGATAGGCATTGCAACTTGAGAGAGTAGCCTTACAATCCCGCCGGTGACCAAGTCAGACATCCGCACCATCTTCATCGCCGCCGTCGTCGTCCTGATCGCGGCGGGATCGCACCTGCTGCACGGGCCGACGGCACTGCAGTTCGTCGCCGCGGGCGCTGCCCTCGCGATCCTGGCGAAGCTGATCGGTCACTCGACCGAGAACCTGGGCCACTACATGAGTCCGGGAGCGACTGGGGTGCTCCAGGCCTCGGTGGCGAACCTGCCCGAGCTATTCGTCTGCATTTTCGCCCTGCGCGCGGGCCTCGTCGACGTCGTAAAGGGCGCGCTCGTCGGATCGATTCTCGCCAACTCGCTGCTCGTCTTCGGCGTTGCGATCGTCGTCGGTGGCTTGAAGCACGGGCGCCAGCGCTTCCATTCCGAGTCGGCGCGACTGGCTTCGACGATGCTGTTGCTTGCCGTCGCGGCGCTGACGGTGCCGACGCTCGTTCATGCGCTCCACACGCCCGCTGACCAGCACGAGGAAGCGCTCTCGGGTATGGCCGCGGGACTGCTCCTGATCGTCTTTCTCTGCAGCATCCCCTACAACCTCAGCGCCGGCGGCGGCCCTGATGAAGAGGATGCGAGCGATGGCGCGGTCGTCCACGTGCCCGAGCACCATTGGTCCAAGGGGTTGGCGAGCGGCGTACTTGCTGGCTGCGGTATCGCGGCGGCATTCGTGTCGGAGTGGTTCGTCGCCGCGCTCGAGCCGACGATGCACGCCGTCGGTATCTCCGAGGCGTTCGCCGGCTTCGTGATCGTGGCCATCGCCGGCAACGCGGTCGAGAACGTCGTCGGCATCCAGCTCGCCGCGAAGAACAAGATGGACTACGCGGTCAGCGTCATCCTCACGGGTTGCACGCAGGTCGCGCTCGCGGTCGTTCCGGTGCTGGTCCTCGCATCGTTCTTCCTCGGCGGCCCGGTCCTCACGCTGATTCTGTCGCCGCTCCTCGTGGTCGCGTTGCTGCTCACCACGCTGATCATCGCCGTCATCGTCGCCGACGGGGAAACGATCTGGCTCGAGGGGGTAGTGTTGATCGGGCTGTATGGCATCATCGCCATTTCACTCTGGTGGGGTTGAGATGAAACACATCGCGCTGACTGCACTCGCCATGGTCGCCTTTGCCGGCGGTTGGGAACAGCAGAATGTCTCGACGCGCGCCTCGTTCCGCGGTGTGAGCGTCGTCGACGAGAAGGTCGTATGGATTTCCGGCTCGCGCGCCACGCTCGTGAAGACCACGGACGGAGGCGCGACGTGGACCGTGGGCAAGATCGGCACGCGGGACTCGCTCGATTTCCGCGACATCCACGCGTTCGACGACAAGACCGCCGTCGCCATTTCCTCCGGTGAGGCCGAAAAGGGTCAAGCGAACATCCTTCGCACGACCGATGGCGGTGCGACGTGGACCGTCGTCTACACGACGGACACCAAGGGCGTGTTCTTCGATGCGCTGTCATTCTGGGATGCGAAGGACGGCATCGTCCAGAGTGATCCAGTCGATGGAAAGCTGGTGCTCATGACGACGGCCGACGGCGGGCTGACGTGGAAACGCGTCGATCCGGCGGGCATTCCGCAGGGGCTGGACGGTGAGGCGGCATTCGCGGCCAGCGGCACCGCGCTAGCCGTACAAGGGTCATCGAACGCATGGATCGCGACCGGAGGCGCGGCGGTGGCGCGCGTGTTCCGGTCGACCGATCGTGGCCGCACGTGGACGGCCGCCTCCACTCCATTACACTCCGCCGGCTCGGCTGGCGCATTCTCGATTGCGTTCGCCGATGCGAAGCACGGCGTCATCGTCGGCGGCGACTATGCGAAGCCGAAGGAGCCCTCGGTGAGTGTGGCTCTGACCGAGGACGGCGGAATTACCTGGAAGGAGCCGAGTGGGACGAAGCCGCCGGTGTTTCTCTCGGCCGTCGCGTACGTGCCGGGGACTAAAGGCAAGTCGCTCGTTGCCCTCGGCACCGCGGGGACGGCGACGTCATCCGACGGTGGCCAGAACTGGGTCATGGCCGACACGGTCAGCCACAACGCGTTCGCGTTCGCGTCCAAGGGTGTGGGATTCGCCGCCGGCGATCGCGGGCGAATCTCGAAGTGGAAGCCGTAGCGCTCTAGCGTCCCACGCGCTTCCAGGCTTTCCCGTCGAACTCCCAGGTGTCGTTGAGATCTCCGTCGGGCCAGCCTTTGCGTCCGCCGAAGAGCACCACGCGATCGCGCTTCTTGTCGTACGCGAGATAGCCCATACCACGAGGCTCGGGTCCGGTTGGCGATTCGTCGAGCAGCTTCGTCCAGCGCTCGCCATCCCAGCTCCACGTGTCGCCGCGAAAACCCTTTGCGTCGATTCCGCCGAACAGAATCATCCGGCCGCGCTTCGCATCATACGCGAACCCTGCGCTGTGCCGAGGCGACGGTCGCTCCCCGCTGTAGTTGATCTTCCGCCAGCGGGTTCGGAACTCGTAGGTGTCGCCGAACGACGGCGGCGGTGTCGGTGGAGCGCCGATGCCCATGCCGCCGAACATCACGGCCACGCCACGACGCTCATCGTACGCCATGGCCATTGCCTGGCGCGGCGGCGGCGCAATGGTCTCGACCTCCGTCCACGTTCCATTCGCGAACGCCCACGTCGCACTGTTCGCTTGGCCCTGCCCTCCCGATCCGCCGAACGCGATGAAGCGTCCGCGGGCCGAATCGTAGACGAAGCCACCCTCCGCGCTCGGCACAGGACCGTTCGGGCCATGCGTCGTCCACGCTCCTGCTCGCAGCACACGCAGGTCGGACATCGGCTGATTGTCGTGACTGAATCCGCCGAATGAAACGACTTGCTTCGCACGCGAATCCCACACGAGCCGCATGCCCGACATCATCGGGCCGGACGAGGGGAGCTCGGTCCACTCTTTCCCATCGAACGACCAGAGGTCGTTGAAGAACGTGCAGCACTGTCCGCCGTTTGGTGTGCTCCCGCCGCTCAGGAGCACGCGGGCGTTGGCCTCGTCATAGACGAGCGCGTGGTGTGCGCGGCGCGGTGGTGATTTCTGGCCAGCGACCAGCGCCGGAACCAGGAGCAAGACAGCGAGGCGTTGGGTCATGCGGAATGAGACACCCGCAAGGCCTATTTGGCGGGCCGCACTCCACAACGACGCATCGCCGACTTCGGATCCGATGCATTGGGGAACATCGCATTTGCCGCCTTCGCATGCGGTAGTGCCTTGCCGCAGTCACCGCGCGCGAGATAGCCCTCGGCGAGCCGCATACGAATCCGATATGAACCGGGATCGTACTTCGCCGCCGCCTCGATCGTCGACAGTCGCGATGCGCCATGGTAGAGGGCCATCGCCTGGATCTGCCCGGCACTTCTCAGAATGGCGGACAAACCAAAGAGGACGATGATTGGCGCCGCGAATTGGCCGATACCCTTCTCCACGGACCGCCGCGGCGGCGAGGGCGGTGACAACACGCCGGCGAGCAACCAGACGAACATCGTGGGAATCGCGATCAGTAGGACGGCGTCGAACATTCCGACGACCAGCGTCGCGATCAGGGTTCCGATCAGCGTCAGTGCAGCGGTCGCGCGCTCGACATCACCGGCGATACGCGCCGCCGGTAGCTCGCGCAGTGCCCGCAATCCGATCGAGATCATCGCGAGCATCAGGAGCACCGTTGCGACGATCCCCCGCTCCGATACGTACGCCATCCAGTCACTGCTCGGCCATGGATTGTCCGTCATCCCGCCGGCGTTCGACAGCGACGGATCGCGACGCTCGGCAAACTTGGAATAGTGCACCGACCAGTTGCCCGGACCGACGCCGAGGAATGGATTCGCCAGCGCCATCTCGATCGAGTTCTTGTACTGCACCACTCGGCCTGCCCCGCTACCCTCGCTCGAGTTCACGATATCGCGCATCGAATCGAGGTACGGCGAATTGCTCTTCCACTCGAGACGGTTCGGCAGGAACGCTGACCCCACGGCCCCGAGTACTGCCGCGACGGCAAGGATGCGAAGCCGTCCCCACGTGCGTCCGCCTGAAATCGAAACGCGGGTGAGAAGCGCAATGCCGCCGATCATCACCGCGGTCGCGACCAGTGCGAGCCACGCGGCGCGACTGCGCGACAACACCAGCGCGGCGGCAAGCACCACCGACCCGACTGCGCCGAGGAAGAATCCGAATCGTGTGCGCGCCGAGAGTGCGGCAATCACGACGGCCGGCGCGCCGATCACCGCGAGGTGCGCCATGAAGTTGCGGTTGCCGAAGGTCCCGCCGGGTGCGCGATTGAGGCTGAAGAGATCCGTCATCGGGCCCATGTAGGCCTGGATGAGCGCCGTGATCGCGCCGGCAATGACGGCGACTGCGACGGCTGCCACGACTTGCCGCTGAAGCCCGGCCTGCCTGAGGGTGACGCCGACCCAGAAGAGCAGCGCGCCGGAGATCGAGATCGAGAGGGCGCGCCCGGCCAGCCACCAGTTCTGCGCGACGACAGCTGACACGAGCCCAAGAAGCAGGAAGAGGCTGAGACAGGTGTCGGCGACCGTGAGCTCGAGCCGTTTGCGCCCGGTGACGCAGATGAGCGCCGCGAGCACCGCGGTCGCGTGCAGGACCAGCTCCTTCGGGACGAAGAAGCGATCGAGGTCGAACGTCTTGTATGGGAGCGCGATCAGGACAACGAGAACGAGGCCAAGCTGCACCAGGTGCAGCGCCAGACGCTCTCGCCGTCCCGCGGTGGATTCGGCCATCGCCCCGAAGATAAGGGGAAGTAGCCGTCTCGCGGTGACCCAAGCGGGCCTAACGGGCAGCTCGGCGACAGCACGACGACGACGCGGACGACGCCTACTCGCGTCGCTGGCGGGATCACGCTCACGTCGATCGCGATGGGCAATCAGCACACGTGCGGGATGAAAGGAAACGCCGTCTGGTGCTGGGGGTCTCGCCAGTTTCTGCAACTCGGCAGGGATGACGGCGGGAACGGGCTCAGCGCTCCGATCCTCTCGCCCAGCAGGTCGCGGCGCCGTTCGACAAGCAGTAAGCACCCCGCGGCGGGTGGCGGGTACATTCATATATGCCCTACACGCGCCGCTCTTTCCTGCAGGCCGCCGCCGCGAGTGCCGCCGGCCTCATCGTTCTGCCGCGCCTCGCTGGCGCCACTGCCGCTCCCCTCGCGATCACGGTCTACAAGACCCCGACGTGCGGCTGCTGCAAAGCGTGGGTGACCCATCTCGAAAAAAGTGGGTTCGCCCCTAAAACCCATGACCTTCCCGATCTGTCAGAAACCAAAGACACGGTCGGCGTGCCGGACGCGCTCCGCTCCTGCCATACCGCGCTCATCGGGAAGTACGTCATCGAGGGGCACGTGCCAGCACACCTGATCAAGAAAATCGTGGCCGATCAGCCGAAGGATATTCTCGGGCTCGCAGTCCCAGGCATGCCGGCCAGCAGTCCCGGCATGGATGTTCCCGGGGTGAAGGATCCGTTCGACGTCATTGCCTTCACTCGCGAGGGCAAGCGCACCATTTACGCGACCATCAAGAAATGAGATCACGCTACGCACTGGTCCTCGGCCTCGTCGCATCGGCTGCCGCGGCGCAAAACCAACCGCCCGCGTCGGCGCCGGCGGGCCGGCCTCCTCGCCGATTCGACTCGACGGGCGTCGCGGATACTTCGATGTTCGCGCCCCTGCCCGTCCGTCCGGGAACGATCTACCGCACCGGATCGGGCGCGCCCGGTCCGAAGTACTGGCAGCAGAAAGTCGACTACGAGCTCAAGGCGTCGATCGACACCGGCGCAAAGAAGGTGTCGGGCTCGATGATCATGAAGTACACGAACAACTCGCCCGACACCCTTCGCTACATCTGGGTGCAGACCGAACAGAACGCGTTCAAGAGCGGTTCGCTCAATTCGTACATCTTCCCGCCCGATTCGCGCTTCGGCGCGCTGAACTTCGAGGGCGGTCTGAACTTCACGCGCTTCGACCAGGTCTCCGGTCCGGCGACGAAGCCGGTGCGCACGAAGATCACACCGCGCGACAACGGCACCATGGCGCGTCTCGATCTCGCAACACCTCTCGCGCCGGGGCAGACGACATCGTTCGACGTCGCGTGGAACTTCCTCGTCCCCGAGCATGGCGCCGACCGCATGGGACGCGACGGCGCGCTCTACGAGATCGCGCAGTGGTATCCCCGCGCGGCGGTCTATGACGATGTCCGCGGCTGGAACACCGAGCCCTATCTCGGGCAAGGCGAGTTTTATCTCGAGTACGGCGACTATACGCTCGACGTCACCGTGCCCGCCGGCTACGTCGTCGCCGCCACGGGTCAGCTCGAGAATGCCGCGCAGGTGCTCGCGCCGGCGCAGATCGCTCGGCTGGCGCAGGCAGCCAAAGGCCCAACGGTCGTCAACATCATCACACAGGAAGAGCTGAAAACCGGGAGCTGGCGGCCGAAAGCCGGGGCTGGGACGGCCACCTGGCGCTTTCGATCGAAGAACGTTCGCGACGTCGTCTTCGCGGCCAGCCCCGACTACATGTGGGACGCCTCGAGCTGGAAGGGCATCATGGCTTACGGTTACTATCGGCCGAGCGCGATCGAGACGTGGAAGGACGCCGCCGACATGAGCCGGATGTCCGTGCAGGAGTACTCGGAGCGCTGGTTCCAGTACCCGTGGCCGCACATCACCGCGGTCGAGGGGCCCATCAGCGGCATGGAGTACCCGATGGTCGCGATGGAGAACAAGAGCCAGGACAAGTACGACCTCTACAACGTGATCACGCACGAGATCGGGCACATGTGGTTCCCGATGATCGTCGGCAGTAACGAGCGCCAGCACATGTGGCAGGACGAGGGCTTCAACACCTTCATCAATTACTTCTCCGAGGCGCGCCGCTATCCGGAGAAGGGCAACTACGACGCGCGCGTCAAGAACGATCGCGAGAGTTACATCGAGGCGGCGATGTCGCGGGGAGTGGACGTTCCACTCGAGATCAATCCGGATCGCATCAACCCCGCCATCCTCGGTGAGAACGCGTATGTGAAGACCGCCGTGGGCCTCTCGGCGCTTCGCGACGAAATCCTCGGACCGGCGGTGTTTGACGATGCGTTCCGGGAGTACGTCCGCCGGTGGGCGTTCAAGCATCCGACGCCGGAGGATTTCTTCCGCACGATGGAGGACGCGAGCGGCCGTCGTCTCGATTACTTCTGGCGGCAGTGGTTCCTCGAGAATCCCCACTTCGACCAGGCGATCGACACGGTGGTGACGAAGGGCTTCGGCAATGCCGATTCAGCGGTCGTCGTCTTCAGCAATCGCGCGAGGGGCGTGCTGCCGATCCGCGCGCGCTTCACGTTCGAGGATGGGACGACGCAGGACTTCGAGTATCCGGCCGAGGTGTGGTCGACGAATACCGGGTTCTATCTGCGGCGTTACGGGTTCAACAAGAAGGTGGCGAAGGTGGAGATCGATCCTGATCACCGCCTGGTGGATCTGGATCGCTCGAACAATGTGTTCGCGATAAAAAAGCCCTAGCCGACTGTGTTGATCAGGGACTTCGCCTGAACGCATGCGAGAAAGGCCGCCAGATGGCGGCCTTTTTTCGCGCCACAACGGCAACCTTGATGTGCGCTGACGACACCGATGCATCAACCTGACACGAGATTGACACTCATCGCATGCTTCCGGTAAAGACACGAGTCAGAGAAGCGTGGGGGGCCGCTCCGGTTGCGGCGACAGCGGCTTACTGGGCGCTCTCCTACATCGCGGGGACGATCGAGGGCCGGTCTCTCCCGTTCGGTGGTGATCCCGGAGCCGCATTCGGCACGTTCTTTCTCTATCTGATCTTTGGTCTGCCTGTGGCCTACGCCGCCACCGGCGCCCTCGCGTATCCCACGTTTCTCATCCTGCAGCGGCGCGGTCGCGTAACGAAACCGGCCGTCCTGCTTGCGGCCGTTCTTATCGGCATCGCCGTCGTCACCACGCCCGTCGCGTTCCGGGCGGCACAGCAGGGCTTCGAGCTCCAGCGTTTTCTCATCGGGGTCACGTTTGGCGCTCTAACGGGTGTAGTCGGGGGCTTGGTCTTCATTCGCCTCTTCCCATTCGACCAAACGCCGGCGTGACCTCGTGAAGTTCAGACGACCATGGACGGGAATTGGGGGTTTCGAAACGCAAAATGAATCGGATCTCCATTCCAGTTGAACGACGCCCGGATGTTGCCTGCCCACTGTGCGGGTTCGTTCCATTCGTCGGGCTGCAATGGGTTTGCATGCCCGATGGGTGTGGAGGACACTTCGATACATTCGAAACGCACGCTCGTTGCCCGCATTGCACGGCGCAGTTCGCGTGGACGGCCTGCCCCGCGTGTCACAAGGCCTCTGCACATCGCGCATGGTATCGCCGCGTCTGAACAACCGTCCTTGGCGAGACGCGCCGCCATCATTCGGCATTGCGTCATCCGACGCGATCAGCGAGGATGGTGAGGAGATCCCCGGCCCGTCGAACGCACACGCATTCGGTGAAATTCAGCAGTGAGTTGTGCATTTCCTAACGCATTCGCGAGATGACCATGGATGAATGGCTTCCGGATCCTCAAGAGCAGGGCTGGCGCGAACCGCCACGCCGCCGTCCTCCGACCGCCGTCGGTGTGTCGACTCCCCCTCCGCCTCGCGGCCATGGCTCGCGTTACCACGAGCCTCGTATGCTGACGATCGGCCGCACCTTCTCTCAGCTCGCGGTGGCGACGGCTTTCGGGCTGGCCGGCGGCCGATTCGTTCCGATGCCGGTCCTGGTGTCCCTGCTCGCTGGGCTCGCGGGTAGTTTGCTGGTCCTCGAGCGTATTCAGACGCCCTTCGCGCGGCACCTTCTCAACTTCGGCTCGAGTGCCGCACGCCGTACCGCGTGACGCGGCGAGAGAGCCGCGCGCTTATCCCCTTCCTCATTCATGAATTCAACTGGCCGCATGGTGGTGATCTATCGGACGCCGAAAGATCCCGCCGCCTTCGACAAGCACTACCACGACGTTCACGTTCCGCTCGCGCATAAGCTCCCCGGCCTGCGTCGCTACGAAGTGAGCAAGAAGCCGATCGCGACGCCCGCCGGGGATCCGGAGCCATACCTCGTCGCGATTCTCCACTTCGATAGCCTCGATGCACTTCGCCAGGCCTTCGGGACGCCGGAGGGCCGCGCCTGCGCCGCCGACCGGCGCGTTCTGGCGCCGAATGACGACGACGTGCAGATGTATCTCTACGAGTGCATGGAAGTCTGATCCCGCGCTGATGCATTCTCGCGCCGTCGAGCTGATCTCGACCCTCGAGCTGACGCCGCATCCCGAGGGAGGCTTTTACCGCGAGATCTTTCGCTCGGATTCCACCGTGAGGCCGGCCGATGGCCGGCCCGCGCGAGCGGCGCTGACGACGATCTACTTCCTGCTCACCGACGAGGCGGTAAGCCGCTGGCATCGCGTCCGCTCCGACGAGATCTGGCATCTATATGAAGGCGGACCGCTCGAGGTGCTCGATCTCGACATGGAGAGCGGTCAGCTTCGTCGACATCTGTTATCGCGCGTCGGTCACTCGGCGAGGCCCGTTGGCGTCATCCCCGCCGATCATTGGCAAGCGGCGCGCTCACTCGGACCGTACTCGCTCGCCGGCTGCACCGTCGGACCCGGCTTCGACTTCGCTGATTTTCAGTTGATGGCCGAGGATGCGCAGCCGGCCGCGCGGCTGAAAGAGCGCTGGCCAGAGCTCAGCGAGCTGATTTGACGGACCGCTCGAAGGCCTCGATGAAGCGATGCACATCGAGGCCGTCCATCACTGCGTGGTGAACTTCCAGCGAGACGGGCATCCGCCAGCTCACGCCATCCTGCTGTCGCCGCCCGAACACGACGCGCGGCACCGAATCGCCAACCGCCATCGCGTTCGTGAAGTGGGTGAACCGCAACCAGGGCAGCGTCGAGTGATAGACGATGTCGTCGCCCGTTGGAATCGTGAGCGGTGCAATCTTCGCTGCCCTGGCCAGCTCCGCCTCGGCGTGACTGACGAACGCCTGATAATCCTCGATTGGCTCGAGCACGGCGAAGCCGAACGTGCCATCCGGGCGCGCGACGGTGGTGCTCATTCGCAGGCGCGGATGCACCCAGACACGATCGTCGCGCACCCGAAGATGCATCGCATGCGTCAGGTGCGCCGCGCGCATGGCGTGGTAGAGCGCCGCGATCGTGAAGGATTGTCCGGGCACGACGAGCGCCGTCACGTCCACTTCCACCGTCACCGCGAAGAACGGCTGCGACGCGACGCGGAAGAGATGGAAGTGCTCGCGCCGCGGCCACGTCGAGAGGTCGAGAAAGTGTCCGGCCGCGGCCATACCTACTCCCCGCTCGGCAGCTCGCGTCGGTTCGCCCGCCTCGCCAGGACGAGAGTGGCCGAAGCGGATGCCGCGACAGCGGCGGTGAAGGTGGGCACGATCAGCAAGATCTCTCCCGTGCCGAAGGACATCGCACGCGACCAGAGCGCCGCGAACACCAGTCCGCCCACCGCGCCCCAGCCGGCGAACCTCCGGACCGACATCTGATCGAGGGTGCGGCGACGTTCGGCCAAAACCAGGACGATGGAAAAAATGACTCCAGACGCGAAGCCGAACAGGCCCGTCAGGATCGGGAGCGGCGCGTCGGTATTGACCCCGAATACCCAGCGAGGTAACCCACCGAGGAAGCCGAGTGCAATCGCCCAGGCGAAGCCCATGCCAAGGGCACCCCGGATCCGGCGAAGCCAAATACCCATGACTCAAGTTATCGTCAGTCATGTCCCGCCGGGCCGTCGTGTGGCTGATCCCGACCTTCCTCACGCTGCACAATGCGGAAGAGGCGATCGCCTTCAGGTGGTATCTGCCGAAGTTGCCGGCGTTGCTGCCTTTGTCCCTGGCACCGGTGGCCGGGCGCATTCCCTATCAGGCCATGGTGCAGGAGCTGGCCGGGCTGTCGCTCGCGACGTTTGGCCTCGCCTTCGCGGTCAATGCTCGGCCTGACTCGCGCGCACTCCTGTGGCTGCTCGTCTCAATCGAAATGGCGATTGGCCTGAACGGGTTAGCGCACGTGGGGAGTGCGGTCATGGTGTTTCGTGGATATGGACCCGGCCTTCTCACGGGAATCACGTTCAATATGCCGTTCGCGATTTACTGCTTTGCGCGCGTGAAGCGCGAAGGGTGGCTTGCTCCCGGCGCGTTGCGCGCTACTCTAGCGACAGCACTCGTCCTCCATGGTCCCGTCCTCTTCGCGGGATTGTGGCTCGCCGTCGCCCTCAGCCGAAGATCCTGATGAAGACCGTCATCGCCGTCCTGCTCGCCACCACAACGGCGGCCGGCGCACAACAGCTTCGGGCGCTGAAGTTCGCCCGTGTCGTCGATGGCAACGGCACCGTCACGCCGGGCGGTGTCGTCATCGTGAGCGGCGACACCGTGCTTCGCGTTCAGGACGCTCGCGCCGCCATTCCGCGTGACGCGCAAGTCGTAGACCTGACGAAGTTCAGCGCGATTCCGGGGCTGATCGACGTCCACACGCACATCACCTACTCGTACGATCCCGAAAGCGGCCTCGATCCGTGGAACCAGGGACGCCGCGAGCCGGATGTCATTCGCAAGTTCCAGCTCGAGAACATGCGCCACACGCTCGAGTCGGGCGTCACGACGATTCGCGACCTGGGCGCGTCGAACTACGTCGACATCGCGCTCCGCGACTCGGTGAACAAGGGCGTCTACGTCGGCCCGCGCATGTTCGTCGCTGGTGTGGGGCTGTCGCGGCGTCGCTTGACGACCGACTCATTGATCGTCGCGGCGGTGAAGCAGCAGGTGGATCGCGGCGCCGACTACATCAAGATGTACGGCTCGACCGGCAGCGGTGCCGACGTCACCGGCACCGAGACCTTTCCGTTCGAGGCGATGAAGGCAGCCGTGGATGCCGCAAAGCAGTACGGCAAGCGCATCGCGATCCACTCCTATGGACCGGTCGGTGGTCACGACGCCGTTTTCGCCGGGGCGACGACGCTCGAGCATGCGATCGACCTGGACGACGCCACGCTGGCCGAGATGGTAAAGCGCGGGACTTTCTACGTGCCGACGATCGACCACAATAGGTACTACGCCGAGTACGCGAAAGACTACCGGTACACGCCACAGCAGGTCGCGGCGCTCGACTCGTTCCGCCTGCTCAACACCGCCACCGCGAAGAAGGCGTTTCAGGCCGGCGTGAAGTTCGGCATGGGCTCTGACGCGGTGTTCCATATGTTCGGGCAGAACACGCGCGAGCTCCGCTTCTACACGCAGATCGGGATGACACCGCTCCAGGCGCTCGCCACCGCGACCGTGAACGGCGCAGCGATCCTCGGGATGGAGACGAAGCTCGGGCGAATCGCGCCGGGATACGTCGCCGACATCGTCGCCGTCGATGGTGATCCGACGAGAGACATCGGCGTCGTGATCAACGGCGTGAAGTGGGTCATGAAGGGCGGCACCGTGGTCGTCGATCGGCGCTGAATGAACGACGAACTCCGGATTCACGATGCGACCGAAGGCGACGCATCGGTCATTGCGACGCCAACATGAGCGCCGACGAAGAGCATTTCCGGAAGCTCGAGCGCATGTATCTCGGAGCTCCCACCAACGAGTACTACAAGCCGCAGATCCGCATCGCTCACCGCTCGGCACTTGTGACGCTGCCAGTTCGGTCCGATTTCTTTCATGCGGCGGCTGCGATGCACGGCGCCGTGTACTTCAAGCTGCTCGATGACGCCGCATTCTTCGCGACGCAGTCACTGGTTACCGATGTGTTCGTGCTGACCGGCAATTTCACGGTCAACCTCCTGCGCCCCGTCACAGGCGGGGTGCTCACGGCGAACGGATCGGTCGTTAGCGCCGGAACGCGTCAGTTTCTCGCCGAATCGAAGATCTTCGACGAAAGGGAGCGGCTGGTCGGCCATGGCAGCGGAACGTTCGTGAAGAGCAAGATCGTGCTGGACGCCAGGGTCGGGTACCGGTAGGCGATGGCAGCCAAGCGTCCCTACCCGCCGTCGGATCACTACGACGGCCGCCATTTCACTAACGGAAACGGGGTCGAGGCGGGCCAATCGTTCGCGAAGGTTCCCCGGATGATGTTGTCGCGCCGTACAGCCTGGCCAAAACATGTCGATACCCCGACGCGAGCGCCGGAATCGCGTGGCGCCGCATCGGCGGCGATCACGTTCGTCGGCCATTCGACGTTTCTGATCCAAACGGCGGCCGGCAACATCATCACTGACCCCGTCTATTCGAGGTACGCGGGTCCCTTCGGCCGACTCGGACCCAGGCGGGTGCGCGAACCGGCAGTGCGCTTCGAGGACCTGCCGCCGATCTCGACGGTGCTCCTGAGCCACGCCCACTACGACCACTGCGATCTCCCGACGCTTCGCCGGCTGGTCGAGCGATTCGATCCTCTGGTGGTCACGGCTCTTGGCAATGGTGATCTGCTCGAGCGCGTTGGCGCCCGCAAGGTCGAGGAGATCGACTGGTGGGAAGCGGAGAAGAGCTCTCCGTTCTCGGTCACGGCTACACCAGCCCGCCATTTCTCGGCGCGCACGGGATTCGACAAGAACAAGCGGCTGTGGTGTGGCTTCACCTTCAACGCGGGCCCGCGGCGGATCTACTTCGCGGGCGACACCGCCTATGGCGGCTTCTTCAAGGAAATTCCCGCCCGCATCGGCCCGATCGACCTCGCGTTGATCCCGATCGGCGCATACGAGCCGCGGTGGTTCATGCAGGTCGTCCACATGAATCCCGCCGAGTCGGCGCAGGCGCATCTCGAGGTCGCCGCGCGGCAGAGCATTGGCATGCACTTCGGCACCTTCCAGCTCACGACCGAGGGCATCGACGAGCCAGTCGAGCGGCTTCGCGAGGCGTGTGAGGCCCGCGGCATCTCGAGTGAAGCCTTTCGCGCTCTGGGATTCGGCGAATCGTTCCTGCTACCTTGACCGTGTCCCAACATCGCTTTCTCAGGTCAATGCCAAAACGAACGATTCTCGTCACGGGCGGGGCGGGCCACGTCGGTTCGCATCTCGTCGAGATCCTCGCCGACGATCCGGGCAACCGTGTCGTGTCGCTCGACAATTACTTCGCCGGACAGGAGTCGAACCACATCGCCGGCGTCGATTATCGCAGGGGCAGCACTCGCGACATCGATCGCCTGGTGCCCGAGACGCCTGACATCGTCTACCACCTCGGCGAGTATGCGCGCATCGCGCCGTCGTTCGAGGATGTTGCCCTCGTATACGATATGAACATCTTCGGCACGTTCGCCGTCGCGGAGTATTGCCGTATCCGCCGCGTCCCGAAGCTCGTCTACGCCGGTTCGAGCACCAAGTTCGCGATCGAAGGAGATGGGCGTCACCAGAATCCGTATTCCTTCACGAAGGCCACCAATGTGGACCTCATCAACGATTACGGGCGCTGGTATGACCTGCCGTACGCCATTTGCTATCTCTCCAACGGCTATGGGCCGCGGGAGCAGGCCGATGGCAAGTATGCGACGCTCATCGCGAAGTTCGAGCGACTTCATGTTGCCGGCCAGCCTCTCACGGTGGCGGCGCCCGGCACGCAGCTGCGGGCGTTTACGTACGTGAAAGACCTCGCGCGCGGCATTCACCTGGTCGGCGAGCGCGGCGCCGGCGATGGCTACGTACTCGGCGCGTCGAAAAAGTATTCCGTTCTCGAGATCGCGAAGGCGTTCGGCGGCAAGATCGTCATGACGGACGATTACCCTGGCCGCAATGATGCCGACACTGATACCGGCAAGGCTCGTGAGCTTGGCTGGAGCACGACCGTCGACGTGCTGGACTACATCAGGGATTTCGTGCGTACCCACCCGGCCGCGGGTTAGCGAAAGCCGCTTGCCGGGTCAGGCACCGCATTACATCGTATGCGCATGGTTCCACCACCTGACAATCAGCTCCTGAATCAGGCGGCCGCGCGACAGCTGCTCGAGCGCGCTGGCGAGATCGACATGGAAAGCACGAGCGTCGACACGCTGCGCGCCGCGGCGCGTGAAGCCGGCATTTCGGAGGCGGCGTTCGAGGCCGCGCTGACGGAGATGCGCGGGAAAAATGTTTCGGGCCCGTCGCCGTCCGGACCGCGTCGATCGAGAAGGACCTTTGTCAGGGCCCTGGTGGTGGGCTCCGCGCTTGTCATTGCGGGGATCGCGTCCATGATGCTGCTTTCGCGCGGCGTTCCGCCGCGGTCGGCGACGATCAGCTACGAATTCCTGGTCAAATGCCTGCCGATGCGGGAGGCCCAGTCGCTTGCGCAACGCCTCGTAATGAATCCCGCCTACCCGGACAACGAAGTGGGCATTTCCGCGGGTTCGCGCACGCTACATATCCGGGCGACGCAGCAACAGCTGGAGGAGCTCCAGAGAGCGTTCGACGCCGCGGCGAAGCAGCGGACGACGTGCGACAACACGCCGGCCGGGCGCTGATGAACGGACTCCTGTGGACGCTCCAGATCCTCGCGGGGCTCATGTACGGCGCGTCGGGAATCATGAAGATCTTCATGTTCGACAAGGTGAGCGGCGACGTGCCGTCGTTCGGCGCGATGCCGAAGCCGGCATGGGCGGCACTCGGCATCATCGAGCTCGCCTGCGTGGTCGGACTGATCGTCCCGTCGCTGACGCATTGGCACCCCGAGCTCACCGTCGTGGCCGCGGCCATCCTGGCGCTCGAGAGCCTCGTCTTCATCTGGGTGCACGTCAGGTATCGCGAGACGGGATCGATCATCATGGTGACCGTGCTCGGCCTGCTCATGGCATTCATCGCCTACGGCCGCATGGCGCTGAGCCCCATCGCGTGAAGCACAAGGTCACTCCTTTCCTCTGGTACAACGGCGGGGCGGAAGACGCCGCGAGCTTCTACGCCGCGACGTTTCCCGATTCGTCGGTCACGGCTGTGCACCGTGCGCCCGGGGACTTTCCGTCGGGCAAGAAGGGCGACGTGCTCGTCGTGCATTTCATTCTCATGGGTATCCCCTGCATCGGGCTGAACGGCGGACCTGAGTTCAAGCCCACCGAGGCGTTCTCGTTCCAGGTCAACACCGAGACCCAGGAAGAGACGGATCGTTACTGGAACGCGATCGTCGGCAATGGCGGCAAGGAGAGCGCGTGTGGCTGGTGTAAGGACAAGTGGGGCGTGTCGTGGCAGATCACACCGGTCCAGCTCACCAAGGCGATCGCCGACAAGGATCCTGCTGCGGCCAAGCGTTCCTTCGAGGCGATGATGACCATGACGAAGATCGATATCGCGACGATCGAGGCGGCCCGGCGCGGATAGTCGTACTATAGGCCATGCGCGTCCGCTCCTGGCTGCTCCCACTTGCGGTTCTTGTGACCGCCCGTGCTGCCGCCGCGCAGTGCTCCGACGGAACACCGCCGCCCTGCTCGGTCGCGCGCGCCAATCGGCCTCCCGATCCCAACCGGATGCTGATTGTTCCATTCCGCGTGAGCACCACGGACACGCTGCTTGGCGAAGGATTCGCTGAGCTGCTTGCCGCGGAGTTCACTCGCGAGGGGATGCCAAAGGCGGTGGACATGGCGACGACGCTTAGTTCCTGGCGCGCCGCCGGTGGCCACCTTCGCGCACCGTTGACCCGCGAGGCCGCGACCCGACTGGCTCGATCGCTCGGCGCCGGCGTCGTCAGCGAAGGCAGCATCGTCGGGCTCGGCAAACAGATCACCATCACCGTCGCACTGGTCAATTCGACGAACAACCAGCCGCGCACCGCCACGCTCCGCATCAATGGCTCGGCCGACAGTCTCGAGGTGGCCCTCAAGCGCACGACGTCCGCCATGATGGGAGCGCTCGCCCCGGGTGGCGCAGCGATGGCACCGCAGGGCGGTCAGTACACATCGTCGCCCGAAGCGATGCAAGCGTACCTCGAGGGACTCGCGTTCATTCGCCGAGGCCAGACCAATGACGCTGCCCGCAAGTTCGATCGCGCGATCGCGCTCGATTCGAATTTCGCGCAGGCGGTGTATCGACGCGCCCAAGCGGCGACCTGGCAAGCGACGGGACCGTCCGTGGAGTTCTATGAGCCGCTCGAGTGGAAGCTGCGTGATCGGCTCGCGGCCGGTGAGCGACTGATCATCGAAGCATTGCACGCCGGCAGCGCGCAGGACATCGGCCGCGCGCTCGACCATGCCGCGGCCATACTGCCCGATTCGCCTGAGGTGCTCTACCAGGCGGGCGATCAGTGGTATCACTTCGGCAGCTTCATCGATCCGACGATTCAGCTGCAACGTGCGCGCGCCTACTTCGCGCGATCGGTCGAGATCGATAGCCAGCCGCTGGTGCTCGGCCATCTCGTCGAGATCGGCATGATCACGTTCGATACCGCGCTCGTTCGCTCCGCCTTGCGCGCGTATCGGCAGCGTACCTCTGATTCCTCCCTCTTTCCGCGCAAGTGGTTCGGCGCGGCGGCTATTGGCGACCATGCAACGCTGGCATCGCTCCGAAGCGAGGGACTGCTGGCGAGAACGACCACTCCCGTGGCGGGTCTGGCGTTTTATGCCGACATCCCGATAACGACGTTCGACGAATTCTTCGACCGGTGGGCGCGAGAGATCCCGCCGGAGCGAGGGCCCGCGCTCAATCGGTTTCGCTCACTCGTGCTGGCATCTCGAGGCCGTCCCCAGGCGGCGATGCGCATTCGCGAAGCGTTGTCGGCAACGAGTCGCAATCTGCTCGATCTGGAGCTCGCGGTGCTCGCCGCCGGCGGACTTCCGACGGCGAGTATCCCGATCGATGACATTGTAAGGCGCGCGGTACCGGACCCGCAGCTTCGCGCCGATTCATCAAACCTCGAGGAGCGATGCGCTCTCATGCTCTTGAAACGCGCAGCGGAGACATCCGCGGATAGCGCCTTTGTTCGCACCGACCGGTGCGGATGGGCGCTGGGCCTTCTCGGGCTGCCGTACGATGGAAGCGCCGCAACGCTTGGCCGCATCGAGCGCGCGGATTCACTGATGCAGCAGGGATTCATCCGGTCGTACGAGCCATACGTGGTCGCGCGGGCCTGGGAAGCCAACGGCAAGACGGCGCGGGCGCTTCGCGCCATTCGATACGGCATTCTGTCCAGCGGCAGCGGTGTCAGTTATCACCCGTGGACGCTTGCCTACGAGGGAAGGCTCGCCGCCCAGGTCGGGGACACGGCCGGCGCGGTCTCAGCTTACCGAAAATGGCTAGGCATGATGAGAGATGCCGAGCCGCCGTTCGCGGAAACTCGGGACAGCGTGCGCGCCGAGCTCGCGCGCCTCCTCAGGAAATGATGCTTGCCGCGACGCGCATTTCGGGATGTTCATCCACTCTCGCCGGGTTGTCGAAGGCGTAGCGGGCGTAAAGCTCACGCTACCTATTGGTGCAGGCACCGAGTCCGATCGAGTCGTCGTCCTTACCCTGTCACGCTGAGTCACTCATGCTGATTGCCCTGGCGTTATCGGTTCTCGTTCAGCAGCAGACCTGGACGAAGGGCGGTCCAGCCGAATACGTCCTCGTCGAGGCAAAGGGTTCCGCGCTCGATGCCGCTGGCGCGACGCTCACCCTGCGCGCGGACACCTCCCGCGCCAATGGGTTCGGCACCATCGTCGCCTCCGTTCCGGCCGACAGCTTTCGCGGACGGCGCGTGCGCATTAGCGCGGAGATCCAGGCGCAGCGCGTGACCGGCCGAGCATCTCCGTGGCTCCGTGTCGACGGCGCGTCTGGAATGCTCAGCCTCGACAACGGAATGGAGGACGGCGTGAGAGGCACATCGAGCGGTCATCGCGAGATGACGCTCTTCGTGCCGCCCGAGGCGACGAAGCTCGTTTTTGGCCTGTTGATGAGTGGTTCAGGTGAAGCGACTGCTCGCACGCTGCGCATTGAAGCGCGACCCGCGATAGCGGCCAACGCGCCATTGGCTCCGCCAGCGAAAGCCCTGCTCGACTCGGCCCTCTCCGTCGTCCGAAAGAATTCGCTGTGGCGCGACACGGTGAGCTGGTCGACGGTCGAGCCGAAGGTCCGGGCCATCGCCGCTGGCGCCGAAACGACGCAGGAGGTCTATCCCGCGATCCGCGCGCTGCTCGGCAGTCTCGGTGACCACCACAGCTTCCTCATGCTGCCGTCAGCCACCCAGCAGTTCACCACAGGCGGAGCGCAGAATCCACGGCCGGAAGTGAAAGTGCTCGGCGATTCCATCGGCTACATCTCCGTGCCCGCGTACTCTGGCGGCGAGATCAATGCCGCGCGCGCTTACGTCGTCGAGACTCAAGCGGCGATCGAGGCGACGCTCCCGCGAACTACCTGTCGCTGGGTGGTCGACCTTCGCGGCAATGGCGGCGGCAACATGTGGCCGATGCTCGGCGGACTGCGGCCCTTCCTCGGCGAAGCAGGTCTCGGCTCATTCGTGGACGCAAAGGGGCCCGGGCCGCTATGGCACGCGAAGGACGCTGTGGACGTTACGCCCACGCCTGCGCTCGCGCGCCTCGACTCGTCGTATGTCGCCGTGCTCACCGGACCGCGCACGGGTAGCTCGGGCGAGGCCGTCACGATTTCGTTCATCGGCCGGCCACGGACGCGATCGTTCGGGCTACCAACCGCTGGATTGTCCACCGCGAACTCGGGTTTTCGCCTTCCAGATGGAAGCATGATCCAGTTGACCGTTGCGGTCGAAGCCGATCGGAATGGTTTTCGCTACGGAGAGCGGATTGGCCCGAGTGAAGTCGTTGCCGACACCGCAGCGCAGCTGGCAGCGGCAACGGCGTGGTTGAAGGCCCAGCCAGCCTGCAAACGCTAGGAGGGTTCGCATGCGCAGTATCGATTTTGGTATTGCAGCACTCGCCGTCGCGCTCATGGCCGCGTCACCTGCCCCGCGCGCAAACTTTCTTCAGATCTCGGTGACTGCTCCGCAGGCGGTGACCGTTCGCGCGATCTGGCGTCCGCTCGCGGGCGCGATGACGTTCCAGGAGCAGCAGGCGACGATCATGGCGCGACGCGCAGTGGCGACGCCTGATAGCCTGAGGCGCTGGCGCGATTCGAGCGCGACGGACACGCTCGTTGCCAGATCGCCGGCCAGCTTTGTGGTCGACATGAACGGCGGGCCGATCGTGATCGAAACGACCGGGGATTCCATTCTCGTCGAAGCACAGTTGACGCCGGCGCGTGGACGCCTGGTCTCGGCGTGGGGCAAGAAGCTCGTGATCGAGTCGGACGGCATCTCGCCGTACGTGACGAAAGCGCCTCGCTAGCGCGAGCAATTCGGGGTCGCGCCACCTTTCACCGATGGCTGCTTCCGCGCGCGCGGATGGGTCGAATACACCTCCCACTCCTGCAGGGCGACGGCGGCGAACGTGGACCCGTCGGTCGACGCGTGAAAGACCGCGCGTAAGCAACGCGTCGTGATCGGTGCAAACTGGATTCGCGTGTCCACGTCGAGCGCGCTGGTGTATGGCGTGCTCGCGCTGACTGGCTTCCACTGGCTGTCGTCCCAGTATTCGAGCTCCCACGACCTCGGCGGCGCGACGCCAATGCCGCTTCCGGCCGGGTGATCGCCCCAGAAATGAACGCTCGATCCGATGAGCGTCTCGGGCTCGTCCCACTGGTAAACGATCCACTGCGAGGGTGGCCGATTCTGCGTCCACGTCGCCCACATGTCCGGTGGCAGCGGATTCTCGCGCACCTTGCCGTCGTTGAGCGCACGGAGCCAGTACTGGGTGGGAACGGGAGCGTTGGACGCCGTGAGGCGCGCATGCGACGCGATATTTGCTATCGGCGTTGGATCGACTGACACTCCACCCGTTGGAACGATCTTCTTGATCCGCGCCGGCGTCACCGCGTCGTCCCACTCGACGCGATCGATCGCGACCGAGCGGCGAAAATGACCGCCGTCTTTCGCGTCAGCCGTGTGATAGGTGATGTACCACGCTCCCTTGTACTCGACGATCCCGGGATGCGACGTCGTCGACGACACGGGCTCGAGAATCACCCCGCGATACGTCCACGGGCCCAGCGGTGACGGCGACGTTCCGTACGCAACGCACGCGTAGTACACGGCCTCGGTGCAGTCGGAAGTCGGACCCGCAGTGTTGGCCGCATAAGCGAGATAGTAGGTGCCATTCCGCTTGAACAACCAGGACGCTTCGAAGAAGCCATTCAATGTTCGCACATCCACCGGTGCGCCCTTGAACGTCACCATGTCCGGCTCGAGCTCGACGCCCTTCAGGCGCCCGAACGTTCCCCAGTAGAGATAGACCCGCTTGTCGTCGTCGACGAGCACGGTGGGATCGATGTTCTGAATTTCGTTCGGCGCTGGATAAGACTGCGACACAACCGGTCCGGCGGGGTGCGCGTCGGTCCAGGGCCCAAGCGGCGAGTCGGCGACAGCGACACCGATTGCGAACTTGTCACGCGTGGTCGCCGCCGCGTGGATGACGGGCGCGTAGAGATAGAACTTCCCGGTCGGACCACGCACGATCTGCGACGCGTAGGCGCGGCCTGGCGCCGCCCATTTGAAGACGTCATCGGGCTTCAGGAAGTGCGGATAGTGCGTCCATCGCCCGGCCATCGGATCGCCGCTCGTCTCGAGCAGCTGCCACTCGGGCATCCTGAAATCGTTGACGCGGGGACCCGCAGCATCACGCCCGGTGATGATGTAGAGCCTGCCGCCCGCGACGAGCGGCGCGGGATCGGCGGTGTAATCGACGCCATCCGACAAGATCGGGTTCGACGCCGAGCGCACCGGACGCGATTCCAGAACGGGGTTGATCGCCGTGGCACACGCTAAACCCGCGAGGGCAGCGAATGAGACGAGTGATGTCTTGTTGGGTATTGGCGCCTTCCGGGTGAATTGCCCAATATGGAGTATGCTTGCGCGTGTTCCCAGACTCCTTGGCCTTGCGTTGCTGGCTGGCTGCCACTCCGTCTACGAGCCGCACTCCGCCGGCATGACAGGCGCCATCGTCGATCGGGATTGGGTCGGCGCCTCCGTGGGAACGCCGAATTTTCTCGTCAAGAACGAGAAAGACGCCTGCGGGATCATCTTCTCGGTCCGGTCGCGCACTTCGATTTTTCGCCGCGACTCATCCGGAGCACTGCGCTCGGGCTCCGTGAGCGATTTGACCATCGGGAAACAGGTCACGGTCTGGTCGGAGGTCGTCCTCGACTCCTGCCCCGGTCAGTCGACTGCCGAGCGCGTCGAGATATTTCCCTGAGTGACGAGCCCGCGCCGGCAGCAAATCGTCGCCGACGTCGATTCCTCGAGAGACGTCCTTCGCCGACTCGGCGGCTGCCTCGTCGCGTTCGTCGCGTTCATCTCGCTGTTCACGCTCACCGAGTATCTGCGCCCGAGGATTCCGACGTTCGGTCTCCAGGTCGTCGCGGTCGCTCTGGGGGCTTTCCTGATCCACTTATACGGCGCGGTCGCTCGGAGGCGATGGCGCGTCGCGCTTCCTGACGCGGTCGGCATACTCAAGCGGGATCTCACATCGATCTACGAACGCGAGGCGGCGGACTATCGACTGGCCTTCAGGCCCGGCGCGCCACTGGGCGATCGCGCCCTACACGAGCTCCTGTACACGTTGAAGATCGTGGGACACTTTCTGGTCTTCGCCGGTCTCGGGTCGCTGCTCGTGACGGTCATGGATGCCCTCGGGATCACGAAGGACGTCGGCATGTTCGGGCCGTGAGTCAGTAACGCAGCAACCGGTTGACCTTTACGACAAACGCCCGGTTGCGGACGCCCTGCAGGAATGTCGGGGGCACCAAAGCGTCGTCGACGCCCCGCTCGTCGCTGTAGACGAGAAAGATCTCGCTGCCCGGGGCGTATTCCCAGCGGAAGCGAACGTTCGAGCTCACGGCGTGATCCGCCGATCCGTATTGCACCAGCGCGCTCGCGAACATCAGCGGCGTGAAGCCATAGTCGATGCGCGCGCGCATGAGGCGCGTCGTGAAATCGCCCGCGGCGCGTTCCACGCGTGAGATCGTGAATGTCGGCTCGACGGAGAGGTGCGTATTGAGCGACACCCGACCCGGTGCCATGCTCGTTCCGCCGATGGTAAAGCTGCGAATCGTTCCGTCGTAATACTCGCCCGCGCGCGCGGCGATGAGCCCCGAGGCCCGGCGCTGCGCTCCAATCGTGAACGCGACACCCGCGTCGGTGAACGTGTACGACCCGACGGGGATCGCCGCCGGAGACCCGCCCGGCGTGAAGGCGGTTTGCAACACGTCATAGTTGCGCGCCACGTCGAACGACACCTGCTCGCTGCTGTGGAATTCGGTGAGGAATGATGCCTTCAACGCCCGCGAGTCGACTTCGCCGGCGCCATTCTCGACGTAATCGCCGCCGGCCGTCCACGTGAACTTGCGGACCTGCTTGATATGCGCCGGCCGCGGACTGAAGCGGAGCTCAGCGTAGGAGCGCCGGAAATCACTGCGCCGCAGGAAGCCGACATCGGGCCGGAAGTTCTTCCCTACCTCGAGGACCTCGGCCTTCGCGCCATAGCGGTCGGCGCTGTAGTCCATGCGGCCCTGCCAGCTTTGATCGCTGCCGCTCAGTCCATCGGTGTTCGTCCGTGCGGCGTACGCGCCGAGTGTCAGGTCGCGCGTCACGCCGAACGTCCCATCGACGCCGTATGCCTGGTTCGATCCGCTGTCCGACGCCGAAGGATCGCGATTGGTCGCCATGATCCCGATCGCGCTGCGCTTGAGCACATCGCGTTTGACGCGGACGACCGAGAAATTCGTCGCTTTCGTGGCCGACACGGCTTCGTCGCCGGCCTGGATGTTCATCGCGCCAATCGCCCATGGACCTACCTTGCCGGTCACGCGGCCGCCGGCGTCGATCGGGATCACCCGCCCGCGATTGAGACCGATGCGTCGCGAGTAAAAGAGGTATGGCAGGTCGGACTGGTCACTGCTGCTGGTGCCGAGTCCGCCGCGGGCGAAGTCGAATACACCGCGCCCCTCGAGGAAAAAGTCGCGCTTCTCCGGAAAGACGAGGCTGAAGCGCGTGAGGTTCACCTGCTGCTCATCGATCTCGACCTGCGCGAAGTCGGTATTGATGGTGCCATCGAGCGTGAGGTTCGGCGTGATCTGGTACTTGAGATCGCCGCCGCCATCCCCGGTAATCTGATTTTCGATGGCCGGCGTACGAACGCGATCCGTGGTCGACCGCGACACCGCGTACGGCTTGATCTCGAAGTTTCGTCCAGCTGGCGGGAGGTCGAGACCCGTCAGCGTTCCGGCCGCGGACACCTTGTTCAGCGCCTGCGGGCCGGCGAGAATCTGCGGCACCGGCGTCAGATACGCCCACTCGTTCTTGCGACGTACCGACCGCCTCACCTGAAAGCCCCACTGTTGATTCGGCCCGGGTCGATAGCGCAACGATTTGAGCGGAATCGCCATCTCGACGGTCCAGCCACCCTCGAACCGGCCGGTGCGCGACGTCCAGACCGGATTCCAATCCGTATTCGATCCACCCTCATCCACGACGGAGTAATCGGCGCGCGCCCCAAGTGGATTCGTATAGAACGCGAAGCCGCTGCGACGATCGATGAACGTGTCGAAGAGCACGCCGATGTGATCGTTGTTACGGAGTCCGCCGGTATCGCGGCGCAGCTCGTTCACCGTCCACTCCTCGGGCTTCGCCGAGTCCCAGCAGCGGCACGAGACGTAGATGTTCTCGTTGTCGTACGAGACCCAGAGATCGGTGCGCTCCGTCATCGGCTGGCCGTAGCTCGGCGCGACCTGCACGAGGCGATTCACGCCGGGGGCGGTCTGGTACAGCGCTTCGTCGAGCTTCCCGTCGACGAGGAGCGGTGCGTCGAGCTTAATGGCGCGAACCACCGATTGGCCGGTTGCGGTCGCAGCGAGGAGCGCGGTGAAGCCGATGCCGCGGAGGAGGGACATGGTGCGGTGGGAGGGACTTGGCAGAGGTTATCATAACCCCAGACCGTCGGCGGCGGGTCGCTACCGCTTCTTGACGAGGATCGTGCCGCGGCAGTTCGCCGCGCCGCAGTTGCACGGATAGCGCTTCTTCGCGGCGGGCGTGTGCCGCTCCTCGAGCTCGTACTCGTAATCGTACGCCAGCTCCTCGCCCGGCTGCACGTCGCGAATCGTCTCGATCCAGATGCGATTTTCCTCGACCACGGCGTCGCAATTCGGATCGCACGAGTGATTGATGAACCGTGCCTCGTTGTTCTCGAACGCCGCGTCGATCACGACGTCGTCGTCGATCGCGAAGAGATACGTGTGGTGCCGACGGTCGTCGTCGGGATAGCGCGCGTCGGCTTCGGCCATGGTGATGCGCTGCCCCGCGTACTCGATCAGCCGCGTGCCGGCCGGAATGAACTCGGTCGCGAACGCTCCGAGTCCCTGCATCGGCGATGGTCTGATCTCAAAAGGGTACTTCAACTTCAACGCGGCTTGTGCACCGCCGTCACTCCGCCCGATACGATGTACGCCATCACCTCAGGCGCGTCCGCATCCACGCGCGTCACGCGAGATGCCGGCACGACGATGACGTGGCCCGCGACACTGTACGACGTCGGCACGTAGACCGTCACCGCGTCGGCGACGCCAAGGCCCGACAGCGACTCGGCAGTGAGAAATCCGAATACTCTCACCGAACCGTCGTCGTTGAGCGACACGAGCACTGGCTTGTCGAACCGCCGCTTCTCACCGACGAAGGCGTTCAGCATGTCCTTGGTCGACGAATACAGCAGATGTACGAACGGAAGGCGTCCCAGCAATCCGTCGAACGCCTCGCCGATCTGCCGCGCCACGATCGTCGACGCCAGGAAGCCGACGAGCATGACGAGCGCGATGAGGAGGGCGAAGCCCACACCCGCGACAGCGAACCCGAGCAGGTCGTCGATCGCGTGGAAGATCTTGTAGCAGACCCAGATCGTCACGCCGATCGGGACGACGACCACCAGCCCGCGCAGGAAGTAATTGAAGAGCTTACTCAGCACGCGGGAATCATAGCGGCTGGCTTCGTCCTTGCCGAATCATCGCGTCACGGAGGATTCACATGGCCAAAGACGGACATATCCAGAAGGGCAAGCAGGCCCACGCCGAAGGGCAGCAGGGCGAAAAGACGCACGAGCAATTCCTCGAGGGCCGGAAAGGCCTCAGCGACGATTCGACGACCGAAGGTGTGGCTGAGCGCGGCTCACCGTACGGGGCGACCGAAAGCGACGGACGACATCGTCTCAGCGAAGAGCGCGAACAACACGACGAAGCCGAGAAAAACAGCGAGCTCCGCAAGACGAAGGGGTCCGACCCGGCGCGCTGAGCTCCCTCACGGCGTCGCACCCTCCGCACTCTCGCCCGATTTCGGGCGGCACTGCTCGACGAAAGTGACGCGAGTGTCGGTCGTCGCCGACGTGTGGGATCCCCCGAGCGCGATCTGTGAGATCGCGACCGCGTAGAACGACGTGGCGCGCACATTGGCCGGGATGGTGATCTCTTTCTTTCCCTGAGGAGCTGCCCCAATCTCGGTCGATGTCCGGCCGTTGAGCGCGTACACGATCACGCCTTCGTCACCGCCGTTGTTCACCACGAGCACCCGCGTGCCCGTGCAGCCGCCGGTCTGGGTCGACGGCGGTGGGTTGCTGGAGCACGCCGCCAGCCCCAGCGCCGCTGCGGCAATGAGCATCCTGGTCATGAAGTCTCCTAGTTTTCACGACCATGCCCGATCCAAAGACCATCCGCAAGGCCGTGACCCATCTCAAGAAGGCCGATCCGACGATGGCGCGTCTCATCGCCGATGTTGGTCCCTGCCGATACGAGACCAAGAACTTCGGGACGCATTTCGACGCGCTGTGCCGGTCGATCATCTATCAGCAGCTCTCGACGAAGGCGGCGAACACGATCCACAACCGCTTCCTCGACCTCTTCCCGAATCGTCACCCGACGCCCGAGCTGCTGTCGATGACACCCGAGGAGACTCTGCGCGGTGTCGGCCTGTCACGCCAGAAGCTCAACTATTTGCGCGATCTCGCCAATCGCGTCCATACCGGCGCATTGCCGCTCGATCACCTCGACGAGCTCCCCGACCAGGAGATCATCGACTACCTCGTGCAGGTAAAGGGTATCGGCGTCTGGACCGCGCAGATGTTCCTCATGTTCCGCCTCGGCCGGCTCGACGTCCTGCCCGACCTCGACCTCGGCATCCGCAACGCGATCAAGAAGGCGTACCGGGTGCGCGGCGTGCCGAACGCGAAGCGCATCCACAAAATTGGGGCGCCCTGGAAGCCGTATGCGTCGATCGCCTGTTGGTATCTCTGGCGGAGCCTCGACGGCCCTGCGGCCTAGACCTTCATCGCCTCGGGATCGACGCCCATCTTCTCGCACCACGCACGATACTCAGATGGCAAAATCTCCGATGGCTTGATCTCCGATCGTCCGCCCCAGAACACGTTGGTGTAGGAAACAGGAATTCCCGCCTCCTCGAGGTGCTTGTCGATCGCGGCCTTGTGTTGCAGGACGAGGTCCTTCTCCATCCCGTGCGCCACGGCCATGATGTTCACGTTCGCGAACTCGGGGCCGCCCTCGCGCCAGTATGCGTGCGTGAGGATGTGATGCCGTCCCACCTCCTGGCCCGCTTCGATCTCTCGACCTTCAGGCACGCGCCAGTGGAAGAGAGCGTTATAGCGCGTGACGCGCGTGCCGGTCTGCGACGGCTTCACGTGCTCGAGGAACGTCGAGAAGCGCCCGATCACCTGCTTTTCGGAGAGCGCCTTCGCGATGCGCACGAAGTCATCCAGCGGCATGCCCGCCTCGTCGGCGCGCGACTCCCATACCCCGGGGCGGACTTCGCTCACCGATAGCTCTCGCTTCAATGCCTCGAGCACGCGCCATTCGGTCTCGTTCAGCTCGGCCAGCGCCGTGTCGATGACGCGCCCGGGCTCCTCGCTGCGACTGCCCGGCTCCATGCCCTTCCGGCGCACGTGGCCGACGCCGAGCGCAAAGAGGCGCTTTGCCGGCATGGCCTTGAACGCCTCGGCGCCGATGCGGTGCCGCAGCACTTCACAGTGTTTCTCGATCGAGAATCCCTGCGGGACCTTGAGCGTCGTCCACAGCCGGTACGCGGCGCCCGGCGTCGCCGCGTCGGTCGAGCGAATCACGACATGACCGCTGAAGGGATCCTCCCGAAAGAGAAAGTCGAACGCGGCGTCGAGCTTTTCCGGCGAAATCTTCCACGCGACGAGCGCTCCCGGTGCGAGCGATGTCGCCATGAGGGTCTGCCGGATGCGCCTGATCGTGCCCGCGGTGAGCATCGCACGCAGGCGCTCGATGACGAGCTCGATATCGACGCCAGACTGTTGCGCGATCTCGAGAAACGGGTCTTCGACGAACCCCGAAATGCGATCCTCCGACACAGCGAGAATCGCCGCGTTGATCGGATCGGTGACGTCGATCGGAACGGTAGTGGGTAGCATGCAGGGTGCAGTATGTAGCAGGTCCAATCGCAACCTACACCCTACACCCTACACCCTACACCCTACACCCTACACCCTACACCCTACACCCTACCAACTCTTCTGCCATCCCACTTTCACCGCGCCGTATTCGGACGGCGTGATGAAGCCGCCAAGCATGACGCGATCGATCGGGTTTTTCGGGTTCGAGTGGGACGCGAGGACGACTTTCTTGCCGGCAAACGTGCCGATCATTGCGCCCACGGCCACGTCGCTCGCCCAGTGGCGGTTGTGATACATGCGAGATACGGCGACGAAACTGGCACCGCCGTACATCATTGGACCCACGATCCAGGTGGATTTAGGCCACCAGAGCGTCGTCTCATCCGTGACGGCCGCCGCGGCCGCGAACGCGGTCGTGGAATGTCCTGAGGGAAATGAACGCCACTGCTGGCTGCCGAAACCACGCCCGAACTTGAAGTCATCCGGGTCGTCGATCGTCACGAACGGGCGCGCGCGTCCGACGAGGCCCTTGAACGCGTACGATGTCAGCTCCCCGAGCAGGACGGCTTCCGTCCCGTGCCAGCCGAGATCGGCAAGGCGCGGCTGATGCGCGATGCGGCCGACGATGTACATCGTTCCGCCGATGTAGTACGCACCCGGGCTCGCGATGACCTCGACGCCTTTCGATGCGCTCTTGAGAAAATGATTCGCCTGGACCGACGAATCCTGAAGCTCCTGCGCGAGCCTCTTGTCGAGCGGAGTCAGCGCCAGCGTCGTCGCCGTGAAGGCGCCCAGCATCACCACATCGCGGTGGTTGAACAGCTTCTTGTGCTTGTGGACAGTCTCACTGTCCGGCTTCGATTGCGAAACCGTTTGCGCGTATGCCGTGCCGGCGATGCTCATCGCCAGCAGACCGGCTCCGATCGTTTTCGAGAGGCTGGGCATAACGACTCGTGTGGTAACGAGCGTTTACCCTAGCAGGAACCGCGCTCGCTACACCTCGGCCGTCTGTGGCGCCCTCGACTGTGGAGCCACCGCGGGCTCGGTTCCCATCGGAAGCCACAGGGTGAAGCGCGATCCCTTGCCGGGCACGCTCTCTACCGTCAGCGCACCACCCATGAGCGCCGCCAACTGTCGGCTGATCGCCAGGCCCAGCCCGGTTCCGCTGTGCCCACGGGTGTAGCCGTGGTCCACCTGCACGAACGGCTGGAAGATGCGACTGAGGTCGTCTTGCTTGATGCCGATCCCCGTATCGCTCACGGTGATCGACACCTGCGGCGCGTGGCTCGCGCCTTCGACGGGCGGCGTGCCCTTCCCGATTTCGACGACGATCGCGCCGCCGGCGTTGGTGAATTTGACTGCGTTCGACAGCAGGTTCGTGAGGATCTGCTGCACGCGATGCGGATCGCCGACGTACCACAGCGATTCGTTTCCCGGCATGATGGACACCGCGATGTTCTTCCCGGTCGCCTGCGGCCGCACATGATGGATCGACTGCGCGATGGATTCGCTCGCGCGCGTCATCACCTTCGCGACGGTCATCTGGCGGGCTTCGATCTTTGCGAGATCGAGCAGCTCGTTCACGAGTGAGGTCAGGTGCGTTCCGCTCGCGCGAATGCGCTCGAGCTGCTGCTTTTGCTCTTCGGAGACCGCTCCAGTCACGCCGGCGTGTAACAGGTCGGTATACCCGATCATCGCGTTGATCGGCGTCCGGATTTCATGACTCATCGTGGCGAGAAAGTCCGACTTCGCCCGATTCGCGGCTTCGGCCTCGAGCCGCAGGTCTACGGACGTGCGATAGAGAATCGCGTTGTCGATGGCGATGGCGGCGCGGCGACCGAGGTCCTTGGCCACAGCGACGTCCTGGTCCGTGTAATGGCGTCCGGAATCACTCATCACGAGTGACAGCGCGCCGACGGTGCGGCCGCGCGCGACGAGCGGGACCGCGAGGAACGAGCAGATGCCGAGCTGGATCGCCGCGGCCTGCTGCTCGGCGGTCGACGAGTTCTGTTTCAGCAGGAGCTCGTCCACGTTCGCGATCATCACCGCATCGCCTCGCTTGACCGCCAGCGCGGCGCCACTGTCCTCGTGCCCGGAATAGGTGTTGCGCGGAATCGCCTGCTCCACGAGCACGCGCTTGTGCGGGTCGGCGTGCGTGAAGGCTGCCCGCTCCAGCGTGCCGTCTTCCTTGCGCAGGTGGATCGAGCAGAAATCAGCGAGTCGCGGGACGCAGAGCTGCGTCAGCGCCGTGAGCGTCGTGTCATCGACGATCGATTCGGCGAGCAGCTGGCTCGCCTGGCCAAGCAGCGTCTGGTTCTTCGACGCGGTTTCGACCTCCGATGCCATCTTGTCGAACGCCGCCGCCAGACGCCCGACTTCATCCGATCGCGTCATCTCGACGCGGCGGGTGTAGTCGCCCCTGGCGACGCCCTCCACCGCGTCAGTCAGCTCGGCCACCGGCTTCACGACGGCGCGCCCGATGAGTATGGCGATGAGCATCGCCAGGATGGCGACCGCGATGACGATCATCGTCAGGGTACGGAGCGGCCCCTGAAACTTGGCCATGGCTCCGGCCCTCGGCGCTTCGGCGACGACTGTGATTGGAGCGCCGCCGAGGTCAGCGCTCGCCGAAAGCATCAACTGCCTGGCGCGGTCATAAACCACCACGCCTTCGGCAGTATCAGCAGTCGCAGGCGGAGCGATTCGGTTTCCCCTGAGGTCGACCCATGAGTCGTTGCCTGTCCGGTTCCGGAGATACAGCGTGACGTTGCTGACCAGGTATCGGTTGATCAGGTTCATCGTCGCCTGGGTCGCGTTGATGCGGCGACCCGTCACGAGAAGGCCGACGCGGCGCGAACCGCTCACGATCGGGTATGCCGCAAACGTTCGCGGCGGGCCATTCTCCAGGATGATCTGGCTGGCGTAGCCCGAATCGAGCGGCGCGTGCAGCGCCAACTCCAGCGGGACCTCACGACCGAGCTCGTCGGCCGATCCGATGCCCGCGACCTTCTTGCCGGTGGCGTCGAGGAGGAACACGGCCATCATCGAGTCCGGGCCGCGGCGGGCCTTGAGCAGCGAGTCCACGATGTGATTCGACTTGCCCGTTACGACCGCTGCCTGAATTTCCGGGTTCGCCGCAAGCCGGCGGCTGGGCTGGTTGCGGGGACCGGTTCCCGCATCGAACACCGCGGCGACACGCGTGACGGACTGCTGGAGGCGCGCCGTCTCGGCGAGGTCCGATGCCACCTGGATCTCGTAATAGGCGAAGCCCAATACGCTCAGGATGGAGCCGGCCACGAGAGCCGCCACCATGATCGCCAGCCGCCTGGTTAGCGAGACATTCTGCAGCATTTTGGAAGGTCCGAAAGCAAAAACCGCACCGGACGAGACCGCTTAGGGCTTGTCGTTTCGGTACACCCGGCCGCCCCGCATTACGAATTGGACCCGCTTCATGGACGTGATGTCATTCAATGGGTTCCCTGTCACGGCGACGAGGTCGGCGGCATAGCCCGGGAGGATCGAGCCGATCTCATTCCCGAGCCGTAGCGCCTCAGCGCCGCGGGAGGTCGCTGACACGATGGCGTCCATGGGCGTCTGCCCCGCTTTTACGCGACAGACCATCTCGTCGAGGTTGTGCCCGTGAGCGCCGGCGACTGCATCGGTTCCGAAGACGATCTTCACGCCCGGCGTTTTCACCGCGCGCGCGTACATCGCCGCCGCCAGGGGCATCGCATCCTGCAGCGACTTGAAGCCGACTTCATTGAAATTGCCAATGCCTTCGTACTTCGCGCGGTTGTCGAGATAATTCTGGAACACGAGGCAGATCTGCGGATCGAAGTACGTTCCCTTCTCCGCCATCAGCTTCAGATCGGCGTCCGTCGTGAAGACGCCATGTTCGATCTGGGTGCAGCCGGCGAGGATCGACATGCGAACGCTTTCCGAGCTGTGCGCATGCACGATCGTGCGAAGCCCTAGCGCGTTTGCTTCGCCACAAAGCGCATTCATTTGTGCGGCGGTGACGGTCGGCGTACCGCCCTCGCGAATCGATGCCGACGCGAAAATCTTGATCAGATCGGCGCCCTGCGCCTTTCGCTGGCGCACCTGCGCACGCAGCACGGAGTCGGGCGTGGTGAGATTCGGTGAAATGGGATTGAGCGAGGTCAACATGCGCGGACCGGGCAGCGTCCCCGCTGCATACCATTCGCGCATCAGCGAATCGATCGCGGCGCCGGGGCTCTGAATCGTCGTCACCCCGCCGAGCAGCGTCGCATGTCCGTTCTCGAGATACGCGAGCAGTGATTGTGCGGGCGTGTCTCCGTCGTTGCCGGAGTGATAACGCCCCTGGCGGTTGAAGTACCAGTTGAGATGGACGTGCGCGTCGATGATGCCCGGCATGACCGTGGCGCTTCCCAACTCGTAGGTCGCTGGCGTCGCGGGCGCTCCTCGATCGACGCGCGAGATCTTTCCATTCTCGACCGTGATCGTCGCTTCGCCGAGGTCGGCCCCGCGTCCGTCGAGAACGTGCGTCGAGTGGACGGTGATTGGTTGCGGCGGTCCGCCGCGACCGCCGCGCTGGGCAAGAGCCAGTGACGGGGCGACGAGAAGGGCTAAGGCGAGGCGACGCATAGGGATCGGGGGCGGGGGTTCCCCGAAAAGAACGGTTTCGGAGCTTCCTGTGTCTAGGACTATATCCACCCTGGCTATAGCCACCATGACGGATAACCAAACCGTAGACGACCTCCTGCCGCTCCCCCCGGCCACCTTTCACATTCTGCTGGCCGTGCTGAATGGGGAGCGACACGGCTACGCGATCATCCAGGACGTCGAAGTGCGGACCGACGGCGAACTGCGCATGAGCGCCGGCACCCTTTACCGCTCGGTCGCCCGGATGGTCGAACAAGGCCTCATCACCGAAGTCGCCAGGCGCCGGTCGATGGCCGAGGACGAGCGCCGGCGTTACTACCGCATCACGCCGTTCGGCACCGCCGTCGCTCGCGCCGAGATGCGCCGTCTCTCCCAACTCGTCCGTCTCGCACGCGCGAGCGGCCTCACACCGGAGACCGCCTGATGTCCTCCTTCTATAGAAGGCTCCTGCACCTGTATCCCGCGTCGTTCCGGATGGAATACGAGGCGGAGCTCGTTCGCGCCTTTGAGGAAGCGACCCGAGGTGAAGGCGCGGTCACGAAAGCACTGGCTGCAATTCGAGATGTCGTGCCCAATGCCCTCGGCGCGCACGGCGCAATGCTTCGCCAGGATGTCAGCTACGCGGTACGGACGATGGGGCGTTCCCGCGGCTTCGTCGCGACAGTCGTTCTCATCACGGCGCTCGGCGTCGGGGCGAACACCGCGACGTTCTCGGTCGCCGACTTCGTGCTCGTCCGTCCGCTGCCCTTCCCCGACGCAGCGTCGATCGTGCTGCTGTGCGAGGGTCCGAAGGACGGCAGCGGCTGGGGATGCATGAACCAGCTCTCGCCCGCGAACTTCCGCGACGTCACGCGCGAGACCCACAAGACTTACGGCTGGGGCGTATACACCGGCGCGTCGGCGAACCTCGTTGGCTACGGTGAGCCGCTCCGCGCGCCGGCGGCGCTCGTGAATCCGGGCATCTTCCCCACGCTCGGCGTCAAGCCGTTGCTTGGACGATTCATCGACAGTCCGACGCCCGATGTGGTGGTGCTCAGCTATGGACTGTGGCAATCACGCTTTGCCAGTGATTCATCGATCGTCGGAAAAACGATCCTGCTCGATGAGAAGGCACAGACGGTGATCGGCGTGATGCCTCGCGGGTTCTACTTCCCCGACCGCGGCCCGGTGCTATGGAAGCCGCTGATCTTCCAGCCGGCGGACTACCAGGACCGCACCAACTCGTACATCAACGGCGTCGGACGATTGTCCCCCGGCGCGACGCTGTCCGAAGCGCGGGCCGAATTCACGATGCTGTTCGACCGCCTCTCGAAGGACTTCCCGGCGACGAATGCCGAGACCGGCTTCTCGCTCTTCAAGCAGCGCGACCAGATGATGCCTCGAAACCGGCTGATCATCCTCGCGTTGTGCGGCGCGAGCCTGAGCCTTCTGTTGCTCACCGCGGCGAACCTCGCGAACCTGCTGCTCGTTCGCGCCGCAGCGCGCGAACGAGAGCTCGCCGTGCGGGCCGCACTCGGCGCCGGCCGCGATCGCCTCATCCGGCAGCTGCTGACCGAAGGGCTGTTGCTCGCATTCCTCGGCGGTTTGGCCGGCGTGCTCGTTGCGGCCCTGGCCGTGCCACTGCTCGCCTACCTCATTCCGTCTTCGCTTCCGATTGACGCAAGCCCCCGCATCGATGCCCGCGCGCTGGCGATCGCGCTCGGCCTCACCACGTTTGTGGGCGTCGGCTTCGGCCTGATTCCGGCATGGGCCATTGCCCGCCGCGAGGGCTTCACCGCGTTGCGCGAGGCTGGTCGGGGCGGCGCCGGAGGCCGGCAGCGCCTCCGTTCGGCGCTCGTGAGTCTCGAGGTCGCCCTCTCCGTGGTGTTGCTCGTTTCTTCCGGATTCTTCGTCCGCGCGCTGCTGAAAGTTCAGTCGGTCGCCGTTGGCTTCTCGCCGGATGGCGTTGTGACGATGACGACGACGCTCCCCGAAGCACGTGCGAAGACACCATCGCGCGGGTCCAGTTCTATGACCAGGTGCTGGCGGGCGTGAAGGCGGTGCCGGGAGTCGAAGCCGCTGCGTACACCAGCGGGTTGCCGATGGTGCTGACCGGGGGAATCACCGGGATCGAGATTCAGGGGCAGGTTCGAGAGGAGGATCGGCGCCAGAATGGCGCGAGCATCCGCCTGGTTACCCCCGACTTCTTCCGCGCGTTGCGCCTTCCCCTGCGTCGCGGACGCTACCTCGAGGAAAGCGACCGCATGGGGCGACCGGCCGTCGCTGTGATCAGTGAGACGTTCGCGAATCATTTCTGGCCGGACCAGGAACCGGTCGGCAAGACGTTCAAGACTCGAGGCGTGGATTACGTCGTCGTCGGCGTCGTCGGCGATATCAAGGTTCGTGGACCGGAACGCTCGAACGAGCCACAGCTCTACGTCGCCGCAGCTCAGGCCGGCCCGGTGGGCGGGCTCTACATCCCGAGAGTCCTCGTCATCCGGACGCGAGACGCTGGTTTGTCTGTGGTCCCAGCCATCCGCGATGTCATTCGGCGCGTCGACGCAACTCAACCGATTTCGGACGTGGCGTTGCTGCGCGATGTAGTGGATCGCATGACGGCGGATCGGCTTTCGCAGGTTCGTGTGCTCAGCGCGCTTGCCGCGGTCGCTCTCATCCTCACGGCGATCGGCATCCATGGCCTGCTCGCGTTCATGGTCGCCCAACGCTCCCGTGAAATCGGCGTGCGCCTCGCGCTTGGCGCCGAGCCGGGCCGCGTCGCTCGCATGATCGTTGGAGAGGCCGGGCGTCTTGCGTTGATCGGCGCGATCCCGGGAACGTTCGCGGCATACGCAGCCGCTCGCGCAACACAGGCTTTGCTGTTCGGCATTCCGCCCGGTGACCCATTCACGATCATCGGGGGCGTGCTGGTCGTCACCGCGGTGACGTTCGTCGGTTCGATCTCGCCGGCGCTGCGCGCGGTGCGGGTCAGTCCGCTCGAGGCGATTCGAGCGGACTGAGGGAGGGACTGTCGCGGACTACACCTCGAAAATTCCGGCGGCGCCCATGCCGCCGCCAACGCACATCGTGACCATTCCGTAGCCGCCGCCCCGCTTTCCGAGCTCGTGGACCAGCTGCGTCGCGAGCTTGGAACCCGTCGCGCCCAGCGGATGGCCGAGCGCGATCGCGCCGCCGTTTACGTTGACCTTGGACTCGTCGATTCCGAGCTCCTTGATCACCGCGCACACCTGCGCGGCGAACGCCTCGTTGAATTCAATGAGATCGATGTCGCCGAGCGACAGGCCCGCCTGCTTCAGGGCCTTCGGCACGGCCTTGATCGGCCCTACGCCCATGATGTCCGGCTCGACGCCGGCCGTCGCGAACGTGACGAATCGCGCGAGTGGCTTGGCGCCCGTCGCTTTCATCTTCGACTCGCTCATCAGCAGCACGGCCGCGGCGCCGTCCGAATACGGACTCGCATTGCCGGCGGTTACCGTGCCCTTCGCCTTGAACGCCGGCTTGAGCTTCGCGAGACCCTCGGCCGTCGTCTCGGGACGCGGGAGCTCATCGCGATCGAACCGGCGAGTGCTTTCTTCTTTCTTCGCCCCGTTCCACTTCACCTGTCCGACGTCGATCGGAACGACCTGCTCGCTGAACGTACCGTCGTTCAGCGCGCGTGATGCCTTCTGCTGGCTGCCGAGAGCCCAGCGATCCTGATCCTCGCGTGAGATCTTCCAGCGGTCCGCGACACGCTCGGCGGTGAAGCCCATACCGATGTACGACTCCGTGATCTCGGGATCGAGGCGCGTGTGGTAGCCCGACATCGGGACCTGACTCATCATCTCGACTCCACCGGCGAGCACCACCTCGGCCATGCCGGCCATGATTTGCTGCGCACCGAGCGCGATGGTCTGCAGGCCCGAGGAGCAAAAGCGATTTACCGTCGCCGACGGGACTTCGACTGGGATCCCCGCGCGCAGTGAGGCCAGGCGCGCGATGTTCAGGCCTTGCGATGCCTCAGGCATCGCACAGCCCCAGTAGATGTCGTCGATCGTCGCGGGGTCGGCACCCGCTTTCGAGATCGCGGCCTTCATCACCTGCGCGGACAGCTCGACCGGATGCACGGGCGCGAGCGCGCCGTCTTTTTTCCCTTTGCCGACCGCGCTGCGGACGGCGCTCACCAGATACACGTCTTCCATAGTCTCCTCTCGCCCTCTCCCTCTCGCCCTAGTTCCGCAGCGGCTTGCCGGTCTTCAGCATGTGCTCGATGCGCGCCTGAGTTTCCTTCGTGCCGAGCAGTTTCAGGAAAGCTTCTCGCTCGAGATCGAGAATGTCCTGCTCGGTGACGACGCGCGCCGGGCCATCCCCGCCGCAAAGCACGTAGGCCAGCTCACTCGCGAGTCGCACCTCGAAGTCCGTGATCTGTCCAGCTTCGTGCATCGCCCACACACCGTACTTGAGATTGCCGAGCGCTTCGTTGCCGAGCGCGGTGATCGTGCGCGGGAGCGGCGCGACATAATCCGGCGCCAGGTCTTTCACGCGACAGATCGCGTCGCTCAAGAGGCGGTCGCGGTTCATCGAGATGCGGTCGCTCTCGCGCAGATACCCGAGTGACTTCGCCTCGAGCGCACTCGTGCTCGTGGTTCCCATCGCAATCAGCTGGAATGCACGCTTCACCCCATCGAACGGATCCGACTCGGCGTACGGTGAGAACGCACTGGTAAAACGGAACAGCAGCTCCTTCGTTCCTCCGCCGGCGGGAATGATCCCGACGCCGACTTCCACGAGGCCCATGTAGAGCTCCGCGTGCGCCTGCACGAGGTCGGAGTGCATCGAGAACTCGCACCCACCCCCCAGTGTGAGACCGAATGGCGCCGCGACGACCGGAAATGGCGACGAGCGCAGACGCATCGCTGTGTTCTGGAACGTGCGCACCGCCTCGTCCATCATCTTCCAGTCGCCGGCCTGGAGGAGACCCGCGATCATCATCAGGTCCGCGCCCGCAGTGAACGTGCGCGGATCTTCGTTGCCGATGACGAGGCCCGCGAGGTGCTTCTCCTCGACGAGATCGAGCGCGCGATGCAGCATCTCGATCACGCCCTTGCCGAGCGAGTTCATCTTCGAATGGAACTCGATCAGGGCCACACCGCCGGCGTCCCACACCGTCGCCTCTTTCGACGAGGCCAGGGTCGGATTGTTCGAATGCCCGCTCGCGTTCCGAACCAGCGAGAGCGAGAACACGTCGCGGTCGACTGGAACGGGCTTGTAGCCCGAACCATCCAGCGACAGCACATCCCCACCCTTGTAGAACCGCTCGCGCACCTGGTTGAGCAGCGGCGGAACGTCGAGGCCGAGCTTCGCGAATCCGTCCTTCAGGAACTGGACGCCCAGCAGGTCCATCTGCTTGAACGGACCGATCTCCCAGGCGAACCCCCACTCCATCGCGTGATCGACCGCGGGGATGTCGTATGCAATCACGGGCGACGTCTGGAGCACGTAATGCGAGAAGCGAAGGAGATACTCGCGCACGAAGTCGCCGTACTTCCCCTGCCAGTCGCGAATCGCGGCGAAACGGTCGGCGGACGGCAGCTTTCCCAGCTTCGAGATCTCTGCATCGTCGAGCTTCGACTGCGGCCTGTACTCGCCGGTCCGCCAATCGAGCGTCGAGATGTCCTTCCCTTCCTTCCTGTAAAAGCCCGCGCCCGATTTCTCACCGAGGCGGCCCGCTTTGATCAACTCATGCACCCATTTCGACAGGGTGAATTTTTCGCCGGTTGCCTGACTCAAACCCGTCGTGACGTGACCCAGCACATCGAGGCCAGTGAGATCGGCCGTCCGGTACGTCGCCGATTTCGCCCGCGCCAGCACTGGGCCGGTGAGCACGTCCACCTCGTCGATCGACAAGCCGTACTTCTCGGTCAGGTCGATGGCGAGCACCATCCCGTAGACGCCGAGCCGGTTTGCCACGAATCCTGGAACGTCCTTCGCCAGCACGATGCCCTTGCCGAGGATCCGATCACTGAAGCGCATCGCGGAGGCCAGGGTGTCGGCCGAAGTGTCCGGCGTCGGAATGATCTCGAGCAGATGCAGGTAGCGCGGCGGATTGAAGAAGTGCATGCCGAGAAAGCGCGAGCGAAACGATGGGCTTCGCCCCTCGAGCAACTGCTGCATCGGAATGCCCGACGTGTTCGACGCAATGATCGCGTGCGCGGGCAGCAGGCTCTCGAGCTTCGCGTACAGGTCACGCTTTGGCGTGACCTGCTCGATGATGGCCTCGATGACCAGATCACACTCGGCGAGCATGACGAGATTGTCATCGGTATTTCCTATCGTAACGACGGCCCCGCGGGTAGCATCCATGAACGCAGCGGGACGGGCCTTTTTCGCGCGCTCCAGCCCCCCTTTTGCCACGGCGTTTCGGTCACCCTCTTTGGCCGGGATGTCGAGCAGGACAACGGGGATGCCAGCGGAAGCAGCGAGCGCGGCAATTCCGCTGCCCATCGTACCAGCGCCTACAACGCCTAAACGCTTGATCCGCATCACTTAAGCCTCTCGAGCCACACGTTTTTCGTGACAGCGACCACATGCGTTTTCGATGGGGCCGCGTAGTTTATATCCGACCGATCAGCCATCCTGAAACGCTGACTTTTTCCCTTCGTCAGCCGAGACGGGAAGGACTATGAGACTAACCACAACCAGCCGACTCCGTACCCGCCCGGGCTTCTCGCTCATCGAGATGCTCATCGTCGTGATCCTGGTGGGCATCGTGATGTCGATCGCGGGCGTGCGGGTGTCGGGCATGATGACCCAGCAGCGGGTCATCCGCGCAGCAGGCACAATTCAGACCGACTTCGAGCTGGCCTACGCGCTGGCAGGCCGGAATCGCGTGCCGACCAAGATCACCTTCGCCACCAGTGCCTCGGCGATCACGATCAAGGTGACCAATCGAACGGGCGACACGACGTTCAAGACGACTGACCTGAAGCTGCTTGGCCTGGTCAATGGTGACGTGACCGCGTCGTCGAATACGATCACGGTCTTTCCGCAGGGTTTCGCGAGCGACACGTTGTCGATTCAGATCTCGGTGACGAAGAACAGCATCAACTACAAGCGCCGCGTCCGGATGAGTCGCGCCGGCATGGTGAAGGTGATCTGACATGAGGAACAGGCGTGCCAAGAAAGGCTTCTCGCTCGTCGAGGTGCTGGTCGCGCTGACGCTGTTGTCCATCATTTTCATGGGCCTCGCGCGCGTGAGCTTCCAGATGGCTGCCTCCGCCCGGAGCAACAGCATCACGGCGAAGCGCACGGCGGTCATCATCCAGGAAGCGAACAAGTTCAACGCGATGCCGTTCGCGTCACTGTCGGCGTACAACAACACGACGACCACCTTGAAGTACGGCGACGTCACGTTTCAGCGCCGCATCGCCGTGACGCCCCAGACCACCGACAACACCCGGTATCTCATCAAGATTGCCATCACGCCCTATACCGGCACCACGCTCACCACGAGCATGAAGGATTCGACCTGGGTGTATCGCTCCAACCCACCCGGCTCTCCGCTCTGCACGAGCTGCTGATATGCAGAAACTCATCACCCGCCAACGCGACTCACGACGCCGGAGCGGATTCTCGCTTGCCGAATTGCTGGTTGCCATCGTGCTCCTGGGCATCGTCGGCGGCGCGCTCACGCGCCTCGTCGTCGACCAGATGCGCTTCTTCGACAACGTCCAGGTGGTGCGTGGCGCGCGCAGCGCCGCGCGCAACTCGATGAACGTCATGCTCTCGGAGCTGCGCATGGTGCAGGACTCCGGTGGCGTCACGAACATCGCCTCCGACAACAAGTCCGTCACCGTGCTCGTGCCGTATCGGTTCGGGGTGATCTGCGGGACGTCGGGCGGCACGACGACGGTCAGCATGCTGCCGGTGGATTCGCTCACGGGCGCTCTCGCCAGCTTCTACGGCTACGGATGGCGCAGCCGCACGAACGGCCGATACACGCTCGTCTCCGGTGGCGCGGCGCCGGTGGCGTCGGGCTCGGCGGCCACCTGCACGACGACGGCCGGCATCTCGACGCTGACGGTGAACGGCCGCAGCGGCGCGATCTACGACATCTCGAGCAGCACGATTCCGTCGACGATGGGTCCCGGCGCGCCAATCATGTTCTATCAGGCCGTTACCTACAGCTTCCAGGGCTCCTCGATGTTCACCGGCAAATACGGACTGTACCGCTCCGTGAACGGTGGGTCCGCCGAAGAGCTGATGGCGCCCTTCGCCAGCACGGCGCGCTTCCGCTATTACCGGACTGGCGACGACACTTCGCGCACGACTGCCCCCGCCCTGTCGGACATTCGCGGCCTCGCCCTCGTGCTCAATGCGGAAGGGCAGCGGAAGCCGGCCGGCAGGAACGTGTACACGACGCAGCAGATGATGACGTCGGTCTTCTTCAAGAACGTGAGGGCCTACTGATGACGTTCTCGACCAAACTCCCGGGTCGCCCGCGGCGCGGGTTCGCGCTGCCGATGGCGCTCCTGGTCATGATCGTCCTGACGGCCGGTATTTCCGCCGGCTACATGGCGACGAGCTCCGAAATCATGGCCAACAATGCGCACCGTGGCGACACGCGCGCCTACAACCTGGCCGTGGCCGGCATGGAGCAATTCATCGCGCGGCGCAGCGAGGCTGGATTCTGTGCGTCGTGCAATTCGGATAACACCGCCGCGACCGTCAATCCCGAGTCCACGACCGTTTCGCTCACCGGCGGCTACGCGATCGTCGTCTCGACGCGCATCCGGAGGCACATCACCGACACCTTGCCCGCGCTCTGGTTCATTCGATCGATGGGCGTCGACACGAGTGTGAAGCTGCAGGGCAGTACACGCACGGCGACCGGCCGCCGCATGGTCGGCATCATCGCGACCTGGAACACGGCGACGGTGAACGTGCAGGGCGCGTGGTTCGCGCTTTCCGGGTTGAACAAGAACGGTGCGGCGGGCGAGATCAATGGTGCCGATCAGTGCAGCTCGGCGAACGGCGGCGGCAAGCCCACGGTCGCGGGCGCCGTCGTACCCTCGGGCGGACAGTTCAGCGGCAACACGAGCCCGTTTTCAGGCAGCCCGCCGATCGACACGAGCAAGAGTTTCGCGACGCTGAAGGCCAACGCGAAGCTCGATTGGGCGGGTATCATCGGCGGATCGATCGCGGCCGACTTCGACGTCCCGACGGTCGCGTTCCCGAGCTCGAGCTGGTTCTCGAGCAACCCGAACTCATGGCCGATTATCCGGGTGCACACAAACAATTACACGCTGCCGAACCAGGGCCGCGGGATGATCATCGCCGACTCCAACTTCACGATTTCCGGCTCGAACATGTGGGACGGCGTCGTGCTCATCGGCGGCAAGCTCACCTCGAACGGCAACAACACGACGGCGGGCGCGACGTTCGCCGGACTCAACTACCTCCTCGGCGGCACCCCGGCCGCCTCGTCCGACGACTCCGACGCGAACGGCCAGAAGACCTACGTGTATAACTCGTGCAACGTCGAGAAGGCCTCAAAGGGCCTCCAGGCGTACAAGACGCTCACGAACACGTACATGGACCAGCTCCCGATCTGGTGACGTAGGGAGCTCCCGGACTCCGGGTGTCCAATAACGCGGCGTGGCTCGTGCACCTCCAGCCACGCCGCGTTAATGTTTTTTCTGGCTCTGTCTGGTAATACGCATATGACTCGCTCTCGCACTCTCGCCCTCGTCTCTCTCGCCCTCGCGGTCGCCTGCGCCGGAAATCCGAAGCCCAGGACCTTCGGGACGGCGAGCAAGCTGACGCCGACGGTCGAGATCCTCGGCAACGATCGCCTGCCATTGCACCTGCGGGTGGATATGCCCGAGGCAGCTCACGTCGCGGCGTTTTATGTCGTGCCCGGCGAGGGAACCCAGCTGCTGTTTCCCGCGGACTCCACCGGGTCAAAGCGATTGCCGGCGGGAATCCAGGAGATCTCGACGCGATTCGCGAATCGCGCACTGAACGACACGTCGCGGTTGCTGCGTCGTCCGGGGCGGGCCCCGGCGCCGATCGACGCGCAGGGCATTCCGCAGGGCGGCGGTCCGGGCGACAACCGCCGAGCGAACGGCCTCAATGAAGCGGGCTACGTGCTCGTGTACGTGTCCCAGGATTCACTCAGCTTCAAGACGCTGAATGATCGGGTGATTGGGGTGACGATCCCCGGGTATTCCGATGAAGCCTTCAGTACGGTGACCAAGCTCGTTCGAGGGGCATCGTCTGGTTCCTCTCCATGGGCAGCAATAGCCGTCCCGTTCAACCGGTAATTCCGGAAGGCAGAGGCGAAGGACGCGGATAACGCGGACGTCGCGGTTACGTCAATGCGCCCGTACGGGATTCCTCGTACGGGCGCATTGACGTATCCGCGACTTCTGCGTTATCCGCGTACTTCCAATGTCCTTTCAACCCTACTTGCCACTCAGAATTCCCGAGAGAATTCGCTTCGCCTTCGGCGACGCGCTCGGATCCGCCTCGATCCTCATGCCGGAATTCGCGAACAACACCTTCCCGTTCAAAGTGACCTTCTGACCGGCGCGAGTGACGACAATCGGCAGCGGCGATCCTTCGGGCGCATTCCCGTAGCGCAGGCGAAAGCGAGCCCCGAAGTTCTGGTCCTCGACCGGGATGTCGCCGACTTGCACCAGGATATCGCCGACCTTCACCCCCGCCTGCTCGGCCGCGCCGTTCGTTTCGAGCGCGGTGACGACGACACCCGCAGGTGATTGCAGCGACGAGATGCCCATTCGCGCGGCGCGTTCCCAAACCGGCTTCATCCCGGCTTTCGGCAGGAGGTCATTCCACGGATACGGCTCGCGCCCGTCGATGTACTTCGCGTAAAACTCGGCGAACGACTGGCCGCCGGCGGCTTTCTGCACCGCGTTCCACCAGTCGTCGGACGTGAACCCCTTGCCCTGTTTGTAGCTCGTCTCGTAGAGCTCGCGCATGACCGTGTCGAGCGACTTCGCGTTATCACTCGCGTCGCGGATCATGATGTCGATCATGAATCCAGCGAGCGATCCCTTGGGATAGTAGACGTAGCCCGTCCCGTCGACTGGATGGATCCAGGTGCTCAACGATGCGTCCTCGAGCGCGACCGGTGCCAGGCCATTCACCTCGTTGATCTTGTCCGACGTCAGCCGGAAGAACCCGTTGGCGTCGGTCACGCCGCCGCGCACCTCGGCGAGATCGGCGTAGTAATCGGTGATGCCCTCGCTCACCCAGAGCCACGGTGTCGGCTGCGGGCGCGAATAGACATACGGCCACATGTCCGATGGCCGCAGGCGCTTCACGTTCCATGAATGGAAGATCTCGTGGGCGTAAAGCGACGGCTGAAAGTCGCTGCCGACGAATTGCGGCGAGAGAATGTCGACGTGCGAATTCTGGTGCTCGAGACCGCTCGCGCCGCCGAACGTGGAGTCGACGATCTGCATGACCGTGTAGGTATTCCATTGCGCTTCCCCGAACACCGCGATCTCGGGCGGCACGACCTTCGAGAGCTGGGTGAGCACGGTCGACCGAGTCACTCCACTCACCGCCCCTCTCGGATAGGATGCGAAACGAACCCACTTTCCCGCCGCGCTCACCGAGTCGAGATCGAATGCGCCGACGAAGAACGGCATGTCGACGAGGTCGTGATAGGTGGTCGCCGTGAACGTGTTTCTTCCCGCCGGCGTCATCCCCGTCGCAATCGACCAGTCGGGATCGGTGACGATCGTGACTCGCGATGCGAAGTTCAGTGGCCGGCCTTCCGGATACATGAAGACGTTCGTTCCATTGAACAGCAGGAAATCTTCCTGCGCCCACGACATCGCGTTGTCGAGTGAGTCGGCGACGTAGCTGAACCGCACCTCGACGGGCCCCGAGGCGTTGCGCAGTCGCCACGTATCGAAATCGACCTTGTCCCAGCTCAAAGCTTTGCCGCCCGCCGTCGCTTCGAAGCTCACGACCTTCTGCGCGAAGTTCGAAAGCTCGTAGGCGCCAGGCGTCCATGCGGGCAACGAGAGAATCACCGGACCCGATCCATCCGACGAAAAGGTCATGCGGACGCCGTACGCTCCCGATGGCGCCGTCTTTTTGTCGAAAGTCACTTCATACGCGACGTTGCTGATGGGCGCTGAAACGGTGTCGGTCGCAGGGCGAGCGCCGGGGCCCTGAGCAAGCGCGACGACCGGCAGCACGAGAAGAAGTACTGAACGCATTGGAAGTGTCATCCTGAGTCCCTCGTAGTCTTCCCGAGCGCAGCGAGGGATCTGCGCCAGGGCCTCGGGATGAAATCCGCGAAGAGCCTGTCCTGACGGGCGTCAGCGACGAGGAAATCTGATTCCATGGTTGGACAGCCGGAGCGCACGGGTCGTGCCCCCATTCTATAGATTCAGCCATGCTTCGTACGTCTCTCCTGGCGGCAGCCGCCCTGGCAGCGCCCCTCCTGGCCCAGCGCCCTGCGTCGCAGCCGGCCGACCTGATCGTCACCAACGCGCGTGTCTACACCGTCGACGACGCGCATCCCCTGGCTTCGGCCCTCACCGTCCGCGAGGGCAGGATTCAGTTCGTCGGCTCCGAGCGTGAAGCGATGGCGCTTCGTGGTCCGTCCACACAGCTGCTCGACGCGAAGGGCAAGACCATCGTTCCAGGCATCGTCGACGCGCACGCACACCTGCTGGGACTCGGCTTCACACTGTCGGATGTCCAGCTTTTCGATACCCGCTCGTACGACCAGGTCATCCAGAAAGTCGTTGCGCGATTGAACGGTTTTCCCGCCGGTCGCTGGCTTCGTGGCCGCGGCTGGGACCAGAACAAGTGGGGCGACACGCGTTTCCCCACGCACGAAGCGCTGACGAAGATCAGCCCGAGCAATCCCGTCGTCCTCACTCGCGTCGACGGCCACGCGATTCTTGCGAACGCGGCGGCGATGAAGGCGGCCGGTGTCACCGCCGCCACCCAGGACCCGAGTGGTGGCCGCATCGAGCGTTTCCCGAACGGCGAGCCGACCGGCGTCTTCGTCGACAACGCGAAAGCGCTCGTCGAGCGCGTGATCCCCGCCCCGACCAGGACGGAGATTCGCGAAGCGACGCTGGCCGCCATCAAGGAGTCGCAGAAATACGGACTCGTCGGCGTCCATGACGCCGGCGAGCCGATGAACGTCATCGACGTTTTCGAGGAGATGGCAAAGGCCGGTGAATTCGGCCTCCGGAACTACGTGATGGTGAGCGACGATTCCGCCGCCGTCGCGCATTACTTCGCCCGAGGGCCACAGAGCGCTCTCTACGATGGACGCATCTGGATTCGCGCCATCAAGCTCTACTCCGACGGCGCGCTCGGCTCTCGCGGCGCCGCCCTGCTCGATCCCTATCAGGACGACCCGAAGAACTCCGGACTCCTGTTGTCGGCGCCCGCGCACATCCAGGACGTCGCGACCCGCGGCCTTCGCGCCGGATTCCAGGTCAACACGCACGCCATCGGTGATCGCGGCAACCGTGTCGTGCTCGATGCCTACGAGGCGGCGCTGAATGCCGTGCCGACGGCCGATCATCGCTTCCGCATCGAGCACGCCCAGGTGCTCAACTTTGCGGACATCCCGCGCTTCGCGAAGCTGGGCGTGATCCCGTCGATGCAGGCGGTGCATCAGTCGAGCGACATGAACTGGGTCCCGCGCCGCATCGGCTATGAGCGCTCACTCGGCGCTTACGCCTGGCGCTCGCTGCTCAACACCGGGGTGATCATCCCCAACGGCAGCGACATGCCGGTCGAACGCGTGAACCCGCTCTACTCGTTCCACGCCGCCGTGGCCCGTACCGACGACAACGACTGGCCGCCGGGCGGCTGGCTCCCGCAGGAGAAGATGACCCGCGAGGAAGCCCTCAAGTCGATCACCATCTGGCCTGCGGTCGCCGCGTTCCAGGAGCAGGTGATGGGCTCGCTGACCGCGGGCAAGTACGCCGACTTCGTCATCCTCGACCAGGACATCATGCGGGTTCGCGAGGACGAGATCCTCAAAACCGGCGTGATTGCCACGTATCTCGGTGGCAAGGCGGTGTACCAGCGTCCATGATCAATGGCGTGAAGACGGAGACGCATCCGCACGTCGAGCGCTTTGGGTGGCTGACCCCCGAGGCGCTCGCGCGCGTTCGCGGTATCCTCGTCGCCGTCACGCTGTTCGTCGGGCTCGTCGTGTACGTGTTCCACACGCTGGGGCCCATCGCCGAACGCGATAGCCAGTTCCTGCGCCGCCTCCAGGGGATGGGCATCCTCACCTGGCTGTATGGCCTCGCGCAGATGGTTGACCTTCGCTTCTATAACAGTCGTTTCGCGCGACGGCGCCGTGCGTCGGTCGGTCTTCCCGACAGCCTTCACGGGCTGCTCTTTGGCCAGATGATCGCGTGGTACGGTATCCTGTACTACGGCCTCACTGGTGACTACCGTCCCTTCGTCGCCGGCGTCGGAATTCTGGCTGTCGCTTTCTGGGTTTTCCCAATCCGCCGTTAGCCCCCCTCTCGCCCTCTCCCTCTCCCCTCGTGTTGTCTTCGACGTCATTAGCGTTTCTCAAGCGCCTGCTGGATACGCCCGGTCCGTCCGGCTTCGAAGGTCCCGCCGCTCGCGTCTGGCGCGAAGAGGCCAGCACGTTTGCCGATACCGTCACGTCAGACGTTTCGGGAAACAGCATGGCGGAAGTGAACTCCCGGGGTGGTCCGACGATCATGCTCGACGGCCACATCGACGAGATCGGCGTCATCGTGCAGTACATCGACGACGATGGCGTCATCTTCATCTCGCCCATCGGCGGCTGGGATTGCCAGGTGCTCGTCGGCCAGCGGATCCGCTTCTCGGGACGCGGCGGTGATGTGATCGGCGTCGTGGGCAAGAAACCCATTCACCTGATCAAGCAGCCGGACCGCGAGAAGGCGTCGTCGTTCACGGATTTGTGGGTGGACATCGGCGCCACCACGCGGGCCGAGGCGGACGCGCGGCTCGCGGTCGGTGATCCGGGCGTGATCGATTCGCGCACGATGGACTTTCCGAACAACCGCATCGTCTCGCGCTCGATCGACGATCGCATCGGCGCCTTCGTGGTTCTCGAGGCGCTGCGGCGGTACGCCCAGAATCCGGGTCCGGCGCGCGTCGTGGCCGCGGCGACGACGCAGGAAGAAATCGCCTGGCATGGCGGCGGCGCCCTCGTCTGCACGAACTGCATCAACCCGAAGATGGCGATCTGCGTCGACGTGACTTTCGCGACCGATCATCCGGGCATGGAGAAGAAGGAGATCGGAGACCATCGAATCGGGGGCGGTCCGGTTCTCGCCCGCGGTGGCGTCCTGTCGCCTGTGGTCTTCGAGCTCACCCGTTCCACCGCCGAGCGCCACCAGATTCCCTTCAGCGTTCACGCCGTCGGCCGGGACACGTCCACCAACGCCGACGCAATTCACATCGCGCGCGAGGGCGTCGCCACCGGGCTCGTCTCGATCCCGAACCGCTACATGCATTCGCCGAACGAGCTCGTGAGCCTCGAGGACGTCGATCGCACGGCGACGCTGATCGCGGAGACGTGCCGGCAGGTCACCGCGAAGACGGATTTCACGGCCAGATAGGGACCCGGCAACGGGGAACGAGGAGCCGGGGCCGCAGCTAATTTCTGTTCCCTGTTCCCTGTTCCCTGTGTCTGTTTCCTGTTCCCGTGCTGGTCCCTTTGTTCTGGTCCTCGGCCCGCTACACGTTCCCTCTCCCTGAGGGTCATCGCTTTCCGATAGCGAAGTATGAGCTCCTTCGGCAGCGTGTGCTGGCTCTCGGACTCGGCGAAGTGCGCGAGCCCGACCGCATCGATCGCGAGGCACTGCTGCGCGTGCACACACCGCGCTACGTCGATGCATTCACCGACGGCACGCTTGCCGCGGACGAAGTGCGCCGTCTCGGATTTCCATGGTCTCGGGCGCTTGTCGAGCGTTCTTACCGGGCCGTCGGTGGAACGTTGGCGGCGGCACGCTTCGCGTTGGAAAATGGTGTAGCCATGAACCTCGCCGGCGGCACGCATCACGCCTTTCCCGATCGCGGCGAGGGATTCTGCGTTTTCAACGACGTCGCCATCGCGATCCGTGCGCTGCAAGCCGAACGGCGGATCCAGCGCGCCACGATCATCGACCTCGACGTGCATCAGGGAAACGGTACCAACGCCATTTTCGCGGATGACGAGAGCGTCTACACGTTCAGCATGCACGGCCGGCGCAATTATCCGTTCACCAAAGTGAATGGATCGCTGGACGTCGAGCTCGAGGACGGCTGCGAAGATGACGAGTATCTCGCGTTGCTCGGCAATGCGTTGCCCGCGGTGCTGTCGGCTTCGCGACCTGACCTGGTCGTATACCTTGCTGGCGCCGACGCGCACGAGGGCGACCGGCTCGGCCGGCTTCGCTTGACGGCGGGCGGGTTGGCACGGCGCGACTTCATCGTGATCGACGCCGCGCGGGAAGTCGGCATTCCGATTGCCGTCACGATCGCCGGCGGCTACGGCCACGACATCGATGCGACCGTCGCCATTCATCTCCAGACGGCGCGCCTTTGCGCCACGATGCACGCGGCAGTGCGACGTTGATGAAGATTCCGCCTCCGGACGACAGCGGGTTTACCACGACCACTCCCGTGCCCTTGTATTGGGCTCGATACGGTCCTCTCGCTGCATCTCCGTCCCGTCCCCCCGCCCTCGTTCTGCACGGTGGGCCGGGAGCCGAGCACGATTATCTGCTGCCGCAAATGCTCGGGATCGCGGCGACTGACCGCGCGCTCTACTTCTACGACCAGCGCGGCGGCGGACGCTCCAGGACCGATGATCGTACACCCATCACCTGGAAAACCCAGGTGGAGGATCTCTCGCTCGTCGCGCGTGAGCTGCAGCTCGACACCGGCGATGGGCTGACGATCGTCGGGTACTCGTGGGGCGCACTGCTCGGCATGCTCTACGCGATCGAGGCCGCGGCCGGCCGCGTGCAACCGTCCGTCGCACGCATCGTCTTGATCGATCCGGCGCCCGTCACGCGTGCCTTTCGCGAGCGCTTCGAGAGGGAGTTCGCCGCTCGACAAACCGGGCCCGTCGTCCGCCAGCTTCGCGACGAGCTCAATGCATCCGGCCTGAAGGAGTCCGATCCCGAGGCGTACCGGCAGCGGTCATTCGAGCTCAGCGTGGCCGGTTATTTCGCCGATCCGCGTCGCGCGCACGACCTCACGCCGTTCCGCGTCGTCGGGCGCGTGCAGCAGTCGATCTGGGAAAGCCTCGGTGACTTCGACCTGACCAGGCCAGGCATGCTGGATTCGATTCGCGCGCCGTCCCTCATCGTGCACGGACGCCAGGACCCGATACCGCTGGCATCATCGGAGGCGGCCGCGGCGAGCATGGGCTGCCAACTCGTCGTCCTCGAAAATTGCGGCCATGTTCCATACGTGGAGCAGCCGCACCAACTCTTCGAATCGATCAATAGCTTTCTAGCGTGAACGAACCGAACACGCCGCCGATCGCGCGAATCGAGCATCAGGGACGACCGTACATCGTCACCTGCCGCATCGGTTTCGACGGCGTGGAATACATCGGGCGGCTCTGGTTCGGCCTGGAGGATGGCAGCGAGCCGCCGATGCCCGATCGTGCGGCGGTGCCGGGACGCACGCGCGACGAGGTGCTGGCCTTCGCCCAGCGCTTCAGCCAGCAGGAGCTGATGGTTCGCCATCGGCGTGCGCTGGCCGAGAAGCGGCGTTACCTCAGCCTGCGGCGTGCGACCGATGAGATCATCGCCAAGATTCGATACATGAATCAGCTCGCGCTGTCGATGCGGTCCGGAGTCATCGACCCCGAAGGCGCCGCGCATGAAATGGAGCTGACGGAGCACCAGATCATCGACGTGGTCCTCAAGCTGAAGGACTACGCAGGCGTCGAAGGATAGTGATCGATCCGCGATCGGCTGCGCACGTACTGGCACGCATCGCCGCGTACCTCGAGCTGCACGGCGAAAACAAGTTCAAGGCGCGCGCGTACGACACGGCGGCAAAGGCACTGCGGGGCTTTCCCAATGATGATCTCGCCGGCGCCCTGGAAAGCGGTGAGCTCGCGGCGGTGCGCGGCCTCGGGCCGGCGACGCTCGCGGTCGTGCGGGACCTCGTCGAGCACGGGCAGTCGCGCTATCTCGAGCAGCTGCGGCAGACGACGCCCGAAGGACTGCTGGAGCTCCTCGACGTGCCCGGCCTGACGCCGGCGAAGATCCACGCCATTCACGAAGCGCTCGGGATCGAAACCGTCGAGGACCTCGAGGCGGCGGCGCGCGACGGGCGGTTGGCAAAGCTCCCGCGCTACGGACAGAAGACCGCCGACCGCATCCTCGCCGGCATCGCCTCGATGCGCGCTCGCGGCAATCAGCGACTGTATTACCAGGCGCGATACGAGGGCGAGCGGATGCGCGCGATGATCGAAGCCCACCCCGATGTCGTGCGCGCCGTCATCGCCGGTCCGCTCCGACGGCACTGTGAGACCGTGGGCAATCTCGACGTCGTTGCCGCCTGTCGCGGCGCGCCCGCCGAGGTCGCCGCTTCATTCACGCGCATCGGCGGCGTGCAGTCGGTGAAGGGTGGCGGCTCCTCGGTCGAGATCCTCTTCGTCGACGGCGTGACGCTGCGACTTCACTGCGCGCTCGAGCGCGATTTCGGGCTCGCGCTTTTCGCCGCGACCGGCGTGACCGAGCACGTCGGACGCGTGGTCGCGCGACTGATGGAGCGCGGCTTCGCGCTCGGCGGTGCCGGGCTCGAGAAAGGCGGGACGCCGATCGCGACACCGGACGAACGCGCCGTGTACGACATGGCCGGCCTGCAGTACGTCGATCCGGCGATGCGTGAGAACACTGGCGAGATCGATCTCGCGGCGCGCCACGCGCTCCCCAACCTCGTGACCGATGGCGATCTGCAGGGCGTGCTCCACTGCCACACGATGTACTCGGATGGCCGCCAAACGGTCGCCGACATGGCGGCAGGCGCGGCGGCGCGCGGCTGGAAATACGTCGGCATTTCCGATCACTCGAAGGCCGCCTTTTACGCCGGCGGCCTGACCGAACAGCAGCTCGCGACGCAGATCGAGGAAATCGACGAGTACAACGCCGGCGAGCCTGCGGTGCGCGTGCTGAAAGGCATTGAGGCCGACATTCTGGCCGACGGAAGGCTCGATTACTCCCCGGAGCTGCTCGGCCGACTCGACTTCGTCATCGGATCGATCCATGCGCGCTTCTCGATGAACGGCGAGGCGATGACGAATCGCGTGCTCCGCGCGCTGGATGAGCCGCACCTCACCATCCTCGCGCATCCGACCGGCCGACTGCTCCTGTCGCGCGACCCGTATGCGCTCGACGTCGACGCGATGCTCGAGAAGGCTGCCGCGAACCAGGTGGCCGTCGAGATCAACGCCGATCCGCACCGCATGGATCTCGACTGGCGCTACCTTCATCGCGCGCGCGAGCTCGGCGTCACCATCGCCATCGGGCCCGACGCGCATTCGGTCAACCAGCTCGACTACGTCTTCGGCGGCGTCGGCATGGCGAGAAAGGGATGGCTCGAGCCGAAGGACATCCTCAACACGCGCGGCGCGGATGCGGTCATCGCGTTCGCCCGGGCAAGATTGTCATCACGACTGTAGCGAGGGATCTGCGTTTGGCGAACTCGAAACCCAAAGGACTCAACCGCCGCTCGCCCAAAGCGCAGCGCGCTCCCGAGATCCGCGCGCGCCTGGAGAAAGCGTATCCGGATGCGCACTGCGCGCTGGATTTCCGGAACCCGTATGAGCTGACTGTCGCGACGATTCTCAGCGCGCAGTGCACCGACAAGCGCGTGAACATGGTGACGCCGACGCTCTTCGGCCGCTATCCCAACGCTCGTGCGCTCGCCGCCGCGAAGCACGAAGACGTCGAGGAGATCATCAAGAGCACTGGTTTCTTCCGGTCGAAAGCGAAGTCGCTCATCGGAATGGCCACCGCCGTCGACGAGCAGCATGCGGGGGAGATCCCGCGACAGATGGACGACCTCGTGAAGCTTCCCGGCGTCGGGCGAAAGACGGCCAACGTCGTGCTCGGCAATGCCTTCGATACGAATGTCGGGGTAGTCGTCGACACGCACGTCAGTCGCGTCAGCCAGCGTCTCGGCCTCACGAAGCAGACTGACCCGGTGAAAATCGAGCAGGACCTGATGAAGCTGTTTCCGCAGGCGGGGTGGACGATGCTCTCGCACCTCTTCATCGAGCACGGACGCCAGATCTGCGACGCACGCAAGCCGAAATGCGAGGTGTGTCCACTGTCCGATCTTTGCCCCTCGTCGCGAGTCTGAGGGTCGCGCCCTCCCGCGCTCCCGGCCTCCCGCACTATCTTCCCGGCATGCCGAAACAAGCCACGTTCGAGACGACGCACGGTACCATCGTCGCCGATCTCTTCGAGAAAGACGCGCCGCTGGCCGTCGCCAACTTCGAGAAGCTCGCCAATTCCAACTTCTATGACGGCGTGAAGTTCCATCGAGTCATCGATGACTTCGTCGTCCAGGGTGGAGACCCGCTCTCGCGCGATCTCCCGGCTGGCGATCGCCGCATTGGGACGGGCGGCCCGGGCTGGACGATCAAGTGCGAAACCAAGGGCAACCCGAACACGCATAAGGTCGGCGCCCTGTCCATGGCTCATGCCGGCAAGGACACCGGCGGCAGCCAGTTCTTCATGGTGCTGAACGAAGCCAATACCCGCCACCTCAACGGCGTACACACCGTCTTCGGCCAGATCGTTCAGGGTCTCGACGTCATGAAGAAGATCAAGAAGGACGACGTCATGAAAACAGTGAGGGTGAAATGAGCGAGCATCACGCAGCTCACGAGTCGGACATGAAGGCGGCGTTCACCGGATTGATCGTCGGTCTGATCGCGCTACTGATCATGGCCACGACGATCGTGAAGCTCACCAACGCGAAGTACGCAAAGCACGAGGCGGCGGCGGAGACACGCTAAGAAGGTTCAGCTTCACCTGGATCGCCTTGAATCGGGCGTTCGACCGGAGACGGTCGAACGCCCGATCGTATTTCATCTCCGGGAACAGTCGGTTCGCTCGGCTACGCGCGAGTCCGCCGACAGCACCTCGACTGGGGTGCGGGTTCGTACGTGTCCAATAGATTTTCGCCCTAATTGGCCGTTTCGTGTTCCCCGTTCCCTGTTCCCTGTTCCCTGTTCCCTATCTCCCTGAGCCCCTTGTCTCTTCCGAATCGCGACGCAGCTCTCGCCATCGTCCACGAGTACACTCAGTCGGACTCCCTCCGAAAGCACATGCTCGCCGTCGAGGCCGCGATGCGCGCCTATGCGCGGAAGTTCGGCGAGGACGAGGAGCGCTGGGGCCTCGCGGGCCTGATGCACGATTTCGATTACGAGCGTTACCCGAACGCGGCGCACTCGGCGACCGAGGAGCACCCGGCCTGGGGGGTAAACCACCTGCGCTCCCTGGGCTGGCCGGAGGATGTTTTGACAGCCATTCTCGGGCACGCCCAATACTCTGGGGTCCCACGGGAATCGCGAATGGCCAAGACTCTCTTCGCCGTCGATGAACTCAGCGGCATGATCACGGCCACCGCGCTGGTGAAGCCGACGAAGAGCCTTAACGACGTCGACGCCAGGTCGGTCCGGAAGAAAATGAAGGACAAGGGCTTTGCGCGCGGCGTGAACCGCGACGACGTGATCCAGGGCGCCGCTGACCTGGGGGTCGATCTGGACGAGCATATCACCTTCGTCATCGAGGCGATGAAAGGCGCTGCGGCCGCGCTCGGTCTCCAAGGCATCCCCGACGCTGGTACTTCAACGCCCGCAGGCACTTGACCGTTCCTTCTATGGAGTCCGGCAGGGCCGAAGAACGGTCGCTCGTCATTGCAGCGCAAGCTGGCAATAACGAGGCGTTCGCTTCACTGGTGAAGTTGCACCAGCGGCGGGCGTACGCGGTCTGTCGCGCGATCGTGCTCACGCACGAGGACGCGGAAGACGCGGTGCAGGATGGCTTCCTCCACGCCTACAAGGCGCTGGGGCGATTCCTTCCCGACCAGCCTTTCGGTGCATGGCTCTACCGCATCATGGCCAACGCGTCGCTCGATCTCGTGCGGCGGCGGAAGGTCCGCGATGCCGACGAGCTGCCGGACACCATCGCACTTCCGTTTCGGGATCCTGGCGAGGCGGATGAGCTGCGCACGCGCCTTCAAAAGGCGCTGGCGACGCTCGGCGAGCGGCAGCGGGCGGTGATCGTGTTGCACGACATCGAGGGGTTTACCCACGGTGAGATCGGTGGGATGCTGGGGATTCCGGAAGGCACGGCTCGATCGGATCTCCATCATGCCAGGGCGGCACTTCGCAAGCTGTTGCAGGACATTCGGACACCAGATACGGACACCAAGAATGACTGACCTGAACTTCCCGAACGGAGACGACGAGATGACCGGCGCACTGCGCGGGCTCTATGCCGCGCCCGCCGGGCACGCCTACTGGAACGAGCTCGAGTCGCGCATCATGGCGCGCGTCGCCGAGGTCGAGCTGGGGTGGTGGACGGAGCTCGATCGGTGGCTGAAGCCCGCGCTCGTCGCCGCCGCCGTTCTCGTCGTCACCGCCGGTGTCGCGATGTTCCGCGCCCAGCAGGCGGAGACCAACGCAGCGTACGAGGAGCTGTTCTCGCCGACGCCGGTTCCCGGCGCGCCGGTCGAGGCGTCCGCGGTCCAGCGTCCCGACGCGGCCCCGCGCGACAACGCGCTTCGTTTCATTATTTCGAAATAGGAGATTCTCATGCAGCGCAGCAAACAACAGGCGCTCATGTTCCTGCTGGGCGCGACGATCGTCGGCGGCGTACTCGGCTTCTCGGCCGAGCGGGTCATGAACAAGAAGCCCATGCGCGTGCCGGCCCGTGTCCAGATGTACGACGACATCGGCATCGACTCCATGCAGCGCGTGACGATGGACTCCGTGCTCGACGAGACGAATTGCAAGCTCGGCGACGCCGGACGCCCACTCCGCCCCAAGATGGATTCCATCCGGGCCGAAGGCTTCAATACCATCAAGGGTCTGATGACGCCGGCGCAACGCGAAGCCTTCGACGCGCGTGAGGCCCGCATGCGCGCCCGCATGGACTCCGTCGAGAAAGCGCGTGACGCCGAATGGGCAAAGAACCACCCGGATCGCCCGCAGCGCTGCGGGCCCGGCGCGCCGCGCGGCGGCGGGTCGGCCGGGAAAG
>JADMIO010703106.1_pt1 | contig 104610 bp, 90 predicted proteins | sample 8958161 | NCBI WGS metagenome assembly JADMIO01 (sample SAMN16585339, study PRJNA669376) | soil metagenome | isolation source: Crop rotation soil | place: USA: Cullars Rotation, Alabama | collected 2011 | reverse complement strand
CGCGACAACTTGTCCACGTGGAATTCTAAGCTTAGGATCCCAATGTGCTGGAAAGTGAAAGTTTCAACGAAGGCATTACAAGAGTTGCGAGGTTGATTTATAAGTTCGATAACCTAAAAACAGAATCGGCGGTAGTGCCACTTAACATTAACACTCCAACATGGATGCGTGGCCCCGGCGATTGCACAGGAGATTTTGCCATTGAAAGTGCCATTGATGAATTAAGTTACCTATTAAAACAAGATCCTGTTGAGTTGCGTCTGAAAAATCTTGCAATAGATAAAGACCCTGACAACGGTAAGCCCTGGTCAACTAATTTTTTGAACGAATGTGTTGAACGCGGTGCAGCCACTATCGATTGGAAGGCCCGAAAACAAACACCCGGCGAAGTAAAAGATGGAGACTGGAATATTGGTTATGGGATGGCAGTAGGTGCATGGAATGCAGGTCGTGGTAATGCAAGTGCAAGCATCGAAATGTCGAAAGATGGAAGCATTCTTGTGCAGACAGCCATGACGGATATTGGAACGGGCACCGGCACAGGAATGCAAAATGTTGCTCATCAATTTACCGGTATATCGAAGGATAAAATAAAAATTGATTTGGGTAACTCTACATTGCCGCCTGCGGGAAGCCAGGGCGGAAGCACGGGACTTTCTTCTATCAATGGAGCAGTAGTAGCTGTATCCAATGCATTAAAATTAAAACTCGCCGGTTATGCTGCCACACAGAACGCAGCGTATAAGAATGTTCTTGCTGAGGGCATCATTCTTACAGATGAAGGCATTGCACTAAAAACGGCTAATGCAGAATTTATTTCTTACACCTCGCTTTGGGAGAAGAACAACTTAACGACTGTTGAAGTGGAAGCAAGTTCAGGTCCCGGAGAAGAACGGCAGAAATATTCTTTCTGTTCTTCGGCTGCACATTTTTGTATTGTGCGGGTTCATAACAAAACAGGAAAAGTGAAAGTTGACAGGATGGTATCTGTTGTAGATGGAGGAACCATCGTGAATGCAAAAGCAGCGGCCAATCAAATTTCAGGAGCTGCAGTGGGTGGTATTGGAATGGCGTTGATGGAAGAACAACATTTTGATAAAAGATTAGGAAGTCCTCATAGTAATGACCTTGCCGGTTATCATTTTGCCGTAAATGCCGATGCGCCAATCATCGAAGTTTCATTTATTAATAAGCCTGATGTTAACATCAATCCGGTTGGTTCAAAAGGCCTCGGCGAAGTTGGTATCATTGGTTGTGCGGCTGCCATTGCCAATGCTATTTATAATGCAACAGGTAAACGGTTAAGGGATTTACCAATTACCCCCGATAAGGTTTTGATGGGGTAGTATTTTTATGATACAGGCTGTAGAATATCTATTAAACTTTCGTTGCGTCGCACTCTTGTACGTTCGGTAATTCTACTGAACTAACCAATAAAAACATAATCATCATTCTGAGAAATGCATTATTTATTCAAATGCTCGTTTAATATATCTATTTTTTTGCGGTAAATGATAATAAAAAGCGTCTATGCCATCTGACAAAGGCAGAAAGCCTTTGGTTTGTTGTATGGAGTTCTTTAGAATGATTCAACTAAAACTTTATATTTCTTTTTCTGCTTTTTCAATTCGTTCATTGTCCTCTTATCGAATTCCTCGTGGCAAATGATTAGTAATTTTAAGTTTGGAATTTGGTCTATAACTTCTGGAAAAGACTTGAAATCATTATATTTTATGTTCAATACCTCAAGTCTTTTTAATTGAGCAAATTCAAGTGGCAGTGATTTGATTTTCGTCCATTCTAAATTCAGATCCTTTAAATTAGATAGCTGGGCTACGTATTCAAGATTATTGCAAATATTTTTTCTGTCGTAGTTCCAAAAATTGCTTAGGTCTAACTTTTCAAGATTTGTGAGTTTGCTTATTTCTTTCGGTATTGCTTTCACATTACCATTGTTAATTGATAACTCCCTAAGTTCTGGCAAGTTTGTAACAGCTAATGGAAAGCCGCTTAATCTATTGTCGTCAAGATTTAACTTCTTTAGCTTTATAAGCCGGCCAATTCCGTCTGGGACTTCTGTAATATGGGATAATTTTAGATTTAAAGAATCAAGATTTTCACATGCGAATATTTCTGTTGGAAATGACTCGAAGTCATTATAGCTAATATCCAATATTTTCAAATTGGTAAGTTGAGTGAATTCAGAAGGTAAACTTTTTAGGTCTTGCAACTCTAAATTTAATTCTTTAAGGTTTTTGAACTTGCCAATTTCATGCGGGAGTTCTTGCTTTCCGGAAATATTTTTTTGATACTTCCAAACACCATTGTAAGACAAATCCAGCTTTTTTACTTTTAAAGGTTCTTTCAAAGCGATTCTTAAATTGTCATACTCGCCATTATACTCAATGTAATTGTCTGTAAAATAATTTGTGTTCTTCTTAAATTGATAAATGCCATATAATAAGGTGTCTGTCTTTCCTTTTTTATTAATAAAGTCAAGATGTAAATTAAGTTCTTGAATACTGTCAAGGTTTTTGGTTCTGGTTATCGTTCCCCAAATTTTCTTTGTTTCACTATATGACCATGGACTCCAGAAGTAAGTAGAGACTAATATTGTTGAGTCAGGCAACGAATACTGTTTATTCAAAACTAGCTTTTCAATGGAAGTCAGTTTTATGAAAATATACCTTTCGTGTTCTTCATCAATTACACCTGGAATATCAAAACTGTGTCTGTACTTTAGGATAACAAAACTGCCGGTGTCAATTTCATGATCGCCAACCAAATCTGCTTTCTCAATAATAGTCGTAGAAGTTGCATAACCTTGGCCATTTTGTGAAAATGCCTTGATAGAGAAAAGGGAAAATGTCAAGATTGTTATTAGTACGTAAAGGCTCATAAGATTTCGCACAACAGCTAATTTATGCTATAAGATATTACTCATCAACAAATACAGGTATTGATTTTCAATTTTCTAATTAAGACGCCATGAAAGTATGTCGTACAAGAGTGCGACGCAAGGAACGATGACATAAAAAACTGAAGCCGGTAAACAACTATAAATGTATTTCCTCAAACGTTGTGTGTGATATCAATTGCCAATAATTGTTACGCAATGCATACACCCTTATATAACGCAGCATGTATTTAGCCGTTTTGTCTTTGTCAATCCGCTCGATGTACATTTTGCCTCTTAGTACGGCCACATCGCCATGTTGCTGCACTCTTACTGAATCATGCTTTCTAATTGGATAGTTATTGCGGGCAACGCTTCTTAGCCATCCTGCTTTTCCTTCAATTCGTCCGCTGCCATGGCTGAAAACAAAATCATGCGCAAAAAGGCTATCCAATGCTTTCACTTGCCGCTGTATTACTAAATCATCTATTCGCTGGTTAAGCGACAATAGTTTCATGCTGTCAGGGGATGGCGGTAGTTGTGCCGACGTACCCAGGCAGATAAAAACAAAACAAAAAATACCAAATGCTTTCATGCAATGAATATACAAAGGCTCAATGAGTTGCTTTACTATGCAGCACTGTTGACATAAGTATTTCCAATACTCAGAAATTCTTCCGCATAATATTTCTATTTTTAGATCACTATTATGAAGACAGAAACTTTAGCCCAGGCAATTCAGTTTGCCATGAATGTTCCCGAAGTGCAACGGCATATCCAGGCATTGGAAAAACTGCCTAACAGGTTTAAGATTCACCGCATTATGGCTACCGTAACCAATGAAGACGAAAATATCATAAGAGTCTTTATAAATTTTAATGAGAAGGCAAACCCAAACGATTATAAAGAAGATGCCTTGATTGATATACAAGGCATTTCTCCTGCTGATTTTAAAGTGCTCAACATTATTCCTTTTGAATTAAACCCCTGATTTGTCACAATCTTTTTCTGCAGTTTTCATATCTCTTGTGTTTTTCTGCACAGCAATGGCAGCATACATGCTTAACACAAATGCCATGGCATAAAATCCTTTTTCGCTTTTGGTTAATTCTGCATTCCATAATCCAATGGTCAATAATATAAGTGAAGTGATAGCGCAAAACCAGGAGATGCCGTAATATAGATTGGTGACTGGTATTCCTTCTAACTGGTCGCGAACGGCTTTTTGTACAGAGATAGCGGAGTATAAGCCAAACAGCAGCACCGTGAAATAATATCCTTTTTCATTTAATTGCATTTCGGCATTCCATAGGCCAATGATAAAAGCAGTAATACCAATTAGCAAAGCAGCCCACGAAGCGCCGATAAAAGCAGCAGATGGTTGCATGTTTTGTTTTTGTTCCATTTTTTTTGTTTGAGGAACAAATCTATCGGCCACAATTGCCAATACTTTTGACATTTATCAAAAAAATGAATGGGGAATGTTAACGCTTGTTACGAATACGACTCAACGTTTCCTGGCTAATGCCTAAATAGGAAGCGATGTAGCCTAACGGCACACGTTCCAATATATGCGGACTTTGTTGCAATAAGTTCTGGTAACGTTCTGTTGCACTTTTAAACTGTGCGTTCACAAATCTTTCTTCAAGGCGAATGTAATAACCTTCATAGCCAATACGTACCAGCCTTTCTATTTCGTGATAATCATTCATAAGCTGTGTAACATTCTCTTTTGATATTGCCCAGAGAATACTGCCTTCTATTAATTGTATGTTTTCTATTGCAGGCTTTTGTGTGATGTAGCTATGAAAGGATGTAACAAACTCCGGGGCAAAAGCAAACCAATGTGTTATTTCTTTTCCATCGAGATTATAAAATCCCCGAACAGCTCCTTTCTCTAAAAAATAGAGATAATGGCAAATCCTGCCTTCTGTTACAAGGAATTCGTTTTTGGGAAGAACTAATTGTTCGAGGCAATCCTTTATTGCATGCAGTGTTTTAGAATTTAGCGAAGAGTATTGGTTGATATATTGAAATAGCGACTCGATGGAGGAAAATTAGGAAAGAAGATTTAAATGCCATTCTTTAAAGGGCAGACAATCTCCGGCTAATGAAAAAATCATTTTTCAACCTATGCTAGAACAGGAACGCCTACTTTTTTAGTGCTAAGGAGCGGTGCCTTTGCACAATTAATAATTTTTTGCGCATGCGGGCCCACATAATTTGACTTCGAAATAACATCAAGCGCCGATGTCACCACGATCAGGTCGGGGAGCGACTGCTGTGCATAATTAAGCACCGCATCGGCTAATACTGCGCCCTGGCCCCACACCGTTTTTACTTTTACCTGGCCCTTTGTTAATTGCGGCTGTATCTCGTTTACAATTTTATCAAGCAGGGCAGTATCTTCCTCTGCCTGTTTATATGATAAGCCCATGACCTCCAGGTTTGCAGCGCCGCTTAAAAATTTCGACACGGTATCATATCGCATTAATGCACCGGCGGCAGGCCTGATGGGATATAAAATTTTTTTGAAGCTGGTGTACTTACGCTTACAGGGTACAGACAAAACGGGACAGGGAGAATATTTTATAGTACTATAAGCATTGCTGCCAACAAATCCATCTCTATAGCCTGAGGCGCCATGTGTGCCCATCACAATCAGGTCGCAACCTTTTTCCAAAGCTGTATTTACAATACATGCTACTACACAGCCTTCGCTTTGCAAAACAACAGGTTCAATATCATCAGCATGGTTTACGGCTCCGGCCAATGCCATGAAAATGTCCATACCCGACGAAGCTGCTTCCGTTTTAGCCGAAAGTTTTTCCTTCACTGATAATAGGAACAGAGCGGCGTTATGTTTTTTTGCAAGCATCGCCGCAGTGTCCAATGCATTAAAAGAAGATTCACTTAAATCCATTGGCACTAATATCCTGCTGATCTTATACTCATTCATTTCTTTTTCCTCCTTCGTTACCCAACGATAAAATTTTTGCAGCAGGGATTGGCTTACCCTTCAAAGAATCTTTCAAAAGAATATTTACGGACAGTATGGAATCGTTTTGAATGATAAGCTGCCTGTTTAGCTCCTGCACGCTGTGTTTTTCTGTGTATAAAAACCCTGAAGTAATGGACAGCGCAAGGATGGCGGCGATCAATAGCAAAAAAACCGGCTTCTTAAATAGATATAACTGTCCCTGCATCACGCGGCAAATTGCAACAACCGCATTAGTTGCAGCTAAAATATCCATTAGAATTATATTAGAATTTAAAGCCCTTTTAATGCGCTTGCGGCCGGCAGCTTTATGGTAAAGCGGCTGCCTTTTGCTTCCTCTGATTCGGCCGTAATAATTCCTTTGTGCAACTTGATGATTCTATCGGCAAGCGATAGCCCCAGTCCAAAGCCCTCTGCATTGCTGTTTTCTTCAACCCGGTAGAAAGGTTGAAAAATTGTTGCAAGGTTTTTTGCAGGTATCCCCATGCCTTTATCTTCTACAACTATTATTATTTCGTTTTCGGTCGTCTCCAGTTCAATATAAGCTACATGTTCGCCGGAATACTTACACGCATTTACCACGATGTTTTTGATGGCAGTTAATAACAATGTTTCGTTACCGAACACAAGCAGGCTTTCTTCATTTTCCGGTAGGTTCAAAAATTTTAATTGCACGGAATAGTTGGCATTTACTTTCGAAATCTCTGCGGGCATTCGCAACACAATTTCATCCATTCGTACAAGGTTAATTTCAAGTCCTCCTTTGTTTCCCGATGCCTTGGCAAATTCAAGCAATGTTTGTGTGAGCTTGCTCATGTGCTGTACATCCTGGTACACCGATTGAATGACTTTTTTGTAATCTTCCGCTTCCCTGTTGCGCTGAAGAGAAACCTGTAATTGGCTGGAAATTGAAGTTAATGGTGTTGAAAGTTCATGAGAGGCATTGGATATAAAACGCCGTTGCAATTCAAAACTTTCCTGCAGCCGGTTTAATAACTGATTAAGCGTATTGGCCAATTGAAACCACTCATCTTTTACCGTACCCGTATTGATTCTTCGTGCAAGGTTTTGTGCGGATATTTCCGCCGCATCTTCGGAAATTTTTTTAATAGGCCGCAACAAACTGTTCGAAAAAAAATAGCCGCTTATTAAAACAAACAGCAGACCAACAAAAAAACTTGCAAGGAGAATATTGAGCAGTGAAGATAAATTCTTAAGGCCGTCTTCATCTTCTGCAGCAGTTACCACTACCATCCTTGTATTGTTATCGGTGTAATGATAGGCTATAGCTTCTTTGCCGGCGCTTAAAAAATAATAAGTGCCGTTTACTCTTGCGTTGTCCAATGTTTCTTCTGTAACATTAAGTGTGTCGCCGGGCACATCGCTGTAGCCATAAATTTTTTCATTTTGATAATTATAAGCCTGGACGGTTTTGTTTTTAAGAGTAAGCGTTGTTAAAGAGTCTATGCTACGTACCACTTGCTGGTCGAAAATTTCCTGCTGGGTTAGCAGTCTTGCGGTGGTAATGGCCCGGTTGGTTAACCTTGTTTTAATGGTGTTGATGCGTGACTGGTAGGAGAAATAATAAATTCCACCACAAACAATACTTAAAATAATAAAAGCGAAGAGAGAAAATAGAAGTGTAATTCTTAAACGAACAGGCATGGCTAGGCATTTTCTTTTAAAATATATCCCATGCCAACCTGGGTTTGGATAAGTTTTTCATTAAAAGGCTTATCTACCTTGTTGCGCACATAATTTATATATACGTCTATCACATTTGTGTTTGTATCGAAATCAATATCCCAGACATTGATAGCGATATCGGCCCTGCTTACAACACGGTTCTTGTTTCTAAGTAAATACTCAAGAAGCTGAAATTCCTTAGCAGTAAGATTAATAATCTTGTCGCCGCGTTTGACTTCTTTACTGTCGAGATTCATTTCAAGATCGCCGGCTTTTAAGAGATTACCTGTTGGAATTGTTTGCACCAGTGTTCTTTTCAGCAACACCCTTATCTTCATCAGCAGTTCTTTAAACTCAAAGGGTTTGATAATATAATCGTCGGCGCCTGCATCATAGCCTTCAATTTTATCGTTAAGGGAACTTAAAGCCGTAAGCATGATGATGGGAATATGGGGGTTCTGGCGGCGAATGATTTTACAAAGTTCATAGCCATTAATCCCCGGAAGATTTATGTCAAGTATAATTAAATTATATGCGTTGGTGCCAAAGAGCTTCATGCCGATTGTACCATCGTATGCAGCATCTACAACAAAACCATTTTCAGTAAGCCCCAATTTTAAAGTATCTGCAATTTTTTGTTCATCTTCCACTAACAACAGCTTTCTTTCGTCCATTCCTTTTAATTTAATTAAGCAATTTACAAACTCTCCTCGCTAACCGGCCCGTGTAGGCATTATTGCAACAAGTTCTAATTTTCTTCTAATCTTTAATTAATGCGCTATTAATGCTGTGGATGTAGGTTTGAGTGGAGATAAGATGATGTCCTATGCATTCAAATCCATATTAATCCCTGTTGATTTCAGCATTAATACAGAAGTAGCTGTTAAGAAAGCCTTATGCTTTGCCGACAGTGGCGCCGTTATTCATTTGCTGCATGTGCAATCAAGTATGTTTCAAGGTATATCAAGAATGTCTGAGGGACTATGGACAGATACCTACCGCAAAGAAGATCGAAATATTATCGATAAAAAAATGGAGCAGTGGAAAACAAGTATTGAAGAAAGCGATGATGATATTTCTGTCTGCAAATGGATTTGCAATAATGATTCCGTACAGGATGCTATTGAAAAAAAGGCGAAGGAGATAAGTGCCGATCTAATCATTATCGGTAAAAACAGTCATCATTCCTGGGCGCCTTTTTTAAATACGGTTGTTCCAAGTTTCCTGGCAAAAAACACAGGCAAAGCTGTACTGACAGTAAAACCCGGCGCTATATACAATAAAGTCAGAAGCCTGGTTGTTCCTGCTGCTGAAGATACCTGCAGCCAAAAAATTGAGCTCATTGCTGCCATTTGCAGGAAATTCAGGATAAATGTTCACCTGGTGACATTCATTGATAATAAGTCATCTGAATTTTCCAGTTCTGCCTTGTTGCAGATGTACAATGTTGTGAAAAATAATCTCCAGTGCGAAGTAGATTATACCGTATTGCATGGCAGCAATAAAGCCAAAGCCATTCTAACTTATGCAGAAACAATAAAAGCAGATATTTTGTTATTGAAACCGGTGTTTGAAACAAAGATCGGTTGGCTGAACAAGCATATTTCTGATGTGTTGTTGCCGGAATCGAAACTGGAAGTGCTGACTGTTAACAAAAAAGTTTATTAACCTATCAAAGAAAAGCCATGAAAAAAATAGTTTTAATCACCACTCTTGTAGCATCTTTTTTTGTGCTGCAGGCGCAATCGGTACAGGAAGGAAATAAGCATCTTTATTACGAACGTTTAACAAGTGCGGAAAAAGCCTTTGCGGCTGTACTTGCCTCAGATGCAAACAATGCAGAAGCATGGTTTGGTTTAACCAAGACGCAGTTGTTGCAGGAAGAAAAAGAAAAAGCAAGAACAACCCTTTCAAAAGCGCCGCAACTTATTTACGAAGAGCCTTATTACAATGTTGCCAAAGGATGGCTGTTATTATCCGAAGCAAAGGCCGACAGCGCAACATTTTATTTTAATAATGCCCTAAAGGAAACAAAAGAAAAAAATGCTTCTATACTTTCCGAAATAGCGCAGGCGCATATCAATGAAAAAAAAGGCAATGCAGCCTATGCTGTTGAACTCTTGAATAAAGCCATTAAGAGGGAGAAAAATGATGCAGGCTTGTACGTGCAGTTAGGAGATGCTTTCAGGAAAATGGCCGATGGTTCCGAAGCGTACAAGGCTTACAAGTCAGCGCTGGAAAAAAATGATAAATATGCACTTGCATTTCATCGCATCGGGCAAATTTTCCTTACGCAGAAAAATGCGGAATTGTATCTTGATTATTTTAACCAGGCCATTGCTGCCGATCCGGCTTATGCACCATCGTTATACAAGCTATATCTTCACTATTTTTATTACGATGCTGCTAAAGCGATGCAGTATTACACAAACTATATGGCTCATTCAGATCCATCGAAGGAGAATGAATATGATCTGGCTGATTTACTCTATCTCACAAAAAGCTACGACGCTGCCATACAAAAGGCTAAAGCAATTACACAAAGAGATGGAGATGCAGTTCAACCACGGTTGTACAAACTTATAAGCTATAGTTATGCAGGTATGGGCGATACAACCCAGGCGCTTATCTATATGCAGCAATACTTTACAAAGGCACCGGACACCATGTTTATCGCAAAAGATTACCTGATGCTTAGCGCTCTGCATGAGTCAACCGGGCAGGATTCCCTTGCTGTTGTTAGCCTGGCGAATGCCGTTTCACTTGAAAAAGATTCAGCAGCTCTTTATGACCATTATAAAAAGCTGGCAGATATTTCAGCAAAGCAAAAAGATTTTGCAGCGCAGGCATTGTGGATGGGAAAATATTATGAAGGAAATAAGAAAGCAAATAATGTTGATTTGTTTAACTGGGGAATTGCTTCTTACAGGGCAGAGGATTATATAATGGCCGATTCTGTTTTTGGACGTTATGTTGACAAATACCCGAAGCAATCGTTTGGTTATTACTGGCAGGCAAAAAGCAAAGCATTGATAGATACGGGCATGAAGGAAGGTTTAGCAGTACCCGCTTACCAATCGCTTATCACAGTATTGGAAACAGAAGATTCGTCTAATGTAAATTATAAGAAATGGATGGTAGAAGCCTACCGTTATTTAGCAGCCTACGAAACAAACCAGGAAAAAGACTATGCAGAAGCAGTGAATTATTTTGAAAAGATATTGGAAGTTGATCCTGCCAATGAGGATGCAAAAAAATACATTGTTCTACTTGAAAAGCGACTTGAGAAGAAAGAAGGTTAGTAAGTACCAGTTCGTGGGTTTTTTTCATAGGTTTTTTTGATGGTTGAGACAGTCCCTGCATTTAGCGGGGGCTTTTTTATATTGCGTAGCTCTGCATTGTACAGTTGCTATCTTAATTTGTTTATGGGGTTATCAGAAGGCACAAAAAAAGCTCCTGCAGGAATGCAAGAGCCGGAATGCACAAGAAAATTTCTAGGAATAAAATTAGAACAGTTGTTGCTGTCGGAAAATTAGAAACTGATTAAAATTGACCACAAAAAAACCTCTGTGAAAACAGAGGCTAAAAACTAACTTTTATGTTGTAGCTCTACGAACATAAAATTAAGCTTCATGTTCACGATGAAAGATTAGAATGTCATTAGAAATCAATTATAAGTTTGGAATTTGATAAAACGATATACTCCACTCAAGGAAAAATTATTTTCAAAACCTGCTATTCCGATCCGGAAAGAGCTGTTTGTTCTTTTAATAGAAAATCAAACAGGTTCATTTCTTTAGAAAGGCCGAGCTTTTTGCGTAGCCGGTACCGTGCAATTTCAACACCGCGGGTAGAAATGTTTACGAGTTGTGCGATTTCCTTGTTCGACAGATTCATTCGTAAATAAGCGCATAGCTTTAGTTCGCTTGCAGTAAGCGCAGGGTAACGCGACTTCAACACCACTAAAAAATCAGTATGCACTTTATCGAAATGATGCGAGAATTGTTCCCAGTTCTCATCTATTTTATTGTCTTCGCCTAATAGCTTTAAAACCTTTTTGAAATCATTCGATACATTTTCATTATCAATTCTCTTCAGTAGCGCATTTAAGTCATCACGAATTTTTCCCAGCATTTCTCTTTTCTGAACTAGGTGCATAGATGAGTCGGCGAGTTCGGAATTTTTATTCCCGATCTCTATCTCAAGTTTTTCATTTTTTAGCTGGATGATTTCTTTCTCATTTTTTTCTAGTTCTAATTGATGCAGATATTCCAATTGTTTTTGGCGTTCTTCAAATTGAAGGCGTTGATTCAAAAACTTTTTTCGTTGATGACGGTATAAAAAATAAACTACTGCCAAAAACAACAAAACATAAATAATGTAAGCCAGCGTAGTTTGATACCAGGGAGGAAGAATCGTAAATACGTAGCTGCAAACAGCCGATTCGTTTCCAAGGTTGTTCCGCGATTTTACCTGGAAAGTATAATTGCCTGCGGGCAGGTTGGTATATTCTTTTTCCGGTTTACCCAACCAGGCCGACCAGCCTTTATCGAATCCTTTCAGGCAATAACTGTATTCAATATTCGCTTGCTGTCCATACAATATAGCGGAGTATTCAAAATGAAGCGAGTTATTACTGTACGACAATTGGGTTTTTGGCTGCGATAAATAACCGCCATACAAAAGACTATCCGTTTTTCCTTTGGAACGGACGATTCTTATTTGAGTTTCGAGAATGATATGGCTTTGTTTGTATTTTTCAAAGTCAACATGGTAAAACCCTTTCTCGCCGCCAATAATTATGTTGTTTTTATCAAAGGGATAAATGTTTTCAAAGCCGCTGATCAACTTATTATTTAGCTCAGGAAAGTGAATAATTTTCGGGCTGCCTGCTGATAAATCAACTACTCCCAGGTCTTTGTCGTGAACAAACCAAATATTACCTGACGGATCTTCTTTCAAATACCGGACGTTCTTTACAGCCACGAGATCTTTGAAATAGGTGGAAGTTTCAAAAGCATCTTTTTGCTCATTGTATTCGTATAAGCCCTTCTCTGTTGCAATAACAATCCGGTTTTTAATTTTGAATACGTAGTAGTTGTTATGTGATACCAGGCCTTTGAGCTGGTTATAGAGATTTATTGTGGTAGTGCCATTCGGATTGATCCTGATTTTGTAAATGCCTTTGTAAGGATGCGCAACCCAAACGGTTCGTTCATTTTCTACTACTACAAACCTGGCAGATTCAAACTGTGCTTCCATCTTACTTTTGAAAAAGGCACCATTTTTAAAGTCAAAAAAGCTTACTCCGCGGTAGTTTCCGGCCACTACCAACGCCGATGGAAACACCGAAGAAATGGGCGAGAACGTCCAAAACCCACTGAAGTTATCTAAGGCCTTTGCGGTATTATTTTCAATTAAAAACGCACCGTTATGGTGTGCCATCAAAAGCTGGTCGTTTACCACTGCGAGACTCCGGACTTCTCCTTCTGTGTTGTGTACCCATTCAAGTTTGCTTTTAATAAAACTTAGGTTTTTAGCATTGCTAAGACTTACCCTGTAGAGGCCATTCGACGTTCCCAGGTAAAGATCATTTTTGAAAACCAGCCCTGAATAACCGGACCCAATATTCTCCGTTTCGGGATAAATATGTTTTATCGAGTTGTTGAAAGCAATGAAGTCAACACCATTGTCGAGCCCCAACCATAGGTTGGCATTTTTATCTGATAAGATGCTCCTGATATTATTATTTTGAAGGCCTTCCTGGTGTGTAAGGCTTTGTATCAGGTCACCGTCTTCGTCTATAATATGGCACCCATCAAATGTTGTGGCAAGCGCAATTCGGTTTTTATCAACCACGATAGCTTTATACACCATCTTCTTGCTTAATTGTTCCAGTATTGGCGATGAAATTTCAACCAGATCAGTGCCGTCGAGGACAAACAGTCCATCTTTAAGAGTTGCGATAAGTGAACGTTTATCATCTAATGATGTAAAAGAGGTGATGAGTGAATTAACAGGGAGCGATGAATTTCTCAAAAAAGGAATCCAGGCGCCATTTTCAAATAAAAAAGCCCCGCTTCCAAGGTCTTCTGTAATTAACCGGTTATTGCTAACACCCAGGAACCGCCATTCAGAGGCTGTTGGGTAAACAGTGATTTTATTGTTGCTTAACTGGAATATGCGCTTATTGGTTCTGAAAAAAATGTCATTGCCGTAGGTGCAGATATTCCAGACATCATCAAACGAGCGGTCGGCCGCCGGGATCATGTCTAAAAGAGAATGATAAACAAGTTGTCCCCTTTTGTCCGCGGAGAAATAACCGATTTCATTTTGTCCACCGGTGTAGATTTTTTGGTCGGCCGCGATCTCAATAGCTCTGACAATCGTTTTGTTCGGATGCGGGTAGGATTTCCAGAAGGTGCCATCAAAACTTAAAAGCCCTTCATTATTGGCAAAATATAAAACACCTCCCTCGTCTTGCTTTATGTCCCAGTTTTGAGAACCTGCGCTGTAGGCTTGTTTGGAATAATTAATGATCTCTGGAAGGCCTATTGTGTTCTGGCAAAAGGCATGACAGCCAAAGCCTAAAAAAAAGATGACAGCAATCGTTCTCATGTAAGTTTTTGGCATGATGAAAATAGAGATTTTCCGGGTGATGTAGTAATGATGTAGTAAAAAAGCCCCAAAAACAGGCTTTTCTCTAATCCTGTTGTAGTGGTGATGTGGTGAAAAAAGCAGGACAGGGCAGGAAGGTGGACTAACTTCACCATGCTTCAAGAACTCAAATTCTAAAAAACAATTGCTTGCGTATGAAATTAAAAACTGCTTTGCTGCTAAGCTTTTTTGCCATTCTATGTTCTCTCCAGGTACACGCACAAAATGTCACCATTACCGGAAAGGTAACCAACAAGGCTAATGGCGAGGCCATGCCGGGTGCTACCGTTAAGGTTAAGGATGGCGAAACGGCAACTCAAACAGATGCGAGTGGAAACTTTAAACTTACCATTCCATCTTCCGGGACTGTCCTCCTTATTACAAACATTGGAATGGTTGAGCAGGAAATTCCTGTCAGTGCGGGAACGACTGTTTATAATGTTCAGCTGGACACAAAAGCCGGTTCATTAAACGAAGTTGTAGTTGTGGGTTATGGAACTCAACGAAGAGCAACTCTTACCGGGACTATTTCAAGTGTGAAAGCCAGGGACCTTGAGAACGTTCCTAACGGCCGTATTGAACAGGCTTTACAGGGCCGGGTTTCAGGTGTAACCATCATGCAAAACTCCGGGCAGCCTGGCTCCAGTTCAACTCTTCGTATTCGCGGTATCACCACCTTTAATAATAACAACCCATTGTGGGTGGTAGATGGCGTTGTTGTAGATGCAGGGGGCATTGGGTATCTCAATCAATCCGACATCGAGTCTATTGAGGTATTAAAAGATGCCGCTTCTTCAGCTATTTATGGAACAAGAGCTGCAACCGGTGTTATTTTAGTTACAACCAAAAAAGGCCGGTCCGGAAAACCAATTGTTACTTACAATGGATTCTACGGAACATCTGCACCAGCCAAAATGCTAGACCTCACGAATGCCACTCAATATGCAACGCTACGTAATGAAAGTTCGGTGGCAGCAGGTGGCAATATTCTTTTTAATGATGTTGCATCACTTGGAGTAGGAACTGATTGGCAAAAGGCCATCTTTAATAATTCCGCCCGCCGCTATTTGCACGAAGTAAGCCTCAGTGGGGGTGGTGAACGTTCAACTTTTTATGTTTCGGCAGGCCTGCAGGAGCAAGACGGTATTGTTGCAACAGAGATTTCGAAGTATAAGAAAATAAATTTCCGTCTCAATTCTACACATAAAATATCCAGCATATTTTCTTTTGGCCAAACACTGGGCTACACTCATCAGAAAAGCACAGGGCTGGGAAATACAAACAGTGAATTTGGTGGACCGTTAAGTTCTGCCATTAACCTTGATCCAATTACTCCCTTAGTTGTAACAAATATTGCTTCACAACCCAATGCTGCTATTTATAGTAATGCAGCCATAATTAGGGATCCTAATGGAAATCCTTATGGCATTTCAAATTATGTAGGACAGGAAATGACCAACCCGGTTGCCTATATCCAAACAAGATTGGGTCAGTATGGCTGGTCCGATGATATTGTAGGTAATGCATTCCTTGAAATTACTCCAATGAAAGGATTGAAGATTCGCTCTACTGTTGGTGTCAAAAAAGCCTTTTGGGGCAACCAGGGCTTTACACCATTATATTATCTAAGTTCTACTGTTTCCACAAACAAGAACAGTTATAATAAAGGCGAAAACAAATCCTTTAACTGGAACATAGAAAATACCGCCACTTACAGCCGCAAGTTCGGAAATCATGATTTCAATATCCTGTTAGGGCAGGGAACTTATGTTGACAATATTGGTGGCAATGTTGGTATGACATTCTATAATCTACCGGTTAATGATTATAGAGATGCTTCATTCAGGTTCGATGTAGGTTTAGCCAACCGCGATGGTTATGCGGGTGATTTCATCGAGCACCGTGTTATCTCGCTATTCAGCCGCTTAAATTATAGTTACGAAGACAAATACTTTTTCACCGGCATTATTCGCCGCGATGGTTCTACACGTTTTGGCGGTAATAATAAATTTGGTGTCTTTCCTTCCTTCTCTGCCGGATGGAATGTTAGCCGCGAAAGTTTCTGGCCAACAAATGACGTAGTACAATCGTTTAAGTTACGAGGAGGCTATGGCGTTGTTGGGAACGATGCGCTTGATGATTTCCGTTACCTGTCAACTATAGTTGGCGGCTTCAACTATGCTATCGGCACTTCAGGAGCGGTTACAACAGGTTATGCTCCGGAAACGCTGGATAACCCGGACCTGCATTGGGAAGAAACAGCTTCTGCCGATATTGGCTTTGATGCGCAGTTGTTCAAAAATTTCAGCTTAACGGTAAACTGGTTCAACAAAAAAACTACCGGTATTCTTCGTCCTGTTGTTATTCCAGGATATGTAGGTGTATCAGCCAATCCGTGGGATAATGTTGCAGATATGAAAAATACAGGTATTGAAGTGGAAATTGGTTATCGCAAACATTACCGGGATTTTAGTTTCTCTATTAATGCTAACGGTACTTATTTAAAAAACACTGTTACATATGTAGCTGCTGATACAAACTTCATTAGCGGTGGTGCCGGTTTTCAATCAATGGGTACCATTACACGCATACAGGTTGGACAAGCCTACAACAGCTTCTGGGGATATAAAAGCCTGGGAATTTTCCAAAACGAACAAGACATCTTAAATCATAAAGACAAAAACGGGGCACTCATTCAACCAAATGCACGCCCCGGTGATTTTATCTGGGCTGATTTAAATGGTGATGGAAAAATTACCAGTGGTGATCTTGACAAGACATTTTTAGGAAGTAATATTCCAAAATATACTTTCGGGTTCACCATCAATATGGATTATAAAGGACTTGACTTGATGCTATTTGCGCAAGGTGTGGCAGGCAACAAAATCTTCCAGGGATTGCGCCGCTTAGACATAGGAAGTGCAAACTATACTACAAAGGCTCTTGGACGTTGGCACGGGGAAGGTACTTCTACAGATCATCCAAGGTTAACGAACTCAGATCCGAACGGGAATATCAGCAATATGTCCGAGTTCTATCTGGAAAAAGGAGACTACCTGCGTTTAAAACTTCTGCAGTTAGGTTATACGTTGCCAAATAAGTGGTTCAATAAATATGGTGTATCGAAATTCAGGGTGTATGTAACAGCTGAGAACCTCGCAACCCTTACCAATTATACAGGTTACGACCCCGAAGTTGGCGGTGGCATATTTGGGATAGACAGGGGGCAGTATCCACAGGCACGCACATTCCTTGGCGGTATTCAACTTTCCTTTTAACTATTAACCTTATTCTAATGAAGCATATTCAAATTAAAAAACTATTCCTCGCAGCTGGAATGCTGGCAGTATTCGGGTCTTGCAAAAAAAGTTTTGTAGAGATTGAACCAAGTGGACAGTTCCTTAGCCAGAACTATTATTCAAACAGGGCAGAGGCTTATGCAGGTCTCGTTGCAGCCTACGATGTGATGCGAAAAAATGCAGGCGGCTTTGAAAACATGATCACGATGATGAACGCCGGTTCGGATGACAATTTCGCTGGCGGTGGTACCGCAACTGATGGTGCCGGCATACAAGGATTTTCTAACTATACATTGAACCCGAACATCGTACCCCGCAGCTTCTGGAGCGATCATTACCAGGGAGTTTTCAGGGCTAATATTTTACTGCAAAAATTGCCTGATGTGCCAATGGATGCAGGAGAAAAAGCAAGGTTTACAGCAGAAATGAAAGCATTAAGAGCTACGTATTATTTCAACCTGGTAAGGATGTTTAAAAATATACCCTTGTTCACGGCTCCTCTTACCACGGCTGAAATTTATAATGTCACACAAGCAAGTCCCGCTGCAGTATATGCGCAGATTGAAAAAGATCTGAGCGAAGCAATAACCAATCTTCCAAGCACTCTTACACTAAGTACAGAGGCCGGAAGATTTACTAAAGTAGCGGCGCAGGCCATGCTTGGTAAAGTATACCTCTATAATAATAAGAAAACTGAAGCGGCTGCAATTTTGGCCCAGGTAAATGGCGCTACTCCCGGTCAGCCAAACCAATACGGTAACAGGTTATTGCCAAGCTTTGCCGATCTATGGTCGTTTACCAACAAGTTTAATGCTGAATCATTATTAGAAGCAATTCACACGAATCAATCAAATGCCGATTGGGGCTTTTGGGGCAGTAGTGCTGACGAAGGAAATTCTGCTTCGCAAATGGTTGGGCCAAGAAGCTACAACCGGGTAACTACAACGGCACCTGATATCTATCCGTCAGGATGGAGCTTTAATGTATGGACGCAAAATTTTTACGATGAAATAAAAAACGATCCCCGTTTTGCAGCAACAGTTCTTGATATGAAAGCGTTAGCTGCAGGAGGCCATGCCACTTACATTGAAGGTTATCAAAATACAGGGTACTTCTTACGCAAAATGATCCCGATGCGTAGTGATATACGCACTGGCGGAGGTGCAGTAGAATTAAACTTCCAGCAAAACGATTATATCATTCGCCTTGCCGATACTTATTTGCTCGAAGCGGAAGCATTGAATGGTAGCGGTGCAAGAGCACAAGCTTTATTAGATGCTGTTCGTGCAAGAGTGGGTTTAACTTCTGTTCCAGTTTCAATGAATGCAATTAAGCAGGAGAGAAGATTGGAATTAGCAGGCGAAGGTCATCGTTTCTTTGATCTTGTTCGTTGGGGCGATGCAGCTACAAAACTTTCCGGTAGAGGCTTCCAGGCTGGTAAGCATGAAATATTTCCTATTCCGTCACAAGAACTGCAGGGTACTAAACTTGTTCAAAACCCCCATTACTAAACAAACTGTATGAAACAAACAATAATCATATTTGGCTTACTAAGCTTTATAGTTGCTATTGTTGGCTGTGCAAAACAAGATGGCATTGATGATGATACTTCTTTTTTGCAAACAGCAACAACAACAAATACCGGTAAAATTTTCGATATCAGTAATGATAATTCCGGTAATGTGAGAATCACGCCTACAGGAGAAGGCGCATCTTCCTTTGTAGTGAAGTTTGGTCATGGAGCAGGAACTTCCGCACAGGCAGACGTAATGCCCGGCTTTAGTGCAACACATGCTTATCCTGAAGGAAATTATACAGTTACTATTATATCGAAAAGCGTTTCAGGGCAGGAGACTTCAGCTACCTATCCGTTAGCTGTAACGTACCGGGCACCTGAAAATCTAACGGTAACAACTACGCAGAATATTCATAATTTAAAAGTGAAAGCAACTGCACTTTATGCAGCATCTTACCTTGTTTATTTTGGAGATGTTGCCAACGAAGTGGGAACACCGTTGGCAACTGGCGCCGAAGTATCGCATGATTATGCAACTGCAGGTACGTATAATGTAAAAGTTGTTGCACTGAGTGGCGGTGCTGCAAAAACAGAAAAAATAACTCCCGTAACAATCTACGATGCGTTCGGTTTTCCTATCACTTACGATTTAACTACTATCAATTATTTCTTCGGAACCTTTGGCGATAACCAGCAATTTGCTACGGTAAATAATCCCAATCCTTCAGGCGTCAATACAAGTGCAAAGGTCGGCAAGTTTACAAGAGGTAACCAGGGATGGAGTGGTACTTACAGTCCATTGGATATTGCCCTTGACATGGCCAACGGTAAAAAAATAAAAGTGCTGGCATATAATCCTGATCCAGCCTTGATTGGTAAAAAACTGAATGTAGAATTAGAGGCAGGCAATACATTATCTAACGGTGTTGCTGTTTTAAAAACTGCCTTCACCACTTCAGGTGCATGGGAAGAATTGCTTTTTGATTTCAGTACAATTCCTGCCATACCCGCAACGGAAAAATTCAAGCAACTGGTGCTTCGCTTTAATGATGCTGTTGATGGCGCAGGCGCTGTTATTTATGTTGACAATTTCAGACAATCAAACTAAAAAAAATTATATGATACGATATACAAAATTTTGCTTTGCATTGGCGTTGATGATCATCATCGGCAGTTGCGAAAAGAAAGAATATAGCATGGGAGAACTCACCGCTCCTTCCGATGTAACTATTAATACTATTATTGTTGGTTCAACTGCTACGCTACCAAATGGCGATGGTTCCGGTGATGTGCAAATTTCTCTTAGTGGTAAAAATGTGCTTTCCTATAAAATAGATTATGACGCGTCGGATGGCATTGCTCTTGATTTTTTGGCAAATGGTAAAGTAACGAAGAAGTACACTAAAATCGGCTTGAACACTTATAGGATAACAGTTGTGGCTTATGGTTCGGGTGGCACAGCTACTACGGTTACAAAAGACATCCAGGTAAGAAGTGATTTCACTCCTGATCCTGCTATTGTTTCAAACCTAACAGGTACAGGTTCAAAAACATGGAGAGTAGATAAAGATATTCCGGCACATTTTGGTGTAGGACCATGGAGCGCTACTTCAGTTACTCCGGAATGGTGGTCGGCTGCTATTAATGAAAAAGTGGGTTGTTGTAACTGTTTTTACACGGCTACATTCACATTTACTAAAACTGCTACAGGCTATACGTTAACTAGTACAACTCCTGACGGTGCATTTACAAAAACCGGTGCATTGGCAGGTGGCCTTCCGGGTATCCCATCTACCGGTGGCGAAGCATGTTACAGTTATTCCGGTGGTACATCATCTTTCTCATTCGTTCCTTCTGGTTCAGGCATTGCCGCAAGTGCACCTTCTACAAAAACAGCAATTCTTTTAAGTGGCGTTAATACATTCATTGGTTACGGTGCTGTTTTAAAAGAATACGAAATATTAACGAGCACTCCTACAGCTTTGTACCTGAGAGTTCAGGGTACAGAAACAGGTAACGCCTGGTATATAAAATTAAAAGCCAACTAATAATATTATTTCTATGAATACCGGCTTTTCTCATATAGCAGTCAATAAAAGCATGGGGCTTCATGCCCTGTGCTTATTTCTATCTGACATCAATTGAAAACGAATTAATAGCTGTTATGTTCCAAAAAATTGCTAATCTATGGCTGGTAGTTATATCCAGTTTTATTTCTCTTTCGTGCAGTAAAAAAGATAACAGCACGCCGGCCGCTGTTGTTCCATCGCTACGAATTGAAAACGCATCGGCGTTAAGAACAACAACCGCAGGTACAATGCATTTCAATATTGCGTTGGATAAAACAACCAGCGTTCCTGTATCAGTGGACTATTCTTTGCAGGATGGTACAGCGACTACACCACGAGACTATGCCACAGCCTCGGGAACTATTACTATTCCGGCTAATCAATCAAACGCTGAAGTAGCCGTTCAAATTAAAGGCGATCCCACTGATACCCGCCAGGACAATCTTACGTTCACAGTTACATTAAGCAATCCAAAAGGATGTACGTTAGGTACCAGTTCTGCAAAAGGAACCATCATTACAGAAGATGGATTGAACTTCGTTACTGACAACGCAGGCTTTAGTACGCCAACTAGTTATTCCGGATTAACACTGGTATGGAACGAAGAATTTACATCGCCATTGAGTGCAAGCAACTGGAATTATGAAATTGGAAATGGCTCCGGTGGATGGGGTAACAATGAATTGGAATATTACACCAGCAGTACAAAAAATTCATTTGTATCTAACGGTAACCTGATCATTGAAGCCCGTAAAGAATCTATTGGCGGATTTAACTACTCATCTGCGAGACTTACCACTCAAAATAAAAAAACGTTTACATACGGTCGGGTAGATATCAGGGCAAAGCTTCCGCAAGGAAAAGGAATATGGCCTGCATTATGGATGCTCGGCAGTAACATAACGGGTGTCGGATGGCCTGCAAGCGGCGAAATTGATATTATGGAATATTTAGGTCATGAAACAAATAAGTCGCATGGTACTTTACATTACGGCGCTTCTACTGCTTCACACGGTTCTAAGGGAAATTCCTTTACGTTAGGCAGCGGCGCTTTTTATGAGCAGTTTCATGTGTTCTCCATGGAATGGAAGCTTGACCAGATAAAATTGTACGTTGACAATAATTTATTCCTGACAGTAAATAAGGCTGATGTAGGTTCTTCGCCTTATCCTTTCAATGCTCCTTTCTTTTTCATTCTTAATGTAGCTGTAGGTGGTAACTGGCCGGGAAGTCCCGATGCCACAACAAATTTTCCGCAACGGATGATTGTTGATTATGTAAGAGTATTTCAATAAAATTTTTAAGGGTGAAAATCAAAAACAAAATAATACTGTTTAGTGTCGTGTTCATGCTGCCATTCGGATTGCTTGCACAGAAGAAAGGATTTGTTTATACGGAAGGCAAGAATATTTTTTTTCCGGAAGGTAAGCAGTTTATTATGCGAGGTACGAACCTTGGAAATTGGTTAGTGCCGGAAGGGTATATGTTTAAGTTGAAAGACGTGAACTCTCCCCGCATGATCAATCAAACCTTCAGTGAATTGATCGGCCCATCTGCAGTTGACAGTTTTTGGACTGGTTTTTTGAATAACTACATCACGGCTAATGATATTCATTATATGAAAAGCATTGGCATGAATTCAATCCGTGTGCCTTTCAATTATCGTTTGTTCACTGCCGAAAAATATATGGGTTCAACCAATCCAAATCATGGGTTCGAACTATTGGATAAGCTAATTGCCTGGTGTAAAAAAGAGCAGCTCTATATTTTACTCGATATGCATTGCGCACCGGGCGGACAAACAGGAGATAATATTGACGATGGCGACGGTTATCCTTTTTTATTTGAAAGCGAACAGGACCAGCAACTGACTATTTCAATTTGGAAACGTATTGCCAGTCGCTATCGTAATGAATCAATCATAATAGGATACGATTTATTGAACGAACCTATAGCGCATTATTTTGATGCAAGCCAGTTCAATCATAAACTCGAAGGATTTTATAAACGCATTACTAGTGCGATAAGACAAGTAGACAAGAACCATCTTATTTTCCTTGGAGGCTCTCAATGGAATTCCAACTTTACTCCGTTTAGTAAACCATTTGACGATAAGCTGGTTTACACTTTTCATAAATACTGGACATCTCCAAAGCAGGAAGTAATCCAGTCATACATTGATTTCAGCAACAAATACAATGTACCCATTTATTGTGGCGAAACCGGAGAGAATACAAATGAATGGATCGACAGTTTTCGCACAACAATGGAAACGGCTAATGTAGGATGGCATTTCTGGCCATATAAAAAAATGGATGATACAAGAGGTGTTCTAAAGTTTGCGAAACCTTCTTCTTACGACTCCATTATTAAATATGCAGAAACAGTAAAAAAGAATTTTGCAGACATCAGGGCATCACGTCCAAAGAATACTGCAATAATCAAACAGGCATTAACTGACTATTTAAAATATTGCCTTCTCGAAAATTGTTCTCCCAACATCGGCTATATAAGAGCCCTTGGATTTTCAGAAAAGGCCCAGGTAAATAACAACAAGAAAACATCACAAACCGCTGTAGGCGGAACTTTAAACTAATTAAATGAAATCACTGATAGCTAAATTATATTCCGGCAGGGTTGTATTGCTAATTGCGTCTTCTTTTTTTGTTTCTATTGTCAATGGACAATCGGGTAAAAATTCAGTTGTAAGAGGCACAAATAACAGTACGGTGAAGGTTTATACAACAGCCAAAAATACTTCGCATCGCTTAAGTCATATTGCTGACATTCCATTTAAGGACACTGGTTCGATGGTTGAACGTAAGGCTTTTGTTTTTGTTGATGACAGCCGTAGTTTTCAAACTATGCTTGGAATTGGTGGCGCCATAACTGATGCCTCTGCTGAAACATTTGCAAAGCTTTCACCTGCACAACAAAATGAATTACTAAAAGCTTACTATGATCCTAAGGATGGTATAGGTTATACATTGGCACGCACCAATATGCAAAGCTGCGATTTTTCGAGTGGCAGTTACAGCTATGTAAAAGAGAACGATAAAGACTTAAAATCATTCAGCATTACACAGGATGAACAGTATCGTATTCCATTTATCAAAAGAGCGATGGCCATAGCGGGAAAACTAACCTTGTATGTTAGTCCATGGTCGCCGCCTGCATGGATGAAAGACAACAACGATATGCTGCATGGCGGTAAACTTCTTCCCCAATACAACCAGGCCTGGGCAAGTTTTTTTGTTAAGTACATTAAGGAATATGAAAAGCGTGGCATACCTGTTTGGGGTCTATCTGTACAGAACGAACCATTGGCTGTTCAAAGATGGGAGTCCTGCATTTTTACAGCCGAAGAAGAACGGGACTTTATTAAAAAATACCTTGGCCCAACATTGCATAAGAATGGCCTTAGTTCAAAAAAATTAATTGCATGGGACCACAACCGTGATTTTGTGTTTCAGCGGGCTAATACAATTTTAAATGATGCAATGGCGGCCAAATATGTTTGGGGTATTGGCTACCATTGGTACGAAACATGGACAGGAGGAGATATGCAGTTTAATAATGTAAAAATGGTGAACGATAATTTTCCCGGTAAGAATTTAATATTCACTGAGGGTTGTGCCGAAAGCTTTGATGCCAGCAGGATGAGCGAGTGGGTGCTTGGAGAAAAATATGGTAAGTCAATGATAAATGATTTTAATGCAGGTACTGTAGGCTGGACTGACTGGAATATTTTGTTAGATAATAAAGGGGGACCAAACCATGTAGGGAATTTTTGTTTCGCACCTGTTCATGCTGACCCGGTGAAAGGATTAGAGTACACTAATTCCTACTATTATATCGGTCATTTTTCAAAATTTATTCGTCCCGGCGCGAAAAGAATTAATGCTTCAAGTAACAGAAGCGGGTTATTAACTACAGCCTTCAAAAATATTGATGGAAGTATTGCGGTAGTTGTAATGAACGGCAGTGAGCAGAAAATAGATTATGAACTTTTTGTAAATGGAAAAACCGCAAAAACAAATAGCTTACCACATTCAATAAGTACCCTGGTGTTTTAATGTTTCAGAAATGTGGATTAAAAATTAAATCATGAACACTTTTTATCGTACCAGGCTGTTTGTTGCATGTTGTTGTTCCATGGTGCTTTTTTGTTTTGCAGATTGTAACAAAAGCAATAATGGAAATGGCGATCCGCAACCCCCGGTGAATCCACCTGCTGTAAAATCTGATGTTGATTTTTATCTTACAACAGGGAATCAAACATCGTTACTGCAAAAACAAAGTACAAGCCTTGTATTCACAACAGCTACCAACGGTTATCCTGATATTACAATTGACACGACCCAGGTTTTTCAAACAATAGATGGCTTTGGCTTCACCCTAACCGATGGCAGCGCTCAATTGATTTCATCACTGCCTGTTGCTATGCAGAATGATTTGTTGAAAGAATTGTTCGGTGTTGATAGCACATCTATCAGCATAAGTTATTTAAGAGTAAGCATTGGTGCGTCTGACTTAAGTGCATCGGTATATACTTATGATGATATGCCTGCAGGGCAAACAGATGTAACCCTTGCCAATTTTAGTTTGCGAAAGGACAAAAGCGACGTTATTCCGATCCTGAAAAAAATTCTTGCCATTAATCCATCAATTAAAATTTTAGGCTCGCCATGGACAGCACCAACCTGGATGAAAAGCAATAACAACTCCATTGGTGGAAGTCTTTTGTCGCAATATTATTCCGTGTATGCAAATTATTTTGTCAAGTACATCCAAGGAATGAAAGCAGAAGGCATTACTATAGATGCTATCACGCCGCAAAACGAACCGCTACACGGTGGTAATAATCCCAGTATGTTAATGACGGCACTGGAGCAAGCAACGTTTATCAAAAATCATCTAGGCCCTGCTTTGCAGGCGGCATCGCTAACTACTAAAATCATTGCTTACGATCATAATGCTGACCGTCCCGATTATCCGTTAACAGTTTTAGATGATGCAGCAGCAAGACCATTTGTAGATGGTTCAGCTTTTCATTTATATGGAGGTGACATCAGTGCTTTGTCAACAGTACGAAATTCTTATCCTTCAAAGAATATTTATTTCACTGAGCAATACACATCAAGCACCGGCGATTTTGCGGGTGACCTGAAATGGCATTTGAAAAATGTAATTATTGGCTCCATGCGCAACTGGAGTCGTAATGCTTTAGAATGGAACTTAGCAAGCGATCCTACTTATTCCATTCATACACCAGGAGGTTGCGATGTATGCAAAGGGGCCATTACAATTATTTCAGGTGTTACAAGAAATGTCGGCTACTACATTGTAGCCCATGCATCCAAATTTGTTCCGCCTTCCTCTTATCGCGTTGCCAGTAATATTCCGGGAAGTTTGAACAATGTAGCATTTAAAAGACCAGATGGAAAAAAAGTATTGATAGTAGAAAATGATGGCACAACACAAACGTTCAATATCAATTTCCATGGCCGTCGTGTGACTGTTTCATTAGAAGGGGGCGCAGTGGGGACGTTTATATGGTGATTTTGCATTGCAGATAACCATCATTCTATAAATTATTTGAATGCTTTTCATTTCTCATAAGCAATCGTAAAAAAGTGGCCATACTGGTTTGTTTAAACCTGGTATTAACCACTTTTTGTTTTTTAATTTTTTGATAGTTCTAATAATGTAACTGTCGAAAACAATTATTTTAGCGGTTATCAACTTCTTGCTATTGTGAACAGGTATTTTCTGCTGGTTGTGAACTTGCTAATGATTTGTGTCGTTCATGCACAAAACACAATTGGTATTCCTTCAATTGTTAACTACACAAAACAAGCCTATAATGCGGGCAGTCAAAACTGGGGTATTGCGCAGGATAAAAAAGGCATTCTTTACTTCGCCAACAGCCAGGGCTTATTAACGTTTGATGGAAGCTTCTGGAGAAAATATTTACTTCCCAATAATACCATTGTGCGTTCTGTTGCTATAGATAATGACAGGATTTACGTCGGCGGCCAATCTGAGTTCGGATATTTTAAGGCGAATGAGAAAGGTGCGCTGGTTTATACTTCATTGATGCCTCTATTAAATGAAAAAGAAAAAGATTTTACTGACATATGGAATATCTGCTTTTCCAACAATAAAGTTTTTTTCAGGGCTTATCGTAAAATATTAATGTATGATGGCAAGGCCATGATTGTTTACGATGGTAATCACTGGAGTTTTTTAGGCGCATCTTCTTTATTACTGGCGTTTGAAGCAGGTACAGGTTTACTTAAGTATGAGAATAGTGGCTGGAAACCCGCTGCCTTGCAAGGCAGTTTGCCATCAAATGCAGTTGTGCGGTCGGTGATCAATTTTTCAAAGGATAGTGTTTTAATTGCAACACTTAAGCATGGATTGTATATACTGCATAGCGATACAATCAAGAAGTTTTTTACTCCGGGTATTGATATGCTTTCCAAACAGAATATTTATCAGGTCACTTTATTACAGGGTGATAGGGTAGCTGTGAGCACAAGCCTTTCGGGTTGTTATATCATGAGTAAATCCGGAGAATTAATTCAGCATCTTTCAAAAAAGGAAGGCATACAAAACAATAATGTGTTGAGCAGTTTTTTAGATAAGGATAAAAACCTTTGGCTCGGACTTGATAATGGTATTGACCTTGTTTTATATAATAATGCTATTCGTTATTTATTTCCCGAACCTGAGGACAGGAGCGCAGGCTATACTTCAGCTATATACAACGATCAACTTTATTTGGGCCTTTCTTCCGGTGCTTATGTTGCTACTTTATCTGCAGCAGATGATATCAGCTATACTAAAGGGAAGTTTCAACTGATAGAAGGCTCAAAAGGACAAGTGTGGAATTTTTCTGCAGTAAATAATAGGTTGCTGATGGGTCATAACACCGGTGCGTATATTATTAACGGAAACAAACTTGATGCACTGGATACTTCTACCGGCTTCTGGGATTTCCAATCATTACGAACTAATATTCCTCCACCAGTGTTTGGAGGAACTTATAACGGCATCAACTTTTATCAATTTGCTTCGCAAGATTTCTCGAACCCTAAAATTCATACAAGGTTTGAGTCTGCACGTTTTATAGTTCAACATCAAAATATTATTTGGATTGCACATCCTTACAAAGGGTTATATAAAGTTCAGTATGACGCAGCAAAACCTGTAGTGTCTCTATACCAGGACAAAAACAAAATCTTATCTACCAACCATAATAAGATTTCTAAGGTGGGAGAGAAGATGATACTCACAAACGATAACGGCATATTTGAATATGATGATGGCAAAGGTGATTTTGTCCGATCTTCTTTTTTTGAAACAGCCCTTCAAACAAAAACCATCAGTTATATAAAGCAAGACCGGTACGGAAACATTTGGTTTTGCAAAGACAAAAAAATCGGCGTGCTTGAAAAATCTGCAGGCAAGTCAAAAATCATTTTCATCCCTGAATTAAATAATCGTATCCAGGCTGATGGTTTCGAAAACATCAACATCGTAGACAGCAGCAATGTTATTATCGCCGGCGAAAAAGGCTTCTTTCATCTTAACTATGCACTTTACCGAAAAACACATTATCCTCTACAGGTAATGATAAGTAACGTTAGATCAATATCGCCTGGAGACAGTTTGTTCTACGGCGGGTATTCAAAAATTTCTTCTATACCATCCATTTCTTACACTTACAATTCTTTGCATTTTGAAGCTTCCACAACATTATATGGCCAGGAGAATACAATTGAATACAGTTATTTGCTGGAAGGATTTGATAAAGCATGGTCGGAATGGGGAAAGAAAACAGAAAAAGATTACACCAACATTCCACCGGGTAATTATGTATTAAAAGTAAAATGCCGGAATAATTTTGATAATGAATCTCCGGTTGCAAGTTTTTCTTTTACCATTATGCCACCCTGGTACAGAACATGGTGGGCATACCTGCTATATAGTATTTGCATAGCTGCTATTTTATACCTGTTCTATAAACATCAGCATAAAAAGTACAAACGCCAGCAACAATTTAAACTGGCCGAACAACAAAGAATATATGATGAAGAACAGAAGCGGCTTCAAATGCTCCATCAATTAACGGTATCTGAAAATGAAAAACAGATTGCTCATTTGCAGCAGGAAAAATTACAGGCAGAGATCGGGCATAAGAACACAGAACTTGCTTCATCGGCAATGAACCTGGTGCACAAGGCCGAAATACTTTCTAAATTAAAAGATGACCTGCTACAATTTAAAGAAATAGCGCAGGTAAATGGCAACAAGGAATTCCAGAAAATAATTAAGCTTATCGATTCGGAACTTGACCATGCTGCCGATTGGGAACAGTTTGCCAAACATTTTGATAACGTCCATTCAAACTATCTCAAAAAATTAAAAGAACATTGTCCCGACCTTACAACATCAGAACTAAAACTTGCAGCCTACCTGCGCCTTAATTTATCAACCAAAGAAATTGCCCAGCTTTTAAATATTTCTGTTAGAGGTGTTGAAACCAGCCGTTATCGCCTTCGCAAAAAACTTGGATTGACAAATGAAGACGCCAACCTGAATGCTTTTTTGCTGGAAATCACTAAATGAGTAATTCCCGAAAAAATTCTCCCGAAAGCTTTCAGTTTTTTATTGAAGTAGGCAATATTCTAGCTGCGTAGTCAAAAAACATTGAAAATCAATAACTAAATTTTATTGTGTAGAGGTTTTGGCGTAGTGCCTTTTTTGGCAAGTGCCTGTTTTAAATGGCAATTTTGAGGTAACAAACCAAAAATTGCTTGCATGCTGAACCAACGATTGCGATGTCCCCAGGCATTCAACCTATTAGCTCTTCGTCAATTTTTTGAACGGGAAATAATTAAACTTCTCAAAATTTCTCTTCATTTTTTTCGCAGTTTCAAGGCCTCACTACCCATTTATAAACGCTTAAAGATTGCTATATGAGAAAAAAACATCTGTCATTTACATGGCTGGCAATACCGCTTGCCTTACTTTTTCTGCTTCAAATCATAAACCTCCCCGCTTTCGCACAATCAAGAAAGATTGAGGGAATTGTTACGGATTCCCGTGGTAATCCGCTTGAAGGCGCTACGATTAATGTAAAAGGCACAACCACAGGAACGGTTACTGATAGCAGGGGACACTATTCAGTGTCGGCCGAGTCAAGTGCCGTGCTTATTTTTTCTTTTAGTGGCTCGCTTTCAAAAGAAGAAAAAGTAGGAGCAAATTCTTCCATCAACATCAGCTTACAGGAAAATGCTGCGGCACTTGAATCAGTTGTTGTGGTAGGTTATGGCACGCAAAAGAAAGTAAATCTTAGTGGTGCTGTTGCCCAGGTTAGCGGAAAAGATTTGGCTAATCGTCCTGTTCCAAATCTTACAAGCGCATTGCAAGGTGTTCTTCCCGGCGTAACAGTTTTAAGAGGAAGCGGTCAACCCGGGGATGAAGGGTATGGAATTCGCATTCGTGGATTTTCTTCTGCCAACGGTTCCAACGCATTGGTGTTGGTAGATGGAGTTGAACAGGACTTGAATTTACTTGACCCGAATGATGTTGAAACAGTTTCGGTATTAAAAGATGCATCTGCTTCTGCCATTTATGGAGCAAGAGCCGCCGGTGGAGTAATACTTGTTACAACAAAACAGGGAACTGCCGGAAGAACAAAAATCAATTTCAATGCCTATTATGGGATCAACATTACAGCACGACAACCACAGCGACTTAACTCATGGGACGAACAAACATTAATTGATGAAGCCCGTTTTAATGCCACCGGTGCAAGAGAATTTGGTGCAGAGCAAATTGAATGGTTGATGAATCCAAATCTCAATTATCGCCCAAATCCAGGTGCTGACCGTTGGGAATATTTCGATAACAACAATTGGTTGATCGAAGGGATGGATAAAGTAAACCATCAAAGCAATTACTCGCTTTCTGTTGGCGGCGGCGAACAAAAATTAAATTACCTCGTTTCGGGAAGTTATTATAAACGCGATGGTGTGATCCGGTACGGCCCCGATGATAATTCACGTTTTAATTTTAAACTAAATCTTAATGCAGAACTGAATAAATATGTTTCGGTAAAACTTACAACAGGTTATATCGGTTCTTTGGTAAGAGAAAACTCTTTCGGTACGGACCAGATTATTAATCGTTTGTATCGCAGCCGTACAAGACAATCTTTATATACACCTGCTGAAGACATCACGGGGCAGAAATTCAATGGCGATCTGCAGATTAACGCTGTTGATATTGAACAAAACGCCGGCCTCGAAACAAGGGATTACGAAACTTTTACAGGCAGGTTAAATTTCCAGGTTAAAAATGTAATTAAAGGATTGACGCTTGATGTGATAGGCTGGCGAAACCAGAATACGTATAATATGGAGAATAACAGTCGCAGCCTTATCTGGTATGGCCGTACAATAAACACCATTCGTTTTAGTGTAAATGTGCCGAATACTATGACGATGACAAAAAACAAGGCTTATCAAAATAACCTTCAAGGCTTTTTAACCTACAATAAAAAGTTCGACAACCATTCTTTCACCATAATGCAAGGTGGTTCATATGAAGAGTATAGAAAAGATGAATTCACGGCTACTGCTCAAAGCATGATCAACAATGATTTTTTCAGTTTGAATTTTGCTGATCCTCTTACAAAAACCAGTAGAGATTTAGTGCAAACATGGGCTTTGGGTTCTGCGTTCGGTCGTTTAAATTATAGTTTTAAAGACCGCTATTTATTCGAAGCATCTTATCGCGTTGACGGAAGTTCAAGACTTGCCCCATCAAATCGCTGGGATTTTTTCCCTTCATTTTCTGCAGCATGGAGAGTGAGTGAAGAAGAATTCATGAGAAACATTTCTGTTATCAATAGTCTTAAGTTTAGGGCCTCATTGGGCGAGTTAGGTAATGGCGCCGTGTTAGGGTTATATGATTACATTCCTTTGCTAACAAGCGGCTTAACTACTACTAACAATCTTGTATTCAATGGTGCCCGTACACAATATTTTTATCAAAACCAACTGGCTTCTCCGGATAAAACCTGGGAAACCGTTCAGCAATTTAATGTCGGTATTGATGTTAGCCTGCTAAAGAACAGACTGGCTATCACTGCAGATTATTACATCAAGAAAAACAAGGACATGCTGGCTGCACTTTTCCTGCCAAACATAATTGGCGTAAACGTACCATTCTTCAATGTTGGTGAAATGAAGAGCTGGGGAACGGAACTTGATATAAAATGGAGAGATAGAATTGGCAAGATAGACTATCGCATCAGCTTCAATATTGCCGATAATCAAAATAAAGTAACCAAGTACGATGGTGTAAGCTCGATTGGCAATGGTGGTGTTGTTGAAATTTTAGAAGGCTTCCCGCTAAACAGTGTATGGGGCTACAAAACAGCAGGTTATTTTCAAACTGCCGACGAAGCAACAAAATATAAGACCAATGTGCAATATCCATTCTTTGCGGGATATACTGCAGGCGATATTAAATATCTCGACTTGAACGGCGATAAGGTTATTTCTGCAGGCAACGGCACACCGGATTCTCCCGGCGATTTGGTTTATCTCGGTACAACGAATGCCCGTTATACGTATGGTTTTGATTTAGGATTAACATGGAAAGGTTTTGATTTCTCTGCCTTTTTGCAAGGCGCTTTGGTTCGGCGTTTTTTAATCAGTGAAGAAACGCTTTCTCCTATTCTTGGTACAGCTGATATGCCATGGACAATTCACATGGATAGATGGACACCCGAGAATCCTAATTCCTTCTTCCCGAGAATGTACCAGACAAGTGCACACAATTTCCGTCCGTCTGATAAATGGGCACAGAATGGAAATTATGTGCGATTGAAAAATGTGCAAATCGGTTACACGCTTCCGTTGAAGAAAAAAACATTCAGGGATATAAAAATTTATGTATCCGGTCAGGACTTATGGGAATCAACAAAGGTGTTGAGCGTATTTGATCCTGAAGTAGGCAATAACATAAGCGCTACAGCTTATCCATTCTATCGTACTGTTTCATTTGGCCTGAACGTATCACTCTAAAACTTTTCACATGAAAAATTTGAAACTATTATTCATCTGCATATTGGCAACCATATTTATCGCTGGTTGTAAAAAGCTTGACAGGTTGCCTGAAACAAGTTTTACCGATGCTGATTTCTGGAATACAGAAACAGATTTAATAAATGCCGCCAACCGTCTTTACCAACAACTGGATGCCCGTTGGATAGATAACAGGGCCGATGATGCCATGAACCAGGGCGGCCCAGACCAGGTAAGTACGGGCAACAGGACAGTTCCTAACCAAAGTGGTGATTGGAACGACCGTTATGATGAGATATTTACCGCGAATAATATTCTTGAAAAGGGTGTAAAGGCAAAGGTTACAGATGCTATCCGCAACCGTTACTTTGGCGAAGCGAGGTTTTTCAGAGCTTATGCTTACTCTTTATTAGTAGCACGTTATGGTGATGTGCCACTTGTTTTAAAAACATTGAATTATAATTCTCCCGAATTGTTTATGCCACGTACATCACGTGAAGAAGTGGTGGCTGCTATTTATGCCGACCTGGATTTTGCTGCGCAGTGGCTTCCTAAAAGAGCTGATTTGCCTGCTGCACAATATGGCCGTGTTACAAAAAGTGCGGCGTGGGCTTTAAAAGCAAGAGTGGCATTGTACGAAGGAACAAGAGGCAAGTTTCATGCGATGAACAACAACTGGCAAAACCATTTGAATGTTGCTATTACCGCAGCACAAAATGTAATGAACGAAGGTCACACGCTGCTTGCCAATTATGGTAACTTGTTTTTAGAAGCCGGCGAAGGCCAGGCGAATACAGAAAACATTCTTGTAAAGATTTTTGGCGTAAGCAATGCCAATTTAATTCTTGGCCATAACAACTCAAGAGATTTGGAAAATGGCCGCATGGCACCAACTCGTAATTTGATCAGGCAATATTTGTATAGTGATGGCCTGCCTGCCTGGACAGAAAATGTTCCCTCAGCTACACGTTCTCCCTTATTTGTTGCGGAAGGCAGCGAAGCCAGTTACAATACCATTTTAGATAACCGGGACCCTCGTGTTGGCTTTAGCTATTTCCGCAATGGCGAACAGGCGTATCAGGGTGCATGGGTTCCTAAAACTTCGTTAGGCTCAAGAACAGCATTCGCTCCCAAAAAAGGTTTCAGCAAAACCGACCAGACTATTAATGGTGCAGCCACATTAGACAGGATTCTTATTCGCTACGCAGAAGTGTTAATGATTTATGCAGAAGCAAAATTTGAATTGAATGGAACTATTTCAGATGCCGATTTAAATCTTACTGTAAATGCTTTGCGCACAAGGGTTGGTTTTGCACCAAAGCTTACCAATGCCTTTGTTACAACCAACAACTTAAGTATGCGTGATGAAATACGGCGCGAACGAAACGTGGAATTTGCGCTGGAAGGTTTCCGTTACGATGATGTGATAAGATGGAAGATAGCTGAAACGGTAATGCCAAAAGATATACTTGGAGCAAAATTTATAGCTGCTGAATGGGTGGGCACGAATGCAAGCAGTTTAAACCTGAATCCAGAGGGGGTATTGATAACAGAGCCTGCCAGTACAAGGCGCTTCCGCATTGACCGCGACTACCTCTATCCTGTTCCGTTTAATGAAATCACTTTAAGTAAAGGAAACGTTACCCAAAATCCTAACTGGCAATAAAACATAACATCATGAAAGCAATTCAATATAGTGTACTCATCGTCATCGCAACATGCCTGTTAGCATCCTGCGAAAAGAAGGATTATCTCCGCGGTGTTGAGGAAATGGACCATCATTACTACGCCATCTTTGTTCCGAACAATAACACTGGTGTTAGCGTAAACAGGAGCCAAACAACACTGGTGAAATTTCCGGTGCAATTTTATTCAACATTTACCCGTGACTACGATGCAGTAGCAAAATATGCGGTAGTAAAAACGGGCATTAGTAATCCTGCTGTAGTGGGACAGGACTTTGCTATTGTGGATAAAAACGGCACTACTATACCCAGTGCTGATAGCACATATACTATCAATTTCCCAAAAGCAGTACAGGCGATGGATACCATTTACATTAAGTTACTGAACAGTGCTGTTGCCGGAACAAGAAAAGTTGAAATACAAATGATGGAAAACCGTACTGATAAATTTTATGTTGATATTTTCTCGACAGCCTTCAGAAGACCTTTGGAGATAAAATAGCAATCGTTTATTAAGAATTCCAGTGCAGCTTATATAGCATCCGGGTTGATTCCTCATCGCCGGATGCTAAACTGGAATGTTTTTGCCAAATAGATATATCACTATAAACAGGAATTACATTACCTACAATAAAAATCTTTGAAAAGAAATATCAACTATAACATCTTTCGTTTTGTATGCAGAGCCATAAGCATAGTTAGCACTGTTATACTTATCACTAATACTTCAATCGCTCAAACAAAACCAACCAACGTTAGCTTAAATATTGAACGTAGGATTGATTCTTTATTAAAGAAAATGACGATTGAAGAAAAGGCCGGGCAACTGACACAATACACCGGCGACCGTGTAACTGCAACCGGACCGCTTGGAAAACCAATTGATAAACTTGATGAAATCAAAGCAGGTAGAATAGGTTCATTACTGAATGTGAGGGGTGCTTTGCAAACCCGCAAAATGCAGGAAGCAGCCTTGCAATCAAGGCTAAAAATTCCTTTGTTATTTGGCCTGGATGTAATTCATGGCTATAGGGTCACTTTCCCTATCCCGTTAGCAGAAGCAGCAAGCTGGGATTTGCAGGCCATTGAACAAAGTGCAAAGATTGCAGCGAAGGAAGCCGCCGCCTGGGGCATTCACTGGACTTTCGCCCCGATGGTTGATATCAGCCGCGACCCACGTTGGGGACGTGTAACGGAAGGTGCGGGAGAAGATACCTATTTGGGTTCAATGATCGCAATAGCAAGAGTAAAAGGATTCCAGGGAGAAAGCCTCGGTGATACGAATGCAGTAATGGCTTGTGTAAAACATTTTGCTGCATACGGGGCTGCTGTTGGTGGGAGAGATTATAACAGCGTTGATATGAGCAATCAACAATTGTGGGAAGTTTATTTGCCGCCTTTTAAAGCCGCAGTTGATGCCGGTGCTGCAACCTTTATGAATTCGTTCAATCTTCTTAATGGTGTTCCCGCAACCGGTAATTCTTACCTGCAACGTGATATCCTAAAAGGTAAATGGAACTTCAAAGGTTTCGTGGTAAGCGATTGGAATTCTATTGGTGAAATGGTGCCGCATGGTTTTGCAAAAGACAAATACGAAGCAGCGCAATATGCTATTGCTGCAGGCAGCGACATGGATATGGAAAGCAGTGCTTATATCGCTAATCTTGAAAAGCTGGTTGCCGATAAAAAAATAACCCTTGCTGTTATAAATGATGCTGTAAGAAGGGTATTGAGAAAGAAGTTTGAGCTTGGATTATTTGATGACCCTTTTCGTTTTTGCAGCGAAGCAAGAGAAAGAATTACACTTAATGCAAAAGAACATCACGATGCTGCGAGAGATATGGCGAGGAAAAGCATTGTATTACTGAAGAATGAAAACAATTTATTGCCACTATCATCATCAGTGAAAAGAATTGCAGTTATTGGGCCTTTGGCAAAATCAGGTGTTGATATGAAAGGCGCCTGGTCAGTTAAGTGGGAAGCGGATTCGCTGGTTTCTTTATACGATGGTTTGAAGGCTAGATTAGGTGACAATACAATATTGAATTATGCAAAAGGTTGTGGCATCAAAGATTCTTCACGTGATGGTTTTAATGAGGCGGTAAATGCTGCAATGAATTCCGAAGTAGTCATAATAGCCGTAGGCGAATCATTCGATATGAGTGGAGAAGCAAAAAGCAGGAGTAATATCCATTTGCCGGGCGTGCAGGAAGAATTAATAAAAGCCATTCATGCTACAGGCAAACCAATGATTATTCTGATCATGGCAGGCCGTCCACTTATTTTTAATTGGACAGCGGATAATGCTCCTGCCATTTTATATGCATGGTTCCTTGGCTCCGAAGCAGGACATGCTATAACAGATGTATTGTTTGGCGACTATAATCCTTCTGCAAAACTGCCTATATCTTTTCCAAGAGCAGAAGGACAAATACCTGTTTTCTACAACCATATGAATACAGGGCGACCTGTTGTTAACGAAGCCAATATAACGTATCGTTCTGCTTATATTGATTTGCCTAACACACCAAAATTTGCTTTTGGTTACGGTCTTAGTTACACAAGTTTTGGTTATGAAAATCTGGAAATCAGCAAAAGCAAAATCAAACGTGCAGATTCGTTTACTGTCAGCTTTACTTTAAAAAATACAGGTAAGTATAAAGGCGAAGAAATAGTGCAGCTATACATCCGCGATAAGATAGCAAGCATTGCAAGGCCTGTAAAAGAATTAAAAGGCTTTAAAAAAATCGAATTAAATCCAGGTGAGTCGAAAGTAATAGCCTTCAGCATAACAACAGAAAAACTTTCGTTTTACAACAATGATTTGAAATGGATTTCTGAGCCCGGCGAGTTCTCACTTATGATTGGCAGTGCTTCTGATGATAGTAAGCTGCAAGGGGAATTTGAATTGATAGACTAAATAGGGATAACAATGGAAAGAGGTTTAAATAATGTTTTTGTCGCATCTTTTGTTTTTGTGCTGTACTTGAATACAATGCGAACGACCATTTTGAAAATTGAAAAACTCAACAGCTAACCTTAATTATTTTGTAGTGAGAATCTTTTTTTTCATTGTTTATTTATTGTATTGTTCTGGAGTAGGTGCACAAATGCCAGCCGTCACCAGGATGAATGAAAATTGGGAATTTAGGAAAGAAGACAGCACAACCAAGCAATGGCAGGTAATTAATCTTCCCCACACCTGGAATATAAAAGATGTAATGGATGATACTCCCGGTTATTTCAGGGGGGTAGGCGTTTATAAAAAAGATTTACATGTAAATAAAACCCTGGTAAACAAAGAACTTTTTCTATATTTTGAAGGCGCCAATCAAACAGCAGAAATTTTTATTAATGGAATAAAAGCGGGTCATCATATTGGCGGCTATACAGGTTTTTCCGTGCCTATAACCAATTATATAAAGTTTGGCGAAAGCAATGAGATATTGGTTAAGGTCGATAATAGCCATAGTAAAAACATTGCACCTTTATCTGCGGATTTTACTTTCTACGGCGGCATTTATCGTGACGTATATCTGATTACAAAAAACAGGCTTCATTTCAGTACAAAAGATGCAGGCAGCAATGGCGTTTATATTTCTACGCCTTCTGTTTCAAAAGAAAAAGCATCGGTTACAATTAAGGGTTTTATTGACAACACAGAAAAAGGTAACGCAGCTGCTAAAATCCTAACAACAATTTTTGATGCTTCGGGAAAAAAGATTGCCTCAATAAAATCATCCATTGCTGTCAATTCAAACTCCCAAATTAGTTTTCATCAAACCATTCCGGCTATTCTTTCTCCTGAATTATGGTCTCCTGAAAATCCGTATCTCTATAAAGCAGAAACAAAGCTTATTGACAGGAAAGGAAACGTAGTTGATATAATTACAATTCCTGTCGGTTTTCGCTGGTTTAGTTTCGATGCGGCGAAAGGTTTTTTTCTAAATGGAGCTCCTTACAAACTTGTAGGTGCCAGCCGTCACCAGGATTACAAAGATTTGGGTAATGCAGTTCCTGATGAACTTGCGATTAACGATGTGAAATTGTTGAAGAATATGGGTGCGAATTTTTTACGTGTAGCGCACTACCCGCAAGACCCATCAGTTCTTACAGCATGCGATAGCCTTGGCCTATTGACCTCTGTTGAAATACCGATTGTTAATGAGATTACCGAAACAGATTCGTTTTATACCAATTGTGAAAACATGCAGGTCGAAATGATCCGCCAGGGTTATAACCATCCAAGTGTTATTATGTGGTGTTATATGAACGAAGTTTTGCTAAGGCCGCAATTCACCGCTGATAAAGAACGACAAAAAATTTACCTGGCTAATGTAAAATCATTAGCTCAGCGACTGGAAAATATTACTCGTAAAGAAGATCCTTATCGTTATACAATGATGGCTAATCACGGCAACCTGGTTCAATATAAAAATGCAGGTTTGCTTGACATTCCTATGGTCATTGGCTGGAATTTATATTCCGGCTGGTATGGTGGTAGCATGGAAGAGTTCCCGCAGTTTTTAGATGACTTTCATAAGGACTATCCTTCTAAACCCTTTTTGGTAACTGAATACGGTGCAGATGCTGATCCTAGAATAAGAAGCATGCAACCTGTTCGTTTCGATAAAAGCATTGAGTATACAACACGCTTTCATCAATACTACTTTACAGAAATGTTGAAGCGGCCTTTTGTTGCCGGTGCAATAGTCTGGAACCTGGCTGATTTCAATTCAGAAACAAGAACGGAAACAATGCCGCACATCAATAACAAAGGGTTGTTGCAATGGAATCGAACTCCAAAAGATCCTTATTATTTATACCAGGCTATATTAAAAAAAGAACCATTTATAAAAATCCTTGGTTCCTGTTTATCCAACCACGGTGTAGCTGATAGCACTTCATCCTTTTGTTACCAGCCGGTACAGGTAGCAAGCAATTTTGATTCGGTTACTATTTTCCTGAATAAACAGCAGTATTCAACTTTACCAATTAACGATGGTCTTGCTGAATGGAAACTACCGTTTAAGAACGGCAACAATACGGTTGTCGCCATCGGAAAAAACAGTAATAAGATTTTCAGGGATAGCATTACAACTTATATGCAATTGCAACCTCATTGTCTGTTGGACGAAAAATTATCGTTTGACAGAATTAATATTATGCTGGGTAGTGCACGACACTTTACTAACGAAAATGGTATATGGTGGCAACCCGACCAATTTTACAAGACCGGCTTTTGGGGTTCGGTGGGAGGAAAAAGATTTAAGCTCGAAAACAATTCGAGATTACCATACGGGACTGATAAAAATATTGTGGGAACTGACGATGATCCTGTATATCAAACACAGCAGGTTGGAATAAAACAATATCGTTTGGATGTGCCAGCCGGTGATTATCAACTGACACTTCATTTTGCTGAACTGCTTGGGGGTAAAGTCAAAGTACCGCCTTATAATCTAAATGATAATGAGCGGACGGAAAATGTTGTTCGCCGCATATTCAATGTTCGTATTAATGGCCGCATGCTGCTGAATCAATTTAATATTGCAAAAGAATATGGTCTTGCAAAGGCGGTCGCTAAAACAACTATCGTTACTGTCAATAGTAATGAAGGTTTACAGATAGATTTCGAACCTGTGGAAGGCGAGCCTGTATTGAATGCCTTGCAACTAAAAAAAATCAGTTCACAGCTTAGTAAATAATTAGTCTTTGATTCAACGTTCATAAACTTAACTGCAAAACAAAATGTAGTCAAATAAATATTGGGAATGATGAAAATGATTTTGAAAATGGTGCTTTGCCTACTTGCTTGGTGTCAATTATATGCGCAAAAGATCAATGATAAAAAAGCCTGGAAAGAAGCGGAGCAACAGCTAATGGTTTTGTTGAGGGAAACAATGCAAAACAGGAAAGGCGCTGTTGTATTCCCAAGAACATTGGTAAACGATTCTTTGAAGCTTGTTAATTCTAATGACTGGACAAGTGGTTTTTTCCCGGGAATGTTATGGATGATGTTTGAGAAAACCAAAAAACAGGAGTGGAAAACCGCTGCACAGGAATTTACTTCCTTAATGATTAAGGAACCCTACAATGGCAATTCGCACGATGTAGGTTTTAAAGTATATGATAGTTACGGGCAAGGTTATCGCTTAACGGGAGATACATCGTATAAGCGCTTAATTATACAAGCTGCCAAAACATTGGCTGTTCGTTTTAATCCAAAAGTTGGATGTATTCGTTCATGGGATTTCGGAAAATGGCAGTACCCTGTTATAATAGATAATATGATGAATCTTGAATTGCTCTTTGCGGCAACGAAATTATCTGGCGATTCATCTTTTTATAAAATGGCGGTCGCTCATGCCAACACAACTATGAAAAATCATTTTCGTACAGATAACAGTTCATATCATGTTGTGGATTATGATACCATTACAGGTTTAGCAAGAGGTAAAGGCACACACCAGGGCTTTGCAGATGAGTCATCGTGGGCAAGAGGGCAAGCCTGGGGTTTATATGGATATACGATGTGCTACCGCGAAACAAAAAACAAAGCGTTCTTAGAACAGGCAGAAAAAATTGCCACTTTTATTCTAAACCATCCCTCAATACCTGCCGATAAAATTCCTTATTGGGACTATGATGCACCCATGAAAGAACAGGAACCAAGAGATGCATCTGCCGCTGCAGTTACTGCTTCTGCTTTATACGAGTTAAGTAGCTATGTGAAAAAAGGTAAAGATTATAGGGCAACAGCAGATAAAATTTTACAAAGCCTGACGAACCATTTTAGGTCTTACATTGGCGAATATCAGGGCTTTTTGCTGCTTCACAGTACGGGAAATGAGCCCTCAAATGGGGAAGTTGACGTTCCTCTAATTTATGCTGACTATTATTATTTGGAAGCCTTATTAAGACGAAAAAAAGATTGAATCAAGAAGCCGAAATAAAAAAGCCTCGTCAGAAAATCTGACAAGGCTCTAAGTGCCCCACATTGGAGAATTATCGAACCAATACAAGGAAGAGTTGCAGTTGCTTTTCAGACTGAAACCATTACTGTCTAAGGGTAAGGGTCACTTAAAAACGTAGATCTTTCTCGGTAAGGCGTTACAGAATTCGAGCCAATTATTATCGGATTTGGAAGCTATAGGAACATCTCCGGTACACCAATCAAACCTTTATTCTTTGTATTCTTACCGCATTCAGAATTGCTAATAATGCCACTCCTACATCTGCAATCACTGCTTCCCAAAGGTTGGCTACACCGCCTGCACCCAAAATGAGTACAATGATTTTTACGGCCATTGCAAAAATGATGTTCTGCCAAACAATACCTTTAGTAATCTTACCGACTTTGATTGCTGATACAATTTTTGAAGGCTGGTCATTTTGAATTACTACGTCTGCTGTCTCTATTGTTGCATCACTTCCTAAACCACCCATAGCTATTCCGGCATCTGCTAAAGCAACTACCGGAGCATCGTTTACACCATCGCCCGCAAATGCAATTCGTCTGCCTTCATTCTTTAGCTGCTGAACCTTTTCCACTTTGCCTTCCGGCAATAAATCGCCAAAGGCTTTGTCTATACCAATATTCTTTGCTACCTGATTAACCACACTTTGCTTGTCGCCTGATAGCATTACCGTTTCAATATTCAACTTATGCATTTGGTCAATTGCCTGCTTTGCATCTTCCTTCACTTCATCTGCTATTGTTATATAACCAGCATACTGATTATTGATTGCTACCACTACAATTGTATCAACCACCTGTTCTAATTCGACTGGATATTGAATATTGAATTTCGTTAACAGCTTTAAATTGCCTGCCAATACTTCTTTGCCTTCAACCTTGCCTTTCAAACCATGCCCTGCAATTTCTTCTACTCCTTCCGTCGTTGTGTGATTATTTGTATTTGCTGCATATTCAATAACTGCTTTGGCAATAGGGTGTGTTGAGTTTTGTTCTATTGCTGAGGCGTACTTAATGAGTTCATCTTTTGTGATGGAGTTGGGTACTACCTGCTGTACTTTAAAAACGCCTTTTGTTAGTGTTCCTGTTTTGTCCATCACAACCGTATTCACTTTGGTCATCACATCTAAGAAGCTGCCGCCTTTGAACAGTATTCCGTTTCTCGACGCTAAACCAATACCGCCAAAATATCCTAAAGGAATTGAAACAACTAATGCACATGGACAACTAATGACCAGGAACACTAAAGATCTGTAGAACCATGTTTGAAAATTATAATCATCCACAACAAAATAAGGCACTATGCAAACTGCAAGGGCTAAGAAAAATACAATGGGTGTATAGACTTTTGCAAATCGTGAAATGAATAACTGCGTTTGCGACTTTCTTGCTGTGGCATCCTGCACCATTTCTAACACTTTGCTTAGCTTACTGTCTTTAAACAATGCGTTTACTTTTACTTCTGCAACTGTGTTCAAGTTTATCATTCCTGCATAAACTGCTTCTCCTTTGTACTTTGTATCAGGTTTGCTTTCGCCTGTTAATGCGGCTGTGTTGAATGATGCATTTTCTGAAATCAATTCACCATCTAATGCCACTTTCTCACCTGGCTTTACCTGTATGCTTTCACCTAATTGCACTTTTGCCGGGTCTGTAACATCTGCTTTGCCGTTTCTTAAAACAGTTACCTCATCAGGTCTTATGTCAAGCAATGCCTTGATGTTTTTCTTTGCATTGTTGACTGCTGCATCCTGAAACCATTCACCAATTTGGTAAAATACCATTACGGCAACACCTTCTTCATATTCTTTAATTAGGAAAGCTCCCACCGTTGCAACCGTCATTAAAACAAATTCATTAAAGAAGTCGCCACGTTTTGATTTTCGTAAAGCCAAATCTGCTACTTTCCTGCCTGCTAATATCCATGCAATGGCATTGATGATAAGTAAAGGAATGTTGGGCAATGTTATTTTAAAGCCGTATTCAAGTACCAATAGAACAACCAGTATCGCTAAGGCTAACAACAAATCCCAATGTGCTTTCAATCCTGTTTCTTTTTCTCCTGCTTCTTCTTCGTTTGCTTCAGGCTCGCGGTTGGTTGTATTGTTATCAGTAATCTTTTCAATACTGTTAAGCTCTAAATCTTTGTTTTGCTCCGTTTCAGGGTTGTGTTCCATAATCTGAATATAAAAAAGGTGCTGCTAATGGTTTACTTAAAAACGAAGTTTGATGCCACCGTTAACAACAAAGCCTTCGGTGTGTGTCCATATCTCGTCGAAAGTGGGATTGAGATGTGAACCGTTCACTACGTTCTTGTATTTGCTTTGTCTTGTGTCAGTAAAGTTTTCCAGGTTAGCAAACAAAGAGAACCTTTTGAAAATCTTTTCTGCCATAAAGCCGAACTCTGAAAAGCTGGGTGTATGCGTGCCGTTACTCAAATATTGCCTTCCTGTAAAGTAACCTTCCAAGCCCAATTTTATCACTCCTTCCTTTTCGTATATCAGGGCTGTATTTAGTTTGTTTCTCGGCACTAAAGGAAGAAACTGATTGCCGGACAAATACTTTGCTTTTGTGTCGGTGAAAGTGTACCCTAAAAACAGTTTGAAATTGTCTTTGAAAATAAATCTTGCATTGGTTTCAAATCCTGCACTCTGAACCGGCTCTGATGCATTCACAAACCTGTAGTTATTCGTTGCATAGTTTTCCAATACCAAAGGCGTATTTATCCAAGTGTAAAAGAACATGTGATTGAAAGTGAATGCAAGGTCGTCTGTGATATTCGTTCTAAAGTTTACATCTGCAGTTCCGCCGTAGCTCTTTTCTGATTTTACATTGTTTAACTGGTCTACGTTCTGATACTGTATTGTCTCTGTTTCTTCGGTAAATAACGTAGGTGTTTTGTAACCCATACCTGCACCTATACGGGATGACCATTGAGGGCTATACTTCACCAATAACGAAACTCTTGGCAATACAAATACCTCTGTCTTGGAGTAAATCGCATTCCTGTAATTGGCAACATCAACCCGCAAGCCGCTTTCCAGTTTTATCTTGTCTGTTGCATCCCAGGTATGCTGACTGTATAAACCACCCGTTCTTAACGTGTTGTCTCTATTGCTGCTGCTCTTGTCCTTTTCGTTGAATTTATCGTAGATGAAATTTCCGCCTACAACAAGAGAATGTTTATTGCCATTGGTCAGGTAAGAAACATCTGTGTACCCATTGTAATTAACACCTGCAAATGTGTAAGCAGGGATGTCTATTGTTCTATCGAAAACACTGAAACTTTGTTTTGCTACAAACCTTTTCCTGTCACCCAACTTCTTGTCCAATTCAAAAGTGCTGATGTTTCTAAGTGTTTTATTTTTCTCAAAATATTGATGAGTAGCATCAGACTTGCCTTTGATTACCTGTATGTCGCCGCCTGTTCTTTCTCCTGAAGTAAGACTATTACCTAAAGTGATTGTGGTTGTTTCATTCGGATAGATAAACAGTTTTGGATGCAATGTGTATTCATTGGATTTCGGCACTTCTGTGAAGTCATCCTTGTCTACATCGTAAGCATTGGTTTTGTTGTACAGCGCAAGCATGGTGTAACCTACTTTTTTGCCCCTCCCTGAAGCGAAGCCTCCAATGTTGCTCTGACCAATGTTTGATTGGTTGAGAATAAAACTGTATTCGGGTTTGGCTCTCGGTGTTTTGGAAATGAAGTTTACAACACCGGCAATAGCTCCACCACCAAACAGCGGCGAAGCCGGACCTTTTATTATCTCTACCTGTTTTAAATCAAGTGGTGGAATTTCCAATACACTTAACCCGCTGGAAAAATTACCGAAGTTGGCAAAACCGTCTTTGAGTAACTGTGTGTACCTGCCATCCAAACCTTGTATTCTGATACTGGCATTGCCTGAAGTAGCTGATGTTTGTTGTACCTGAATGCCGGTGCTTTCATGCAAGAGCATGGCAACGTTTGCCGGTCTCATGTTGTTTTTTTCATCAATTTCTTCAAGTTCTATCGTTTCTACTCTTGTTGGGACGTTTGCAATAGTTCTGCTTGTACGGGTAGATTGTACTACCACTTCTGCCATTTCATGTTCCCGGCTTTCCAGTTCAATTTCTAAAGTATCTGAAGTGTAGGGAATGGTTATTTTGGTCTCTTTCCCTTCATAGCCTACAGCTGTTGCAACCAATGTGTATTCTCCGTTTGAGGGGAATGAAACAGAAGCGATGCCTGAAGTATCTGCTGAATAACCTTTACCTGTGCCTTTGAGTAAGATGCTTGCTGCAATGGGTGTTTTGTTCTCGCCACCCGTTATTTTGATGTGTAGTGTCTGCTGTGCCTTGCTTAGAAAGCTAATGGCTGCTAATAGTAATGTTATAAATAATCGCATGATGCAATTCCTGAAATAGTTAAGTGAATAAATAGTAATACAGGTTTGCCTTGCAAACCGTCGAACGAATAGGAATTAGCAAATGCGTGGCGGCTGCCAAAAAGAAGTAGAATAAGTAGGGAGGTTGAATTTCAATACGGGTTGATGATGGCTTACTTTTTCAGTAACCGGAAACTCTACCTGAACGGCTTTTGTGACTACAATAGAACCGGGGCAGGTAGCACAAGCGAAAAATGGTGAGCAAGCCCCTTCGTTTTTATGCCTGTCGTGGTTGGTAGTATTGGTAAGCTGGTCTGCACAACAATCATCAACGCCACAACAGGGAACAAATGTGCCTGCTGCGACAATAAGAAGTAATATGAAGACGAGCCATTTTTTCATCCGCTGCAAAGGTAAATTATCACCATAGTTAAAAACAAAACAATGTTTGTATCAATGTTGCAGAGGGTTTAATAGCCCTTCCGCAACATATCTGCATATTCGTTGGGCAGTGGGCTGTCCTCCACTGCTTTTGCCGCTTTTTCTACATCGTAGTCGAAACGGATGAATTCTACCTGCACCGCATCTTTGTTTGTAATGCTGCTATCCTGATTGATGGTTAGAATAACGTAACAGCCTTTGGGGTTGCCGTCTTTTGGTTTGCCTACAGAACCAATATTGATTGCGTGACGGTAATGAGTGTTTTCTGTTGGCTCTGTTGGTAGAATGCGGTGGTAGGGTTTGTGAGTATGACCAAAGCACATAATATCTGCATCTGCCTGTTCCATTATTCTTAATAAACTTTTCTCATCCCTGTCTTCAAACAGGTATTCATTAATCTTTCTTGGGCTGCCGTGTACTAACAAAAGATTGAGCTTGTCATTATTTAACTGGAACTCTACTTTGATGTGTGCCGGTAATGTTCTTAAATATTTTCTTTCTTCAGGTTTTACAATTGAGTTCGTGAAGCTGATGGATATTTTACCCATATCCTTTTCAGGCTCTGTTTTGTAAGCACATCCACATTCATCACTCATTAAACCAATGCCCTGGTCGTAGTTGCCTGCAATGGTTGGTATGCCCCTTCTTCTTATCTCGTTCACTACTTCGTTTGCCCAAATGTTGTAGCCTACTAAATCGCCCAGGCAATAGATAGCGTCGGGCTTTTGTTCTTCAATGCTTTTTAAACAGGCTTCCAATGCTGGAAGGTTTGCATGAATGTCGCTAAAGAGTGCTATTCGCATTGTTCTTGTTTTTTGTGTGTAATAGTTTGCATACAGGTATGGCAAAAGCTGCTCCTGTTATTGGTGCAGCTATGTAAAGCCAAAGGTGTTCTAAATGTCCTGAAACAACGGCTGGTGAAATGCTTCTGATTGGGTTCATGCTTGCTCCGCATATCGGACCTGCAAACATGGCTTCTAATAATACTGTTGAACCGATGGCAAGTCCTGCAAACATTCCCTGCTCTTTGCTGCCGGTTGCTACATTGATTATGACCAGCATTAAAAAGAATGTTAGTATAAACTCTAAAACAAAAGATTGCATTTCTGAACCTGCCGGTAATGTTGCCCCTAAAGTGTCATTCGTTGGGAATAAGAATTTCAATGTAGCACTTGCCAAGATTGCACCCGCTGCCTGGCTAACGATATAAGGCAAGACTTGCTTTAGCTGAAAGCGTTTTGCAACGGTGAAGGCAATGGTTACGGCTGGGTTCATGTGTGCTCCTGAAATGTCTCCCAAAGCATAAATCATTGCCATTACAATAAAGCCAAACGTGATTGCAATGCCTACATGGGATACAGCACCATTCGATTGCTGATTAATGACAATTGCACCTGTGCCACAAAACACAAGTGCAAAAGTTCCTAATAGTTCGCTTAGGTATTTATTCATACGGTTTAATTACAACACTCAGTACCGCAGCAAGCCTTTTCTTCTTTTGTTGGTTTTTCTGCATAAACTGTAATGCTTCTGATACCGGTTCCGGATTGTTTGAACGCTGCAATTTGTTCTGCTGATAAATACTGGCTTAAAATGTCATCAGGAATAATAATCGCCTTGTCCTTTTGAACTGTGATGTTTTTGAAACCGTTTGCTTCAATCAATTCTAAATACACTTGCTTTTGAATAGCACCGGCAACACAGCCTGCATACATTTCGGCAGCTTCCCTGATTTCTTTTGGCAACTGACCTTCCAAAACAATATCAGATATTGAGAAGTGACCGCCTGGCTTTAACACCCGGTAGATTTCTTTGATAACGCCGTCTTTGTTAGGCACAAGATTCAAAACACAATTGCTTACAATTACATCTGCTGTATTGGCTGTGACGGGCATCTTCTCAATATCTCCCTGACGAAACTCCACGTTGTTGAACCTTCTGACTTCAGCGTTGTGTCTTGCTTTCTCTATCATGGCAGGTGTAAAGTCAATGCCGATTACCTTTCCTGTTTCTCCGGTTTCGTGCCTGGCTATGAAAGCATCATTTCCTGCACCGCTGCCTAAGTCAATAACAACATCGCCTTTCTTAATCTTGGCAAATTGAGTAGGTAAACCACAGCCTAAGCCTAAATCAGCATCTGGGTTGTAACCTTCAAGCTGTGTGTAATCATCAGCCATGATGTTATACACTTCTGTTGAACAGCCGCCAGCACCGCAGCAGGATGATGCGTTTGTGTCTTTATCCTGCAAAGCAATCTCACTGTATTTCTGCCTTACCAGTTCTTTTACTTTTTCTTGCGTTTCCATGTTATTTATTTTATAGTATTATCGAAATATTGCGATGATTATGAACAAAAAAAAGGTTAGCAACTTTCGTTGCAACCCTTATAGCTATCAAATAATTGATTAATCCAAACCTGTGCTGCCTTCCATTCCTTTGCATCAATGCAATAACACACTTTTGCTCCGTCAATCTCACCTTTGATTAGTCCAGCTTCTTTCAGTTCCTTTAAGTGCTGTGAAACGGTGCTCTGGGAAAGCGGCAGTTCCTCTACTATGTCGCCACATTGGCAGGTTGCCTTTACTGCCAATAGCTTCAGGATGGCAACCCTTGCAGGGTGTGCCAATGCTTTTGCATACTTGGCTAACTTGTTTTCCTTAACACTGAACTCGTATGATTTAGTTGCTCCCATATCTTATCTATCGCAAAATTACGATAGGTTTTCAAAGTGTCAAATTTATTTCTTAAAAAAAGAGTTTGAGAGTTACATGACCTCATAGAAGGTTAGCAAATTCCGGTAGTTGTCTACTGCCGGAAATTCTCTGTGCCCCCAATACTGTTCCTGTACTATGGTATCGGGGCTGTGTAGCACGCCTTGCTGTTTGTATTCTTCGTACAGTTCGTTAATGCCTTGTACTTCTATTCTACAACTGGCGGTACCGGCAATGAAAGTTTCTGCACCCGTCCAAACTGGCTTTAAGACTAAAAAGATGCTTCGCCATTTCCAGGATTTATCACAGGATTGCCAAAGATGGATTTCTATATCATCACGAACGGCGATAGCGAAGGTTTTCTCCTGATGTCGAATAGTAAATCCCAAACGGTTTGTATAGTAAGCACATGATGCCTTAATATCCTGAACCGGAAGGGCGGGAATAGTTTCATCTACAAAATGATTAAGCAAGGAGCCTATGAAGCTCAGAAGAACAAGAGTGCTTATTCCAAGATACTGTCCTAAAATAACCGCCTTTGTTGAATAAGACCGGTTACCAAAAAAGAGCATCAAAATAAAAATATCATCAATATTGGTACTGGCAAATACAACAATACTTTTCAAAATCAATTCCATGCTCTGTTACTCTAATAGTTTTTCCGCCTTAAGTTATTGGATAATCTGGCGAATTTAAGATTTGCTTCTTCATTTGTTTAAGCATTGACTTGCGAATGATTTGGCTAAATGGTTTAACAAAAAACCAATACAACCTAAACTTTGAACTCATCGCTTTGCTACCACACCATACCCTTGTTTCAGTAGAAACAATCTGCATTGAATTGCTTTCCTCTTGTAGCTGGAAATTGATTACTGCTTTTATTATTGAAGCATCTGTGTTTTGAATGAATGCTGCCGGAGAGATGTTTGATTGACAACACTTGAACGTGGGACTTGTTGTTAAAATGCCATACACTATTTCCTTGCCTGGTTGTTCATCCAGTTTAATAAATCCCATGTTGGTAAGATGCTGAATAGTGTAAAGATGCTTTGGCATTCCTCTTAGCCGAAATAGAAACCTAATTAAAAAGCTGCGACTTACATCACAGCTTAACATCTTCTCGTAAATACCGTCTGCTTCGGCATTCACTTTAACGAAATGAAATTCATTAAAGTCATAAGCAGAAAGGTATTTGTCTATCAGCATGGTTCATTATGAGGAACAACAGGAAACACCTGCCTGAATGGGTGGACACTTTACTGTGCCATAACTACAAAATACACAGCAATCCCCTTGCTTTGGCTTTAGGACCGTTTCGCAACTGGTACATTTATAAAAATACTGACAAGCATCCGTAGGCATAGTTTCCTCTTTCTGAAAGCCGCAATTCGGACAAGTAATTGTTGATTGTAGTGTGATTGTTTTTTCCATTCTTTATTGCTCTTTATCGCAGCATGATTTACCACTGCCTTGTGAACATGATTTGTCTTTTTCGCATTTTTCTTCAGAAGCTACACAAAGCTCCACTCGTGGCATTTTTCCTTTGCCTACATATTTTTCTCCGGCTTGCTGAATTTGTTCTTCTACTTTGTTGTAGGCTTCTGTCGTCAGATCTTTGTAGGAAGCAATTGAGAGAAACAGGTTTTCATAAATCTCTGTAATGTCCGCCTGAAACTGCTTTTCAAAAGAGGCTTTTACAAGACCTTTCTTCTTGTAGCCTGCAATTGTGTTCTTTGCAATAATCTGTGCTTCTTCTTTACTTAATTTATCGACTTCTTTGCTTTTGAACCATTGGCTGCTATTCGGAAATGATTTAGCATAGTTATTTGCTTCTGTTGAAGTAACCGGTGATAGCTCAATATTGTGGCTGGTGCTGACTGCATGAATGATTTCCGTTTGTTTGCTTTCTGTTGTAGTTGCATTCCATTTTACCGCAACGACAGTTCCTGTTTTGTTGAGCCATGCACCTTGTACGGCATCATTATTCTTTTCCAAATCAACCAACATGAATTTTGCTTTGCTGCCGCAACCGATGGAAGGTGCAGCATGGCAAACTAAAGGAGCTTCATAAAATGAAACCGCTGTACTGGATGCGTTCATAACATCGTAGCTTTTTACTTTGTAACCTGTTTTATTAATAGCTGCCTCAATGGTCTTTACATCAACTTTTGATTTGTCAAAGGTGACCAAGCTGCTTCTTGTTGCATACGAAGTCTTATAGGCAATCACTCCGCTCAATTTTGAAAGCTCATTGTTTACATGTTCTTCGCAGCCCTCGCAGGTCATGCCTTGTATGGTGAACTTTACTTGTTGCTTATTGTCAATTACGGAAATGGTAGCTGCCTGCACTTTTGGTTTTGGATAGAATACTTTTGCATATAGCGGAAACGCCATCATGAGAATAGCGAACACTGTAACGATGCTAAGAAATGTTTTTGATTGAAGGAATGAACCCTTCTTTGTGGTCTCACAATTGCAATCCATATCGTTCGTTTTTTGGGGTTTCAGTTTTAGATACCAGGCTAAGGCAAGGACAGCTATGGATAAGCCAATTAAATAAGGTCGTGCCGGTTCTATCCATGCAAAGTTTGCCGCAATGCTGCTGCTCCCCGCAAGTAAAGCAACAACCGGTGTAATGCAACAAAGCGAAGCTGCAAAGGCTGACAATACACCTGCACTGGTGAAAGTGCCTGATGATTTTAAACTTATCATGCTGTTTCCAGTTTTTGAGTTTGTACGTTAATGTGTTTGAAGAAAGGTTTTAAAATTTTTAGGTTCTCTTGTGTTAGGGAGTAGTAAATGGTTTGTCCTTCCTTCCTTGTTTCTACAATGTTGCCGTCTTTCAACTTCCTAAGATGCTGTGATACTGCCGGGATGCTCATGCCTAAAATGTCGGCGAGGTCGCAAGGGCATAACTCCTTTTCTTCTTCAAGTAAGTAAACAATTTTAAGTCTTACTTCATTGCCTGCCAAAGCCAAAATGTTTGAAAGACTTACAAAAGACTTCTGTGCTGTCTTCAGTTTGCCTTTACAGTTCTTAATCTGCTCCTGGTCGGCAAAAAGCCTGATGCAAGTATTGTCGTTCATGCGGCGAAGGTAATCGAAATAACTATTTAAGCAAATGCTTAAATAATGAAAAAATCTATATTTGCTAACTTCATGAAATTCAAATAGCTGCCAAATTAATAATTTAGCCACGTGAAGACATTTATTAAAAATATGGTTTGCAACCGTTGCATTATGGTTGTCAGGCAGGAGTTTGTAAAAGCTGGACTAAAGCCCATCAATGTTATTATGGGTGAAGTTGAGCTGGCTAGCCCCCTGACTGATCCACAATTAAAAGACCTTGGTAGTAAGCTGAATGAGCTAGGCTTTGAAATATTGGGTAGCAAGGCCCAAAAGCAAATTGAGAGAATAAAGAACCTTTTGATAAAGAAAGTTCAGAGCGGAGAGATTGAAGAACACTTTAGCCTAACTGAATTTCTGTCTGCTTCACTCAATAAAGAATACACCCAGCTTAGCCGCCTCTTTTCAGAAGTAGAAGGACTTACTATTGAGCAGTTTTTCATTTCTCAAAAAATAGAAAAGGTAAAAGAGTGGTTAGTTTATAATGAACTAAATCTTAGCGAAATTGCCTGGAAATTGGGTTACAGCAGCGTTGCACATCTTTCCAACCAGTTTAAAAAAATTACTGGCTTTACCCCAAGTTATTTTAAAACACTCGGCAACAAAAACAGAAAATCACTTGACCAAATTTAACCCATGAAACAAATAGCATTTATCCTCCTTGTGAGTACACTATTTATCCATTGTAACAATCATCAACCTTTTACGAACTCTGATTCCATTATAGCAGCAGGTCAGATGCCAAATGTTTCCACGGATAATGCTGGTAACATTCACCTGGCATATGGTTCTGGCGATAGCCTTATGTACTTTTATTCAACCAATGGCGGGAAGTCATTCTCTACTCCAACCTTAGTATCTGTGGTTCAGAACCTGACGGCATCACACACCCGTGGCCCACAAATAGCTGCAACTTCCATTGGCTTAGTGGTAACAGCTTGCAATAATAAGGGTGATATATTTTCCTTCTTAAAACAAGGTTCTTCTAGCTGGCAACAAACCGGGAAGGTGAATGACCAAGACACGGTAGCTAAAGAGAACCTGATGGCTTTAAGTGCTGATGGAGATAATGCTTTTGCTGTATGGCTTGACCTTCGTGACAAGCACAATAAAATCTATGGCACTAAATCAAATGACGGTGGCAAAACATGGGCTAAGAATGTTCTGGTCTATGCTTCGCCTGATACAACCGTTTGCGAATGCTGCAAGCCCTCAGTTGTTGTAAAAGGCAATGAGGTTTATGTGATGTTTCGCAATTGGCTAAATGGCAACCGTGACATGCATCTTATTCAGTCTTCCGATGGCGGGCAAACTTTTGGACAAGCACAAAAATTAGGTATGGGTAGCTGGGCTTTAAAAGGTTGCCCAATGGATGGCGGCGGATTAGTCGTGGACAAAGCTGGAAACCCACTGACAGTTTGGAACCGCAAAGGCAAAATATATGCTTCTGAGCCTGAGAAAGAAGAAAGAGAGTTAGGCGAAGGCAGAAGTTGCACGATAGAATCAGTTAATGGTAAAAATGTTTACGCCTGGGTTGAAAATGGAAATGTGACTATAATGAAACCTCAAGGCATGAAAAAGGATTTGGGGAAAGGTCAGCTTCCCATCTTAAAAGCGGTAAATAATGAACATGTGCTTTGCGTTTGGGAAAAGGAAAAGCAAATACATGCTACAGTGCTTGAACTATAAGCAACTCATACTTACTATTTATTGGCAAACTAATTTCTGGAAGCAAAGCCTATCTATGCTTTTTATTGCACTTAAGTTAGTGTCTGCTTTAAATAGGTTTCAAGGCAATAATGTGAGCAGAAAAATAAATCGGGTTCTGCGGGATGTGCAATAAAATCGCCTTCGTGACTTACAATCATTCTGCATACCGGATCAATATGGAGGGATTCAGGCCTGTCAATGATGACTTCAAAAACTTCCTTTTCCTCAGTAACATTTTTAAAGCGATACTTGCCTTTCGATTGAAAATTGTAAATCGATTTATCAGATAAATAATTTAAGAACTCTTCTGAACACAAAATACTGTTTGCTTTTGCCTGGGCTGCAATTCTTGATGTAAGGTTAATGGCGGAGCCAAACAGGTTATTGTTTCTGTTTACAACTTTCCCATAATGTAAAGCCCCATGCACCTGAAGAAAATTGTAGCGTTTGACAGTAGTTTGCAAAAGCATGACGGCAGTAGCCAATAGATGGTCAGGTGTATTTGCTACCACCACTACTTCATCTCCAACGCTTTGATGTAAATAGCTGTCACCAACCAGTGAATCATTTACTATTTCCAAATAGTTATCGATCAAATCAGCAGCAGATAAAGCGCCATGCGTTTCTGTAAGTGCAGTGTAGCCTGATAAATCAGCAATCAATATTGATATATCTAGCTCCATACGTTTATGGTTGAACAATAAAGTTATTTTAAATAAGTGGCTTTAGATAAGACTTATCCGATACGACGACATGCCCATGCCGCAAGAAAATCACTCAAAATATTGCAAATCTTATCAGTAATTCTGTAACAAACCCGGCATACGTCATTGATAGCTTTGTAAGTACAATCTTACAAAAATGACACATACATACAACGTTAGCGGAATGACTTGTACCGGATGCGAGACAAAAGTACAAGGGCTGTTATCTAAAGTAACTGGAGTTGAAAATGTTTCCATAGACCTAAAAAAAGGAGAAGCTTCGGTAGTTATGAATACTCATGTACCAACTGCAAATTTGCAGGCAGCTCTAAAAGATTATCCATCCTATCAGCTAACAGAATCCGTCCAAAAGGTTCAACCCAAAGCGTTTTCGGTTGAGGACGAATCAAAGTCGTGGTTCGCGACGTATAAACCTATTCTGATAATCTTTGCATACATATTAGGAGCAACTTTACTCGTTGAAACCTCTGCAGGTGGTTTTATGTGGATGCGATGGATGCATCACTTTATGGCTGCATTTTTCCTCGTCTTCTCCTTCTTTAAATTATTGAATCTTTCCGGTTTTGCAGAAAGCTATGCCATGTATGATATAGTAGCGAAGCGTTGGAAAGCCTGGGGATACATTTATGCCTTTTTGGAGCTGGGGCTAGGCATAGCCTTTTTGATGAATTTCTATCCATTGGTTACAAACGCAGTCACTTTTATTGTGATGACGGTGAGTATCATTGGGGTATTGCAAAGTGTACTGAACAAAAGAAAGATCAAATGTGCCTGCCTCGGAGATGTTTTTAATTTACCGATGAGTACCATAACGATCATAGAAGATGCTCTAATGATTGCTATGAGTGTAATTATGTTTGTAACCCTCAGATAATCAGGATTAATGTTAAAGCCTCCCTCATTAATACAAGTATCATTTCTGTAACTACCTTTGCATAAGAATGAAAAAGCTGCTGGCAATAATACTAATCTTAGTGTATGGTCTTTCCTCAACGGGAACGACTGTGCATTTTCAATATTGCTGTGGCAAGCTGGAGAAGATCGATTTCGTACCGCCCGTTACAAAACATTGTGCTGGTGATAAGGGAAGTAAAATAGAGAATAAGAAATGTTGTGATGATAAAGAGGTAAGCCTTAAAATCTCATCTGAGCAATCTGCAGCTCAGATTTTATATCCTGCTTCTTTTCCGATTGCCATTAAACCAGTTCAGCCAGGTTTTTTCTTTTCAAGTCCAATTGAAACTAAAAAACTTTTGCCTGAAGTCTTTGCTCCACCTCCCCTAAAGAAAGAGCTTACCCATTTATACTGTACTTATAGAATTTGATTGTTGCATGGTTACTTTTCTCTTAGTCAAGTAGAAAACTCATGTTTAAAACAATCAAATAATTTTATGCAGTTCAAAAAATATTTCAGCCTTGTTGTGCTGAGCGTTGTTAGTTGGGTGTCGTTATCCGCTCAATTAAGTAAGGAAGACACCACTATTTCCTTCAAAGTTTCAGGCGTATGTGTTCAATGCAAGCAGCGCATTCAAAAATCATTAAAAATTAAGGGGGTTCAATCTGCGTCCTGGGACGTGGATTCTAAAATGGTTACGGTGACCTATGCCCCTTCTATAATATCCGAAGACCAGCTACAAGAAACAGTCGCCTCTGTTGGTCATGATACAGAAAAGAAGAAAGCAAAGGATGCAATCTATAAAGCACTTCCTGAATGCTGCCATTACCGGGAAATGGCCGATGACCAGCAAATGCAGATGGCTAATACAGCTACTAATTCAAATGAAATCAGAGGCATCGTTGTAGAAACTATTAATGGGCAAACAATGTCTTTAGCTGGTGCCAGTATTTACTGGTCGGGCACTAACGAAGGAACGGTTTCCAATCCTCATGGTGAGTTCCTGCTTCCCAAAAACAATACATCCGATAAGTTAGTAGTCAGCTATTCGGGCTTCAAAACAGATACTGTTTCAGTCAGTGGATTGCAGGATATTCAAATTACGCTTAGCAAAAAAGAAAACTTATCCAACATTGTAGTAACGGCCCGGCAACGCCCAACTTATATAGACGGACGTAATCCTTTCCGCATTGAGGTCATTACAAAAAAGGAATTATTAAAGGCGGCCTGCTGCAACCTTAGTGAAAGCTTTGAAACGAATCCCTCGGTGGACGTTTCTTATAGCGATGCGGCCACTGGTTCAAAACAAATCCAGCTCTTGGGTTTGGCTGGCATTTATACCCAATTGACGGTTGAAAATCTTCCTGGCCCTCGTGGCATTGCCACGCCTTTGGGTTTAAATAGTATTGCTGGCCCTTGGGTAGAATCCATACAACTGATAAAAGGTGCTGGCTCTGTAGTGAACGGTTTTGAAAGCATTGCCGGACAAATCAACATTGAACTAAGAAAACCACAAACGAGTGAAAAACTGTATTTGAATGGCTATGTAAACAGCATGGGCAAAACAGACGTCAACCTGAATTGGGCACACAAGCTCAATAGCAAATGGTCAACCGGCTTTTTATTGCACGATGATTTTTTAACCAGCAAACAGGACTTCAATAAGGACGGCTTTCGGGATCTGCCAACCGGTAATCAATTCAGTGGTGTACATCGCTGGCAATATCTGGGAGAAAACGGTTTGATGTCCCAATTTGGTGTAAAGGTTTTGCTTGATAATAAAGTCGGAGGCCAGGTTGATTACAATGCAGCTACAGACAAGTTTTCTACCAACAGTTATGGCTTGGGCATCAATACAAAACGTTATGAAGTGTTTGGCAAAATAGGTTATGTCTTTCCTGAAAAAAATGCACAAGAGCATTGGGCTACAAGTTTCAGCATTTGACCATAACCATGATTCTTATTTTGGTCTAACTACGTATGAAGCAAAGCAAAAGAACTTTTATTCCAATTTAATCTATCAATCCAGGATTGGTTCAGATGTACACAAATTTAAAACGGGCCTTAGCTTCCTATACGATCAATACAAAGAGCAATTAAAAAACACGCCATACAACAGAACAGAGGTTGTTTCGGGAGCTTTTGCAGAATACACCTATACTCCCAATGAAAAACTCGATGTTGTAGCCGGTATTCGTGGAGATCACAACAGCTTATTTGGATGGTTTGCCACACCAAGAATCAATGTTCGTTATGCTCCGTTTACCAATACAACTATTCGTTTTAGTGCTGGCAGGGGTCAACGAACGGCTGATATTTTTGCAGAGAACCTTGGGGTATTTGTTAGTTCAAGACAGATCAATATTCTAAATACGCAACCGGGTAAAGCCTATGGGTTAAATCCCGAAGTTGCCTGGAACAAGGGCATCAGTATAGATCAAAAGTTCAAGTTGTTTAGCAGGGAAGCCTCGTTAGGTGTTGATTTCTATCGTAACGATTTTACGAACCAGGTAGTAGTTGACCTTGAAAATGCAAGAGAGGCAAAGTTTTATAACCTGCAAGGCAAATCTTTTTCAAACAGCTTTCAAACTGAGATCAATTTTTTACCGGTGCAAAAGCTCGATGTACGCTTGGCTTATCGCTTATTTGATGTAAATACAACTTATGGCAATGAACTTTTAGAAAAACCTTTTACAGCAAGGCACAGAGCATTTGCTAATCTCGCCTATGACTTGAATGGATGGAAATTGGACTATACCGTTAACCTTGTTGGAGCTAAGCGACTACCCTCAACTTCAGGAAATCCTGCACCCTATAAATTAGCCGACTATTCGCCTTCCTATGTAACCATGAATGCGCAAGTCAGCAAAAGCCTGGGAAAAAAGAAACTATTTGATTTTTATTTGGGTGGAGAAAACCTGACCAACTATTTCCAGAAGAACGCCATCATTGCAGCAGATCAGCCCTTTGGTAATTACTTTGATGCTTCACTGGTTTGGGGACCAGTAAGCGGCAGGTTAATCTATACAGGGTTCAGATATACTATCAAGTAAGCTACAATTAGATGTAAAGGATTCTCAAAATGGTGTAACATAAACGGATTGTTAGAGAATAGCTTTGATATTAAATCGTAATTATGAAACAATATCAGTTTAAAACGAACATAAATTGTGGTGGATGCATCGCTAAGGTTACACCTGAGCTAAATGCGAACATCGACATCAAAGAATGGAACGTCGATACGGCGAACCCAGCCAAGATACTAACTATCAAAACCGAGAATCTTGCCCAGGGCGAAGTGAAGGCTATTGTTGAGAAAGCGGGGTTTAAAGCAGAGGCTTGGGCTTAGTTATAGACTGAGATCCTTAGGGCTTAACCTTCTAAACTCATTCTATGAAAGTCTTAAATAGTATCGGCATGGTTTTGCTTAAAGTTTTAAAGGCCGTCTTTATTAGAAAGAAAGAGTGTTGTAAATAAGGAGCTAAGTAGCTTATAGCTGGGTTCGTCAGCGGATCGGACATAATAAAAGGTCAGGCTTTTAGTAAAGTCATAAACCAATTGAGTAATATCTTTGTTATTATCAAGAATGTCACGTCAGCAGAAAAATAGAATCAGGGCCTTTCTCCTCTTAATGGTGTTTTCTTTAAACACTGTTGTAGGTTTCGCCTGCTCTATTGGCGTGGATATGGGGTATAATACAAAACATCATGAGCATCAGGAGTTTAAGCCCCATTCTCATGGTAAACCACATACGCATGATGCTGCACATCAGCACAAACATAAACATTCGCATGGGGCGTCTGGTGCTAAAGTCAATACCTTAAAAAATGCCGATGACTGCTGTGCAAACGATGTAACAAGTTTCATAAAGCTTGATAAGTCTGTCGTCAGCAACAATCTTCTACTACAAACGCCTATTTTTTTACTGGCTTTTACATCTTCGTATTTTTCGGGTAACGTCAGCAACGTCGAAACTCCAATTAGGGGAAAGTTGCCGTACCTGCGACGATGGCGTCCCCCCAACGATACCGATATTAGAATTGCTATCCAGTCTTTCCAGATTTGATTTAATGTTATTTCATTTCGGCATGGAACATCTATGCCTGTAATATGCCTTATAACATTAAATCATTTATAACATGAAAAAGATAATCCTGGTAGCAACACTAATTTGCTACACTTCTGTCGCTGCTTTAGCACAACACGACCACAGCAGCCATCAAAATAAAACGACTACTTCAACTACCGACACAACTACCAAATCAGCGGTAACTGATGCGAACAGCCAGCAGCAACTTTCCCAAATGCTGTCGTCGTATTACAACATCAAAAATGCTTTGGTAACTGGTGATGCGGCTTCTGCAGCTTCCAATGCCGAACAATTTCTACGGACGGCAAACTCCATTGATTATAAAGTTATCTCAGAGGGCAATGTTACAATTCTCTCAAAAGATGCAGGTAAGATTTCCAGCACAAAAGACCTTAATAAACAACGGCAATATTTTGCGGACTTGTCGTCCAATATGGCAATCGTTGCAAAGTCAATAAAGCTGGTTAGCCAACCTATATACCTGCAGTATTGTCCAATGAAAAAAGCCTCCTGGCTCAGTTCAGAGAAGCAAATCAGAAACCCCTACTACGGTAGCAGTATGCTTACCTGTGGTGAGGTCACGGAAACACTTTAGTCAATTCTCCTATTTACTTAATTCATTTAATATTTAATTATGAAGACAATAATTTTTAGCCTGGCTATTATAGCTACAACACTTTCTGCATGTGACAACAATAACACTGCCTCAAAAGAAGAAAACAAAACAGGTGATACTGCAACCGCCAATGTTCCTGCAAACACTACAACAAATCAGCAGCCTGCATCAGTAGATGAAGCAGTAACAGCTTATCTGCATTTGAAGAATGCGCTTACCAATGATAACGGAAAAGATGCAGCAGAAGCAGGGAAACACTTACAAGAGGCGGTCCAGAAGTTGGACAACGCATCTCTCACAGGCGACCAAAAAAAGGTCTTTGATGATTTAAAGGAGGGCATGAAGGAACACGCGGAACACATCAGCAGCAATGCAGAAAAGTTGGCGCACCAAAGAGAGCATTTCGATATGTTAAGTAAGGATATGTACGATTTGGTAAAATCGGTAAAACCAAGCCAGACACTCTACAAAGACCATTGCCCCATGTTCAACGATAAGAAAGGAGCTATTTGGTTAAGCGAAGTAAAAGAAATAAAGAACCCATACTACGGTAAAGAAATGCTTACCTGCGGTAAACAACAGGAAGAAATCAAATAATGAGCAGAGTAAAGAAAATATTCTTAGCACTCCTGCTTGTATTCATTGCCATGCAATTTATACGTCCTGCACGTAACCGTAGCAATGCAGCACAACCAGCAGATATGGTGACAAATTTTAGTGCTCCGGCAAATGTAGCGGGTATATTAAAAATATCATGTTACGATTGCCACAGCAACAACACCCGTTATCCCTGTTATGCAAACATTCAACCCGTAGGATGGCTATTAGCAAATCATGTAAAAGATGGCAAGAAAGAACTAAACTTCAATGAATTCGCTACCTATTCTAAAAGAAGGCAGTTGAGCAAGTTGAAGTCAATTCAAAACAGTATTAAAGATGGTTCTATGCCTTTATCATCTTACACTTTGTTGCATAATGATGCAAAGCTTTCAGACGACGGTAAAGCATTATTACTACAATGGACAAGTCGCGTTATAGATAGTTTATCGAGACAGTGAGAAAGTAAAAGTGAAGTAATTCAAAAAGAAAAAACATGAGAGCAATATTTTTAATTCTAATGCAGGTTCTGTTATTTTCAGCAGTCGCATCGGCACAGACAACCAAAGTTGTCTATACCTGTCCTATGCACCCCGAAGTACAGCAGGCAAAGCCGGGTAACTGTCCTAAATGCGGAATGACCTTGGAAAAGAAAACAATCAAGGTAGCTGCACCAAAGACAATCCCGAAGAAAACAGTTAAAACAAGCACTACTCCAAAGAAGCAGGCAACTACAAATAAAACTACCACAGGCAACGATGATATCCGGGAAATGGTGAAGGAAATGAAAGGCACGGTCCAGCAACTGAAAACTTCTGTTGAAGAATTGAAAGGCATTGTGCAGGAGATGAAAGGTGTCGGCGATCAAACAGATACCGCATCCACAGAAGAACAGCCCAACCATGATATGAACCTGGATAATGCTGATACTTCAAAGCCAGTCACAAAGCAAGTTTATACGTGTCCTATGCATCCTGAAGTTCAATCAGACAAACCCGGCAAATGCCCTAAGTGCGGAATGACCTTGGTAAGAAAAACAGTAACTGTCAAACAGCCAAACAAGCAGACCAGTACACAGCCAACACAATCCAGGGTTGTCTATACCTGCGTTATGCACCCGGAGGTGCAACAGGACAAGCCAGGGAATTGCCCTAAATGCGGCATGACCTTGATTAAAAAGACCGTTCAGGTATCACCGCCCCAAGGTTCAAACAACAACAACAACAACAAACAGCAGCAAAACAATCAGCAGGCACTTGCTGATGAATTGCTAGGCAGTAAGGTAAACTTACAAAGTGACAAAACGGTTGTGTATCATTTGTACGTTAGGGATACAACAGTAAATTATACAGGAAAGAACAAAAGAGCCATTGCTATCAATGGCTCTATCCCTGCTCCTACGCTCACTTTCACTGAAGGTGATACGGCAGAAATTTGGTTACACAACGAGCTTAAAGAAGAAACATCACTCCATTGGCACGGCATCATTCTGCCAAACCGATTTGACGGCGTTCCTTTTTTGACTACAAAACCTATTCATCCGGGAGATACCTATGTGTACAAATGGAAGGTAGTTCAGAATGGTACTTATTGGTATCACTCTCATAGTGCCTTGCAGGAACAGATAGGAATGTACGGGGCGTTGATCTTGAAGAAAAGAGAAGAGACGGAAATGAACCATACAGCTTCTATAAATACAATGAACCATAGCAATATGGATATGTCTACTCATTCAATGCCGATGGCAACGAATAGTAATACTGCTTTGAAGCATTACAATGTGGTATTAAGCGAATGGGCAGATGAAAACCCGATGCAAACACAAAGAAGACTACGGACAGCCAATGATTGGTTCGCTATAAAGAAGGGAAGCACTCAAAGCTATTCAGAAGCGATCAAGGAAGGACATTTTAAAACCAAGCTGGTAAATGAATGGAAGCGAATGAAGGCGATGGACGTAAGTGACGACTGGTATCAGAAGTTTCTAATCAATGGCAAGCCTGAAACAGAAGAAAAACAGTTTAAGGCAGGAGATAAAGTAAGGCTTCACGTTGTTAATGCAGGAGCATCAACATACTTCTGGCTAACCTATGGTGGTGGTAAAATAACCGTTGTAGGTAATGATGGCAATGAAGTAGTGCCAGTGGAGGTAGACCGGTTAATTGTAGCTGTTGCGGAAACCTATGATGTAATTGTAACGATACCTCACGATGGAAGTTTTGAGTTTAGGGCAACATCAGAAGACCGTACAGGAGCATCTTCGCTATGGTTAGGAACAGGTATGAAAATGCCAGCCTTTAAGTTGCCAAGGCTTAAATACTTTGAAGGCATGAAGATGATGAACGACATGATGAATGTGGACGGTACCATGAAAGACATGGGCATGAACATGAGCCTTCAAAAGATGGACATGAACATGGTAATGTACCCGGAAATAACAGGCGGCGCAGGAGATACAGCAGCTTCGGGAAACAACAATCCTGAAAAACAAAACAACACGGGCAATATGCAACATGATATGAGCAACATGGCTATGCCTGTCGGTGGCGATATTGTTACGCTCAATTATGATATGCTTCGTTCACCTATTAAAACATCTTTACCGGAAGGCCGTACAAGAACATTACACTTCAACCTGACCGGAAACATGAACCGCTATGTATGGACACTGGACAATAAAACGGTAACGGAAACAGACAGAATAATGATCGAAAAAGGCGAGAATCTACGTCTTGTTCTTACTAATAACTCTATGATGCGTCACCCTATGCATTTGCATGGCCACGACTTTAGAGTACTGAACAGCCAGGGCGAATATTCACCTTTGAAGAATGTTATTGACATAATGCCAATGGAAACCGACACTATAGAATTTGCCGCTAACCAGGATGGCAATTGGTTCTTCCACTGTCACATTCTCTTTCACATGATGGCAGGTATGGGTAGAGTATTCACTTATGCTAACTCACCTGTTAATCCGGACTTGCCGAATGCTGAAGAAGCCTACCGAAAGTTTAAAAAGCACCCTGACCAAAACATGAAGCACCTCATGGCAAGGATTGGCCTGGAGAGCAACGGAAGCGATGGAGAAGCTATGCTTTCTTCAAACAGGTATGCCTTGCAGGGTATTTGGCATTTGGGTACTAAACCACATCATGGATATGAAACTGAATTGGCCTTTGGCCGTTACCTGGGTGTAAATCAATGGCTGTTCCCGTATGTGGGATTTGACTACCATTACAAAAAAGAGGAGATGAAAGATCATGCCGAAGATGAAAAGAACTTGTTTGGTCAAGAAAGCAATAAGAACAACCGAAAAACCTTTACAGTCGGTATTCAATACACAACACCCTGGTTAATGCTTGCAGATGCAAGAATTGACGGCAATGGTAAGCTCCGGTTTCAGTTAAGCAGGGAGGATATTCCCATTACGCCAAGACTGCGCTTTGCTCTTATGGGAAATACGGACAAGGAATACATGGCGGGTTTCAGATATATCGTCAGTAAATGGCTGGCTTTATCAACGCACTACGATAGCGATATGGGTTATGGTGCAGGAATAACAATTACTTATTAGAAAAGCAAACAATTATTATTTAACCATACAAAATCAAAATCATGACAGGTTATCACACTTACAAAAATTGCATAGAAGCATGTTTAAAATGTGCAGCTATATGTAATCATTGTGCCAGCTCTTGTACGCAGGAAGAAGATGTAAAAATGATGGCAAAATGCATTCAGTTAGACATGGAATGTGCTGCGGCATGTTACGCATCAGCGCAGCTAATGAGTTTGGGCAGCAATAAAGCAAAAGAGTTTTGCGAACTATGTGCGGAAATATGTGAAGCATGTGCCAATGAGTGTAGTAAACATATACACAGTAAGCATTGCCAGGAATGTGCAGAAGCATGTAAGCAATGTGCTGAAGAATGCAGGAGAATGGCAGCTTAATAGGGCAACAGTCATTCAATCATTCAAATTCCAAAGATTGGTTACAGAATAATACTAAATAGTAATGATGTTACCACAACGATCAAAACAACTAGCGCAATCTGCATCTGCATTAGGTGCCGGAATATTAGGTTTTGGCATTGGTGCAAAGTGGGGGCATGTTATATCGAACTACTCATTGCTTGTTATTGTTATTGGTGGAATTATTCATCTGTTTGGAATGTACATAATGCAGTTGAAAAATGCTACACAAAAAGAAACGGGCATAGCAAAAGCGCTTTGGATTTCTGCATGGATTTGTTTGTTGGCATTAATAGCCATCGTTGTTTACCTACTCATTGAGAAAAAGCAATAAAATGGAACACTCGCACCACCATCACGAACACCATGTTCATGAGCAAAAGCCAGAACATCAACATGAGCTTGTCAAAGAGGTTTCACACGATCACTCCGCACACGATAAACATGCAGGCCACCATACAGAAGATTTTCTAAAACGTTTTTGGATTTGTTTGGGCCTGACCGTACCAGTTGTATTGCTTTCCGAAATGATACAACATTGGTTTGGTTTTCATATCTCCTTTCCAGGTGCTGAATATGTGTTGCTCCTCTTAGGAACAATTATCTACCTATACGGCGGGATGCCATTTCTGAAAGGAATGGTGAGTGAAATAAGAGATAAGGCTATAGGTATGATGACCTTAGTTGCGCTTGCTATTTCGGTGGCTTTCATTTACAGCGTTGCCATAGTGTTTGGCCTGCAAGGAATGGACTTCTTTTGGGAGCTTGCTACCCTTATTGATATTATGCTCTTGGGTCATTGGTTGGAAATGCGTTCGCAAATGGCAGCTTCAAGAGCCTTGGAAAGCCTTGTTGCACTTTTACCTGCGAAGGTTCACGTTGAAAGGGCTGGGGAAGTAACAGATATTGACCTGAAAGATTTGCGGAATGAAGACGTTGCCTTAATTAAACCAGGCGAAAAAATTCCAGCGGATGGATTGGTCGTAGAAGGACGTTCCTACGTCAACGAAAGCATGTTAACCGGCGAAAGCGCTCCTGTGCTAAAAGAGAAGGATGAAAAGGTGATTGGCGGCTCTATTAATGGTGATGGATCTATTCGGATAAAGGTTACGGGCACCGGTAAGGATAGTTATCTGAATAAAGTGATAACGATGGTGCAATCAGCACAAAGTGCCAAATCAAAAACCCAAAACCTTGCAGATAAAGTAGCTAAATGGTTAACGATTGTATCTATCACTATCGGAGTAGCAACGTTCATTTACTGGTTTAGCACCACCCATGATCTGGCTTTTGCCCTGGAAAGAATGGTTACTGTAATGGTAACATCATGTCCCCATGCATTGGGTGTAGCCATTCCATTGGTAGTAGCTATTTCTACCACCATTTCAGCTATGCATGGCCTGCTGATACGAAACCGGACAGCGTTTGAAAATGCCCGCAAGCTCACCACCATCATTTTTGACAAAACCGGCACACTCACCAAGGGCTCACATGAAGTGCAAAACATTATTCCGCTATCAAATAAGTTTACTGAAGATGATGTCTTATCCTATGCCGCTTCTGTCCAACAAAATTCGGAGCACCATATAGCACATGGCATTATGCGAAAACTGAAAGACAGGAACCAGCCATTGGGGAAAGTGGATGACTTTCACTATATGCAAGGCATCGGTGTAGGCGGTACGGTAAACGGAAAGAAAGTATTGTCTGTTGGGCCGAACTATTTCAAGAAGAACAACCTCAATCCGCCCGCTGTTCCGAACACTGTAAATCAAGACATGGAGACGATTAGTTTTCTTTTGCTTGATGACGAACCGGTAGGCATAATTACGTTAGCCGACAGCATCAGGGAAACATCGCCTGAAGCGATTGCCCAGTTAAAAGGAATGAACATCAAATCTTTTTTGCTGACAGGGGACAATGAGCAAATTGCCAAAGCTGTTTCAGAGAAACTTGGCATGGATGGCTACCTGGCTAATGTGCTTCCCCACGAAAAGCAGCAGAAACTAAAAGAGTTTCAAGATAAGGGTGAAATTGTGGCGATGACGGGTGATGGTGTGAACGATGCCCCGGCACTTGCCCAGGCAGATGTAGGAATTGCCGTTGGTTCAGGAACCGACGTGGCGGCAGAAACAGCAGATATTATTCTTGTGAACAGCGATCCGAAAGACGTGGTACAAATGATTGACTTTGGAAAGGCAACCCATCGGAAAATGATACAAAACCTTTTTTGGGCGGTCGGCTATAACGTAGTAGCCATCCCGCTTGCTGCTGGTGTTCTTTCTCCGAAATTTGTTTTAAGTCCTGCTCTTGGTGCGATACTTATGAGCCTTAGCACTATAGTGGTAGCGTTCAATGCCCAACTATTGAAACGTCAGTTTAAATGAAACGCTTCACTTGATATTTCAAAAGTTGTTCTTTTGGTAAATATCATCTCTGAATACACGTTATAAACTGGTCAGAAAGGGTTAGAAAGGGTCAAAATGGGTTACATGAAATATTTAAACTCCGTGGGAATTGCTGTTTCATCTTTTAGTTCAGAAATGATACCGCCAATATTTCTCGAAAAAAAGAACGTAACAGGTTGACCGCTGGTGATTCCGGCTGTGTTCCAATTCATTCGAGTTAACCCTAAGATCTCTTGGCAAGTATTATAAATATCCACTCCTTTAGAAACTTGAACTTGAATTGGAGATGGAATATGGGGACCTGGATAAGTAGCAATCTCCGGCATGTAACCAGTCGTAAAAAAATAATTTTTATGACCGATACGACATAATGTGCCCCTTTTTGGTGGATAGTTGCCAATCCTTAATAATCGAAGTGGTGTAGGCATTAAATTGATAAACTCCACAACCGGAATTTCTGAAAAAACTTCCCTGAATCCATCTTGTTCTTCATAACTAAACTTTGAGGTTTTATGAAGTACGATTCGCATAGGCAAAAGGCCAGTATGATCTTTATAATTCGTAATTATGTCACTTCCTAAACGAAAAGCCTGTTCTTTTGATAGCTGGACTTGCCTACCTTGCCTTGGGTCATAATGAACATTTTCACCTTTAATAGCGAATCCGTCTCCTTTATTTGAAAATGCTTGTGCTATACTTGATCTTACTAAATGACGGTGAGTAGTTTTAAGGTGATTAAAACTAATACCAACAAAACAAGTTTCTGGCCCATCGGTCTTTAGTCGCCAAGGAATACCGCCAGACTTATAATAAAGCGCAACAGAAAAATTCCATGCCCGTGTAGAGGCATCTTGGCTTTTCAGAGAGTCTATTAATAAGTTATTTGTCGTTACTTGTATTGGTATACTATGTATGATGGCTCTTGCTTTCAAAGCTCTTCTTAAATCTCTGAACATTAAGTCTTCTTCTACCTCTTCAACAGGCTCTCCAAAAAGCATCAATTGTTTTGACTCATTCTGAGCCTTTAACTCTGAGATTAACTTACGTTCAACTTTCGATAGCACTTTAGTTACTGACCAACACGCCTTAATTATTTCATCGCTCAGACAACACAAAATCAGATCAGGCTTATTGCTTCTATTGGCAATAATTTTAAACTGATTATCATACAAGTCAATGATTTCTTGAAACCTTAAATAAGCATCCCTTATTGCAAGTTTTTCCTCTACTATTCTATTTTCAATTGTTCCAGTCCAGGCATCGTTAAAGGTTAAGTCAGCATGAAAAGCAGAATAAAATCCGGGATAAGAAATATTATAAGGTTGTTGAACAGAAGGAGGTATCTCATAAGAAATCCTATCAATCCAACTCTTTGCTCTATTTACCATTTCAGGTGTTCCAACAATACCAAGTTGAATAGTTTTCTTTTTGGCAGTTCCAAATCTCAGGTCAAATGGTCCGGAGTTGAGTAACCCGTTTTTAGGGTCAAAGTACCGGCCTGGAGACCCAAACTCTAATTGAGGTTGTTGGACTTCAAGTATTCTTAAATCAATTGCCATCGTTTTCAATTTGGTTTTCCTCGTCAGAGGTATTTTCTTCTAAATCAGTAAATGCTATTTTATCTACTTCATCATATAAGTCATCACTATCAGCATAAAATTCTTCGTTTAAAACATCGTCAAAAAGTTCCTCAGAAATAGTAGTTGCTTTCACATATTCATTATTTATATAGACTTTCTGGTCATCAGAAATGCTCTTTTCTACCTTATCAGGAAAAGTATTTAATGCAGCGTTTTGAGTGCCCCCTTTTGTAATGATCCATATCCAAAAACTTAAATCATTTAAGTAGTGTATATTATAATCTCTGGAGGCCCTTTTAGTAGAAAGTGCATTAATTTTTTCCGCCTTTATATATTTTGAGAAGCCATCGATCGTGAAAGTGTAATTCGGAATAACAATTACAGAGTATGAATCTTGAAATTTCTCAACCTTAAACGAAAAAGATTTGTGTTCCCAATACAATACTTTATTATTTTGAGAGACTCTTTTCTTTACAACAGTTCTCGTAGCTGATTTGACTCGGGCTTGATACCGAATTTGAATGTTGTTTTCATCCTTTATACTTCTTTCGAAAAAAGCTCTTCTTTTAATTTTATCAACTCTTAAGCCTAAATACTGTAGATGTGTAACTATTGCCCGATTAAGCAAATCGACAAATTGTCTTTCCGTATCAACCGAAGAAGTAAATTCTTCAATAGTTAATGCCTCAATGGTGCCCATATCAATATAGTTCTGAAAACCAAATTGGCTATTTGAGGGATCAATAAAAGTGATTAGTTTCTTATTGTATATTATGAAAGGCGGATGGGTTTCAAAAGGAAGTTCTTCAACTATATCAATAGCCGAACTTGTGCAGTCACTTAAATAAACATACTTGGGAATAGAAACAAGTTCAACTATGTTCGACGAATATTTTTGCAGATACTCAACTTTCTGCTTTGCAGTATTTGTTATTTCATCGACTAATTCAGGTCTTGAATAAATGATGGCTTCAAAGTTTTTGTTTTCATCAACCGGTCCAAATTTTACTTGAGAGGCATATCTAATTGTCTCTTCGAATACATCAGCTAATCCTGAACCACGCTTCTCCATAGTTTCTGTACCATAAAATAAATCTGCCAGAACAGGGTTTCTATAACCCTTAATGCCTTTAGTCCCTTTTTTTATCACATCTTCGATTTCCTCTCCTTCCAACTTATCTTGTACATCCTCAACTAATCCACCAGAGTTAATGATTCGAATGTACCGCGGACTTATTTCGATTGTGGTTTCTTTTGGGTCTTCATAGTTTCTATGAACTATACAATTGGTAAGTAATTCTTTTATTGCAAGAGGAGGATAAGGAGTAACTGTAGTACTCTGTTCACTTTTTAGTTTGAACTGTTTATTAAATTGGGACACAATGTCTATGATGGAATTTAATTGACTCCACAGATTCCCTGAAATAATTTGTTCCTTCTCAAATTCTTCACCGGGCTCTAAAAAGTTCTCTTTGAAGAAATCATTGTAATCTTGGATTACCAATTTAATAGTGGAATTTGGCAAAAATTCAACTGGATTTTTACCAAACAATAAAAGCCCACTATTTGTTGGATGAACCCTCCCGTTCACTTCGGCGATGAGATCTCTATCTGTTAACACGTCGTTTAAAGAGTCTTCACTTAAATCGTTTGGCAGGTTGATTTTTAAAGTCTTACAATATTGCGAAATTCTTTGTCGTAAAAGGATTTGATCGAGATTTCCAAGGTTGGCACCAATCACGATTCTTAAATCGAATACCCCATCTAAATTCCCATTTTCTTTGGTGTAGGATATTTTATAGGTCGGTTTGATACCTTTAGAAATTTTATATTCGAAAAGATCATCAAATCCTTTTATTCTCACGAATTGCAGATTCGTATCTATTGCTGCGTGTAAGGCCTTTAAATTCTCAGGCACTTCCTCTAAATTATCTTGCTCTAATACGCACCAATAAATGCCATGTTTGTATTTCGTAGTGTATTCTACATTGTCAATAAAAAGCGTTCGCATTATCGAGTTTTCAAACCCTCTATAGCCCACAACAATCAAAGGGTGGTCACTTAATAGGGGAAGTATTCTTTGTATGAAATCTTTGCTCAAAGATTCGATTTCATCAATGTCATTTTTATCAGTGTAATTGTCAACATCACCGTGTAAATGGATTATCTGGATATTTTTAGGGTCTGTGCTAATTTTTGCGTAATCAGATAAGCTTTTGATTACATCGACGGAGTGGTTTCTGCTATCTCCACTAAAAACCTTGTAGAGAATATTGTCGAAATTTGTCGTAAGAATAGTAGTGAAATATTTATTCACTACTAACTCGTTTAATGCATAATATCCCTTACTAGGATCGACTTTGGGGTTTAGTATCAGTCTGTAAAATTGGCGTCTGATTTCCCTTGGGGTTAATAAGTGCCTGAAGACACTAGGATAATTTTCTGATAGGCTTTTAGAGGAATTGAACCATTGCTTACTTTCTAAAAATGTGAGCCAATCACTTCTTCTAATCCGAACATCATCGTATTCGAGCTGATTTCTTCTGGCATATACCCATGCAGCAGCTTTTTCAACAAAAGGCCCGGTAGCAGGTATTCCAGACTTTACCGAAGCACCAGCGCCCAACAACAAAATTGGTTTCGGATTTCCTTCAGCAATAACGCTTATCAAATGTTCAACATCTTGTTCGTGCATCTCCATATCAAGAAGCTGTTTTAGATTTTTTCTCTTTTACAAACAATCCAGCCGTGTATTTATCATACAATTCAAATAAAAACTCTATCCTCTTAGTCTCATTCGGAAATGGTTGCGGCCGGTAACACAAATCCACGGCTTTGTCCAAAGCCTGATGTGCCTTTACCAAAGCTGGTGGCATAGTATTCGGGTTGTAAAGGTCTGCCAGGCTGCTGTCATGAAATTGTTTTCTTACATCCAAAACAGTTTGTGCAGCCGTTTCTACAACTTTAATTTGTTTTTCAGATGGGTTTTCGGGCCAAGGGTAATTGTTATACACGACGCTATTTGAATAGCTATAATCGGACTTCATTCTTCCACATACATAGCGCACCCAGGTCATGTGCATTTCTGAAGTTAAGATTCCAAAATGCCACATTGTAGCATCTGGAATCATTTGCAGCTTATTACTTGCTATCACTTCGCTATCCAAAAAACCAATTGGGATATACCTTCTTCGCTCAGATGATACTTCTGGAATTGCGATGAAATGATTAGGGTTCTCCGTGTCTCTAAACTGTGATGGCGTGGAAGCAAGCTTACGAGCGCCTATGTCGGGGCTTTTTAATCGGGTTTGCTTAACCAACTCAACCCTTTCAAGTACGTACTTTAATTCTTTTAATTCTGAAGGATTTGTATTAACAAGCCATAGACACCATCTTTCTTTTGATTGGATGAATTCCTGTCCGCCCATAAATCGTTTGAAGAACTTCTTTGCAGCCGGTTCTTTTTTGAGAAAGTCGCTTTTTTCAACTTCATCAAAGATTAAATAACCTCCATCCACAGGTTTATTTCCCCAAATCATTTGTGGGACTGTGCAAATGGGTTTTGTACGCCTGGTGATAAAACTGTCTTTCCCTTCAACTAAATAGGGGTTGATATTCTTGACTTTTACTTCCTGTGGCTCTGATCGAATATCATTGTACTCGTAAATGTATTTTTCTTGTGTATCATAGTTGCTAAAACCAATTATAACTACATGCACAGCGGCATTTGCCCTAGCTTCATTTCCCCATTTGAAGGTTCGGTGAGCAAAATGAATTTTGATTTTGTATTGATTGAAAAGCTCCGACCACAATATTCCAACTTGTTCCCCTTGTGAAATTGAATTTGTACTAACAAATCCCGTTTTGACTTTTTGGGCATCACTGTTAGTTCTTTGCATGTATTGCGCTGCCTTCATGTACCATCCACAGACATAATCTAAAACTCCAGCACCCTTTACTTCTCTAAAAATTGTTTCAATATCCTGTCTTTGAATATCACTCTGCCACGTTTTTCCAATGAAAGGTGGATTTCCTAAAATAAAGTCGTACTTCTCGTTCTCATGCAAAAGTGATTGCCATTCTATCCGCAGTGCATTGTCGTGAATGATAGTTGCACTTTTCCGCAATGGCAATCTTACATAATACTGACCGAAGGTTTGTGTTACCAACTGGTTCATCTGGTGGTCGGCAAGCCACATCGCTACTTGCGCAATCTGCGCAGGAAATTCTTCGTATTCTATTCCATAAAATTTATCTACGTCGCATTTAATCAAAAGGCCAACGTTGTATCCAGCTTCGGCTGCTACTTCTGGCCGCAACTTCTCGTACTTAAACAGCAAAACCTTAATGATTTCTATTTCCAGCAACCGCAGTTCGCGGTAGGCAATAATTAAGAAGTTCCCGCATCCGCAGGCAGGGTCTAAAAAACGCAGCTTGCTAATCTTGTCGTGAAATTGAAGGAGCTTGCCTTTGCTTTCGTTCTTTGCCTTTTCAAACTCTTTCCAAAGATCATCTAAAAAGAGTGGCTTAATGAGCTTTAAAATGTTCTTCTCGCTTGTGTAGTGAGCACCCAGGTTCCGCCTCGCCTTTTCATCCATCACACTTTGAAACAACGAGCCGAAAATTGCCGGCGAAATCTTGCCCCAATCTAGTATGCAGCAATCCATTAAAATCTTCCGCATCTCACTATCAAAAGAAGCGAGTGGCAGATTTTCTTCAAACAGTTTTCCGTTTACATAGGGAAAGGCGTTGAGCGTTTCATCAATGTTTCTGTAACGTTTTTCTTTTGGCGTGTTTAGTACCTGGAATAATTCCGCAATCCGTGGCGCCAAATCATTGCCATCTTCGCTTGTCTTAAACTCTAAGTATTCATTGAAAATTCCTTTCTCCTCAAATATGCCGGTATCGTCTGCAAAAAGACAAAACAGCAAACGCACCAGGTATATTTCCAACGGGTGGCCATCATAGCCAATGGCCTTTAGCTTGTCGTGCAGCTTGCCCATCAGTTCAGCCGCCTTGATGTTTACCGGGTCTTGCTCTTTGTAGGTTCGCTTTTGGTAACCGGCTATAAAGCCAAAAAGGTGAACATGCTCTATCAAATCGGCAAGAGGAAAATCTACAATCGTTTCCGCATCCAAATCGTACAATCGAAAATTGGCAAAATCAGAAACAAGAATGTATTTAGGAAGCTCTTTATCGGGTATGCCGTGAAAGTAGTCGAGCACCTGGCCATGAGCTTTGTCCAGACTTTTGCCCTTACTCTTGTGTTCAACAATCAGTGTTCCAGGCCAGAACAGGTCAACGAAGCCATCTTTGTTGTTTAGCTTCTTTACATGATACTCAAAGGAGGCGAGGCGGCGACGTTGAACGCCAAACACACGAAAGAAGTCATCCCAAAAGGATTTGGCTTCGGCATCTTCGCTTTCTTCGTTCTCCCATTCTTTTACAAAAGTTAGTGCTTTGGATTTAATCTCATTCCAGCTAAGGGGCATAAGCGTTAGTCATAAATTTTTTCAATATAGGAAGAAATAAGCTTTCAGTTTTGTAACCACTATCTCGACAGCTACATACAAATTTGCTAAAAATTTTGACAATTAAGAAATTGATTTTAAGAATTTTACGCATTACAACGTACAAATGTGGAAACTTTTTTCTTGGATTTACAAAACTTCGGCTTTATGTTTGTTTTGCTAAATTAATTAGCAAACACTATGGAACACTTTAATCCGACAATGGTGACATTGGCAAGAGAGGCAAGGGGAATCACCCAACAAGAACTGGCAGAAAGGCTGAATACTCAAAAAGCGTTCATCTCAAAAATTGAGCATGGAGACCTAGGGGTAAGCGAAACGCTATTGGAATCAATTTCCAGGGCTACCAGTTATCCGATAAACTTCTTTTATCAGCCTGGTACTATTCTGCCCATGAACCTTTCATATCGTAAGCGTAAGAAAGTTCCTGCAAAAGTAATAACGCCTATCGAGGCGAAGATCAATATTGTCAGGAACAATATCCAGTTCTTAACCAGGTCGCTCAACAAACTGGCACCGCTGATCCCCACCTACAAGGTGACAGAAGAAAATACACCGCAGCTAATTGCTAAGCAAATCAGGCAAAGCCTGAACCTGCAAAAGCCTGTGATAGAAAACCTGGTCAAGGTGCTGGAGGCACAAGGCATCATTATTAGCTGCTTTGAATTTGGTTCGGAGAGAGTGGATAGCCGCAGCATACTTACCGATGATCAGTTTCCCATCATCTTTTTAAACAAAAGCCATTTGGGTGACAGGCTTCGCTTTTCCCTTGCTTTTGAATTAGGTCATTTGGTGATGCACACTTATTCGACAGTGCCACTCGAAAGAGAAATTAACCATGAAGCGAACTTGTTTGCCGCAGAATTGCTAATGCCATCCGAAACCATCATCCAGGATTTCAAAGATGGTGTAACCCTTCCCTTACTTGCGCAACTAAAACGTAAGTGGAAGGTGTCGATGATTTCGCTCCTTTATCGTGCAGACGATTTAGGGCTATTAACCCCAAACCAAAAGCGTTACCTCATTCAACAGTTTAATCAAGCCAAAATTAGGAGGCGAGAGCCGGTGGAGCTTGATGTAGCCAAAGAACAACCGCAGCTTATTCATCAAATGGTGGTTGAACTTTGCAACCAGCAAAACATGACATTCCCAGATGCCATGCGTCTCCTGGCTTTGGAGATAGATGATTACATGGAACTGTACAGCTAACTTATAAAAAGACAAAAGTGATAATCGAAATGAGCACAACGAAAAGAATTGTGGAGATTCGGAGTTACAGCATTGGCGAGTTGTCCAAGCTATATGACCAGAGTGTAAAAACCATGAACCGCTGGCTAAAGCCACATGGAGATACCATTGGTAAAAGGGAAGGACGGTACTATACAGTCAGGCAAATACAGCAAATATTTGAGATATTGGGATTGCCAAAGGATTATGATGAAGCCGCATGAAATTAAACTTTAAAAAAAATGATAAGAAAGCTATGGATTTGCCTTTTTACCTTGATAATGTGCTTCATAAACAATGATGTCATTTCGATAATGAATTCAACCTCCGAAACGACTATCTTGTCATTATGCTTTACATAAGTATTTTGGTATTGACTATAATACTCAACAAGCTTTGTGAACATGTTAGTGAATTCCTTACTGCCACCCGACTTAGTAATTAATGAGCCGATATTAGCAAATTGGTTTTCGAAAGATTTTTCATTTGCAAAAACGTCTTTCAGTAATAACTCCAAAGACAGTCTCAAGTCATCTAATATATTTCTTTCAAAGGCCTTTATTTTGAAATTTTCAATGGCTTGGTTATACAGTTTTAGTGCCTTTGGATAATCCTCCAACCAGTGCTTAGTTTGATTAATGATTTCATAGTCTAACTTTTCATTCTCGCTGAGAATATCATTTAACTCAGAATAGTCTTTTATAAGCTTTACATGAAGTTTTTTTACATCTTCATTGAAAGCAAACTTTGGCTTGCTACATAAATCATTTATGATATAATACTTTTCATTGTCCTTAAAGCAATTCAAATTCATCTTTAGAGCATCCCTCTTAGAGATCAAGGCTCCCTCATTTGAAAACTTTGGATCTGAAAACTTAATACTACGATTGAATTGTATTGAGTATTCGACAAAGAACTTTGCAATTTCACTTCCTGTCAATCCACCCGCTGTTTTTCCCAAAATGTCACAAGCAAACGAGATAAAATTGTCTTCCATGTATAAAAGTTGTAAAATTTATATAAGCAGTTCAATGTTCCACAAGTAACAAAAAAATCCCTTATTGACCATTGCCGTCCCAAAGCTTCCAATTTCTGCATTTTTCTTCCCAAAACTTACCAAACATTCCCATATCGGACAATGACGTTTTTGGGTGATAGTATGTTTGTGTTGTCAAGAGAAAACAACCAAGAAAAAGCACGAACATGAGACAGAACACTACGAGCTTACAACATTCCAATAGCCCCGATTTGAAAGCCATCAAAGGTGCCCTTTTTGAAACATCGCCGGTTGAAAATTTAGTGAACACCGCCTGGAATTTTGCTTACAGCTCATTATGGAATAGCACACAATTTTCACAAAAAGAAATTCGCTACGCCAAGGAAAAAATTGAAGAGTATTTCACACTCGCCGAAAATCCCCGCAAAGCCTTTCTTTCATTTTGTCAACGGGTCTTACTCGCAAGGCAATACGTTAGCACCGCAAGAGGAAGATACCTACCGCTACCTTCCGTATGGTTTGATAAAAACAACGAATACGGTTTTGTAGGAACAAAAGACTGGTACACCGAAATCAAAAGGGTTCGTTTATCGCTTCCGGCCTACAAGGAAGAAATCAAAGCACTGGCAGAAGCAGTGTTGGAATATAGTGAAGAACCAACGCTTCAAAACTTCACGTACTGGAGAAGTTATTTCATTGAAAAAGGCACACCGGGATTACTCAATCTCTTCCAGGTTGCTGCCATCAATCAACAATACATAAGAGCATAACGTATGGCTATCACCTACCAACGTAAACAGTATTTCGATACTGACGGGAGGCTCTTTGTCAAGCCTTACCGCCTCAGTGATCTCGCAGCCATATTTGATGTGAATCGTAAAACAATGCGCAAATGGCTTGATAAATACCCGGACGAGTTAAGCAAAAGAGAAGGAAAGTATTTCTCCATTCGGCAAGTAGAGTTCTGCCTGGAAAAATTTGGCCTTCCTGGAAAAGTAATCGTAATTAATCAAACTAAAAAAGCTGCATAACCTATGGACAATAAACATTCAGACAACATCGGCAGTAACATGCTACTTACCGGTTGCATCTTTCTCGCCAACATTGACATCACCGGCCTTCTTGATTATGCCGTGAAAGCCTTCATTGGCGGTGGCATTTGGCTAGGTTTCAAAATGACCGCCGATTATATAGAACGTAAACGCAGCAAAGTAAAATGAGTTCGCTCACTAAAATATTAGCCACTACTGTTATTGGCGCAGGAGCTATCGCAGGGTGGTCCTATTTGAAAAACCTGAAAACTGCCGGAGCTGAATTGGAAATCGTGCCCAAAGCCACCATCCATTCGCTAAGCTGGAATGGGCTTACCATTCGCCTCGATGTCCTATTGAAAAACCCAACAAACGGGAGCTTTTCTTTAATCGCTCCCTTTATTAAACTTCTTTACAAGGACACAACGATTGGCAGTTCAACGCCGGTGAACAAAGAGTTCAAACTACCGGCACACGGAGAATTGATGATTGATAATATCATGGTGCAGATACCAATGAGCAATGTGTTCTCTGTAGTGTTCACACTTATAAAGGCACTAACCGCAGGTGAAGCAACAACATTAACTGTACGAACGATAACGACAATCAATTTGGGCATCATCAAATTGCCTTACGAAAGCAAACAAGACATCACGATAAAGAAATAATCCGTACCCAATGGAAGCGAACCGTAAACGTAACATCCGCAATGGTGAACAGTACAACCATCTTTTTCCGAAAGCAGAAAACTCTGTTTCCACCATTCGTAAGAATGCAAACGTTACGCATACAGTTGAATTTATTCCAAAGGTTGTACATGAAACCTTGCATCATACAAAAGCATTGTCAAACCAACTAAAAGGGCAAACTACTTATGAGACTTGTAAAAACATCTGGCACTTCGTCTATCAGCACATTGCTTACAAAAAAGACCAGGAAGGCTATGAACAGATAAGAAGTCCGGCAAGAGCCTGGCACGACAGACAAAAAGGGGTGGATTGTGATTGTTACTCGGTGTTTATATCCAGTATACTCACTAACCTAAGCATTCCACATATCCTACGGATCACCAAGTATCACCGGGATTATTTTCAACACATCTACCCCGTTGTCGTGCTAAATGGAAAAGAGATACCCATTGACTGTGTGACCGATCAATTCAATTACGAAGTACCCTATTCAGAAAAGAAAGATTATACTATGGACTTACAATATTTAAACGGCTTCGATGGCTACTCAATGGGCCAGCTTGGCAAAGTAAAAAAAGGTGCAGCCAAGAAAAGCCTGCCAGTTGCTAAAAAGAAAAGCTCATTACTCACAAAAATAAAGGCAAAGAAAGCGGCAAAACCAAAACCACCTCCAGGTGCAGCCAAGCCTAAGAAAAAAGGCTTTTTCAAAAAGGTATTGAACACTGTTAACCGTGTCAATCCCGCAACGGTACTTCTTCGCAACGGCGTGTTAGCTGCAATGAAGCTCAATATCAAAAATATTGCTGGAAGACTTCGCTGGAGTTACTTGACGCCGGAACAAGCAGCAGGGAAAGGAATTGATCCCGCAAAGTTTCAACGGCTCATTGCCACTCGTGAGAAGTTGGAAAAGATTTTCTATGGTGCAGGTGGCAATCCAAAGAATCTAAAGAAAGCCATGCTTGGCGGCAAGGGTAACAAAGACAAAGCCGTTGCCGGATTAGATGGTTTCTCTCTCGCCGGTATAGAATACATGAGTACCTACACGCCATTACCACAATTGTTAGGGCCAGAGATATACCGCTCGGAAAATGTAGAAGGATTTGAAGGCCTGGGACAATTAGGAGAACCTGTAACACTTGCATCTGTCGGTGCGGCAATGGGAGTTCTCGCTGGTATCGTGGCTGCACTAAAACAAATTGGAGAAATCTTTCCAAAAGGATCGAAAGAATCCAAAGACTTTGATGAGGCTAAGAACGAAGCTGCTGAAAATAATTTGCCTGTACCTGGTACTACACCTGTACCGCTTCCTGAAGCTGGCGGTGCTTCCTCACCCTTACAAATTGATAAGCCTTCTATTGAAGAATCGTTTAAAAAAGATTCCATTGAAACAGGAGGTAGCGGAAGCAACAACGCTTTAGTAAGAAGTTCGGGAAGCGATGACTATTCAACAACAGCGAATTCTATGATTACTACTACTAACGAAAATGATAATGTAGTACCATCAGAAAAGGATGACAGCTTGCTCCCCGTTACCACTACGGCAACAACATCTAACACTGTTGCTAACACAAATACGACTGATACGCCACCGAAAGAAACGTTTTGGGAGAAGAACAAATCCTGGCTCAAGCCGGTGGCGATTGGAGTAGGTGGCGTGAGCTTGATAGCGATTGGCTTTGCCGTCATGAAACCAAAGCATACTACTAACAAATCACCTTCTCGTTCATCTTCTTTATCGGGACTACCAAAGTCCAAAAAACGAAAAGGGCATCATCATCGCAAAACCAAACAAACCAAATCTAAACCATATAAGAAAACAGCAGTCGCCCTGCTTTAATCCTCACTCTATAAAAAATCAAACATGGCTAAAACAGCTAGAAAACGAAATTCCAGAAAGGCCAAAAAAACGGCCCGGAAAAACTTCATGCAGGGCTTTGGCTCTGAACTTCAAACAAAGGGAAACCTTAAAAACACAGCTCTTGAAACCGGTAAAGGAATTCTGGTCGGTGTATTGGGTGGCGGCTTAATCGGTGCTGCCATCGGACGGCCTTCGTTACTGGTTGGCATAATTACAACAGGTGTCGGACACTACTCCGGTAATAAACTCACACAATTACTTGGTGTAGGTCTCATGGCCTCCAGCGGGTTTCAAAAAGCTACCGGTGTTAGTGGTATAGAAGGACTGGAAGGATTGGATGGTGTAAAAGAAAGAATCCAGGCATTCAAAGAAAGTTTTTCTGAAAAGCTTTACCTGGATAAGCTTAAAAAGAAAGGCATCACCGCTGGTACAACAAGCGGGTTTGGAGAGCTTCAATACTTCTCCTACCCAAATCAAGACTTAGCCGCCCTTGATGCTATTGAAAGCCAATTAACCGACAGTGCCATGCAGTTTCAAGGCAGCTTGCCCGACACAGAATTCAGTGGTGCTGAAGATGAATTCAGTGGTGTTGATGACATGAACTTTTAAATGAACGACAAGAAAAACCAATAAAATAAACACTAACCGCTTCAACTGTGGAGCACAAATCTAAATCGTATGTTAGGATTACTTGAAGGAATTGAAGAATACAACAACCAGGGCGCATTACTCGGCATTGACGGAGTAGATGACGCAGAACTGTTGGGTGCACTGCGCCGTATGAACCCCATTCAGCGGGCAAAGACCATGACCAAGATGACCAATGCACCAGCGAGCAAAGGCTCCCGTGCAGAAATGGAAAAGTTCTTTGGTGAACTTCCAGCTTCTATCAAAGAAGGATTGGTACGTGGTGAATTACGCCTTGCTGATTCAACCATTTACTCTATCAAACCTGTAACATCTAAAACCATTAAGATGTTTGAAACGCAGGATGATAAAGAGATTGGTCTTCGCAATATCTCCAACGCCAAACTTCCAAAGAACCAGGCATTTTTAGTGAGTGGCATTTTTGTGCTTGCAGGTACGTCAGCAGATAACAGTAAAGACAAAATCATTGCTACGGAATTTAAAGGTTTGGAGAATTTTAATACCATCGCTAACGGTGAGTTTTCTTTAAAAAGCAACAAAAAGCAGATTGTTCCAGATACCAGCAACGTAGTATTTAAGACGTCTGCCAATCACAATGTTCCAGTTGGTTATTACAAGCTCGCTAACCCTCGCCTCATTCAAGATGACATCCTGATTGAAATGACAATCGAGCTTGGTTCAATGGATAGCATCCCACAGAACACCTACATCTATGTAGGACTGCACGGAACGATCACAACACCGTAAGCTTTCATGCAATCCTCAACCCTTAAAACCGGAATGGTAGTGGCAGGCATCACCTTGCCTGCGCTACTCTTCCTTCTTTTCAAAATGAACAAAACAGAAGTTGCCTACAAAAACATTCGTGCCTTTCTGATCATGATACAATATGCAGAAGGTACTTACGGCAAGGATGGATATAAAAAATTGTATGGGGGCAGCAGTTTCGCTGACTTTAGTAAGCATCCCAATACAGCCCAGACCAAATGGGGCATTACCAGCACCGCAGCCGGAGCCTATCAAATTCTTTCAAAGACGTGGAATGAAATTCAGCCCAAGCTTGGTCTTCCTGATTTTAGTCCCGCAAGCCAGGATAAAGCTGCCATTGAACTTATTCGCCGCCGAAAGGCTTTGGATGATGTATATGCGGGAAGGTTCAAAGAAGCCATTGCAAAGTGCCGAAAGGAATGGGCATCGCTTCCGGGTGCAGGGTACGGTCAAAACGAAAAGAATGTAGACAATCTGTTGTCTGTAATTAAAGTAGCCGGTGGCACCACCGCCTAATCAACTTAACCATTATGGCAAAGAGAATAAAGAAGCGTTACGATATAGATGTGCAAACCGCAAATGCCATCAGCTCAAAAACCTTTGAGTTGGATAAAACAGTAACAGCCATTCACGGCATTCTGTTTACATCAGACCGTGATGATCTTGTGTATTACCGGGGATCAGCAAAGGTTGAAATAAACTCAGATGAAATCTTTCCTGAGGGCTATGAAACAAAGCTCTTAATGAGCGGACTGAATGTATCGCCCAATGATAGATTTTACAACATGGGTGGCGTGCTTCCCGGCAACTTCAAGGTGAAGGTTGAATACAAAGACACAGCAGATGCAAGGCTTCAGTTTGTCGCCTACCGTGTATCAATTTATCTGGACGTAGAAATCAAATCCTAATGCAGCAGCAAAGAGTCCTATTACACAGCGAACAAATAAGCCGCAAGGGTGAGATTAAATATTTTCAGATCCCACTGCTTGGTACTGCTCTGAAAATTATTGGTGTGGAAGCAAGTGCCTTTTTGTTTACGCAAGCAGCGCAGCCAACACCGCCCACAAATAACGGTGGAAGCACAGCGCCGCCTGCAACAACAACTCCAGCGACACCAACGGCCACTAACTGTCCTAATCCGGGCACGGCTTCTATTGATTCGGTAAGTTCTAATACTGCAAATGGTATCACTACACAGGTATTTAGAATTGGAGCTGCTGTAAATCCAACGTTCGTTTACAGTTGCGGTGTTTATTCAGTCGTGATTTCAGTAACTGCAGTTGATGGTGATACACCGGCATCTATTGCAACGAAGTTGGCAGCCGATGTGAATGCTACATCTCTTGCTACCTGGAACCAGTATGGAAGTAATAACCGAAACTATAAACCCACGGCAAGTGCCAATGGAGACTTATTAACCCTGACGACGGATTCACAACATTCCTTCTTTGCATCAGGTACAGGTTCTTGCACCGCCGCACCGCCGCCTCCTCCGCCACCACCGCCGGTTACATTGTTACAGTACGATCCCCTTTTCACGATTGTACAAAACGAAAAGGCAGGAACAGTGTCACTGCAAAGTCCGGACATAACAGACATCTTCTTGCAATGTGAAGCATGGCGTGAAGACAAGAATATCAGCTACGGTGATTTCCTGTTTAATGGTGAAATGAATGGCGAGTGGCTAAGAGGCAAGAAACGGTTCAATACTGATGTTTCCATCACAACAGCTTCACCTATACTCGAAGCGTATTATAAAGATAGTTGGGGACTATACTTCGGCAAGGACGTGAGCTACGGGCTAAACATCTTTATCTGGTACGAAAAACTCACTTCAAATGACAAGTGATTTAGCCCTTGACTATATCAGCAGGCGGATGCAGGAAATGGGGCACGGGAAAAAATATCTCTTGCGCTTTCGTCACATCCTTTTGAAAGAAGCCGAGGTAAGAGAAGTAACAGCCTACAACCAAATCTTCATTTTGATTGAACCTATACAAACCATACGAATAGAAAGTGATGTTGGGCTATTTGATTTGAACGAAGACCACGCCAACGAAATTCAATACGAACACCGGGGCCGGATAAAAATTACGAACCTGTCGCTGTCACCAACAAACGCCAGGTTTTTACAAGCGATACCAATAAACAATACCGACAATGCCAGTAATAACGGAACACTACGACCAACTCAAGATTGATAAGTTAAAACATTACCTGGAAATGCAGGCCCAAAAAGGTCAACCTGTTCCCTTTGAATTGTTTGTTGATAATCTGAAAGTAGTGCCACGCACTGAAGATCCAAAAGAGTTTGACAACTACGAGTTCTACATGAACGAAGACACGGAGAAGCTGCGCATCCTGATTTATAGCTATGGACAGTCGCCTCGCAACGACCAGTATTGTTACATGGTGCAAAAAAACAAATTGGATAAAGGCTTGAACGGCCTTGGTGAGATTGAAAACATTGTGCAGGAGAAGTTAGCAGCAAGGGACAGGGAACACGAGATGAACCGGCTGCGAGACGAACTAGAAGCCACCAAACAGGAGTTAGAAGAATCAGAAGAATACAACGAGAAGCTGGAAAAGGAAATCGAATTTTTAAAGGAGAACAAGTTCAAGCTAAAAAACATAGACATAGGCGAGCTGGCTTCCGTTGCCATTGAAGGCATTGTACGACGTAACCCACAGTTCTTAACCCGTCTGCCCGGTGGCGAAGCTCTTGCCGGTGTCATCGTACAAGACAACAAAGAGAAAGAACGGATGCTGTCGCAGCCTCCTGTACAGGACACACAAGTCACTGTTGAGAAAGAGACAGAACCACAAATTACCGAAGAAGAAAAGCGGCACCTGGTTTACCTGCGCAAGTTGGAACAAACTTTTAACCAGGAGCAAGCCGAAATGTTTAACGCTGTGATAAATGCAATGGTGGAAGAACCAACGATCATTCCGACCCTACTTGAATTCATCAACCCAAAACAATAAACAAATGAAAAGCTACACGTACAAAATCACGCTGGAAGAAAAATCAGAAGCAGATGCCGATGCAAAAGTGGACGCAATGGCGGTGCTGGTTAAAAAGCTGGACGCATCAGAGCTAACGAAGCTGGCACACATCGTAAAAACCGATCCGGTAAAAACAGCCCTTGCCAAGCAATACCTGGGCGTATAAACCTTAACCACTAATCCAATTCTAATGAAAAACAGTTCCGCTTACGAACACGATGATTTTACACTCAAAGAAAAACTAACCTATGGCATTGTAGGTCTGGTTGTTCTAAGCGGGACTTTTCTTCTTGGCCGAAGCGTTGTGCGTGGTGCAGTGTCAACAAGCGAACAAAAGAAAACGTATGAAGATGGCAATGCGGCATCGTTTGCACAGCAACTAAAGATGGCATTTGAAAATGATAATTATTTCGGATGGGGAACGGATGAAGAATCGGTCAGGGACGTGATTCGCAAAGTGCCAAGTAAAGATTACTTCAAACAAGTCATTAATTCTTACCAAAAACTTTATGCAAGAAGCCTGATGGCTGATTTGAAAGATGAATTGGCGGCTTCTGAATATAACGAGATGCTTGCCATCATTGCAGGCAAACCAGATAAGATAACCGGCAATTATACACCCATCATCACGAGCCAACAGTATTTAGCCTGGGCAAAGAGATTAAAGGCTGCCTTCGACATTACCTATTGGTTTGTGCCAGGCACAGACGAACCAGCCATTAAAGCGGTATTCATGGAAATACCAACCCAGGCCGACTTTCAAAAAGTAGCTGCCGCATACCTCAAAGAATACGGCAACGAATTAATGAGTGACCTCAAAAGTGAATTAGAGTTCTGGGAGATTGGTTCCATGATGGACATAATCAACAACAAACCGAAAGTATAATCCTATGACAAAGACAAGAAAAGCTTCTGTTGCGAAAGCACCATCCAAGCGAAAAGCACGGAAGAAAAAAATAATCATTACCACAGTTGCCGTAGGTGCAGCAGGCATTGTTGGTTACTTCGGCTGGCAATATTTTAAGAAGAAGAAAGGAGCTACGCATGATGATTTAGATTCTATCATCAGCAACATGAATCAGCCTATTGTTACCACGCCAGTCTTGCCTTCAATAAAGCCAAAGGCAAAAACTAAAACAACTTATACAAATACAGCGACGGCGGAGCGTAACGACGATTTTCCGCTGGCGAAAGGAAGCAAAGGTGAAAATGTAAGAAGGTTGCAAGAGGCACTTATTACCAAGTACGGCAAACAGACCTTGCCGAAGTATGGTGCGGATGGCGACTTTGGTTCTGAGATGGTCGCCGCATTGAAAAAATTGGGGCTACCGGGTACGATTACAGAAAGCACATTGAATGTTATCGCACAAGGCACAACGATTAATCCCGCTACCATTGGTAAAGAGCTATACAGCGCAGCCAACGCAAAGGACTACACAAAGGCTATTTCCTTGCTGAAGAAAATGAGGAATACCGATGATTACACCGCTGCCAGTAACGTCTTTAAGCAAGACCGCATTAATGGTGTAAGACAAACTCTGGTCAATGGCCTGCTCAATGTTTTCTCCACTGATGCACAAAAGCAAGCCATCAAGTTTGAGTTCCTGCGTATGGGTTTACAATTTGATGGCAGCAAGTGGAGCTTGTCGGGTCTTGAGGGTCTGCCCATTGTTACACTGCTACCTACTTGAGTATGGATTAACGCAACCGAAAGTGTAAAAGTTCCTGCTCGTATGGTTCTCGGAAATGAAGTCAGCAAACGTCTTGACTACACTCTTTTTGAAAATGGCGGGAAGCATTTTCTTGTCCAAACCAAAACTGTAAAATACCTCTAAACATATTCTATGAAAAGACACATCAAGTACATCATCGTACACTCAACGGCAACCTTTGACCCTAAAATATCACAGTTCTACGGCGACTTTCATTTTGTAGTGGAAAGAGGCGGCGAAATAAAAAAAATTCACCCCGAAACAACTATCCTTAAAAATGTGGTTGCAGCAGATAATGAAGCAATTCATGTGGCATACGCAGGTGGCCGCAATAAGACCGGCAATCTTGGTGATACAAGAACACCCGTTCAGGAAGAAGCCTTGTTCAACAAGCTCATTGCACTTTCTGTAAAATACCCAAGTGCAAGAATTGTCGGACACGATGAATTTGAAGCCTCTACAGGATGCCCTGGCTTCAACGTGAAAGAATGGCTTAAACACTATGAGCCAGAGATAGCGGTTGCCTAAATTTTAAATAAACCAATCCTATGAATACAGTACAAGAAGCCCTTCAAAAGAAGGGATACAAAATCTTCATGCGCCCTTACGAGCTAAACATTGTTGGTGTTCGTTCCGATAACGTAAAGCCTAACTCCTTTGACGATGCGATTTATGTTTTCTTTCAGGATAAAGCAGGAAAGCTAACCCAGCACAAATTTTCTGCTACTACTGATCCCGGCACCTATTGGTTGAAAAATCCGATGAATCCACAAGGAACAGCCATCCTTAAAGAAGGCCAATATATCGGCTCACACCAAATGGGAATGCACAGGGGCAAATACTTAGCCCTTGTACAAAAAAGACCTGTGACCGTGTTGCGAGACTATGACCGTAACGCAACACTTGATTTCCTGAATGGAAAATTAGATACCGGTCTGTTTGGTATCAACATTCACCGGGCATCTGAAAACGGTACTACAAAAATCGTTGATCAGTATTCTGCGGGTTGCCAGGTATTCGCGAATGCCACGGAGTTCATCTTGTTTCTTTCGCTTTGCGAAAAGCACAAAGCACTTTACGGTAATGACTTTACCTATACGCTCATTGACGAACGAGCAATAAACCGTGAAGCAAAAAAAAATTCCTGATGGCTCTTGGGGCTGTAACCATCAGTACCGGACTTGCCTCACTTACTTATTCTTTACTTCAAAATGATACCTCATGAAAACGTATCTAAAACAAATCTTGCGGGACAAGAACGGCGACTTCTCGCTCAGAGAAGCGGTTATTGCTGTCCTGCTTTTCATTATCATCATTAGCTGGATTGGGCAACAGTTCTTCGGAAAAGCAGTGCCTGAATTCATGTTCTATTCTTTCACTTCTTTGGTAGCAGCCGGATGTTTTGGCTATTCACTGGAGAAAAAAACCTATACTCAAAATGACGTTCCATCCATCCCTTAAAAACGCACTTCTGTTTTTTGCCTTGGGTCTTGTCTTCGGCATCTTCCTATCTTTTTTATGGGGTCAAATGTTGATACCGGAATACAAGCCAGTGGTCACTATTGAAACACCTAAGCAATTAAAAAAAGAAGTTGCTTCTTCTGAAACTATTTATGCAAAGAAGGCCGATTCGCTGAATAGGCAAAATAACCAATTGGCTTTTCAGCTATCAGACACGAAAGCAGCTTTGGTTACTGCAAATACAAAAACAGCCAGTTTGCAAAAGCAGATTTTTAATCTTTTAGACCAACGCTTTACAAGCCAGAAAAACGGGCCTTCACATTTGGATGCTTCTTGCGATTCCTTAGCGAACACAATTCCTGTTCTTATTGCAGCTTCCAAAGAAAAGGACAGCTTGTATAGTTCAGAAGTTGCTGATTTGGAAAGCCAGGTGCAAAACAGGGATTCGGTAGTTACGCTTCAACAGCAGCAATACGAAACCTTAAAGGCATCCTTCACAAAAAGTATTGAAGCACAAACCATTCTTACAAGCGATAACAAAGCACTTACAAAAACAGTCAGACAACAGCGAACAAAGAGCAAGCTACTATCTGCGACTTTGTTCATCCTGTCAGGCGCTGCGGCTACTTATCTCTTGCATCATTAATCAAAATAAAACAGCTATTTCCTATGAGAGAAAAAACCATTGTTTCAACTGTTACCCTATTGACTTCGCTGCTTGCCTATTGGTATTCTAAGGAAGCGGAGAAAGATTCCGTGCCATATGTGATGATGGGAGGCTTCTTTGGTTCTATTATCGGGGAAAGCATCGCTGAAAAAATTGTAAAATCTAAACCGTAATAATTAAGCACTATGTCGTATCAACTTTTTAATGACGCCAATTGTATTCGCATTCAGCAGACATTGGCAAACAACGAAACCAAAGTGTTGATGGTGTCGAAAGAACAGATTCGAACCATTGACATCGTAAAAACCAAATTTGTTCGCATTGATATTGGCGAAGGGCCGCTAAAGAATATCTTTCTCAATTACCAGGAAGTAACCTTTCCTACCGTTAACTCCGCTGGTGATCTTCGGGATCATATCAATGCTTTGATGAAATCCGAAATCTACGATGGTGATGCTCCCAAAGAGGCAACCTTGGAGGAAGTTTCAGGAAGATTGGGCGGAATCGATGACATCTTACGCGACATACGAAAGCAGGGTCAAAGTGTAACAAAGCTGGAACCCATTTTCGTCGACGAATCTAATCCTAATGTTATTTATAAAGGCTGGGCAAGGGTCGTTGGAATCGGTTCGGAGCCGATTTGGGCCATCCAAAAAATTAGTCAGGTAGACGACATAATCGCTCATGAATGGGCAGACGGCAACCAGGAATACGATAATATTTGGGATAACAGGCTGCAGCTTTCATACGCTGCTTTTTTAGTTGATAGCATCGTTTACTAATGCTAAAGATGTTAAGCAAGTTTAACCACACAACGTTTGAATAATTAATAAAGTTTATTAAATCTATTACTATGGCACAATCCGCACCCGCCACAAATCTCATTAATGATGGCGCTGTAATCCGCATCGAGAAAAATGGCAAAACTCTTTTGGTTGCTAAAGACCAGGTCAAGACAATTGATACTGTGCACGACAACATCGTCCGCATTGATATTGGAGAGGGCCCTCTCAAAAACATTTTTTTGAATTATCAGGAAGTAAGCAGTCCAGCGGTCGCTTCTGCAAATGAGCTTCGAGACACGATCAAAGCAATGATGCTCACGGACGCATACATGGGTGGCGATGCAAAAGAGGTAACGCAGATTGCCATCTTAAACCAGGTAAGTCAGCTTACAAATGTGTTGGTGGCAATTAACAACCGGGAGCTTAAGGTAACAAACGAGGAGCCTTCCCGCACCGATGAATCAAACCCATATACGATTTATCGAGGCTGGCATTCCCGATTTGGTATTCCGGATCAACACGAGTGGGCAATCGAACGTATCCGTCGTGATGGTGATGAAATTATTTCCGAGTGGGCTTTTGGAACAAAAAGAGCGATCTATCCCTGGACTGAGCGAGAGACGATCAACTACGTTCCCTACGACCATGACTTACCTGTTGAATCTCCATTGCCGATTTTGCCTGACTACAATCCACCGGCTGAAGGGCCAGGCGGGCCAGTAGGCGACTCTAATCCACCGGTCTATCAGCCGGTTGAATGACCAACCAACAGATGATGTACCCAACAACACCAGAAATAGTACTTGGTAACATCCCAGAAATTCAAATTCCCGAACTACAGGTTTCTTATAACCGTAGTTCGGGAAAATTTCTGTCGGGTGTTATCTCCTCGTCATCAGACGTGGCTTCTTTTATCCGAACCTCCATTGAGTTGAATGAAGTAGAGCTGCAAGAGCAGTTCATTATCTTATATCTAAGCCAGTCAAATAATGTAATAGGTTATTATAAGCACTCCAAGGGAGCTATTAATGCAACAGTTGCTGATATAAGAATCATTTTAGGCACGGCTCTCAAATGTGCTTGCATTGCAATGATCGTAGCACATAACCATCCTTCAGGCAATCTAAAGCCAAGCAGAGCAGATGAACAAATAACTCAGCGATTGAAAGAAAGTGCGGCTCTGATGGATATAAAATTGCTCGACCACTTAATTATCACAAAGGATAGCTTTCTTTCTTTTGCTGACCAGGGACTATTAGGGCTTCAAGGTTTAGGTGCTCTTATAAATGGTCGGGAAAGTTTTGTGCAGGCAGTAATAAAAAGTTTAGTTGATGACCAACGACACAATAAAACTTCGATTGAAAAACTAGCTGCCTCTTTTGGCATTACAGATAAAACAGAAGTTAAAGAACTAACCGAGCTTGCTATTGTAACCAGAGCCAGAACGCTTGCACACAGCGAAGACACAACAGCCGAAAAATACCACTCTATTTGCCGCCTTTACGAATCACAAGTAAACCTATCGCATCGTACTTCTCAATCCATACTACTCCAACAATATTCTACACCTGCTCCAATCGGATATATAGCTGGCTTTTTCTGCGGACTGCAGGATGCCAGCATTTCCGTATTTGAACCATCTGCAGGCAATGGATTACTGACGATTGCTGCCAACCCTTTTCAATGTACTGTCAACGAAATTGACCCAGTACGAAGAAGGAATTTAGAGACACAAGGCTTCGGACTTGTAATGAACCAAGATGCAACTAAAACATTTAGAGGACTAGAAAAAAAGTTTGATGCTGTCATTACCAATCCACCTTTCGGCAAGATGGACGCAGAAGTGATGTATGATACCTTTCCGATAAAGCCTTTGGAGCATGTGATGGCGCTAACAGCACTCGACTGCATGAAAGACGATGGAAAGGCAGCGATCATCATCGGTGGGCATACATCCTGGGACGAAAAGGGAAGAGTTCAGGCAGGAAAGAACCGCATCTTTTTTAACTACCTATATAGCCGCTACAATGTTATCGATGTAATTAACATTGACGGTCACAAACTATACTCACGTCAAGGGACTTCGTTTGACGTTCGTTTGATTTTAATAAGAGGCAGAAAGGATAAACCTTTTGGCGCTGCGCCCATTTACAATTCGGAAAAAGACAAAGAGGTAAAAACCTTTGATGAACTCTTTGAAAGAGTAATGGATGCAATAGAAAACTCCCAACCTATGAAGACATTTACTGACCTGGAAAGTGAAGCCCTTGAGCTGCAACGGTTATTTGGTGGAAGTGATTTAGGCGCACCCTATGAACCTGCTTCAGAGGCTTGTATAGTGTTGAATACGCAAGTCCCAGACAGTATGGCCTTTGAAACAAGGCAAGCAATTGTGGCCATCAAAAAAGAAGTGGGCGGCGACATAGACAATTTTGTTCGGCACAGATTAAAATATAAAAGCAAAAAAGAACTGTGTAAAGTGTTATCCGCTGAACAAATAGACGCGGTTGCAATGGCTATTTACAATATAGAAGCAAGAGGCCAGGGAATGATAATCGGTGACCAGACTGGTATTGGAAAAGGAAGGGTTGCTGCTGCCATGATTCGATATGCTGTTGTGCAAGGACACAAGCCTGTTTTCCTCACCGAAAAAGCAAACCTGTTCTCCGACATCTACCGTGATTTATCATCCATTGGATCTGCACAATTCAAGCCCTTTATCGTCAACACTAAAGAATCCAAGACAGACATTAAAGACGAAGACGGAAATATTATTTATCAAGCACCTCCTGTCACAGAGCAGAATAGAATCATAGCAGATAGAGCGATTCCTCCTAACTATGATTTTGTAGTGGCTACTTACTCACAGTTCAACTCACCGGAAAAGAAGCCGGAGAAGCCGCATTTTTTGCAAGCGATTGCCGAAGGCAATATTTTTATCATGGACGAAGCGCATAACTCCAGTGGTTCTTCCAACACCGGCGAGTTTTTACAAAAGGTCATTGCCGGAACAAAAGGCGTTGTGTTCTTATCCGCAACGTTTGCTAAGCGGCCCGACAACATGCCTATCTACGCCATGAAGACTTCTATTGCCGATTGCAACATGAGTAAGGATGATTTAGTTGACGCTATCACCAGAGGCGGTGTAGCATTACAAGAAATTCTTTCTTCTCAACTTGTAGCAGAAGGCCAAATGGTTCGTCGGGAACGCAGCTTTGAAGGGGTAGAAGTAAACTATATATCTCTTGATGAAAAGAGTGAGGAACACCAGGCCATTGCCGATAACATCACAGACATACTTCGAGAAATTATTGCTTTTCAGGGAACCTACGTTGACGAACAAATTGAGGAACTCGATAAGATAGCTGTTGCCGAAGGGAAAGAGGTGGAATTACGAGAAGGAACGTCACAGGCAGGTGTTGATAGCCAGCCATACTTTTCTAAAGTCTTCCAGGTTATTAATCAAATGCTTTTCTCGCTAAAGGCCGATGCCGTTGCAGAAAGAACAATACAACGTCTTAAAGAAGGCAAGAAGCCGGTCATTGCCTTTGCATCTACAATGGGCTCTTTTATTGAAGGCATGGAGAATGAACACGGGATGCTCGTAAGTGATGGTGATACGATCAATGCCGACTTTACTGAGGTGCTTAAGAGAGGATTAGATGGTATCCTTCGTTATTCAGAAAAAGATGTCGATGGTCAGTCTATTCACAAAAAGTTTGAGTTATCCGAACTGCCACAAGAAGCACAGGCAGAATACCACCGCATTTGGAACAAGATTAAAAATGCTTCAACAGGCATAACCATTTCGCCTATCGATGCCATTATCAAGAAATTGAAAGAGGCAGGTTATTCAGTGGCAGAAGTGACAGGTAGAAAGTTTGAACTGCAACTCAATACAAAAACAGGAAAAGGCTTAGTGTTATCTCGCAAACGCATAAACACTAACGATGCCTTCCGCCAGTTCAACAACAACGAAGTAGATGTCTTAATGATTAATCAATCCGGAAGCACAGGTGCATCGGCTCATGCTATTCCAACGGCCAAGGTTCCTAAAGATCATGTAAGGCAAAGAGTGATGATTGTACTCCAGGCAGAACTCGACATCAATACGGAAGTGCAAAAGCGTGGACGCATTAATCGCACAGGGCAAATTTTAAAACCTATCTACGATTATGTGACTTCGGCGATTCCTGCCGAGAAGCGGCTCATGATGATGCTGCAAAAAAAGCTGAAGTCATTGGACGCAAACACCGCGTCCAACCAAAAACAGTCTAACAAGCTATTAGACGTTCCAGACTTCCTGAACAAGTACGGCGATAAGATTGTAAAAGACTACCTGGTAGAAAACAAAGACGTGAATGCGTTGTTAGATGACCCACTAAAATTAGAGGACAGCAAAGCTGATAGCGGTTCGCAAGAGGGTAACATTCTGGAAGATGCGGCCCATAAAGTATCTGGTCGCGTGGCCGTTCTTTCCACCAAGATGCAGGCTGACTTTTACAATGATATTTCTGAACGATACAGCGACTATGCAGACTACTTAAAACAAGTGGGTGAGTATGATCTGGAAGTGGAAGCGATGAACCTTGAAACTGAAACCGTAGGTTCAAAAGTCATCAAGATGGGAAAGGGTTCGGATAGTGCCTTTGGAGACGACAGCAATCTGGAAACAGTTCGTGCCAATGTATTGAAGAAGCCCTTTTCTAAAACAGAACTGGAAAATCTAATTCAAGAATCACATAAAGGGGTTGAACCGAAAACCGGGCAAGCTGAACTCATTCAGCAATTTACCCACTTTAACGAAAAAGCACTTGAAGCAGAATTGGAGGAGATTGAGGCTAAGTACAAGGACCTTATTCTGAATATTCCCAATGAAAAGGCAATGCTGAAAATCCAGGCGAAGCAGGGCGAAGGCGCTTACCTTATGGCTTGTGCCGAAAGACGAAAGGAACTCGAAGCAGCAAGAGAAGCAAAGAAGGAACAAACAAAGCGTGTTTTTGAAAACGGAAAACAGTACCTGATGAAGATGTTCAACTTCTTCTATGTAGGAAGAAGCCTGAACTACCCAATAGAAACGTACAATAATGGCAATGAGCTGGTGCCTGGTGTTTTCCTTGGCTTCACCATTGATCTTAAAAAGAAAAATCCGTATGCACCTTCGGCCATCAAGCTACGGTTTGCTATTGCCAACAGTTCAAAATATCTCGCTATTCCGGCATCTTACTCGGAAGACGTAATGGCAATTATCGGTGCAAGCGTTGACGTAGGCCAACCGACCATGAACGACATGCTTAATAGCTGGGAAGAATACACAAAGCAAAACAACGTGGACCGAAGAATACGGCACATCATCACCGGCAACCTATTACAAGCCTTTTCCGATTTTAAGGGGAAGCTGGTGAGCTATACAACAGATAGTGGAGAGACGAAGAAAGGAATTTTGATGCCGGAGAACTGGAATCCAACGGAGCAAGTGCAGGACAATGTGGTTGTTCCAATTTTAAAAGCATTACCGCTCATTAAGTCCTTAACACAGAATGGGCACATCGTAACCAACAATGGGCTTTCCTTTTTTAGAACAAGGGAACATTTCAGGCTGATTGTACATGCGTCACGTACAAGAGGTGGAGATATATACTTAGATAAGCAGTTATTAGAGCTTGTTGAAAACAACAACTTTGAAAAGACCTCTGATAAGATGGTGGCCATGTTACCGGAAAGGAATATTGACAGAGCCGTTGAACTGCTGCAGACAAACCATTCGCTTTCTGTCACGATTCAATCCTATCAACTCAAAGACCTGAAAACAGATGGTATGCGGTTTACCAACCGAAAGCCAATCCTTGTGCCCGATGAAGAAAAAGAAGATGAAACTGTAAACAATATTTTGCTTCTGGAACTGGAAGCAGAAGCTCTTGCATTAGAACTTGAATTACTCGCTGCATAAAACCCTACAAATGATTAACCCTGAAAACTACCTGTCTAAAATAGCGTCCGTTGATATTGCTACATTGCCAATGCCGTTGCAAAAAGGCCATGAATTTTTAATGAAGGCGACTACCAATGCTACCGATTGGAATACTTATCACAATAGCACCGCTATTCGCAAAACTATTCAACTCTATTTTGAACGCCTTTCGGAATTCATACAAGCAAATAGTAAAGCTGACCGCAAGGGCCGAAGAAAAGAAGCCGAACAGAAAGAACACCATGAGATAATGCAAGATGCCATGCAAAAGCAAGGTTTAATTGATGAAAACGGCAAGCAGGTTAAAAAGACTACTCAAAGGCAACGGAAACAAAAAGCAGCTGACCAAACGCTTTGGGTAGAACGGATGCCGGAAGAATTACGTTTTATCAAACGTTATGTAAACCTAGACGGCAAGACAAAAACGAAAGAAGATATTCTTCGCTTTATCAACTCACTGCAAAAAGCCATCATTGAAAAACGGATTAGGAAAACGTCACCCTACGCAGACCAAATAAAGTATGTGCAGGAAAAGCTGATTGAAGTGTACAACACAATGAAAACAAAGATCAAGTTGGAACTGAAGCCTGAAACCTTCGAATCATTGAAGAAGCTCACTGGCGGTGAAAAAGTAATGGCTTCTATTGGCTTTATCAAACGTTACATTGCTATGAATGGAAAGCCAGGTATGAAAGAGAAAGGGAAACAGTTATTGCAACAGATCAACCGGGCAATAGAGAAAGGAAAGATAACCGACAGTGACCCCTATGTCGTAGAGATACATGAACTAAAGAAAAACCTGAAAGCATTTGCAACAGATAAAACGATTAAGACCTTAGAAATAGAACAAGCGTCACTTAATGGCTTAGAAGGAATACTTGGGTGTGCCTGCCAAAATCTTAGTGGCATAGATGGAAAGCCTGCGATTATGAACAGCATGGACTTTGCTAATATGGAATTTGATACGCTTGGCTTTACGGGCAAGTGGCTGGAGCTGATCGGCGATCCGTCGTCCAATTTTACGGCAATGGTCTACGGCAAGCCGAAGATGGGTAAGTCTTACCTATGTATAGACTTTGCCGGTTACCTGGCCCGTAATCATGGCAAGGTGCTCTATGTGGCTAAAGAAGAAGGTTTGGATATGACACTTCAAAAGAAGCTCAATGATAAAGCGGTTGCACACCCTAATCTCTTCGTGTCTTCATTTCTACCGTCGTCATTGGAAGGATATGATTTTATTTTCCTTGACAGCGTGAACCGGCTTGGCTTAGAGCCATCAGATTTGAATAAGCTGAAGGCAGCTAATCCTACCAAGTCATTCATCTTTATTTTCCAATCAACCAAAGACGGCAACTTCCGGGGAGCGAACTCATTTCAGCATGATGTAGATGTTGTAATCGAAGTGCCTGAAAAGGGAAAGGCCGTGCAAATGGGCAGGTTTAATCAGGGCGGAGAAATTCCCATTTTTGATACCCCATATTCTGCCTAAGAACCAAACGATTAAGCACTAAATTATTACCAATCCGGTTCTACAACCGGATTTTTCTATTCTTTAGCGGCTTTAAAAAAATTATATTGTATTGATAATCAATTGATTGTAAATTTGACTACCCTAATGAAAACCTTAAAACTTGCATTAACAGAAAAACCGTCTGAAGAGATTACAGGAAAGGAGATGGTCTCCGTACACAGAGCCAAAGAAATTATGAAAGAGGAGGGAATAGAGTACTCAGATGAAGAATTAAAAGAGTTACTCCAGTTTATTTCTAAAGTGGTTTCCATTACGACGGCTCATTATGAGAGAGTAAATGAAAGAGAAGCAAAAATTATTTCCATTAATACAAATACGACCCATGAAACAAAGAGCATACCTCTACATCCGCGTGAGTACCGACGAGCAAGCTGAAAAAGGGTATTCACAAAAGCACCAGGACGATAGATTAAGACAACACTGCGAACACCATAACATTGAAATTGTAGGCTCCTTTTGGGAGGATTATTCCGGCAAGACCTTTGATCGACCTCAGTTCAATAAACTAATGGAGCATTTAAAAAAGCACCGGAACTCCGCCGACTTAATTCTGTTTCTAAAATGGGACCGCTTCTCCCGCAACGTGGCTGAATCCTATGTAATGATTTCGAGGCTTGCAAAGATGGGCATTGAGCCTCAAGCCATCGAACAGCCACTTGACATGAGCATACCGGAAAGCAAGATCATGTTAGCTATTTATTTGGCTGCACCGGAAGTGGAAAACGACCGCCGTTCACTGAACACTATTGCTGGAATGCGTAAAGCGATGAAAGAGGGCAGGCATGTGAACATGGCTCCAAGGGGCTATCGTAATGCAAGAGATGAGAACAACAACCCGATCATTGAACTGGGCAAGGATGCGCATTTGATTGAATGGGCGTTCGAAGAAACTGCTAAAGGGGTTCATAATGTGATGGAGATATGGAAGGCAGTAAAAGAGAAGGGGCTTAAAGTAGGAAGGAGCCAAATGTGGAATTTGCTTCGTAATCCCGTTTACTGCGGACGCATTGTTGTCCCTGCATATAAGGATGAAAAAGTAATGGTTATTAAAGCCTCCCATGAGCCCATTATTAGTACAGAACTCTTTGATGAAGTACAAGATGTTCTAAATGGTAGAAGGCGAAAATTTCCTACTCGCCAAACCGCAAAGGAGGAACTGCCATTACGGGGATATTTGGAATGTAAACAATGTGGCAATAAGATCACCGGAAGTGCATCAAAAGGCAATGGCGGTAAATACTTTTATTATCACTGTCAACATGGTTGCAAGGAACGCTTCAAAGCAGAATTGGCCAATAACGAAATACTGAAGGCGTTCGGAGAGCTAAGTTCTAACAATGGGGTCATTAGAATTTTACAAGAATCGTTAGAAGCACACTTGCGATTGAGTAAGGCAGATAAAGTTCAGCAAAAAGAAAAGCTTGGACAGGAAATCGAAAAGGCAAAGGGCCGTATTACAAATGCCCGAAGGCTGATGCTCGATAAAGAAATTGATGCTACCGAATACAAAGAAATCAAGACAGAATACGAAGGAGAGATTGACAAGCTGGAACGAAAAATAGAAGAACTAAGCACGCTGGATTCCGACCTCAAGGAACAAATCTCATTTTGCTGTGACCTTCTTCAAAATCTTCCCAAATACTTTGTGGCAGCGGACCTTATCGCAAAACAACAGATACTTGGTTCGATATTCTCAGAAAAACTGGTTTTTGGCGAAACTTCATATCGAACCATAAAATTTAGAAACATCGTTTCCCTAATATGCAAACCAGGAAAGGATTACAAAGGAAGAGGAAATAAAAAAAGCTCCGAAAATTCGGAGCTTTCCAATCTGGTGCCCGGGACTGGAATCGAACCAGCACATCCTTGCGAACGGCAGATTTTGAGTCTGCTGCGTCTACCAATTCCGCCACCCGGGCCTGATAAGAACTTTGAGGGCTGCAATGATACAACATTCCCATTAATGAAAAACTGGTTCGCGAAATTTTTAAGGATAAATGTTATGGACACACTTCTTTTTTAGAAAAAGAAAGGTTCATTATGATATAATGCCGCAATTGGATATTCGTCGTTTCAAGCTATTATTAGGAAACAAGATGCCTTCATTTTGCCCGCCTGATAGGAGACGTTACTAAAATATCGTTACAATTGTCCACACAATTCTGTTTTAATTGAGCCTTTTACGCAAAAAAAATATCTATGTTGCGGTTACATAACTAACCTGTGTAAGTACAAATGAGGGTATTGAGAAAAGAAGATTTTACAGATACTGAAGTGATCAGTAGCCTGATAAATAGTGGCGCTATGGACGCTGCTATAAAGTTTCTGTACCGTGAACATTTCGAATTATTAAGCCGCTATATTTTAAACAACAGCGGAAATGAGCAGGATGCAGAAGATATTTTCCAGGATGTAATTGTTGCTTTCGTAAATCTTGTACAGGCGGGCAAATTTCGTGGCGAATCCAGTATCCGGACCTTTCTTTTTTCCCTCAACAAAAACATCTGGCTTAACGAATTAAAAAGAAAAGGAAGGGCTTTGGCAAGAGAAGAGAAATACGAAAGACAGACCGATCATAATGAGTTAACTGCCGATATGGCGCTGGAACTTCAACAGACCAAAGAAGGCCTTATGGCGGTGATTGGTGAATTGGGAGACAATTGTAAAAAGATTTTGCTTCTTTTTTATTTTGAAAACAAAAGCATGAAGGAAATTTTAGCAGAGCTGCCTTATGAAAACGAACAGGTAGTGCGAAACAAAAAAAGTAAATGCTTGAAAAAATTAGAACAAATAATTTCCGGTAATACAACCCTGCACCGTCAACTGAAAAACTACCTACATGGATGAATTATCACATAACGACGATTTGCTGATACGCTACCTTGATGGCGAATTAGGTCATGACGAAAGAACTGCACTTGAAGAACGTCTTAGTACTGACAAAACTTTGCGGGAAAAACTCACCAGTATGCAAATTGCTGTACAGGCAATAAAGCATTTTGGTACTTCGCAAAAAGTGGCCGGCATTCATTCGCAAATGATGCAAGAATTAAAGCCTCAGCAAAAAACAAAAGTATTTGGCATTAGCAAAGTAGTGCGTTACACAATGACTGTTGCAGCAAGCTTGCTGATCTTATTTGTTGGTGTTCGCATTTACATGGCAGCACAATTAACCTCCGAAAAATTATACAGCCAGTCTTTTGTTGATTTTAATGCTTCCGGTACAAGAGGTAATGGCAATCAATTGTCGGAAGTTGAGAAACATTACCAAGAAAAGGATTATAACGCTGTCATTAACGATACACGATCATTACACCTTGACGAAAAGGACAGTTTGTTAATTGGCCTGGCTTACCTGCATACCGATAAAACCGCTAATGCTATCGGTTTTTTTCAAAGAATAGCATCTTCAGTAAACAACTTTAAAGAAGATGGCGAATTTTATCTTTCTCTTAGTTATCTTAAAAATAAGGATTACGATAAGGCACTAGTCTTAATGCAAAAGATTGCGGATGATGATGCTCATCTTTACCACAAACAATTTGACAAAGATTTTATTGAGAATGTAAAAGCGCTGAAAAATAAATAGCATCAAAGAATTCCCACCTATGGACAACTTAACGCCTGGCCTTGCCGGGCTTTTTTAGTAATAGCACAAAAACAAATAGCCCAACAACGCCTACAATAATAAATAATGTGGAGTCAATCTTTTTTTCCGGAGTGTAATTGCCAATAAAAACCAAGTGCGACCAATAATATGGGTGCTTTAACCGCGGGTTAATTTTTTTGTCATGGAGATAATCAATTTTTGATTGTTGCACAGCTTTGCTGATAGAATAACCTTCATCCAGGTAGTGATGAATGCGTGAGGTTAGGTTAGCTGTAGAAAAATCGTCCGCCTTCCAAAGCGACGTAATGATATTTGGGCAGCCTGCATAGGAAAAGGCACGGCTTAAGCTTAAAACTCCTTCGCCTTTTACTAATTGTCCTGCACCGGTCTCACAGGCACTTAAAATAACCAGTCCTGTATTTTGTAGGCGTAGGTTATAAATTTCTTGGGCATACAATAAATGGTCTTGTCCATTACTAGTGGGAAAGAAAGCTATGTAAGAAAGATTTTCATCGCTATTATCAGCTACTGCATGAGTGGCCAGGTGCATAATTTTAAAGGCGCTGCTATATTGAAGGAATTTATTTTTTGTTGCAGCGGTATCAAAAAAATGCTGTCCTTTCGCTAACACTACTTCCTGCATAGACGCCTGAAGCCGTGGTAAACTATCTCCAAATGATTGCTGGGCAAAGGGAGCAAATGAAAGTGTCTGGGCATGAGAAAAATCGGTTTCGTTCAGGCCTAACAGCGCTGTGGAAAACTGGTATTGTATAGCTAGTTTTTCTACAAGAAAAATATTGTTTTTGTCCTGGAGGCTCTCGAAAGGAAAATAAGCTAATACATCATCGGGTATGATGATTAACTGGTTAAGCCCGGGTAAAGAAACATTTGACAACAACAGGTTATAATAGTTGATTGAGCTATCTTTTGTTTTTACAGAAGCGGATTTTATACTGGCGATTTGTCGTTGTATGTTTTCTATAAAGTCATTTGGCAATGGTTGCTGATAACAGTCAAATTTGTTTTTTCTAATTACAAGCGTTGTAATTTTTTGTTCAGACAGGTGGTAAGAAATTAGACCAGTCCTTTCATCCAATAAAGAGTTTTGTAATGAACTAATAGAAGGGATGTTCCCTTTTTTCAATGTTGAATTGGGATAAAGTTGTTCCCGGATCTTTCCCAATTCAATTTCATTATCACGAATACTGCTATTAAGAGTTGTTAACTGCACGCTGTCGTTTACTTGTGCAGAACGAATAGACAACCGGGTAATTTCTGTTTTTATTTCCTGTTCTTTTTGCAAAAGCGGAGAAGCTGTTTCCGGAAGGGATGTGCTTAGCTGTCTGTTCAGTGATAAAACCGCTGCTTTGTTTTGCTGGTCGAAATAATAAAGTGCTTCGAGGTAAGCTTTGTCTTTTGTATGATTGAATAATTCAAAAGCGATATCAATAGGCTTACCATGTACGGCATGTTTAATTTTTGTAAGAAACAGGCGGGCTTCATCGCTATCATAGGTTTGCTCTACGTATTCAATCAGCTTAAAGCCGGATTGATAAGTTTTTAGTTCTTCCTTCGCCGCGGCAATATTTTTTGTTTGGAGGAAGATATTGTGCCAGGCTTCGGCTTTTGTATTTAATGTATTGAACAAGTTGATATAAGAAAATACACCTGAAAAGCTTTCAGGATTAACATGAACATCGTTGCTTGTAAATGCAGGATAGAATTGGTGAATCGCCTGTTGATAATATTGAAGGGCCTCCTCATTTTTTTTGAAATGCGCCTTGTATTGGCCAAGATTTTTTTGAACTAATCCATAGCCGACCGGGTCTGCATTGCTGGCAGACGATTGGTAAGCAGTAATAGCTTTCTGATAATAGTAAATAGCAGAGTCGAATAAATTAATATTGAAAAACGCTTCGCCCATGCTATTGTATAAGCGAACAATTTTATTGTTTTGATAGCTCACCTTTCTGAAGTAGTCAATAGCTTTTTTGGCAGCGCCGAGAGATAAGTTCAAAGAACCAATATTGTGATTGATTTCATTCAGGTTAATTTTTATCGGAATTAGTTGCTGGTATATCTCATTAGCCCTGTCATATTCTTCGAGCCTGAGATGCAATTGAGCTAAATTGATGTTATAGTTTACATATAGTTCGTTGTAATACGGGTTGGTGGCAGGAAGCACTGCTAAGGCTTTTTGAAAATAATTTTTCGCCTGTTTATAGTCGCCTCTTTCATAGAACAAAACACCCAAAATATTATAAAGCCTTTCGCCTTCTGAAAGTTTATTATTGTAAGCTGCTTGTATAGTTTCCGCTTTTTTAAAAAAGCGGATAGCCGTATCAAACTTGTTTTGATTATAAAAGATAATGCCACTGTATAAATAAGGCTTGAATAAAAGAGAGTCGGTAGACGAAGTTTTTTCTTTTATAACAATCGACTGCTTGTAATAAAAGACCGCTTCGCTGAAGTTTTCAAAATAATGTTGCAACTCGCCAATTTTGAAAGACGTGTGAAAGCGCAATGAATCATGAAGTGTAGAAGGAATTATTTTATAAAGTGCCGTAAATCCTTCTAATGCTTTTTTATTCCATTCTTCTTCCATGGCTTCTTCCTTTGCACCATAGTTCTCACTCTTGCTTAACGCTGTTGCTTTATCATAATAAGCTTGCGCAGAGGAATATTGTGTCAGTAAATCATGATAGGTAATATTGGGGCTTTGAGATATTGCAATGTAGATACATGCAACAATTAGGAAAGAAATAAAACTAATTCTGAAAAAAAAATTGTTCACGTAATTACGAACATTTAATTACCAACAATAATTACGCAAGGTGGCCGTGGCTTGGCAAAAGAAAGATTGCCCGGAATATTATTATCAACCGCACCAATAGTGGTAGGAATGGCCGGTAATGTACGAAGTCCGACTGTCAATTGCTGATGTGCTTGCATTACTTCACTTACATTCTTAGGTACTGCATCCATGTTGGTATAATAATAAAGAACAATGTCAATCTGGTTAGTTATGCTATTGCTTTTATCATTCAGTGCATATTTTATCGGAATAACTTTCCAACTGCCGTTGCCTGCACTTCCAATAGTAAAGTATCCCTTACGCATACATTCTTTAAGGTTAATCTTACCGTTAGCAGCATTCATTGCAAATTTGTCATCATGTGCTATATCATAATTACCGGCAGGAGTAGCATTGGCAGGATCTCCATTATAAATTGGAGAAAGTATAGAATCGTTTTGACTTAAACGATAGAATTTATCAAGATAGGTGATGCCTGAAATCAGAATATAAGCAGTATCAATTTCATTACCGATAGTTGGCTTAAATGTTATCCTGTACCACATGCCTGTTTGGCTTTCGCCATCAATACCTTTTAAACTAATATTTATCTTACCCGTTTTTTTATCAATAGATAAATTATCAGGAAAGGCACTGTAAGTACCAGCCTTTCCATTTATGGGACTAATAGTATAATCATTATTTTTTAGGTAGAAGATTGAATCGCCGTAACTAAGTTGTTGATAGGTTTTTGAAGCAGGTAAGCAAGAGTTGTTTTTTCTGCATTGGGTAAGCAAAAGCATACTGCCGGCAACAACACTGATGTAAAGCAGGCGCCTCATGCAAATTTGTTTTGTTACCAAATTTAGTTTTAAAAATTGAAGTTTGAACGCCGGATTTGCCACCCTTCTTCAATTTCCGTTGTATTGAACTTGCCGCTCAGGACTGGCTATCCATATTTGTAAGAAATGAATCAAGCATCTCTTCTTTTTTAGCTTGCGCTTCGTATTTTTTGTACTGGAGATAAAAAAGCGCCGAAGCAATAAGGCCGGCAATAAGCGAGATTTCATTAAGGGTAGCCATAAGAGAATTTTTTTGTTATGAATTCCTTTAAGTGGCTTTCCTTTGGATACACTTTCCAGCACAGTGGGATCCGAAGCTTGGAATTCACGTGACTTGAAGTCGCGGC
>JADMIO010833421.1_pt1 | contig 104620 bp, 80 predicted proteins | sample 8958161 | NCBI WGS metagenome assembly JADMIO01 (sample SAMN16585339, study PRJNA669376) | soil metagenome | isolation source: Crop rotation soil | place: USA: Cullars Rotation, Alabama | collected 2011 | reverse complement strand
CCGCGACTTCAAGTCACGTGAATTCCAAGCTTCGGATCCCACTGTGCTGGAAAGGGATCTGGCCCGCTTGAAATAGAAAAACAAAAACCAGCGTCCGGAGTGCCCAAGAACGGAGGCGAATAACGTGGAAACAACCCCGACCTGCACCGGCGACGCGGCTCGATGAGCCATGGAACAGCCTCATAGCACAAGCATCGACGGCAGGATGCACGGTGTCGAGGCGCGGCTTGCGGGGCATAGGTCACCAAAGAGCCTGCAGGAGCAGGCCTGCACTCGTGAACTGTGGCATGCATTCACCTCGCCTCGTCCTCCTTCGCTCCCTTCGCGTTCTCCGCGAGACATCTCACCCGATCAAGCCACTCAGCACTTTGCTGACTGCAAACGCCCCGCGCACCTGCGCAAATGCCTCCATCAATTCCGCCGGCGCGCCTCCGCGGGGAAACACCACCTCGATTGCGGCCGCCGTGCATCGCACCCGGGCCTCCACGCCTTCGACGCCGATCATGCACTCGCTGCAATCCGAGGGATAGCTCACCACCAACCCGCCCTCGCCATCCAGCCCCTCGATCGCGTCGACCACCGCCTCGACCCGCGCTCCTTTTTTCAACGCAAACGAGATCTCCGAAAAGCGCCCGGCGAAAATCCGCGAGAACTCCTCCGTTCGCGCCAGATCCGCGTTGCGCATCTCCCTCAAGGTCGTCGTGACCGCGTAGCGGGTCGGCTCGCTCTCCTCGAGCGCGTAGGAAATCTCCACGACAAAATCCCTCGCCGTCAGCATCGCGAGCGGACTCGTCACGTTCAGCGCCACGTCCTTTCGCTTGTAATCCAAACCCGTGCGCACGGCCTGAAATAATTTCTCCGCCTCGTCCGCGAGCTCGCCCGCGCAGATTTTTCCGAGAAATCCATTCGTCACCGCATTCGCCGCATCCGGCAGCGTGTGGTGCCCTTTTTTAAAACCGCCCAGCCCTTTGACCGCGCCGCCACCGCGGCCGATGAAACAAATCTCCGCAATGATGCTGGAAGGAAGCTCGGCCGACATTTGCCTTCGAGCAAAACCACGACCCCCGCCGCCGCCAGCCCGAATGTGCACCGACCGCCGCCAGGGCGCATCGCACTTTCTTACACGGCTGGGGAGGAGCGGCGGTTTCCAACCGCCGGCTCGCCGCGCCGGGCGCTTGGAAAGCGCCCATCCGTTCAGGGCATCAAATTAATGTTTTTTTGACCACCGCCCGCTCGCCCGAAGCGACCCAGTCGCCACGCTTTGGCTTCACCTCACGATCGCGCGATTCCCACCGCCTTCCGCAGGTTTGCGATTCCCGCTTTTGCCCGCGCCTCCCCGATGTCCGACCCGAAGCTACCCCGAGTTAGGTCCACCTCGCACCAAGCATCCCGTCAGCGCGACGATTGGCGCGCAGCGGAACGAATCGAGATTTTCAAATCCATCGGCGCGATCATTTTCATGGCCATCGTGCTGGTGCTTGGCGGGTGGCTGATCATCCGCGGGCTCTCCCGCTAGCATTGCGCCGTGCCGCTACCCCCCAACGGGTCCCGGAAGCAATGTCACTTAATAGGTGACATTGGGAAGGCGGATTTTTCGCCGCGGTATCACCGGTTACTCCCGGTCCGGAGATGAAGCCCGTTTCGGTTCAAACCGTGCGGGTCGTGCCTCGCCGGCACAGCGCGACAATCCCCACGATTGCCAGGATCGGCAGCCAGATTGGTGCTAGCAACGCGCCGACCACCACCGCCGCCACTAAAATCGCCGCCAACAGGGAAACTCCGAGGACCGCCAGCCCCGCAATCAACCCAATGGCCAGACAGCCAAAAAGGAAAGCCACCGGCAGCAGCTTCACTGCCACGATTACCGCCACTACGATCAAGAGGACCTTGAAAAAAGTTTTCATCTCCTGAAAACCCCACATCGCGTCAAAAGTTGCATCCGATCCAAAGCCGGAATCTCCTCCGCTCTCCAGCCCCGCGCCCGGCCACCGTGCCCTGCGCAACCTCGGCGAAGCGGGGTCTCTCCGCCCCCGTTCCCCCGTCTCACGCCACCTCGCGCAACTCTCTCAATTCCACCCGCAGGTTCGCCACGAAGGTTTCCATTTCCGCCTCGATCGCCTCCACGTTGGGCCGTCCGCCGCAGGCCTCCTCGATCACCTTCCACGCCGGCAGATCCACAAATTCGCCGTCGCTTTCGCTGAGCCGTGCTCCGCTGAAGCCCAGTCCGTGCGCCTTGCTCACGTAATTCGCCAGCGCCACCAGCGCCACCTCGAGCCGGTGCGCTTCCGCCAATTCCGGCCGGTCGTGATGGGCAATCGCGGCGACCACCACTGCCGGCAATCCATTGTGTCGAGCAAACAAAACTCCCGCCTCGCGGTGATCCACCCCGAGCCGCTCCCGCTCCAAATCCTCTAAACGTCCGTTTTCGTTCCACGTCGTCACTAAAATATTCCGGTAGTCGTCCGGCGCGATCGTCGAGAGCACGATCTTCCCCACATCGTGCAAAAGCGCCGCCAGATGCAGCTGGGAATCGCCCGCGGATCGCAGCTGCTGCTCCAGTTCCTCCGCGATCGCCGCCGTCGCCAGCGCGTGAATCCACAAATGCCGCCAATCGAAACCGTCCCCCACACGTTTCGCGTCGCGCAGCGTAAACAGGGCCTGCGCCGCCTGCCGCACGCGCTTCACCCCCAGCATCTGCACCGCCGTGTCGAGATCCTCAATCCGCCGCTCCGAGCTCACCAGCACCGAGTTGGCCATTCGCAGCACCCTCACGCAGAGGGCCGAGTCCTTGGCGATCGCATCCACCACTTCCTCGACCGCCACTTCGGGCCGGCTCAACGCCTGCATGAAACCCTGCGCGAGCGATTGCAGCGCCGGGATCTGTCGCAAATCGTGCAACGCCGCCAGCGTCCGCTCGCGCACCTTCGGGTCCATTGCACGCTCCTGCGTCTCCGCGACCGGCAACGTTTCCAACCCAAGGGTCTCGATCAACGACTGCGTCGTATCCTCGCGCATCGCCGCCGGTGTCACGGCGCCGTCTTTGGCCACCGCTGTGACTACCACGCCCACGCCCGTGCCATTCGGAAAATATGCCGGAAGTTTTTTCGGCAAGGCCGCTGCCGTCGCCTCGGCGCCCGTCAGGCGCTCTTCCGCCAACGCCACGACCGAACGCGTCCGCGACGAAGCCCCCCGGCCAAATAGCCGGGCCCACCACCCACCGAGCAACGACAGGAAAGCTGCAGACATAAAAAGCCTCATCCTTCTATCGGCTCGCCGGCCCGCCTTCTTAACCGCATCTGTTCCCGATTTTCCGATCACCAGGTTTCAATCTCAGATGCGCCGGCCAGGGCCAGAGCCCTCTCCCACCGACTGGTTCCGTTCGCGGTTTCCTGGCTTCAGAATCGCTCCGTCCCTTTCCGGGCCTCTACCCTCCGATTATTTTTCCTCAATTCCACCCAGAAAATTCAGAAGCCACAAATCCAGGAACCGAATCGCTTCCACTCCCATTCTCTCCAGCCGGATCATTTCCGGGTTTCCTGGCTTCCCACTTCACTTCAGCTGGCTCCAGTTCCGCCCCTCCGTCTTCTGCCCGCTTACTGATTACGATATTCAACAAGCTTGGACTCCCACCCCAAAATCCGTGTTCATCCAGCCCACCGTGGCTGAAAAAACTCCCATCCCCGTCGTCTGCGCCGTGCTCGAAGACCCGGCCACCGGTCGCGTCCTCATCGCCCAGCGGCCCGCGCACAAACACCTCGCGCTGAAATGGGAATTTCCCGGCGGGAAAGTTGAAACCAACGAAACCCCCGAGACCGCCCTCGTCCGCGAACTCCGTGAAGAACTTGGCTGTGACGCACTCATTTTCCGTGCGCTACCTCGCTTCACGCACGATTACGCTACCGTCGTGATCGAAATGTTTCCGTTCGCCTGCCGGCTCGCACCCGCGAGTCCGGTCCCGCACGCGCATGAACACGTCGCGCTTCGCTGGGTCGCACCTGCCGAACTTTACACCTTCGACCTCGCTCCCGCCGACTGGCCCGTGGTCGCGGCGTATCGCAAAACCCCCACCGCCCCTTAGCCGGGAGCGCCAGCGAGTGGACCACCCGGGGAGTCCCGCCTTTCGCCCCTTCGCCTTTCCGCCTCGGGCCATCTCACACCGGCGGCGGATTTCGCTCCACGAAAAACGCCTGGTGCCAATAGGGATAAATTCGCGGCACCGCACTCGCCGCATCGAGCTTTGCCACCTGCGGCGGCGTGAGAGCCCATCCCACCGCGCCCAGATTGTCGCGCAGCTGCGCCTCGTTCCGTGCGCCGATCACCACGGTCGAAACGGTCGGCCGCTGCAGCAGCCAGTTCAGCGCAATCTGCGGGACCGACTTGCCGGTTTCCTTCGCGACCGCGTCGATCGCATCGAGCACCCGAAATAAATATTCCTCCTCGACCAGCGGCGCGTAGGCCATGTTCGTCGCATCGTTGGTCCGGCTCAGCGCTGGCTTCGGTTGCCCGCGCCGGATTTTTCCCGTAAGCCGGCCCCATCCGAGCGGACTCCAAACCACGGCACCCACACCTTGGTCGAGCGCCAGCGGCATCAACTCCCATTCGTATTCGCGTCCAATCAGCGAATAATACGCCTGGTGGGCCACGTAGCGCGCGAGCCCATATTTCTCCGACACCGCCAGGGACTTCATCAGGTGCCATCCGGAGAAATTCGAACACCCGATGTAACGAATCTTTCCCGCCCGCACCAAGTCGTTCAGCACGCCCAGCGTTTCCTCCACGGGCGTCAGTGCGTCGAAACCGTGCAACTGGTAGAGATCGATGTAGTCCGTCCCCAGCCGCCGCAAGCTGCCCTCGACCGCGTTGATCAGGTGATGCCGTGACGTCCCCGTATCGTTCGGCCCGTCGCCAAACCGAAACGTGCCCTTCGTGGAAATCAGCACACGATCGCGTCGTCCCTTGATCGCCTGCCCGAGCGTTTCCTCCGCGGCGCCCACCGAGTAGATGTTCGCCGAGTCGAACATCGTCAGCCCCGCCTCCAGCGCGATATCCACCAGCCGCGTGGCTTCGGCCACGCCACTCGTGCCCCAAGCCGCGAAATTCCCTTTCCCGCCAAACGTGCCCGTGCCGAGCGTGAGCACCGGCACCTTGAATCCCGAACCGCCGAGTCGTCTGTAGTCCATGATGTGATGTCCGCTGAGTTTCCGTTTGAACCTGCCCTCACTGGTTAACGGCCCCTCTCTCCGAATCGACGCTAAAGAAATATTTCGCGCCCTCGCGGCCTCTAATCCACCAAGGCGGCTTACTTTTCCGGAGAATTTGCGTCCATTCTGAATTCAACTCATCGCCCGCCCTTCGCGTTTCCACATTGCCGCCCCCTCGCCGCCGCGCACGCTCGACCCTCCCACCGCCCATTTCGCCTCGCTCATGAAACTCCGCCTCATCCTGGCCGCTTCCGCCCTCGTCGTGGCAGGCCTTCTCTATTTCGGCCTTCGCAAATCCCCGGCGGCCGCCACCGGGACCGCTGCGGTCGCGTCCCCGGCGCCCGCCTCCTCGACTCCCACCGCCGACCTCGAGGCCCTCATCACGCGCATCCAGGCAAAACTGCAAGCCGGCAAACACACCGCCGCCGAGCTCGCCGATGACCTCCCCGGCTTCGACGCGCTCCTCGCGAAATACCACGACCAGAAAACCGACGAGGTCGCAAAGATCCTCTACATGAAGGCCGCCCTTTACGCCCAGGTGTTCGACGACAGCGCGACCGCCATCCAGCTATTCACGCGGCTCAAGCAGGAATTCCCCAACACCCGGGCCGCCGCTGCAGTCGAGCAGCTTCTCGCTGCCGCCGAGCACGAGGCCGCCGCCGCGAAGGCCCAGGCCGCGCTTATCGGCCGCCCCGCGCCCGAGCTCCATTTCAAGTGGAGCAACCTCGCCGGTCTCAAAACCCTCTCCGAACTCAAGGGCAAGGTCGTCGTCCTCGATTTTTGGGCCACGTGGTGCGGCCCCTGCGTCGCGTCCTTTCCCGATGTCCGCGAGCTCGTCGAACACTACAAAAATTTCGATGTGGCCGTCGTCGGCGTCACCAGCCTCCAGGGCTCCGTCACCGGCCTCGAGGTGAACCCGATCGACACCAAGGACAACCCCGCCAAGGAACTCGCGTTGATGACCGACTACATCAAGGCCAAGGACATCACTTGGTCGATCGCCGTCAGCGATGAGGAAGTTTTTAATCCTGACTACGGCATCACTGGCATTCCCTATATGGCGATCGTCGCGCCCGACGGCACCGTCCGTCACACGGGCCTTCATCCCGCGGCGCCGCTCGCCGAGAAGGTCGAGAAAATCGACGCCATCCTGAAAGAGTTCGGCCGCCCCGTCGCCGCGAGCCAGCCGAAGAGTTAGGTGGATTTTTTACACGGAGCCCGCACCAGCCTCAAACCGTCCGAACGCAAGAATTCCGATCTGGTTAACCGCAGATGTCACGGATTCGATCCGGATAAAAGCCACCCCAGGCATAAGCTTCGCGCTGGAGCTAAATCCTCTGGCTGTCGATTTTGCGACTGGGTTCCGAATCTGTGTCCATCTGCGTTATCTGCGGTTAAATTTCATCTTCTCGTTCCGTTTCCTCCTTTCCTGATTTCCGCATTCGAAAATTCAGAAGCCAGAAATCCAAGAAGCAGTCCGCCCGAGCCTCAGCTTTTTCGCCTGATCCGTTTCTGGTTTTATGGCTTCAGAATTCAACCCGCCTCTCTCCGAATTCCTGTTTCTCTTCGCTCCGTTGTCAGCGTCTTCGCGCCTGTGTGTTTGCTCCTCCGCCTCCGTTTTTACGGTTTCTCTATTCAAAAATTCAGAAAGCAGAAATCGAAGAACCAAACCGTTGTCGCCCCCAACTGTCCCGGCTGCTTCCTGGCTTGATGGCTTCTGAATTTCCCCGGCTCTTCGCTCCGTTCTGAGGGCCTTCGCAACCGCCTCCCAATTACCCGGTCAATTCCCTTGCCTCGTTCATCAGGCTTCCTTCCGCCCTCGCATCCGTGCTCATTCGCAAACCACTCCTTACCGGCGTTCGCGCCGTCGCCATCTTCGAAGCCGCCAAAGGCACGCTCGTGCTCCTTGCCGGTCTCGGCTTGCTCACGCTGCTTCACCGCGATGTGGAGGACCTCGCCGAACGCCTCGTCCGTGCGAGCCATCTCAATCCTGCGAGCCATTATCCCCAGATTTTCATGGACGCCGCCAGTCGCGTCACCGACACGCATCTCTGGCTGATGGCCGGCGCTGCGGCACTCTACACGACCGTGCGCGGCGTCGAGGCCTACGGACTCTGGCTCGAGCGCCGCTGGGCTGAATGGTTCGCGCTGATTTCCGGCGGGCTCTATATTCCCGTGGAGGTCTATGAACTGTGGCACCGCGCCACGTGGATCAAACTCGCGGTTCTCGCCGCCAATCTCGCTGTCGTGCTCTACATGGCCTACGCGCTCCGTCACTCCGCCGAACAGGACCGTGAAATGAACCTGCCGCCGCTTTCCCCCAAATAACGGAATGCTTGTCCCGGTTATCGCGAGCGGGGAAACGAGACGCGGTTTTCCTCGCGGGGTTGCCGACATGCGGGCATTACGTAGCTCGCTGCGTGTTCTCCGCATTTGATCGGCTCGAACCATTTCTGACTAGGTTGGGCTCCCCAAGCTCATGTTTTTCCCCGTTCACCCCGCCCGGCCGGTCGGCTCGATCGACTGATTTCGTCCGCTTTCTCCTCCGACGGAGTGAGCGATCATTTGCGACTGCAGCCATGTCCGATCACAAGCTACCGCGCGCACGTTCCAGTCGCCGCCGTAATTCAGATCGGAATGAATGGATCGAAGCAGAAGCCGCCGAACGTCGAAAACCGTTTTTAGCCGCCCTCTTTCTTTTGCTGATTCTAATCGGCGGCGTCGTGCTCATCGTTAAAGGCATGAAACGTTAGGCGGATTCAACCCGCCTTTCTTCGAACTCCTGGATCTCTTCGCGCCGTTCCTAGCGGCTTCGCGCCTGTGCGTTTAACTCCCACCTCCCCCGCTCCTCCGTTTCCTCTTTTCCCGCTTTCCACCTTCAAAAATTCAGCATCCATCACCCCCACGAACCGCCGCTCTCCGGTCCGGATCCTTCCGGCTTTTTCCTGGCTTCATGGCTTCCCCCTTCAACCCGTCCGTTTCCTGCCTGTTTCCTGATTTCCACATTCCCGCTCCGCGGCTGCGATTGGCCAATTGATGTTTCATGGCGCTTGGCGTTTGAGATTTGGCGTTTCCCGGCGCGGCAGCGCCGGGCCTCACCGCAGCACCTTGAACGCGTGCGTCCAGTCGTTCTTCAGAAAGCCCGGGATGCACCAGAGAATGCACAACGGCTCGATCGCGCGCGCTGCCTCCGCCTTGCCCATGTCCTCGGCCTCCCAGCCGAATTGATCGAGCAGTCCTGTCACGGTCTTCTTCGCCGCATCATCATTGCCGCAGATGAACATCGAGGGCTTCCCGCCCGCGAACGACGGATTCACCATGCACGCTGCGCCGACGGAATTGAACGCCTTCACGAATTTCACCGCCGGAAATTCCTTCTGCAACTCCTCCATCGCGGAAAAATCGAGGTTCGTCGTGAATTTCAAGACCCCGTTGACTGGCGCGGCATCGGCAATCGGGTTCGTCGCATCCATCACCGGCTTTCCCTTGAGATTCGCCGCGCCCGCGATCCGCAGTGCCTCGGCCGCCACGCCACCCTTGACGGCCAGCACCACCACCTCCGCAAACTTCGCCGCATCGGCGAAACCCGCCACGAGCCCCTTGGAATTCGCCTTCGCCCAATCCGCGAGCTTGGCCGGATCGCGTGTGCCAATGACGACCTCGTGCCCGTGTTTCAAAAACCCGCTCGCCAGTGTCGTCGCCACAATCCCCGAGCCAATGATGCCGATTTTCATGCCCGCGATTCTCGCCACGACCCGCCCGAATGCAAGAAACCCGATCCGAAATTAGGATGTCTCGCGAAGTCCGCGAAGGGGACGAAGGCCCAAGCCGTCTTCCCCCAGCATTCACGTCGATTCGTGTCGATTCGCGGCTCAACCCACTTTGCCCGACTCCTTCGCTCCCTTCGCCCCTTCGCGAGACACTCCTCCGATTTCCGAGCCCGTCACTCGTCACTCGCCGCGCTCACGCGGCGAGCGGCACCCGGAACGTTTCTCCCACGCTCACTGCCAGCAGCCGCTCCGGCTCCTTCGCCAGCGCCGCTCGCAATCGCATCGCCGGCTCCTCCATCGGCTCATGACTCAGCTTGAACGTCTCGTGGTGGATCGGCACGAAATACTTCGCCCCCGCCATGTCCGCCATCGCCACCGCCTGCTCAGGACTGCAATGCGCCCGGATCCACGGATCGTAAGCCCCGATCGGCATGATCATCAAATCCAGCGGACGCCCCGCCTCCTTCAACCGCGCAAACGCCGGCGTGTAAGCCGTGTCGCCCGCGAAGCACACCGCCGCACCTTTCCGCCGCATCACGTAGCCATTATAGCCCCGGTGATCGTCGCGCATCATCCTCGCACCCCAGTGCGCCACCTCCACCGCCGTCACCGTCAGCTCGCCCCCGCGCGTCTGCAACGTCACCGACTGCCCCCACTCCAGCTCGTGGATGTTCCGAAACCGCCAGCACCGCAGCAAATCCCCGGTCGCGCTCGCCGTGACGATCGGCGTGCTCCGCGGAAACTTCCGCAAACTCGCCACATCCAGGTGGTCGAAGTGCGCATGGCTGAGCACGATCACGTCCGGCGCCGCAAACTCCCGCGGACGCAGCGCCGGCTGCAAATACCGCCTCGGCCCCAGCACCAACGGCGAAAACCCCGGCCCCACCCGCGTCGAGAACACCGGGTCCGTGAGCACCCGCACCCCGAGGAAATTCACGAGCACCGTGGAGTGCCCGAGACAACTCCCCGTGATCGCGTCATCGGACCACGCCTGCGGATCGGGCTTCGCCGCCGGCGCCGGCGGTTTCCCCCGCCCATCGAAAATCATCTTCCGCAGCATTCGTAACCGTGCCATGCGCCGGAAGGTGAGAACGACTCCCCAGTTCGCAACCAGTCATGAAAAATAGCTTGGCACCTCTCGGGCCATGCCTGATGTCTTCACAAAACGAAAACGTTCCGCCGTCATGTCGCTCATCCGCTCACGCGGCAATCGCGACACGGAACTGCGACTCATCACGCTTATGCGTGCGCACGGCATCACCGGCTGGCGGCGCGGTTCGAAGCTTCCGGGCAAACCCGACTTTGTTTTTCCCAAGCTGAAACTCGCCGTCTTTGTCGACGGCTGCTTCTGGCACGGTTGCCCGAAACACGGCACGAGTCCCAAAGCGAATGCCGGATTCTGGCTCGCCAAGATCACCGGCAACAAGGCCCGCGACCGCCGCGTGAACCGCCTCCTCCGCGCCAAGGGGTGGAAGGTCCTCCGGATATGGGAACACGAACTCTCGACCAAAAACCTGCCACGTCTCCTGAAACGACTCCGCACCAAGGGCCTCGTCAGGCCTTAGCCCCGGCGGAGGCTGATGGCGTGTGCTTCGCATTTGAGACAAAGCGTGTGCGCGCGAAGAGGGTCGCGCCCCAGCGGGCGTCCCCAGGGCGATGGAGGTCACAACACGAGGCGCGAAAGAACGAGCGCAGGCTGTTGTCCCGGCTCCACTGGCGTCTCGGCTGAATTCGGCGCAATTGCGCCGAATTGATCCCGGCGCCAATTTTGCAGCCGGCTGCAAAATTGCGTGCCCGTGCGCGCAATTGGCTTCGAGCGGATTCTGCGACTAGTCGCAAAATTGCTGCCCGGGTGGCTTCCTCCTTCATTCCGTCCGCTCCAAGCATCCGCCTCTCCGTTTCCCGTCTGTTCCTGATTTCAATATTCCAAAAATTCAGAAGCCAGGAATCCAGGAACCTGCACTCTAGACCAAGTTGCCTCACTCTCTCCGTCTGAATTTCATTTCTGGTTTCTTGGTTTCCGAATTCAACCCCGCCCAATCCCGAGGTTCCGGTCTTCCGTTTCCCCTCTGCTTCCTGATTGCGCGACATGTCGCGCAATCTCCCATATCATTCTTTCGTCCTTCGCGGTTCCCAAAAACCGTATTTCTCCGTTCGGCATCCGTAATGTTACCCTCCGGAATCCGTTTGCTGGTCGCGCCCATGATCCGATGAAATGGGAACCATGGAATTGTCCGCGGCCACTCTGGAGCACTTGCAGGACGAGGCATATGCCTCGCTCTGTCGCGAGGCGTTGCAGGAACGGCTCACCGCACTCGCCCATGAAAAGGCCGCGCTGGCGGAAACCCGCCCGCCCTTCGGGGGCCTGCTCGCCCGCAAGGAAACCCGCGAGGCATTCGACCGCTCGTTGCGCTCGGCCCAGGACAACGAGGCGGCCCTTCAGGAACGTCTTTCCCGCATCGAAGGCATCATGGACTGGCTGCGTCCCCTCATCCGCACGCACGTTTCCGCCTACCTCGCCGATGTCAGCCCGCATTACTGCGCCCTGCTGCAAATCGCCGCGCGGCTCGATGACTGGCAGCACACCTTTCAAGCATTCCCGGAGCTGTTCACCGCCTTTGCCCGCGACCTTCGCGAGCTCCGCACCCTCGCGTCGACGCCCGGCGCGACCGCCACGACTTACGCCCGCGAACTCGCCGTCTTACGCGGCAGTGCTGAGCGTCTCGCAGTTCACCGCCACGAAATCTCCGTCGTCGAGCAAGCCATCGCGGAGCTGATCACCCTCGGTGAAGCGAGCGACGTCCGCCTGCCGGTGCTGCCGGAACTCGATCGCGTAGCCTGGGTCGGCCGTCTCGCCGTGCTGCCGACGCCCCAAGTGCTGGCCGAGACCACCCGGGTGGAAACGGAAGTGCGCAACTTTCTCGGCCAAGGCTGCGCCGAGGTCGAAGCCCGCTTGCAAGCCGGCCGGGATATCGCCGCAAATCTCGAGGAAAACGCGCTCGAACAATATTGGGCCCAGCTCCGCACCCACGCCCGCGCCCACTACGTCGAGCCGCGCGAGGTTGACGACGTGATGGACATGCTCACGCAGCGTTACATCGACGCCGACATCAAGAACCGGCAAAATCAGATCTCCATCGATCCGTTCGTTGTGGCGCGCTGAGGCGGAGCGGTTCGAGGTAGGGCGGGAACGCCGTGACCTGCGTAGCCTTGGCGAAGCAAGCCAGCTCACCGTCCGCGCCGCAATAATTTCAAATAGTGTCCCGGCCGGCGCACCGCGGCGCGATAGGTCGTCTCGCCCGTCACGACCTGCGCCATCAGTTCGCTCATCCCGTTGCCGTGCCGCGCGAGCAACCGCGCGCTAAGCCGCGGGCATTCGTAAAGCAGCCACGCCAGCGCCCGCGCCACCCGCAAGTCGCCGAGCAGCTTTTCTCCCAACGTCGCACGGTAATGCTTCTTCACCGCGGCCTCGTCGAAGCCGCCATCGACGATGGCCCGCGCCGCCAGCTGCCCACTCAGAATCCCCGCGGTGATTCCCTCCGCCGTGATCGGATCCGCCAGGCCCGCCGCGTCGCCGGCAAATAAAATTCGTGGCGTCTCGAACATCCGATCGCGTGGCCGGCAAGGAATCAGGTAGCCGTGCCGCTCCTCGCGCAACGGCGTTCCGATGCCGAGGAGGTCGAGATAGCGGCGGTATTGTTGCGGCAGATTGGCCGCGCCGCGCCGGGTCGTGCCCACCCCGATCGAGAGATGATCCTTCTTCGGGAACACCCAGCCGTAACCGGCTGGCACGACGCCGAAATCGAACCGCGCGGTCTGCATCAACGGCGCCATCGCCTCGGGCGTCAGTGTCACCTCGCACTCGAGCGCGGGAAACACATTGCGCAATTCCCGCTGGCCGGTCTTGCGCGCCACGACACTGTTCGCGCCGTCGGCTGCGATCACGAAACGCGCGCGGAATTCTCCTTTGTTGGTCACCAGCTGCACACCAGCCCCGCCTGGCGTCACGCCGAGCACCGTCGTGCCGGCGAACAATCTCACGCCCGCCTTGATCGCCGCCTCGGTGATGAGGTGGTCGAAGCGATCGCGCATCACCATCAGAATGATCGGCTGCTCGCGCCGGCAAAGAAAACGCAGCTTCGGGTCGTGATGAATCAGCTCGGCCACATTACACTCCCGATCCACCGCCGTTCGGATATCGAGCGGCAGCAACGCCGCGGCCCGCGAGAGGACGCCACCACCGCAGGTTTTGTAGCGCGGCGGCACGGCTTTTTCGATGATGCCCACGCGCAAACCGCGTCCGCCCAACTCCAAAGCCGCCGCCGCCCCTGCCGGACCCGCCCCGACGATGGCAACATCGAGCTCGGTAATGGTGCTGGCGAGGAAGGAAGTGGAAGCGAGGTTCGTCGAACGAAGCACGCCCACCTTTTACGCGATTCGCCGCACGAATGTCACCGCATTCCGCGCACATCTTCCACCGACGGGCGCATCTTAATTTCCCACCTGTGAGCGAGGAGCGGCGGTTTCCAACCGCCGACTGGCCACACCGGGCGCTTGGAAAACGCTCCTCCGTCGGTGCGATCCAAAAAATTGAGATGCGCCCACTCCGAACGCCCACTCGACACCTGCGCCGGCCTGCTTTGACTGTGCGCATGGGCCATCCGCCACTCGATCCCGCCAGCATCGGCCGCCTCCCCGCAGCGGGTGACAACGTCGCCATCGCCGTGCGCCGCCTCGAGGCCGGCACCGTGCTCGCGTTTCCCGAGGGACCGCGGACCCTCGCGCATACGGTGCTCGAAGGCCATCGCTTCGCAGTCCGTCCGATCGCCGTGGGCGAGCCGGTGCTCTCGTGGGGCCTGCCGTTCGGCACCGCCCTTACTTCCATCGCGCCCGGCGACTACCTCTGCAACCAGTCGATGCTCGATGCCCTCGCGGTCCGCCGCGTCGAGGGTGCGCTCCTTCCCGCGCAGCCGAATTTCGTCGATCAACTCGACGCGTTCACGCTCGACGAGAAAAATTTCCGTCCGGCGCCCCCCGTGGAACACGTGTCCCGGCCACGAACGTTTCAGGGTTACCGCCGCCCCGGAAAACGCGGTGTCGGCACGCGGAACTTCATCGTCATCCTCGGCACGAGTTCGCGCACCGCGAGTTTTGCCCGTCAGCTCGCGGCACGGCTTCAGTCGCTCGCGCGCGTTCACCCTGGTATCGATGGCATCGTCGCCATTGCGCACACCGAGGGCGGCGGACCAAAAAATCCGAACAACCTCACCGAGATTCTCCGCGCGCTCGCGGGCTTCATCACGCATCCGAATGTCGGGGCCGTGCTCGCCGTCGATCACGGGGTCGAGCCCGTCACGAACGCGCGCCTCCGTGATTTCATGCGCGAGGGCGACTACCCGCTCGCCGATGTGCCGCATCATTTCCTCACGCTCTCCGCCGGCCTCGCGGCCGGTCTCGCCGAGGGTGAAAAAATCGTGCGTGGCTGGCTGCCGGCCGTAAACGCGCTCCAGCGCACCGCCGAGCCGGTCAGTGCCCTGCGCATCGCTCTGCAATGCGGCGGCTCCGATGCGTTCTCCGGCGTGTCAGGCAACCCGCTCGCGGGCGCACTCGTGCACGAGATCATCCGGCAGGGCGGCACGGGCGTGCTCACCGAGACCGACGAGCTGATGGGCGCCGAGGCCTATATATTGCGCAACGTCCGTGACCTCCCGCTCGCGCGGGCATTTCTGGACAAAATCGAGGCATTCAAAACCCGCCTCGCATGGCACGGCATCACCGCCGAGAGCAATCCCTCCGGCGGCAACAAACTTCGGGGCCTCTACAACATCGCGCTCAAATCACTCGGTGCCGCGCACAAGAAGGACCCGCGCACGCGGCTCGACGCCGTCATCGACTACGCCGAGCCGCTGGAGACGCCGGGTTTCTATTTCATGAACGGCCCCGGCAACGATCTCGAGGGCATCGCCGGCCAGGTGGGCTCCGGTTGCAATCTGTTCCTCTTCGTCACCGGCAACGGCTCAATTACGAATTTCCCATTCGTGCCAACGCTGAAGATCACGACCACGACGCGCCGTCACCACTTGCTCATCCACGAGATGGACATCAACGCCGGTCGTTACCTCGACGGCGAATCGTTCGAGGCGCTAGCCGCGGAAAACTTCGACCTGCTCCTCGCCACCGCCTCCGGCCGCAAAACGAAAGGCGAGCACGCCGGCCATTCGCAAGTTTCACTCTGGCGCAACTGGCGGCAGACCGACACCTCGCGCCTCGCCGCGCTCCGCGCCCGCACGGCACCCGATGGCGAGCCGTTGATCAAGTCTCCCACCCGGCTGGCCACGACCCCGGAGACGCCCGCCCTCCAAGCCTTTGCCACGGCCGGCGCGTGGGCGACGGAGCGCGTCGGCCTGGTGCTGCCCACCAGCCTGTGCGCCGCCCAGATCGCGCGTCTCGCTGCCGACCGGCTGAACGAAAAGGGCCTCGGTCGCGCCCAAGGCCTTTCGCGCTTCGTCGCGCTCACGCACACCGAGGGCTGTGGTTTTGGCGGCGAGACAATGCACCAGCTGCTTCATCGCACGTATCGCGGCTACATCATGCATCCAAACGTCGCCGCCGCGCTGCTCCTCGAGCACGGTTGCGAAAAAGTGCCGAACGACGTCATGCGCCGTCAGCTCGAAGACGTCCAGGTGCCGCTCGCCCGCTTTGGCTGGGCCAGCGTGCAGCTCGACGGTGGCATCGAAAAAGCGCTCGGCAAAATCGAAACGTGGTTCGCCGCGAACATCGCGACGCTTCCGCCCGCACTGCTTGCTTCCACCGATTTGCGCGCCCTGAATCTCGGGCTGATGTCCACCGGGCCGGTGGCGAACGACACCGCCGCCTCGTTCGCTGCCCTCGTGATCGCGGTGCTGCACGATGGTGGCTCGGTGCTTATCCCTGAAACCGATCCCTTGCTGGCCAACGCGACGTTTCGCGGTGGCGTGCTCGAGTCCGCCTCGCCTCATGCCACGCTCGCCTACGGAGAGCCGCTGCGGAAATCCGGGCTGCATGTGGTGGCGACCGAAACGGATCACTGGGTCGAAAACCTCACCGGTCTCGGCGGCTGCGGAGCGCATCTCGTCCTCGGCCTCGTGCAGGACATCGCGCAGCAGGGCCACCCGATGCTCCCCGTGATTCAGGTCGCCGAGCCCGGCCAGCGCGACCGGATTTCCACCGACGACGTCGACCTCTTTCTCGCCGGCAACCCCGCCGATGCGCCGGCACTGCTGAATCTCGTTATCGCCGTCGCCCAGCGAGACCGTATGCCCGCGGCCAACGCGCAGGGGTTTGTCGATTTCCAGCTCACGCGCGGCGAACTCGGCGTGTCGACCTAGGCCGCCCATTCGCGGACACGCTTCCAGCGCGAGCAAGCTCGCAGCCTGCCGGTTCCGTGAGTCGCCAATGGAGACCGCTAAGCCGCCACTCCGGCACGCGGTCACCAATCCCGCTCGACGATTGGCCCGCTGCTGCACCACAGTAGCCGCGGTTTTTGCCGTTCATCCTGTTCCGCTTCCAACCCTCCCCACCGGCTTATATCCGGAAACGTCATGGCTACCTCGATTCTGCTCGGACTCGTTTTCGGCGTCGCCCTCGCCGCCCTGCTCACATTGCTGTTCGGCGTCTACACCATCGGGCCGACGCAACGGGGTGTGCTCACCACCTTCGGCCGCGCCCAACGCATGCCGGGCACCACCGGCGACGACCCGCAGCTCGGCACCTTGCTGACGCCCGAGGAAAAAACGCGCTATAACTATCCCAACGTCCGCGTGATCCTGCCCGGCGGCCCGTATTTCAAATGGCCCTGGCAACGGCTCCACAAGGTCGACATGACGATTCAGACGATCGAAATCGCCTGGGATCCCGACATCCAACAGGAACACGTCGAGGCCGTCACCAAGGACAATCTCACGGTCGCGATCACCGGCCAGATTCGCTGGAAACCCTGCGAACGAAATCTCTACGCCTATCTCTTCGGCGTCGCCCACCCCGCCGCGCACGTGATCGGTTATTTTGTCTCCGTGCTGCGTGACCGGATCGCGACTTTCTCTGGCCCGGAACACGAAGGCGCAGTCGAAGGCGTGTCGATCAACGATCTCCGCCGGAATCTCTCCGTCCTGAACCGTTTCATGGAGGACGCGTGCGAAAAAACCGCCGCCCGCTACGGCGTCAGCCTCGACGCCGCGCTCATCACGAACATCGATCCGCCCGGCGATGTCGATGAGGCGCTCGCCTCGATCAACACCACGCAAAACCAAGTCGCCGCCTCGATCAGCCAGGCCAAGGCCGACGCCGACCAGCGTTTGAAGATGGCGGAGCAAGCCGTGCAGATCGCGCAAAACCGCGCCGAGGCCGAGGCTGCGCCCCTGCTCGAACTCGGGAAAATTCTCCACTCGATGCATGCGCAGGGCGGAAAGCTTGCCCTCGACAGCTACCTGCGGAACGCCTCGCTGCCCCTGCGCGAGCGCGCGGCGCAGACCATCCTCAAACTCTAACGGCCGGCTCCACCCGTCATGACCTTTTTCATCGCTCTCATCGCCGGCCTTTTCGGCACCTTCATTGCCACCCCGATTATCACGGGCCTCGGCCGGGTCTTCCAACTCTGGCGCGTGTTGCCAGAGCGCACCGTGCTCGTTTACACGCTCTTCGGCAAAGTCATCGGCCAGGTCGAGGAGCCCGGGCTCTTTTTCCCCATCGCCCATTTCGGGCCGCGCGCGTTGCTGCTGCCGTTTTTCGGCAAGGCCTACAAGGTGCGCACGCCGATCTACCAATCCTACCTGCGCAATCAGCTCGTGAATTCCGAGGAAGGCGCCCCCATGGGTGTCGGCGTCTGGTTCGAAATGTATGTCAGCGATCCCAAGGCCTACTTGTTTCAAAATTCCGACCCACTTGGCTCGCTCAAGGCCAACGTCGCGACTGCCGTCGTGAAGCAGTTGTCCAATCTCAAGCTCGACGTGCTGCTCGAGGATCGTGACGCCCTCTCGCAGAAAGTGCGCGAGGAAGTCTCGCCGACCTCGCGCCAGTGGGGCTTCAACCTCGGCTCGACCTATATTCGCAAAGTCGCATTTCGGGACAAAGGCATGATCGTCGAAATCCAGCGCAAGGTCGTCAACCGCCTGCGCCAGGTCACCGCGGCGATGAAGCAGGCCGGCGAAAACGAAGTCGCGATCATCCATTCCGAAGCCGACAAGAAAGCCTCGCAACGCCTGGGCCAGGCGCAGGCCGTTCGTCCGCAAGTCGTCGGCCACGCGCTCGCCGAAATTCAGCGCGAGCCCGAGGTCGCCGACGCGCTCTTCGCGCTGCTCGACATCCAAGCCACGATGAAGAGTCCCGGCAAAGTCGTGCTCGCGAACGCCGGCGCGACCGGGCTCATGCTCAACAGTTAAAGGTGAGCCGGCGGGGATGGCTCCCCGAGCCGTCCGGAGCTCCCACTCAATTCGCGCGCGAAATCCAAAGCGCGTCGCCTATTTTCGAAAAACCCCGCGCTTGCATTCGCCCGGACCCGGCGCATGTTCCCGCTCCCGTTCTTTGATTGGTTCGCACCCGATCCGGGTGACATATGCGTCACTCGTCACTCTCCACTCGTCACTTTTTTGGGGGTGTTCTGGATTCTACCCTTGGTTGGAGTGCGCCGCTGCCTGTCGAGAGTCGTGGGTCTCTCGTTAAATCCCCTGCGAAAAAAATAATAGGCAACTACGAAGAAATGCCCCTGGCCGCCTAAGTGCGGTCACGTTGGTCTAGCGACACCTGCTAGCTGGAACTAACGTCGACAGCAGGCATAGCGCGCGGAGCCGTCCGCGGACTGCGCGCCGTATCTTCATCCGGGGACTGGCTGGGATCTTAGCGCGTGTGGTCGCTTGGTCCCGGTGAGATTAAAATCACGCTAAACATGGTAGACGCGGTGCGCAAAGGTCAGGGGCACGCGGGTTCAACTCCCGCCACCTCCACCATTTTTGAATCAAAAATGGTGCCCTGCCTCGCCAACGGCGAAGCAGGGCCCACGCACGGCGCGGCCATGCAGGGTCAACCCCCGCATCAAGCCCGCCCGGCGGGCGAAGCATGGTGCCCTGTGAAGCTCGTGAGAGCGCAGCACGGGCCGCATTTATTTCGCTCGCGCTGCATCAGCGTGCAGCATCCCGCCGCCCTGCCTCGCGCCATCTCCCAGCGCGCCAACGCACACGGGATGAAGCATCGGCTTTTCATTCCGCACCCCGCGGTCAGGTTCGCCGAATGCACTACGTCCACTTTCTACGCAGCGAGAGTAGCCCCAATCAAACCGACGCTGACTACACGACCGATTCCGCACCCGGCCTGCCACGCACAACGCCGTGAGTGCCGCCTCGGGCCGGCCTTCGTCTCAATCGGGAAGAACTTCGAAGTTTAGCAAGTTGGAAGAAACCTCGCCCTCCCAGCACGGAGGCAAAGCGGCCCTGTCCACAAACTGCTCCCCGCGATAGATGAATCGAATGGCATACTTACCAGGCAACAATGGCCGGTTTCCGTTTGCCCAGTAGTCGTCGGCATTTACCCGCAGGCTGTAGCTGCTGCCTGCCCGGAGGGGAACCGCGAGTGGATAAACTCGCCCGGCGACACCCGGAACCTGCCAGCCCAAAGTCACGGGAACCAGTTCTCCGCTCTCCGTTTTCAATTCGATTTTCAAGCTGGTCCACATCTCACTGCGATTTCCGAGCATTCTCCCGCCGTTGAGCAGGAGATTCTGGGCGGTGTTTTCCCGGGCTCTCGCCGAAGCCTCGTCAGAGGATTCCGAACCGGAGGAAAGTTTGTGAATGTTGGTATTGCGGAAGGTGACAACAAACGGAACTCGCTCCGAACGTTTCAAAACACTCTTCGGCATTTCAATGCTCAACGCCAACGGAGCCTTCTCCGCGATTATCTGCTCCGCAGCCCGCGCCGTCAAAGAAAGGCCCGCCGCCATGAGTAAACGGAGGAGGAATCGACTGGGTGTTTTCATGGTTCGAGAGACGCGGAGCACTGACCGAAGTTTCGGGCAGGCGCTTCGCGTCAGGGTGAATTTTGGCCGCGGGTTTGGAGCGCGGCGTCGAGATTGCGGCGTGCGGGGCCGTGGGTCGGATCGAGCCGCAACGCTTCGCGATATTGCGCGATGGCTTCGCTCGCGCGGCCGACTGCGGCCAGGGCGTTGCCGAGGTTGTTGTGCGTGTCCGCCGCGCTCGGGTCGAGGCGCAGCGCCTCTTCGAACGCCGCGATCGCCTCGATGGGACGCCCGGCGCGAAGGAGTGCGACGCCGAGCATATTGTGCCCCTCGGCCACCTGCGGCTGCAGCCGCGCGGCTTCGGTGCAGGGCCTGATCGCTTCCGCCGGCCGGCCGACCGTGATCATCGCATAGCCGAGTCCCATCCACGCCGTCGCATTGCGCGGTTCCAAACGGACGGATTCACGGTAGGCAGCGATCGCGTCGTCCGCGCGTCCGGTCAGAAACAAGGCATTGGCGAGGTGACTGAACCCCGCCGCCGATGCTGGAGCGATCCGCAGCGCCGAACGATAGTGGGAAATCGCGTCCTCAGGACGGTTGAACCGCGCCAAAGCATCACCCAGTTCCAATTCCGTCTGGGCGTCGCCGCTCTCCAACCGCAGCGCTTCCTCGAACTGGCGGATCGCCTCCGGGTAGCGATCGAGCTGCACGAGCACCCGGGCCAGGCCGCGATGCGCGGAGACGTAGCCCGGTTTGAGCTGCAAGGCCTGCTCGTAGTGCGCGACGGCATCCGCGGGCCGTCCGGCCATCGCAAGGTCGGCACCGAACTGGTGGTGGATGAGAAAAGCTTCGTTGGCCGGCAACCATGACTCGTCGATCGGCAAGGCGGCCTCGTCGTGCGCGATCGCCTCGGCGTATCGTTCCTGCGCGGCGTAGATCATCGCGAGGTTGTAATGCGCGCGGCGCTGATGGGGCAGCTTGGCCGCCGTGTCGCTCCAGAGCGCGAGGTCGGAGCGATAGATTTCGTTGCGCGCGAAGGTGAGCCCGCCGAGTCCGACCGCGACCACCAGCCAGAGCACGAGACTTCGGCGTCCGACCGCAGCATATAAGCCGACCACGGCCAACGTCACCACGGCGGCGAGCGGCAAATACATGCGATGCTCCGCCATCGTCTGGGAGACGACGGGCACGACACTCGATGATGGTGCGAGGATCGCGAAGAACCACGCGCCGAGAAAGCCCGCCGTTAAACGGCGCCAAAACGCGACCGCCGTTCCGAGCAGCAGGCCGGTGAGCAGCACCGCCTGCGGCCACACGTCGGCAAAATGCCGAACGACCGTCTGGCCGTAGTCAAACACCTGCGGGTGCGGCCAGATGCTGAGCTTGAGATAGAGGACGATGGCCCGACACTGCGTTTGGAGATAAAGGAGCGGAGTCAGCCCGAAGCGTGCGCCCGCTGTCCCGCCGCGGTCATGATTGCCACTCATGACCAGCGCGAGCAGCAGCCACGTCGAAGCCAGGGCGAGGTAATAACCCCGGCGTTGGCGCCACGCTGCCGTGAAACCGCCGGAGCCGTTGTTCGCCACCGTCACGTCATAAAGCAGCACCAGCAACGGCACGGCGACCATCGTTTCCTTCGTGGCCATGCCCAGCAAACACGCGAGCCACGAAACGCTGCGCCAGAGCGTCGCCCGGCTTGACGGCGGTTCGTCCAACGCCCGGACGAACCCGTAGAACGTCAGCAGGCAGAACAAGCCGGCGAGCGATTCCGCGCGTTGGCTCACATAAGTGACGGATTCCGTCTGGAGCGGATGCAGCAGCCAAAGTCCCGCGATCGCGGCCGCCAGCCAGTTGGCGTCGGCGCCAAAACGCACCCGCAACCCCGGGCACATCAGCGAGCGCCGGACCACGCCGCAGAGCACGCAGGCCGCGAGAAAATGAATCGCGAGATTGACGGCGTGATAGCTCCACACCGCTTCGCCGCTGATCGCATAGTTCACCGCGAGACTGAAATTCAACAGCGGCCGCCCGCTCACGGTCAGCCCGCCGCCGGGCGGCGCGAACACCTCGGACAGTTGCGAAAGCCGGCGGATGGTCGGATTCCCCAAAATAGATTCGATGTCATCAAACACGAAGGGCGCGGAAAACGTCCGGGCATAAACGGCAACGACGACCACGGCCGCCGCGAAGCCGACAACCATCATCGTCGCGCGCCGCGTCGCGGGCCTGACTGGGACGGGCGACGGCGGGGAATTCACGAACCCAAAAGAAGAAGATTCGTGCGCCAGGGGAGAAGCTATTTCCATCCGGAGCCCAGCGATGACCTCAATGCCCAGCTTCGGTCAGGTTTCATTGAAACCACTGCGACAACCATGGTTCGCTCCGGAAAAAATGCTTCACCCGCGCACATCGCCGCGCGGGCGCATCCCAGTTTCATGCACGCGTGAGCGGAACGGCGGTTTCTAACCGCCGACCGGTGACTTGGGCGCTTGGAAAGCGCCCGTCCGCTGGAGCCATGCAAGAGACTGAGATGCACCCGCCGCCGGCGGCGGCCGCCGGATTTGAATCGCTTGTGCCTGATATTTTCTATTCACCCTGCCCCGTGAAATATAGTTTCTCGCACGAGAAATAGTCAGCGAAACCCAAACTCCCATGTTCAGCCGATTCGCCAACCTCATCCGTGGTTTCTTTAACGCGATCGCTTCCGGTTTTGAGAAACGCAACCCCGAGCTGCTCCTCGAGAACGCCAAGGAAGATCTGCGCAAAAACGTCATCGCCATGCGCAACGGCCGGGCGCAACTGGCCGCGCAATCCGCCAGCCTGCAACGCCAGATTGCCGAGATGAAAATCCGCGAGCGCGAGCTCGAAGGCCGCGTGCAGGTTTTCCTCGATGCCGGCAAGGACGAGCAGGCGGGCGACGCCGCGCTGGAGCTGCAGACGATCAAGGACGATCTCGCCAAGAACACCGATCAACTCACGCAAAACGAGGCGGCCTATAAGGAATTCACGGCGATGTGCGCCACCACCGAGAAGGAGTTGATGCGGAAAATCCAGGAATACGGCCGCATGATTTCCGAAGCGAAAGCCAAGGAGGCCGCCGCCGAGGCCGCCGAGTTCATCAGCGGCGCGATCAGCAACACGACCGGCGCGGGAGACAATCTCGACCGCCTCAAAACCGTGGTGACGGAGAAGCTCGACAGCGCCTCGGGCCGCCTGCGCGCCGCGCAAGACACCACCGGCTTTGCCAACGTGAAGGCGATGCAGGAGGAGCGGCAGCTCCGGGCTTCGGCCGCGCTCGCCAGCTTCAAGGCCGCCAAAGGGCTCAAGCCAGCGGCGACCAACGCCGCGGCGAAGCCCGAGGCCACCAAGCCCACGATGGCGCCCTCGGCCTCCGAGTCGGCTTGAGTGGTCCGCGCTAAATCACGCAGCCCAAATCGCGTGGATGCGGACGGTGACTCAGATCCGGCCAATCACGCACCTGAGCTTGGATCAGCCGCAGTCACGCAGACTGCGCGACCGGGCGTTTTGCTGGAAAGACGGCAGCCAATTATAGTTTAAGGCCGGCGGATTCGCTGTATTATCGCGCGTCCAGTTTATCACTTTACCGCCAAGCTTACTGTTTCCCCGCTCACCTCTCCAAGTATGTCTTCCTGGGTCGACACGATTCGCGCTCACTACGGCAGCGATGCCTCCCGTCAGTTCATTCTCCATGGCAACACCGACGACGTTTACCCGCTCGTCGTCGCCGCGAAAGGCATGGGGAAAAAAGAAACGCTCCTCGTTTCTCTTTCCGACTATGTGCAGAGGGAATTGCTGAATGGATTCGACGTGCTGGTCTTCTATAGCGCGGCGACGGGCATCCAGATCGTGCGGGGGAAGGAGCTGACCAGCCAGTGGACCGACCTCGCGCGGATCAACGGATCGGTTACGCACCGGCAGGCGGCGGAAACGCTCAAGGTGCTGCTCCTGTTCCTGGATCATCTTTCGGCGCAGCTGAAAAAATCCATCAGCGCCGCCTGCATCATCGAAGGCGCCGAACTCGTCGTGCCCAACGACGGCTCCCGGCTGCAGCAGGACGTCAGCACCACCGCCGCGATCGTCCGCTCGTGGAGCCAGCCGAGCCTGAACGAAACGTTCACGCTCACCTCGTTTCTCGTCACCCGGAATCTCACCGACCTGAACACGCTGGTGACGCAAAATCCGCGCGCTGCGCTGATCGAGGTGCCGATGCCCGGCGAAGGTGAGATCGTCGCCGAATTGGAGCGGGACTCCGCTTATCGCGCCGCCTTCGGCGAATTTCAAACCGACCTGCGCGCGCTCGCCAAGCGGCTCATCGGCGTGAATCTCCAGGGCCTCACCCAGCTGCTGCGGCTGGAATCGTATTCGGGCCGCACGCTGACCGGCGCCACGCTGGTCGAGATGCGCAAGAAGCTTGTCGAGCGGCAGGCAGGCGGCGGGCAGGAGGGAAAACGCGTCGTCGAGTTTCTCACGTCGGACAAAAAACTCGATCAACTGCTGGGCCAGCCCGCGCTGGTGGAGTTGTTTCGACAGGACCTGAAACTCCTGCGGTCGGGCCGGACCGATCTCTGCCCGATGGGTTATCTGCTCAGTGCGCCGGTCGGCTGCGGCAAAAACCATCTCGTCGAGTGCCTCGCGGGCGAGGCGGGCATTCCGGTGGTGGTGATCAATAATTTTCGCGACCGCTGGGTCGGCAGCACCGAGGGTAATGTCGAGGGCATTTTCCGCCTGATCCGCGCGCTCGGCCAGTGCTACGTGTTCGTGGACGAAGCCGACCAGACGCTGGGCAAGCGCGACAGCGGCAGCGATACCGGCAGCGGCGTCGACGGTCGGGTCTACTCCATGTTCGCCTCATTCATGGGCGATGCCCGCAACCAGGGCAAAGTCATCTGGCTGCTCGCCTCCAGCCGGCCCGACAAGATCGAGGTCGACTTCAAGCGTCCCGGTCGTATCGACACGAAGGTCCCGATTTTTCCGGCGCTCTCGGCCGAGGCCGGTTATTTTTTGCTGCGAACGCTGCTGGCGGCCAAAGGCATCATGCTGCCTGAGGCGCTTCCGCCCGGCGTGCCAATCCCCGATCTGCTTACTCCTGGTGCCGCGCGCGCACTGGTCGGACAACTGGCCCGCGAACTCGCTTTGCAAGCGGCGGGCGCCGAGGTGGCGAGTCCACTCGCGGCGCTCACCGTCGTGCTCAAAAATTATTCCCCTCCCGTGCCGCTGGCCACGATCGCGTTTCAAATGCAGCTGGCCGTCAACGAGACGACCGACGCGAAGCTCATCCCGCCCGCGGTCCCCGTAAAGATCGCGGAGTATCTGCCCGGCCGCGCCTGAATTTCTCCATGAGCATCAAAGCCAAAAAAATAAAGAACGCGATTCTGCGGTCCGGCAAAAAAGCCGGCCTGCTGATCGCCGAGGACGGTCCGGCCGACCAAGCCATCACCCGCGGCACCAAAGTCGCGGCGAACGTCATCAACGAGAGCGAAAAACAAGGTCGGAAGCTGGTGAAGGAAGCGCGTTCGGCGCTCGACGAGTTGCGGGCGAAAATTCACGCCGCCACCGCCCCCGGCCCGAAAGCAAAGAAGCCGTGAACCGGATCCGGCTCGGCGCCCCACTGACGATGTTGATCGCGGCGGGTTGCGTGCTCGGCACCTATCTGCCGGGCGCGGCTCATTTCGGCATCAGCGGCGGACTCGGTTCGCTGTTGCTGCCGTGGACCTGGGTCCGGCTGGTCACGTGGCCGTTCGTTCACGCCGACACCGCCCATTTGCTGGGCAACATGATGTTGTTCCTCCTGCTCTCGCCCAACCTCGAAAAGAAGCAGGGCTGGTTCGAATTCGGGTTTTGCCTGCTGGCGACCGCGGTGGTCATCGGTCTCTGTCATCTGGCGTTCGGGCGCGGCCACACCGTGCTCGTCGGCGCGAGCGGCTGGGTGTTCATGATGATCCTGCTCTCGACTTTCGTCAGCGGTGAACCGGGCACCATTTCGGTCCCCACGTTGATCGTGGCCGGACTTTTCGCCTGGCAGGAAGTGCGGGCCGCATTGACGCCGAATCAAATCTCCCAGCTCGCCCACCTTCTCGGCGGCGTGTGCGGTTTGGTTTTCGGCCTGCTGGGCAGTGGCCGGGAACCCGCCGCCCGCGCCGGCCACACCACCACAGCCATCGCGAATTGAGCACCAAGATTTCGAACCTCTGCGTCTTTCGAAGTCTCCCCGCGAAAAAAGCTGCGCCTTTATAATCTACTTTTGTCCGTAGAAAACGCATTATCCGTCCCGTTATGAAAAAAGTCCTGATCGCTTTCCTGTTCCTCGGCCTGCTCGGCGTCGGTTACTGGCGCTGGCAGGCGCAGAGCGCGCCATCCGCCCCGACGCCCTCGGGCGCTCCGTCAGCAGCCGCTGCCACGACGCGTGTTGCCAAGGGTCCGGTCAAGGGCATGGCCACCACTCTCGAAGAACCCGTCGCGGTCATGCCGCCCGCCACCTATGTCTACAAGGACAACACGGTGGAGATGGAGTTGAGCGAATACGCCGGCTACGCGGGCCTCATCTACGCGAACGGCGGCCTCGAGCCCAACGAGAATTCCTATTTCTTCAAAACCCACGGCTTCAAACTCAAGATTTCGCTCTCGGAAGCCGACAACTGGTCGCCGTTGAACAGCGGCAAACTCGCCGCCACCGCCACAACCGCGGATGTTCTCGCCGTCTACGCGAACCAAATGCAGGTCGTGGTGCCGCTTCAGACTTCCTACTCCCGTGGCGCGGACAGCATCGTGGTGCGGGAATCCGTGAAGAGGATCAACGACCTCAAGGGAAAAATTCTGATGGCGAGCCAGTTTGGCGAGTCCGAGTTTTTCCTGCGCTATCTCGCGCAGGAAGCGAGCCTGCCCGTGTATAATCTCAAGGAAGGTGAGCGCGCCAGGGCCGACGGCATCAACCTGCGCTATGCCGACGATCCATTCATCGCGGGCGATGTGTTTCTGGCCAACCTCGACGAATACGCGGGCTTTGTTGGCTGGGAACCCAAGGTCGGCGAAGTCGTCGGCAAGGCACAGGGCAAGGCGCACGTCCTCGTGGACAACCGCAATCTGCTCATCATCGCCGACGTTCTCATGCTCAACAAGGGCTTCGCCCAGCAGCATCCCGAGGTGGTCAAGGGATTGATCGACGGCACGCTCTACGGCAATGACGCCGTCCGCAACGACCCGACCAAGGCCTTCGCCGCGCTCAAGAAGGCGTTCAAGTGGGAGCCCGAGGAGTGCAAGACGAACCTGGCGAAGGTGCACCTCGTGAACTACCCGGAGAATATCGCGTTCTTCGGTGGCGCGGCCGACGCCGCGGGCAGTTTCAGCGGCATCTATCAGACGAGCCTTTATGCCTACGCAAATTTCGTGAAGCACAACGTCGGGCCCGATCGCTTCATCAACACGCAGCCGCTGGAAAGCGTGAAGGACCATTACGCGAAACAGGTGGCAAACATCGCGCCCATCCGCACGACCCAGAATGCCGGCATCGAGGGCAGCCCGCTGCTCAGCCGCAACGTCAAGTTCCTGTTCGAGGCCAATTCCTTTCAACTGCAGGACTCCACGCAGAACACGAAATATTACACCGACATCAAACGCCTCCTCGATGTCAGCCCAGGTTCGACCGTGCTGCTGCGCGGCCACGTGGACAATGGGCAGGTCGATGATTTTCGAAAAAAAGGCGGTGACGCCCTCGTTCGCCGGATGGGGCTAAGCGCCGTGCAGTTGTCGCGCGACCGGGCCAATTCCGTGAAGGCAAAACTCATGAAAGACTACGGCATTGGCGCCGACCGTATCGAGATTGTCGGCCGTGGCTGGGATGAGCCCGTGGGCACCAGCGATGAAAATCGCCGGGTCGAAGTCTATTGGTTCACCGTCGAATAACGCCGCACCCTCCCAGTGCACCCCCCTCCCATCCCCATGAAGACATTTATTTCCTGTCTCCTCGGCGTGCTGGCGTTCACCTCCGTCGGGCTGGCCCAGACACCCGCCGCGAAATCCCCCGCGATCGCCGACGATGATCTTTCGTCGCTCGGGATGAAGGCCAGTGTCACCATCATCTTCGACACCTCGGGCAGCATGAACGAACGGCGCAAGCTGGTCATGGCCAAGCAGGCGTTCAACTGGTGGCTGGAGACCGCGCCGAAAAAATCCATCCTTCGCTGGTCGCTGTGGGCCTTCGACTCGGGCAAGGGAGACGGGATCAACCTGGTCGATCGCAAGGCCGACGCCGCCGAGGAAGTGCAGGCGAAGATCAGCGGTTTTGTGGCCAATGGCGGCACGCCGCTCGCCAAGACCGTTGCGAAAGTGACCGCGATCATCGACGCGGAAAATAAAAAGGCCGAACAGGGCAAGGCGGACATCCTCCGTCAAATCGTGCTCATCTTCACCGATGGCCAGGACTCGAACGTGAAAGTGCCGGTCATGCAGCAAACGATCACCAAGTTGCGCAACGCCGGCGCCGAGGTGTTTTCCATCGGCTATCAGGGCGAGGGCGATTATCTGGCCAAAGTCTCGGACAAGTTCTTCATGGTGGACGACGAAAAGCAGTTGAAGTCCGGCCTCTCGGAATTCACCTACTTCATCGAGAAGGCCGGAACCCAAAAGTGACATGAGTCTATGGCAAAGATTATCGCGATCCGCCCCCTACCACGCGCATTTTCTTGGCTCCATCAATCATGCCTGGCTCGCGTTGATCACCCTCGGCGTCGGGATCGCTGGGGCCACCCCGCTTTCGGTCGTGGCGGGCGTGGCAGCCTATGGCTTGGGGGTCATCTTCCTGCCTGACCTGCCGGTTTTCCGGAAAAGCTACGACACGCAATCCCGGGCTGAAATCGACGCCCGCCAGCAGGAGGAATCCTCCGCCAAGGAACGCGTTCGCACGACCCTGCTGCAAAAGCTCGCGCCGAAGGCGGCCGCCCGCTGGCAGAAATTCTCCGCGCTGTGCGGCGAACTGCAGGCCAAGCTCGACGATGCGGAGAGCGACAGCCTCCTGCAGGAAAACTCTCTCTCCAAGGTCGCCGACAGCCACCTGCTGCTGCTCGCGATGGACGCGGACATTCGCGGCTACCTGGCATCGGCGGAATCTGCCGACGAACTCGAACGCCGCGTGGCCGCCATGCAAGCGGAAGTGAACAAACTCCACCAGCGCACCGATCTCTCCGATGTCGAGCAGCGCCTGGTCCTCTCGAAGGAGGAGACCGTTAAAAACATCCGGCAACAGGCCGAACAAAATAAACGGATGCAGCTGAACCTGGATTTGGCCCAGTCCGAATTGGAACGATTGGAGAGCCAGATTTCGTCGCTGAAAGCGGAACTCATCTCTACGCCGGCCAGCCAGCTGTCGAACCGGCTGGGAGAAACGTTGATCCAAGTTGAGGCCTCGCAACGTGTGTTGCAGGAAGGCGGCATGGTCACCGCCCCCGACCTCAACACCCTCCTCGGCGAAAGCGCATGAGTGTTTGCCCTCTGTCTCCAGAAGCGAAGTCTTCATCGGCCGTCATGGCACCAGCGAGATTTATTTAGGATCTGGAGGTCGTAGTTAGGGGCAAGCAAAGGACCCGGAGCCTCTCGATCAATTCATAGGGTCGCCGGCCGGTCTTGGAGTATCCGCCGATGATCCGGAATGTCTTAGTGTAATTTTAACACTTTTTGCTTTACTCTTAGTGTTTCTATTACACCATGGCGCGAAAAGGTTCCCATGAGCTTTACTTACAAGCACCCGCATCCCGCCGTGACCGTGGACGGGGTTGTATTTGGCTGCGACGAAACGGACCTCAAGCTGCTCTTGATTCAGCGCGATGTTGAACCCTTCAAGGGAAAATGGGCCCTCCCTGGCGGGTTCGTTCGAATGGACGAAGGCCTGGAGGAGGCCGCTCGTCGGGAACTGGCCGATGAAACCGGCATCACCCGGCTATATCTCGAGCAACTCTACTCGTTCGGCGACCCCCAGCGCGACCCGCGCGAGCGAGTGATCAGCGTCGCATACTATGCGCTGGTCAAGCTGGCCGATCATAAAGTGCGCGCTGCGAGCGACGCCGTCGACGTCGCATGGTTTCCCGTCGCGGAACTCCCCAAGCTCGCATTCGACCACGAAAGGATCGTCGAGATCGCGCTGAAACGGCTGAAGGCAAAAGTGCGCTATGAACCGATCGGTTTCGAGCTGTTGCCGGAGAAGTTCACCCTCGGCGAATTGCAACGTCTCTACGAGATCGTGCTGGAACAACCGGTCGATAAGCGAAATTTCCGCAAAAAAATCCTCGGCACTGACCTGCTTGCTCCGTTGGACGAATATCAGCAGGACGTCGCCCATCGCGCGGCTCAATACTACCGCTTCGATCGCCAACGTTACGAGCAACTCAAAAAGCGCGGCTTCAATTTCGAACTTTGAATTTCTTCCGTCCTCAACCCTCAACCAGCCATCACCATGTTCGGTCTACGCTTCATCAAGGTCCAACCGACCACCTACGTCCTCCAGTATCGGAATGGACAGCTCGTGCGCGAAGGCACGGGCCTGGCATTCTTCTACTATGGTCCGACGACCTCGCTCGTCGCGATTCCGACTGCCAGCACCGAGGTGCCGTTCATTTTCGAAGAGCCCAGCGCCGACTTCCAAACCGTCACCATTCAAGGCCAGATCACCTATCGCGTCGCGGAGCCAAAAAAACTTGCGGGATTGATGGATTTTACCCTCGCGCCCAATGGGGCCGCTTATGCTTCCGACGATCCGGAAAAACTGCCGCAACGATTGATCAACATCGTGAATGTGCACGCGCGCGCGCAAATTCAGCGACTGCCGCTGCGCCAGGCCATCCGTGAGTCGGACACACTGGTCGAGGCGCTGCGTCCGAAACTCGCCGTGGCGCCGGAGGTGACGGCCCTCGGTCTCGAGATTCTCGGCTTCTCGGTCGTGGCGATCAAACCGACGCCGGAAACAGCCCGCGCCCTCGAGGCTGAAACGCGCGAGCAGCTCTTGAAGGAGGCCGACGAGGCGATTTTTCGCCGGCGCAATGCCGCCGTCGAAAACGAACGCGCGATCAAGGAAAACGAACTCAATACCGAAAACGCCGTGGAGTTGAAGAAACGGCAGATCCGTGAGACCAAGATGGACGCGGACCGCGCGGTGCAGGAAAAGCAACGTTTGCTGCGCGAAGCAGAAATGGCCGCAAGCGTCGCATTGGAGGAAAAGAAAAAGGAGCTGGTCGAGCTCGCCGCCCTCAATGCGAGGGGCGAATCGGATGCCCGGGCCTACGGCATTGAAGCGACGATGAAAGCACTCGGAACGGGCGACCCGCGGATTCTCGCCGCCCTCGCCAACGCCGGAATGAAGCCCGAGCAATTGATCGCGGTGGCATTTCAGGAGATCGCCGGAAAAGCGGATAAGATTGGCCAACTCAACATCTCGCCCGAATTGCTCCGCGAGCTTATGGCCAAGCGTGAAAGCTGAGATGGAGCGGCTCACGGAAAACAAGATTGTCCTCGTCGTGCGTGAAACGCGCCTTGAGGAACTCAAGGCGCGTTTCAACACCGTGAGCCAGGCCCGTTTCTACGTGCAGCAGTCGGGGGGTAGTTTCGATGACTATGAGCAGGAAGACGCGGTTTATCATCAGGCCATCCGTCAGGCCCAGCAGCAGCTCAGTCTGCTGGGGCGCGTGCAGGTCGTGCATCGCTCCTTTGTGCCTAATTTTATTTTCGGGCCACAGGACATCGCTGTTGCGGTCGGCCAGGACGGACTGGTAGCGAACACCCTCAAATACCTGGATGGCCAGCCACTCATCGGCATTAATCCCGATCCGAAGCGCTACGACGGCCAATTGCTCCCGTTTCAAGTGAACGATTTGGGCAGGATCGTCCCCGAGGTGTTTCGCCGCTCGCGCCCCACTAAATCCGTCACCATGGCCAAGGCGTCATTGAACAACGGGCAGACGATCTACGCCGTGAACGATCTCTTCATTGGACCGAAAAGTCACGGATCGGCGCGATATACGATCGTCCACGACGGACACACCGAACGCCAATCGTCGAGTGGGGTGATTGTTTCGACAGGCATGGGATCAACAGGATGGTTCAGCAGCCTGGTCGCGGGTGCACGTGGCGTCAGTGCGGCGTTGACGTCGAAGTTTTCCGTTGCGAACGCCAAAGGCGCGAGGCTGGCGTGGGAGACGGAAAAGCCGACCCCGTCGAAAGGCGCCAAGCTTCGATTCGCCGCGGATGCCAATCACCTCTACTTCACAGTTCGCGAACCATTTCCAAGCAAGACCACCGGCGTCGAAGTGGTCTTTGGCCGCGTGGCGGAAGCGACCCCCTTGATTCTCGAATCGCACATGCCGGAGCGCGGCGTTATTTTCAGCGACGGAGTCGAAAGTGATTTCCTTGAGTTCAACTCCGGGTCGAAAGCAACGGTTGGCGTCGCGGAACGCCAGGGCGTGCTCGTCGTGTAGAGCATGAAAACCGTCATTCTATTTCGCCCCGTCGGGCCGAAAGAGCTGGCGTTGCTGGAGGCATCCGGTTGGACCGCTTTTCCACCGCGGCTTCCCGAGCAACCGATTTTCTACCCGGTCACCAACGAAGAATATGCCGCGGAAATCGCCCGGGACTGGAATGTGCCTTCCGTCGGCGCGGGATACGTCACCAAGTTCGCCGTCGACGCTGAATTCGTCGCTCGCTACCCGCGAAAGGTGGTCGGAGCGAAGCTGCACGAAGAACTCTGGGTGCCGGCGCAAGAACTCGAGGAGTTCAACCGCCATATCGTCGGCAAAATCGAAGTGACGCAGGTTTTTCCCAAGGCCTGAGCCGTCCAACCGCGCTCGATCTGGCTTTATGGAAACGGACTGATGAATTGCGGTGGCACGTGCTCCACCAGCCACACGCCGTTGGCAGAACGAAAGAAGGCGTGGCCGGCGCGGTGCATCGCCGCCGCATCGACCACAAGAATCACCGGCGCACCACGGCGCTGGCCGACTTTTCCCGCGGTGGTTTCGTCGGCGGAAAGATGCACGTGATGGCGTGCGCCCTTGATGAGGCCTTGCACGCGAATGGCGTCGAGAAACTTCGCGACCGTTCCGTGGTAGAGTTTTTCCGGCGGTGTCATCGGCTCGTAGCCAAGTTCGACCGAAACCGAGTGCCCCTGACTGGCGCGAATCCGCTGTCGCGCCTCATCGAATGCGAAACGCTGCTTGTCGCTGTCAGTGACGATTTGCTCGAGCCGCTCACGCGTGAGTGTCACTCTGTGGCGGCCGCAGGCCGCCAGCAACGCGTCGACCTCCACCCATCCGGCCGCATCAAGCTCAAGCCCGATTTTCCACGGCTCGTGGCGCAGGACGAGGCTCAGGAATTTACTTAGGCGCACGTCATCCGGGCTCATTTTCGAATGCACGGCTCATGCTAGCTGGATCGCGGCACGTTCAGATCGACCCCGTATGATCTCAGGATGAGCAGGCTGATATCCGGCGAATGAAACCACGCGACGATTTGCTGCAGCGCGGCCTGCGGCGCGTCCTCCCAAAACGCGTTGCCCAGGCGGCGGTCCATAAGCTCGTTGGCATTTTGCTGATAAACAGCGAGCGCCGCGGCGGGATTGGCGGAAAGCTTGTCGAGAAAGGGTTTCAGCTCGGTTCCGGAGCGGGCCAGCCCGCAGAGCCACGAATCCAGCGACCATCCATCCGTCGCTGCTACCAGCTCGTCGAAATGAATTTCAAACAGACGCGTGATTGATTCCCTCTCGGCGACGGACCATTTCGACCATGCCGCGAGTGACAGTTTGTGACCGACCACCTCGGGATCGGGCCACCAGCCGGAGTCCGTGACCGTGATTTCCAAGATGCGGGGGAGATAATAACGAAAATCTGCCTCACTCCCAACGGTCAGAAACACAGACGACGCATACGAGGTCAGTTCGTCGGGAGAAAGGTCGCGAAGCGGTTTAGACAACAGCACATGCACTTGTTTGTCTTCAATACAGCAGCGGCATCCATCGATTTTGCTCGGCCGGCGGACGGCCTTAAAGCCGTCATAGACCCCGTTCACCGCGTTGGAAAGTGGATCGTCCACGATGCAAGTTAAATAAACTAGATTATGTTTCTGTGGCGATATCTGACGCACCTTCACGGCGGGCCTCCTTGTGGGCGGCACGTTTCTCACGGCGGGCGCGCATCCAGTGCGGTTCGGGGGCTTCGCCGGCCATGATGCAGCCTTGCGGCTGGATCTCGCCGATGACGTTCGCGAGGCCGAAGCGCGCGATCTGGGCCTTCACCTTCGTCGCGTCCTTGTAGGCGAGCGGCGATTCGGAAAGGTCCGGCGCGCCGCCAAACCAGCGGATGTCGAGGCCGGCGGTGGTCTCGGCGAGCGTTTGCTGCACGCGGGCGGGATCGAGTTCGCCGTCCGCGTCCTTGTAGGGCGCGAGCATGGCGGTGCGCGAGAGGTTGCGGCCGGCGCCGTGCGGACAAAACGACAGGTAATCGCTATTGTTCGCCCCAAGCACGAGGAGGATTTCGCGCGCCATGTTCAGCGGGATCAGGCCGAGCAGCGGACGGCCCTGGGCGTCCTGCCACGCGGGTGTGGCGCCTTTGCCGTGGAAGAACGAATCGCCGCGTTTCCACACGAAGTTGTGCTCGTTGCCGATCTGCACGAGGGCGCGCTGGCCGAGGCGGCGGAGGAGCGCGTCGTGGATCAGGGAATGGTTCTCGCGGGTCCAGCGGCCGATGTATTGCAGGGCGTCCCAGTAGGCGCGGCCTTCCGGGGAATCGGCCGGCAACCACACGGCGGAATCGGGAATATCCTTGGCGTTTTCGTCGCACCAGAGGCGCGCGGCTTTCTGGCCGCGCTTGTAGAGATCGGCGCCAAGGCCGCGCGAACCGTGGTGGGTCACGAGGACGTTGAACGCACCGTCGCGGCGGACGATCCATTCGGACAGCTCGTGGTAGCCGGCCGCTTCGATCGCGACCCGCTGGGCCTCGGTGAACTGGATGCGGCCGAGGTAGGCGAAGTGGTTGCCGTCGCCCTGCGTGCCGAGGAAATCCTGGGCGCGGCTGCGCAGGCCGGAGAGGAACGGGTTGTCCCACACCGGTTCGTCGAGCACGGCCGACGTCAGCTGGTAACCACGCGGGCGACCGCCCGGACCAAAGTGCGTGGTCTTCTGGAGATGATCCATCATTTCGCCGACCGGGTGGTTGGCGGGGAAGAACGTCGCGAACATCGAGCAGCAGATGTCGGCCGAGTGCGCGCCGGGGATGATGGCGTTTTCGACTTCGATCGCACCCCCGACCGGAATCGTGGCACGACCGCCGCCCGATGGACAGGCGTCAGGCATGATCACACCGCGTTTCACGACGGGAACGTGCAGCAGCTCCGTCATGCGCTGGCGCGCGGCGGCAACGTTCGTCGCTTCCTCGGGTGTCTCGGCCTCGATGGCTTCGGCGAGCGGAGCCGGCTCGTAACGCGGGAGGATCACGGCGAGTTGCTTCGGGAATTCGGCTTCAAGGGCGCTCAGCACATCGGCGCGCGCGAGGCCCGTCGACTCGAGGTCGCGGGCGCGGCGCAGGGCCGGGCCGAGGCGGCGGCCTTCGTGCCAGCCGGCGGCGATGAGATCGCGGGCTTTGATTTCCATGTTCATGATTCGAGAGCGTAGCAGAGGTGAAACGGGACGTGTAGCGCGATGGCTGCACGTCATGTGACTGTTTGGTCAGGTTTGGCGGAGGAAGGTGTGGAAGCCCATCGTGCGGCGGGGCGACGCGCGCGACGGCGCCGGGGAGGCAGTATGAGCGGGGTTGAGCAACTCGGCGAGCGAGACGCGATCGGCGGACGGCGGGGCGAGGTCAAGCGCCGCGGCAAGGCGGCGCGCTTCATCGTGGTCGAGCAGATCGAAATCGCGGTGCGCGACGAGGCGGCCCGGGCGTAGCAGGGCGGGATCGAGGTCGGCGAGTTCGCTGTTCAGCGTGCAGACGACGTGAAGACCGAGGGCGTCGCCGAGCATGCCATCGGTGAGATTGAGAAGCGTGGCGACTTTCTCGCGGTTGTCGTCGCCGCGGCGGAGGAGCACACTCTCGGCATCCTCGAGGATGAGAATTTTGCGGAGCTTCGAATTGCGGTTTTCGCCCGCCCAGAACGTAACGATCTCGCCGGATTCGACGCTCGCAAAGCGCGACGCGGGCATGAAGTAGAACGTGTGCGTGGCGGCGAGCCATTGCGCGAGGGAACGGAGGAGCGTGGTTTTGCCGGTGCCGGGCGGGCCGGTGAGAACGGTGAGGCCGTAACGGCGGGCGTTGAGCGTTGTGATCCACTCGTCGGCCCACGCGGCAGTGCCGTCGCCATAGTAGAGGTCAACGCGATCGCGTGGCACGATCTGCGCCGCGGTGATGCGGATGCGTTCGACGCTGAGGCTGTCGCAGGAATAGGTGAGCATGCCGACGCGCGCCTCGGCAGCGGCGCCGGCGGTGTCGTGACGATAGTGCGCGAGGAATTCGGCCATCAGTGCCTCCGCACGCGCGGGCGTTTCGGCGTAAACGACGAGCAAGCCGCGCGGGTGATCGTCGAGCGGGTTGGCGCTGTGCAGGCGCAGCTCGATGAAACCGCCCGACGGCCAGAATCCGGCGAGGGAATAGGCGCGCATCTTGGTGTTATCGGGACCGGGGTCGCGGTTGTCGCGATAGTAGTGGCTGAACCAGCATTGGTCGCCGAGTTTCTCGGCGATGCGGTCGATGTGCCACGCGAACGAGAGCTCGCGGCTATGCAACAGGCCGCGTTCGAGGGCCGGCGGCGGCATCGTGACGCCGAGCAATTCGTCGAATTGGTGGGTCGACGGCAGCGGCGCGGGCTTGGACTGGAAAAGTAGTTTCATGGAAGGGACGAAGTTTGGTCGGAAGGCGGACGAGGCGGAGCGGCCGCGGCGCGGGCCGGGGAAACGGAAAACGCAACATGGTGGGTGTGGATCAAAAGATGGAACGCAGCGTGGAGTTGGGACGGATGGATCGGCGCGACGTTCGCGCCGGTGAAGTTGGCTAGGATCGATTTAAAACGGATTGCCAGAGCGCCAGGACGATGAAGTCCTCCCGCAGTTTCTTCTCGGCAGCCTCACGGATTTGGCGGACGCGCTCCTTGGAAAGACCGAGTTCACCGGCGATGTCATCGAGCGTGGCGTCTTCGAGATAGTAGCGACGAAGGACGCGGGCGTGATTCGGCGCGAGGCGGTCGAGCGCGGCCCGGACCGAGGCGTGCGCGTCACCGGATTCGGCGGAGCGCGCCGGGCAGGTGGCGTCGGCGTCCACGAGCGCGTGGAGTTTTTCGCCGTCGGCATCGGTTTCATCGGCCGAGCACGCTTGCGCCGCAGTGGCGAGGCGCTCGAGCTGGGTGACCGCGTTGACGGAGAACCCGGTGACCGCGGCGATTTCGCCCGCGAGCGGCGCACGGGCGAGCTTGCGCTCGAGGGCGGCGGCGGCGCGCTGGACGACGGTGATCTGTGCGCGCGTGTGTCGCGAGAGCGGGTCGAGCCGGCGGAGTTCGTCGAAGACGGCGCCGCGAACACACACGTAGCAATACGCGCGTGCCTGCTCGGGCGGGCCATCGAAGCGGAGGAGCGCTTCGATCAGCGCCAGCTTGCCGGCGCTCGCGAGATCATCGCGCGAGACGTGAGCTGGCAGCCGGCGGTCGAGCGCGCCCAGCACCGCATCGACGACACTGAGGGTGTCGGCAAGCGAGGCCGAAGGTGTGTGCGGGATGGCGAGGGTCATCGGAAGGAAGCATCAGAGGGAGATGGAAGATCGGAGTTCGGAGATGGTTTGGAGTAGCGCCGGCTTCCAGCCGGCATCGGTAGAATAACCGCCAGGATGCCGGCGCTACGGTTCGATCAGAGATGCAGGAAATGCCGCCAGTCGGGGTGCCGCGCCTCGCGCACGGTGCTGGAGAGCGGGAGCGGTTTCGGTGCGGCCGGTTTGCGGAGAAGGCGGAGCCCCGCCTCGTGCGGGAGGCGGTTGGCCTTGAGGGAATTGATCTCCTTCTTCGACCAAACGAGATTTTCGAACGAATCGCGGCCACCGCGATCGCGCGGGACAACGTGGTCCAGGTTGCCGCCATTCTGGCCGACGAATTCGCCGGTGTATTGGCAGACGCCCTGGTCGCGCGCGAAGATCGCGGCGCGTGAGACGCGCGGGATGCGCAGCGGCATACGGTCGAACTGCGTCGAGACGATCACCGTCGGCACGCGAACGTGGAGCTTCGGCGTCGAGATCGAGAAATCGAAATCGCGCACCGGCAGCTGGGTCCATTCATCCCACGGAAGCGGGTTCAGGTAGAGCGGGCGGTCGAAGTTCCAGGACCCGTCGTCGAGCTGCGGGTAGGCGACGTCCACGCCGAGCGCCGGCGGGAGACCGGACGCGCCACCGTTGAGCGCGATGAGCGCCTGCTTGACGGTGCGATGACCAATCACCTGCCACGCGCGGTTGAGCGAGAGGACGATGGGCTTGTCGAGGATGTCGGTGGTCATGAGAAGAGGAAGTTGAGAGTTGAGTGATGAAAGCTGAGAGAAACGGAAACGGCTCTCGCCGGGCACAGGCTCGCCCCACGTCGCCCGTCTTCGCTGACGCTTCGACGCGGCCGCCTCGTTGGGCTTGCCGCGCCGTAGCTCCAACGGAGCGCAGGCGGGTGTGTGTTCTTTTTTGCGATCTGGCTCGGCCCGAGATTTCGGGAGCCGGAAAATGGAGTTCCGCGCCAGGCTTGCCCCGGTCCAGAAGTCGATGACGGAGCGAAGCGGTGCCGACTGGCCGTTTCCGACGACTTGAAAAAGCGTCCGCCTTCGCTCCCTGGAGCTACGGCGAGACACCTCGCCATAGCTTTCCGACTCGGAAAGCGACGGCGGTGGTCCCTTCACGAGGACTTGCACCTCGATCTTGAGCTTCGCTGACTCATGTCCTGGCTTTTGGACGATGAAGGGAAAAGAAACGGAGCCAGACCAAGTCTGACTCCGGAATGTGCTGCGCGTGGTTCCATCCGCGGATCACTGTTACTGCTAGGCGTCGAGTGGAACCGCCTCGACGTCGCGGACGAGCGCTTCTGGATCGCGGTCGAGCTTCTGCATCATCTCGAACACGCGGTCGCTCCAACCGGCGAGACAGTAGACCCGCTCCTGCGGGAACTGGAGCGTGCCACAGCCTTTGAGGTCGAAGCTGAAGATGCGGGGCGTCACGGCGTGACGCATCTTGTAATCCAAGAACGACTCCACCGGCGCACCGCCACCAATCCATCCCTGCATGTCGGACAGGATCACGATGCGGTCGTAGGCGCGGTTCGCGCGCTGGAAGATCGCATTGAAGTTCGTGCCGCCCGAGATGAACGGGATGCTCTGTGCTGCCGTGAGCGTGGTGTCGCGGCGGTTCAGGGAGACGTAGCGGGCGTCGTCACTGAAGAGCATGAGGTCGGCACCGCTCGCTTTCACCAGCGTGGCCGCGAACAGCGAACCGATCGTCTGCGGGCGACCGACCATCGAGCCCGAGGAGTCGAGCGCGACGAGCGTGTTACCGCCGAAGTTCGGCACGTTGGCGAGCGAGTAATCAATCGCCTCGTTCAGCGCGTCCATCACACGGTCCGCGCCCAACAGGTTGCCTTGCTTCAGCACTTCGACCGCCGACAGGAATTGGAACGGAAACACGAGCGACTTGCGGACCGCCTGCTCGTCAGCGAGCTGCGAGCACAGCTCCTCGACCAACTCCGGTGCCTGCGTCAGGATGTTGCGCACGTTGCGGAGCAGCGCGAGGTAGCCGAGCTTGCGCTCGCGCACGAGTTCGCCCCACGCCTGTGACTTCGCGGCGGCGATTTGTTCGGACGTTTCGCCGGTGCCAGCCTGCGTGAGTTTCGTCTCCCACGTTTGTGGCGGGGCGAGTTCACCGCGGACCAGCTTCGAGAGCGCCGGCGTTGCCTTCGGGCGAACGAGGTTGACCGCGTCCACCATTTTGAAAGCGCCGTGCTCGCGGCGATACTTTGCAACTTGGTGCTCGTCGAAACGAGCCAGCGCCGCGCCGAGACCTTTTTTGAGGGAGTTCGGCACGGGGCGACCGTAAACGGCGAGATAGTAAGCGAGCGTTTCCATGACGTCGTCCGGACGGCGCACGACTTGGGCGTAAAAGCTTTTGGTCCAGCGCGCGCCCTTGACGGACTTCGCAAGTTCACCGGCGACGAGGTGACTCACCGAACGCATTCCGTAGGTATTGCGCGCGTAGAGCGCCGCCTTCGCGACGAAACGCGGGTCGCCGACCTTGACGATCAGCTCACGGATTTTTTCCATGGTCTGTTGCTCGGTGCGGTAGAATTCGTCCTCGAGAAACGTGGTGAGCAACACCGAGACCAACTCGAGTTTGGCGGTCTGCGTAAAAGCGCGACCGCCGGCTAAATTGACCGTGTTGGGCGCGGATTTACCACGCGACAGCGGATTAAGGATACTGAACTTGGCCATGACGGCCTCCATTTCTTGATAAGACCGCGGGCGAATTTCGCGCGCGGAGGGATAGCCCGGACGCCGGGACACGGTGGTGTTGACGGGAGAACCATGTTCGCAGACCGGCTTGGGGCCGTTGAATGCTCTACCACTGAGCTATGCGCCGAAGCGCAGGCGGGATTGAACCGCCGACATTTCAGTTCGAAGTAACTGCGAACTCACTGCCCGTAAAAGGACGAGGGAGGAAAGTGAACGCGGGTTGGTGGGTTTGAACCGCCGCATCTTTGCAGGATGTTTTCCGAAGTAACCGCGTTCTCACTGCCCTCGAAAGGAGATCGGAAGAGGAAATTGAACACAGGTTTTGTGCTGAGCTACCCTCCTCGCGAGAGAAGGGGCTGGCTTTGAACCAACGACCTGCTCCGCCGAAGCGGAACTGCTCTTACCGGAGTAACTGCATTCTCACTGCTTCCGAAATAGCGGGCTCGAGCGGGATTCGCACCCGCGACCGTTTCCTTATGAGGGAACTGCGCCAGCTGCTGCGCCATCGAGCCGTGAAAGGGGTAAGACCGCGTCGTGGCCAGCCGGCAGACGACACTTGAGGCCTTTAAAATGGACCGGCCCGGAGAAAGTCTCCGGGCCGGTGTTGTTTTCGGTATTAGCGGAGCGGCTGGCGCTGCCGGTAGTCGCCATGTGCGATAAGCACGAGACCGACCACCGCGAACCAGGCGACCGTGAGGGCAACGATCATGTTGTTGTCCTTTCTATCTTGGGGCCTTGCTCCGTGGAGCTTCGGCCGTTCACCGCCCACCCCGAACAGGTGAGCGAAAATCACGTCAACGGGTGTCTCGCCGGCGAAAATGGCTCCCCAAGCAGGCTCCGCCCCTGCACATCCGCATTAACAGTGCGGCGTTCTACTGATTGAACTACCGGGGAATGAAATTGGTCGGAGCGGCAGGATTTGCACCCGCGATCTCTCGGTCCCAAGCCGAGCCCGTTCGCTGCTACGCTACACTCCGAAAAACTGGGAGCAGAATTCCGTGGAGCAAAGCGGAACGGCACGCCGAAGGCGTGGGCCGCAGGCCCGAGACTCGCGCAGCGAGCGAGTCAATCGCACGGAAAACAGCCAGCTTAGGAGACCGGCGGCGGACTCTCCGCTTCCTGCCAAATTCGTCCTCCCTACGGCCCAAAGTGGACACGACGGCGGGACTTGCACCCGCGATCCTCAGCTTTGCAGGCTGGTCCCTTGGCTGCTTGGGCACGTCGTGATTGAAAAGAAAACCGCGGCTCAGGTCACTCGGCGCGAGAAGACTTCTCTCGCGTCCGTCCTCAATGACCACGGGTTAAGGTTGGTGGAGCCGGCGGGATTCGCACCCGCACCGGGCGGAGTAAAAGTCCGCTGTGCTACTGTTGAACACCACAGCTCCGAATGGTGTGCGAGCCGGGAGCCGCAGTTTCGACCAGCTCAAGATCTCGAGCGGGTCGAGGAACACCCGGGACTGCAGACCGGCACCGCCGCGTTGCGGCTGCGTCTCGCACCCACTGAATAAACTGGCCCTTGCCGGGCTTGGGCCGCCGGCTGGCTTCACAGGGATCCGATAGGGCAAAGCGGGCTCCGGTCTCGGATCGAGAACCGGCGCTTCCTTAAGGAAAATGAAAAACTGAACTATAAATGCCGCACCTGAAACGCGCGACCGGAAGCAGACTTCAGGTAGCGCCCGAACCCCTCGGCCTTCACGCGAGTTTCAAACGCGCAATACCAATGGAGTTTCCATGGACGAAAAGGCGCTGTCGACAGCGTCGCGCCCTCGTTGTGCTCTGCGAATCTCGCCTTCAGGTCGCCTGTGCAACCGACGTAGAAACGATCCTGGTGAACCACGCTGTGCAAAATGTAGACGTAGTGCATCGATGATTTTTGATCGATCAGTCCGCCTTCGCCAAGGCTACGGCGAGACGCCTCGCCATAGCTTTCCGATTCGGAAAGCGTCGGCGGGCGGATCGAGAACCGGCGCTTCCTTAAGGAAATTTGGCCGCCCTGACGGGTGGAGCGCAGCGGAACGGCGCACCAGCAGGTGCGGGGCAAGGCCCCGAGCGGAGCGAGTCAATCGCACCCGTATCCCTCGGCTTGAAAGGCCGGGATCCTGAACTGTTAGACGACAAGGCGGAAATGAAATGGAGCGATACGAGCGCGTCGGGGGGAAATGATTTCCACCGCGGGCACTCCTGGACACTCACAAAAATTAAACCGCGGCCGGCATCGCCGTTTAACGCCCTCCGGCGCACCGCGTGTAAAAATAAAACCGCCGGGGCGAGATCGCATCCGCCTTCGCTCTGCGAGCTACGGCGAGACCTCGCCATAGCTTTCGGAATCCGAAAGCGTCGGCGGGAAAAAGAACACACACCGTCGCCCCTCTCAGCCCCGCGACGCGGGAGTGGATTGGGCGGCCGCAGGATTTTCACGCGGACGTTGGGCTGATTGACTGGGCTCAGCGATGAAGCCGCTTATGGGATATGGAAAAACGAGCCTGAGCTCGGCTTTCCGGAAGCGGCTGCGCCCACTCGGGACACAAAAAACCCACTTCCGGATGGAAGTGGGCGGCGTGAGGCGGCGAGTTATCGCAGGCGTCAGGTTACACCACTTCCAAAGGGATTCGCGTAATCGGGTCGATTAAGACCTCGTTCACTGCGGATTCCCGGAGTCGTCATCTGGGCATGGAGCGCCACACACAACGATGGCCGGCCGGTTAGCCGGCGGGCGGAGATTCGTTTAAAATGTGCGGTGGTCATGAGAAGATGGGACTGAACGGTTTCAAGGGAGGTGCGGAAAGACGGTCGAATGACTGAAGGGTTACAACGGTTGTTCCGGGAAAGAAATCAAGGGGTGGATGAAAGATTTTTAAGGATCGTCGATCGAATGGTGACGCGACGCCCCAGAGATTATCCGAATCGCTGCAGGCTTGCCATGCCAGTTTCGCCAGCGAGCCTGACTTACCAGTCATGTTTGAAACGCTTTTCTCCGAACGCGGGCTGTCCCTGGACCGGCTCAAGGTTTTGATCGAGGTGCGCGATGCGGGCAGCATCGCTCAAGCCGCACCCGGCGACCCGGTGCGCCAGAGCCAATACAGCCGGCAGCTCCGCGAGCTCTCGGAGTTTTTCGGCTGCGAGGTCGCACAGCGGCGCGGAAAAATCCTGAAGCTCACGCATAACGGGGAGCGCCTCGCAGAACTCGCGCGCGAGCATTTGCGTTCGCTGGATGATTTTCGCGCCGAATGTCGCGGGGAAAACGTGGCGTTCACGATCGGCGCCGGCGACAGTTTGATCCAGTGGCTCGTCATACCCCAACTCGGGGAATTGATTTCGGCGTTTCCGGGCACGCGCTTTTCAACAACGAATTTACGCACGAACGATATCGTGCAGCAGCTCACGGACTGCCGGCTTGATTTCGGCATCCTGCGGAAAAACGCGGTCACCACCGGGCTCAAGGCCGTGTCATTGGGGAGCGTCACCTATGTCGCAGTCGTGCCCAACAAGCTGGTGCCGCGAAAGGGTGGACTATCGCTGAGCGTGGCGTTGCGCGAATTGCCGCTCGCGACGCAAACGACCGACGGCCAGTTCACCTCCGGTTTGCGCGACATGGCAAAAGCGAACGGGGTGCTCCTCGTCCCCACCCTCGCCTGCCAGTCGTTTCCGCAAACGCTGGCCGCGGTAAAGACCGGGAAATTTTGGGCCATCGTTCCCAGAATGGCTGTGAGCGATCTTCCCCCGGGTTCCGCGCAGATCATTTCCGACGCCTCGCTGCAGTCGCTGGCGCGCGAAGCCATGCTGGCGTGGAACCCACGCCTCGCGCGCATTCGCCCCGGAGCCACCAAGGTCGCGGCCGCGTTGCACGCGGCGCTGAAAATCCTCGCCTAATCCGCGCACCACCCTCCGGCGCTGCTCGGCGCGGATTTTTCCAAACACACGGAGCCGTGGATGAAACGAGCTTGTTGGCCCGACAAAATCCCGCGATAGCTCAAGGCCCATGCGCTACACTCCGGCCGAGAATCGCTACGCCTCGATGATCTACAACCGCTGCGGGACAAGCGGCCTCAAGCTGCCCGCGCTTTCGCTGGGTTTGTGGCACAATTTTGGCGGACCCGCGCCCACCGATAACGCCCGCGCGATGTGCCGCCGCGCTTTTGACCTCGGCATCACCCATTTCGATCTCGCGAATAACTACGGGCCTCCGGCCGGTTCGGCGGAAACCAATTTCGGCGAAATTCTCCGCACCGATTTTGCCAGCCTGCGCGACGAACTCGTGATCTCGACCAAGGCCGGTTACCTCATGTGGCCGGGTCCTTATGGCGAATGGGGCTCGCGAAAATACCTGACGGCCAGCCTCGACCAGAGCCTCGCCCGCCTCGGGCTGGACTACGTGGATATTTTTTATTCGCACCGCTTCGACCCCCACACACCGCTCGACGAAACCATGGGCGCTCTCGACCAGGCGCTGCGGTCCGGCAAAGCGCTTTACGTCGGCATCTCCTCCTACAACAGCCGGCGCACGACGGAGGCCGCTGCGCTGCTGAAAGAGTTCGGGCAGCGCTGCCTGATCCACCAGCCCAGTTACTCGATGTTGAACCGCTGGGTGGAAAAGGACGGCCTGCTCGACACGCTCGAAACCCAGGGCATCGGCTGCATCGCCTTCTCCCCGCTCGCACAGGGGATGTTGACCAACAAGTATCTCGCTGGTCAGCCGGCGGACAGCCGCGTCCAGGCCAACGGCTCGCTCAAGCGCGATTTCCTCTCACCGGAGAATCTGGCAAACATCCGTGCGCTGAACGAAATCGCGCAAAACCGCGGCCAGACCCTCGCGCAAATGGCGATCGCGTGGGTGTTGCGAAAACCGCAGGTCACGTCCGCGTTGATCGGTGCCAGCAAGGTATCGCAGATTGAAGACTGCGTCGGAGCCCTCGCGCGAAAAGATTTCTCCGCGGACGAACTCACGGAAATCGACCGCCATGCCAAGGATGGGGCGCTGAATATTTGGTCGGCATCCAGCACAGCCTAAGTCCGTGCGAAACTGTCGCCACTCTTCCTCCCCGGCACGAAGTAAATATCCCCGAGGCAAGCCCGAGCATTTGATCGATTCAATCTGGTGTAGCCGGGGTGGCGGACCCCGGCCTTCCCTCGCACCAGCCTCAGCGAAGCCGGCGGCATCCAAGCCAAAGCAAACTTCGGAGTATTAAACCCGAATTGAATCAACCTTGGGGCTGACTCTCGCGAAAGGTCGCGAGACTCCGCACCACGGCAACCAGTTCGGCCGGAGCCACCGGCTTGCTCACGTGGGTTTGAAAGCCCGCCAGCAGCGCTCGCATGCGGTCATCCGAACGAGCCAGTGCGGTCAGGGCCGCCGCCGGCACTGCGGCTCCTCCCGGAAGTTGACGCAGCAGGCGAACCAATTCGTAGCCATCCTGATGCGGCATTCCGATGTCGCTCAACACGACGTGCGGCCGAAAAGAGGCAAACTCCTTCAACGCTTCCTCCACGGAGGCGGCGGTTTTAACTTCGGCATGACGGGTGGATAAAATTCTCCGCACCACTTCGAGCGAATCGCGATCATCGTCGACCGCCAACACTTTGACACCCGTCAGATCCTCGGTCGCGGCCGTTTGGGCCGGGTCCGCCGGCGGGAATAGTTTTTCGCGCCGCGGAGAATCCGCGCGGGCCACCATCACTGGCAGGCAGATGGTAAATGTGGCGCCCATTCCGGTGCCGGGGCTCTCGGCGCGCACCTCCCCGCCATGCAATTCCACCAGTTGCTTAACCAGCGCCAGGCCGATCCCCAATCCACCGAACTGGCGCGTGGTGGACGCATCAGCCTGTCGGAAACGTTCGAAAACATGCGGCAGAAAATCCGGCGCAATCCCGCGCCCCGTGTCCGTGATGGCGATTTCCACATGCGAATTCACCCGGGCAATGGTGACCACGATTTTGCCACCACTCGGCGTAAACTTGATCGCGTTGGACAACAGATTCCAAAAAACCTGCTGCAGCCGCCGCTTGTCACCCATCATTCCCCCACGGACATCGTTGAGGATCGTCCGGATCGTGATGCGTTTTAATTCCGCGGTGTGGCGCACCGACGTGATGGCATCCTGCATGACCATTCCGATTTCGATTCGCTCGACATCCAGCGTCATTTTTCCCGAGGAGATGCGCCCCAAATCGAGCAGGTCGTCGATCAACTGCGCCTGCGTGCGGGCGTTGCGTTCGATGATCTCGACGCCCTCCGCAATTTCTTCGGGCGCGCCGTCCGATTCCTTCAGCACCTGGGTCCAGCCCACGATCGCGTTCAGTGGCGTCCGCAGCTCGTGGGAAACGGTGGCCAGGAATTCGTCCTTCATGCGGTTGGCGTGCTCCGCTTGTGCCCGGGCTGCGCGCTCGCTCTCGAGCAGCTGTTCGCGTTCATCCGTAACCCGCTTCAGCTCGGTGATGTCGCGGGCGATTTTCGAGGCGCCGATAATGGTCCCGTCGACATCCCGCACCGGCGAGATCGTGAGCGAGACGGGAAAATGCTCCCCATTCTTTCGCACCCGGATGGTGTGGAAATGATCGACACGCTCCCCGCGGGCCAATTTCGCCAGGATGCGAGGCTCTTCATCCTGCCGGTCCGGTGGCAGCAGCATCAACACCGGCTGCCCGATGGCTTCCTGCGAGGTGTAGCCGAAGATGCGCTCGGCGCCCGCATTCCAGCTCGTGATGATGCCTTGGAGACTCTTGCTGACAATCGCATCGTCCGATGAGCTCACAATCGCGGCGAGCAAGAGCGCGGCACGGTTGCTGCGCTTCCGCTCGGTGATATCCCGCGCGACCATCGAAGCGCCAATAATGACCCCATCGTTGCCTCGAATGGGCGAAAGGGTGATCGAGACATCGATCAATTGTCCGTCCTTTCGCCGCCGGACAGTTTCGAAATGATCGACGCGTTCGCCTGCCCGAATGCGACGGAGGCTGTCGTGCTCCTCGGCGGTTCGGTCCGGGGGCAACAGCATAATCGCGGACTGACCAACGGCCTCTGCCGCCGTGTAGCCGAAAATGCGTTCGGCGCTCTGGTTCCACGAGGTGATGGTTCCCGTGAGATCTTTGCTAATAATCGCGTCGTCGGAGGAGTCGACGATGGCTGACAACAACAGTTCGGGGGGTGGCGGGGGTGGTAAGGTTGGCCCGCTTTGCTTCTTCGGGTTATCGCCGTTGGGATTCGAGGTCGGGGCCATTTGCCGATGGTAAGGTTCTGAAGAGGATTACTCGTGGCAGGAGAGTAATCTTCCGCCGTGCAGGACTACTACCGTGGCGAAAACGTGGAATTGGTTCCAAAATCGTTTCCTTTTCGACGAACGCCGACTTGCCCCACGTTCGCCGGGCCGGGCTCGATCCCCCGTTCGCGAACGACGATACCTTCGACATCAGGGGAACGACCGCTCATCACCGGTGGGGCGATACTCGATCCCCTGCCACACACCGGGGAACGCCGGCCGATCCCGAGCGCGCAAGCACGCCCAGGGGGTTTTTATTTTCACCGGAGAATCCCCCGGTGCGATTTGAGCGATTGGCTTCAGTTCGCCGTGATTTCTTCCATCTTCGCCGGCTCCAGCCGCGGGGCGAGAACGTGAATCACCAACAGGGCAAAAAGGTAGGCCGAGCCGGCGACGATCCACAACACATCGTATTTGCCCGTGCGCTGCAGAACCTCGCCAACGATCAACGCCAGCACCATTCCGCCGATCGCGCCCGCCATGCCGCCCAAGCCGACGATCGCGCCAACGGCTTTACGCGGGAACATATCGGAAGTGAGCGTGAAGAGATTGGCGGACCACCCTTGGTGCGCCGCCGCCGCGATCCCCACGAGCGTCACCGCGACCCAGAGATTCGAGGCCTTCGTGGCGAAGATGATCGGGACCACGCAAAGCGCACAGGTGAGCATCGCGGTTTTCCGCGCCTTGTTCACCGTCCAGCCGTTCTTGAGCAGGCGCGACGAGATCCAGCCGCCGCCGATGCTGCCCACATCGGCCAGCAGGTAGATGATCACGAGCGGCAGGCCGATGTTCTTGAGGTCGAGCTTGTATTCACGGTTCAGGAAGTCGGGAATCCAGAAAAGATAGAGCCACCAGATCGGATCGGTGAGAAACTTGCCCAAGATAAACACCCAGGCCTGCCGGTGCTTGAGCAGCTCCAGCCAGGGCACTTTCACATCCTTGTCCGGCGGATCGCTGCGGATGTGGGCCAGCTCCGCCGGCGAGACCTGCGGATGAACCTCGGGTGAACGATAAGCCAGCATCCACCAGACCAGCCAGCCAATGCCGAGCGCGCCCGTGCCGATGAACGCCCACTCCCAGCCCCAGTGCAGCGTGATCCACGGAACCAGGATCGGGGAGAGGAGCGCACCGATATTGGTCCCCGAATTGAAAATACCCGTCGCCAGCGCCCGCTCCTTTTTGGGAAACCATTCCGCGACGGTCTTGATCGCCGCCGGAAAATTACCCGCCTCGCCCAAGCCGAGGAGGAAACGCATCAGCGCAAAGCCCGCCGCCGCCCCGGTCAGTGTCAGAAACGTGAACCCGAACTTGTCGCTGATCACCAGCGCCGGAAGGCTGAAACCCGGCAGCTTGTGCGCGAAGGCGTGTCCGATCGCCGCCAGACTCCAGATGACGATGGCGATGATGAAGCCGAGCCGCAGGCCGATACGGTCGATAAACCGGCCGGCGATCAGCATGCCGATCGCGTAGGCCAGTTGAAAACTAAAGACGATGCCGGCATAGATCCGCTCGTCCTGCCAGCCGAATTCCGCCGTCAGCGTGGGCTTGAGAATGCTGATGACCTGCCGGTCGATATAGTTGATCGTTGCGGCAAACAACAGCAGCGCACAAATCATCCAGCGGTAATGCGTGCGCTTCTCGGTCGGGGAGGGGTTAGTCATAATGGGGTTGGGGATTTATGAGTGGATCCGGACGGCGTCACGCCTCACCGCTTGGCCGCGAACTCCGGTGCAAGTTCGAGGCCGAAGTAGTTACGCGCATTGCCGAAGCAGATGTTGCGCACCATGCCGCCCACGAGCTTGAGATCGCCCGGGATTTCGCCGCGAGCCATATCGTTGCCCAGAAGATTGCAGAGAATGCGGCGGAAATATTCGTGCCGCGGATAGCTCACGAAGCTGCGCGAGTCCGTGAGCATGCCGACGAAGCGGGAAAGCAGGCCCAGGCTCGAGAGCGCGTTGATCTGCCATTCCATGCCCTCCTTCTGGTCGAGAAACCACCAGCCGCTGCCAAACTGGAGTTTGCCCGGAATGCTGCCGTCCTGGAAATTTGCGATCATCGTGCCGAGAACGTAATTGTCCACGGGGTTTACGTTGTAGAGGATCGTTCGCGGAAGCTGGTTCGTCGAATCGAGCGTGTCGAGGTAACGCGAGAGGGCGCGCGCCTGCGGAAAATCGCCGATCGAGTCGAAACCGGTGTCGGGCCCGAGCTGGCTGAGGAGGCGGGAGTTGTTGCTGCGCAGCGCGCCCAGGTGGAGCTGTTTCGTCCAGCCGCGCGCGGCGTCCCAGCGCCCGAACTCGAGCATGAGATATGAGCCAAAGCGGAGGACCTCGTTGACCGATGGCACGCGACCGCCCCGGGCGGCATCGAAGGTCATTTTTGCCTGCGCGTGCGTGCAGGATTCGGCGAGTGCCATTTCGAGGCCGTGGTCGGACAAACGGCAGCCGGCGGCGTGAAACTCGTCGTGCCGTTTTTTCAGCGCCCCAAGGAAATCATCGAATTTGCGAATCGTGACATTCGCGGTCGCGGCGAGCTTCTCCACCCAAGCGTTGAACGAAGCGGGATCGCCGACCGCGAGCGCCCTATCGGGTCGAAAGGCGGGATAGACGCGGGTCTGGAGCGTGCTCGCGGCAATTTTCCCGTGGAGCGCGAGCGAGTCGGCGGGATCGTCGGTCGTGCAGACCACGGCGACCTTGGACTGCGTAAGCAAATCGTGCACGCGGAGCTTCGGCAGGCGGGCGCTGGCTTGTTTCCAGATTTTTTCCGCGGTGCTGCCGTTGAGCAGCACGTCGACACCGAAGTAGCGTTTCAATTCGAGATGCGTCCAGTGATAGAGCGGATTGCGCAGCGTCTCCGGCACGGTCTCGGCCCAGGCCTGGAATTTTTCCCGTGGCGTCGCGTCCCCGGTGCAGAAGCGTTCGTTGACCCCGTTGGACCGCATCGCCCGCCATTTGTAGTGATCGCCGCCGAGCCAGAGTTCGGCGAGATCGGCGAACTGATGATTGTCGGCGATCAACTGCGGCGAAAGGTGACAGTGATAATCGTAGATCGGTTCGTCGCTCGCGTAGGTGTGGTAAAGGTCGCGTGCCTGTTTCGTCGCCAGCAGAAAATCCTCGTGAATGAAGGAGCGGGACTTGGCCATGGTTGGGGCGGGGGCGAAAATTTGCAGTTCGGGAAATTACCGGGAGATGTCGTTGAGCATCTGGTCGAGCGTCGTGTAGCGGGCGAGCAGCGTCGTGACCGCGTCGCACGTGGCAGCGGGCGCGAGCCCGGTATTTCGCGCGAGAAACACGATGTAGGTCGCGATGTTCTTCGCAAAATTCAAGCGACCTTCCTCGCTGATCGCGTAAAACCGCGCGCGCTGCTGGTAGCCGGCGGCGGTGTGATCGCCGAGCGCCGCCTTTTCCGGCCGGCCGCCGGCGGCGAGCACATGAAGGAAATTATACTCGAACCAGAACATGTGCTCCGGGCTCGGTGTCAGCGATTCGAGAGCGGCGCGGGCGGCGATCGGATTCGCGAACACGTCGATACCCTTGCCTGCTTTCGAAAGCGCGTCGGTCACGAATACCCGCGCCATTTTCTGCTCGGTCGCATCGGCGCTGAACGAGCCGAGCAGCGCGAGTTCGAGCGTGAATTCATACCAGTCGCGCCAGAGCGCCTGGTCGGTGGCGTTTTTCGACGCAAAGAGCGCGCGACCCATCTCGTAGGTATAACGACCGCTCGTCTTGATCTCCAAACGGCCGCCCGTGACCCGCCCCATGACCTGGTAGTTCTCGGCGGATTTGCCGGAACCCGAGTGAAATCCGATGCTTGCGCCGAACTGCTTGCACACGCCCCATTGCTTTTCGATGAGCACCTTGAGCGCAGCGTTGTCGGGATACGGCATGTTCTTCTGAAAACCGAAGGCCGGAGCGACGAATTGGATCGGCATCCCGAGCGCTTCGCAGAGGGCGAGCATGATCGCGGTGGTCTCAGGCGTCGTAAGGCCAGGCAGCTCGTCGATGGAAAGTTCGCGCAGATAGGCGCGGCCCACCGGCGTCGTGAACAGTTTCGCACGGGCCGCGGCGTATTTCTCATCGCGGGCCTTCATTTTTTGCAGTGACGGCCAGACGTAGGCGAGCAGCTTGGCGAAATCGGCTTCGTTCAATGTGAGCCCGGCGGACGCAACGCGCGCTTTCACTTTTGTCACGAGTTCGGCGGGGACGTTGGCTTTCACCCAGTTCGCGGCGTCGTCCGTCACTTTCGTCTGCGCCAGCTCCGGCGAGAGGTCGAACGTGATGTAGCTCGCGAGCACGCAGCCCGTGACGAGCGCGTCCTCCCGGCTGTCGAACTTGCCGCCGATGGGTTGGTGGTCCGCGTTGAAGCTCCACGCGATGCCGCGACGGTGAAAGCCGGTTTTCAGTTTCGACAACACGCAGCCATGACTCATGCCCTCGACGCTCTGGCCTTGATGGCCCTCGGGCACATTCGTGCCGATGAAAGGGAAGGGCACGGTGTCGAGTTTACCCGCGAGCATCACATCGGTGTCGTAAACGAGTTCGCGGGGAATGGAGTTCTGGTTCGCCGTGACGCCGAGGCTGAGTGCGCTCATCGCCCATTCGACCGCCGGCCAGTGCAGCGTCGTGAAGCGCGCGCCGATGCCGAGCGTGCTGCGGCCCAGCTGTTCGGTCGCCGTCGGAAAAATCGTGGTGGCCGGATTGTGCTCCTGCGCGAGGTTTTTCAGTTTCAGTAAATTCGCAAAGGTCGCGGGAAAAAACGCCACCTTCGTGCCAAACGCGAATCCGTCGGCCAGCACATCCGTGCCGACGCCAGCCTGCTTCGATTCCAACCGCCACGCGCAATCGCCGGTCGTTTTATCTTCGACCAACACGAAGTCGCCCACCTTGGTCGCGAACCGGCTCTTCTCGTAAACCCGAGCCGGGGCCCCGGCGCACAACTTCAACCAGAACCCCGACCAGTCGAGGCAGAAATCGGGACTCACGCAGGGATTCGTCGCGATGCGCAGATTGTTCTGAAGGAGAAAGGTATTGATGGAAGACATGGCGTGACCAATAGCGGGAGGTAACTTCGCGCAGAATCAACGCCCGCTGACAAGACTCAGTTCAGGACTCGTGTCCGCGGCAGATTTCCACCCGATCTTCCCGGGCGGCGTGAAGCCTGTCGGCGCTTTTAACCCGGCAAACGGCCCAACGTTTGCCCCACGTTGGCGAAGCTTTTAATAGATTGCACACGCCACGGGCCGCGCTGTTGTCGCATCTTTTCTCCGCATGTCTGCTGTCGCCTCCCCGACCACCACCACCACTCAACCGAATCCCGACCATGTGCTCCGCCTCGCAGCCGAGCTAAACATTAAGGTCTTTCAAGTCGCGGCCACCGCGCAGCTCTTCGCCGAAGGCGCCACGGTGCCGTTCATCGCCCGCTACCGCAAGGAGGTCACCGGTGAACTCGACGAAGTGCAGGTGCTCGCCATCCGCGATCGTCTCGAACAGATGAAGGCCATTGACGAACGCCGCGCCGCCATCCTCGCCTCGCTGAAGGAGCGCAATCTCCTCACTCCCGCCCTCGAAAAATCGATCAATGCCGCCGACACGCTCGCCGCGCTCGAGGATATCTACCTGCCCTTCCGCCCAAAAAAGCGCACCCGCGCCACCATCGCGAAAGAAAAAGGCCTTGAGCCGCTGTCCGAACTCCTCTGGGCGCAGGATCCGGCCACCGACGCCCTCGCCGCCGCCCAGGCTTACGTCGGCCGGGAATACACCGCGGACGACGGCAAGAACGTCATCGCGAAAATCACCTCCACCGACGAAGCGCTCGCTGGCGCCCGTGACATTATCGCCGAACGCGTCAGCGACGACAAAGACGCCCGCGCCAAACTCCGTGCCGTTTATCAGAAGGACGCGATCATCTCCTCCAAAGTCCTCACCGGCAAAGACAGCTCCGTTGAAGCCTCCAAGTTCAAAGACTACTTCGAGTGGAGCGAGCCGCTCGCGAAAGCCCCCAGCCACCGCGTGCTCGCGATGCGTCGCGGCGAAAAAGAACTCTTCCTCATGATGCGCGTGCAGCTCCCCGACGAAGCCACCGCCTTCGCCGAGGTGCAGAAACTCTTCGTTAAGCCGGCTTTCGGCTCTCAGCCCTCCGCTCCTAACTCCTGCGCTGCGCAGGTCGTCCTCGCCACGCAGGATGCCTGCAAACGCCTCCTCTGCCCCGCGATGGAAACCGAGATGCGTCTCGAATCCAAAAAGCGCGCCGACGAAGCCGGCATCAAGGTCTTCGCCGACAATCTCCGCGAACTCCTCCTCGCCGCGCCGCTCGGCCAGCGCGCCGTCATGGCGATCGACCCCGGCATTCGCACCGGCTGCAAAGTCGTCCTCCTCGATCGCCAGGGAAAACTTCTCCACAACGACGTCGTGTTTCCCGACCGCCTGGAGGTCGAGGCCAGGGAGAAACTCCTCGGCTTCGTGAAGTTCTTCAACGTCGAGGCCGTCGCCATTGGCAACGGCACTGCCGGGCGCGAAACCGAGGCTTTCGTCCGCACGCTCGGCCTCGCGCCGGCGATTCCGATTGTGATGGTCAACGAATCCGGCGCTTCGATCTATTCCGCTAGCGATGTCGCTCGCGAAGAGTTTCCCGCTCACGATCTCACGGTCCGCGGCGCCGTTTCCATCGGCCGCCGCCTGATGGACCCGCTCGCCGAACTCGTGAAGCTCGACCCGAAATCCATCGGCGTTGGCCAATATCAGCACGACGTCGACCAATCCGCACTCAAGCGCTCGCTCGACGACACCGTCGTCAGTTCCGTGAACGGCGTCGGCGTCGAGCTCAACACCGCCTCGAAACAACTTCTCAGCTACGTCTCCGGCCTCAACACCGCGATCGCCGCGGCGATCGTCGCGCGCCGCAACGAAAAGGGACCGTTCAAATCCCGCGCCGACCTCAAGGAAGTTCCGCGCCTCGGTCCGAAAGCCTTCGAACAGGCCGCCGGCTTCCTCCGCATCCGCGACGCCGCGCATCCGCTCGATGCCAGCGCGGTGCATCCCGAGCGTTATCCTCTCGTCGAAAAAATGGCCGCCGATCTCGGTGCGACCGTCGCCGATCTCGTGCGCGATTCGAAGCTCCGCGCCAAAATCAAACTCGAAGCCTATACCACCCCCGAGGTCGGCCTCCCCACCCTCACCGACATCATGGCTGAGCTCGCGAAGCCCGGCCGCGACCCGCGCGAAAAATTTGAGGCGTTCGCCTTCTCTGCCGACGTTCACCAGCCGAGCGATTTGAAGCCCGGGATGAAACTTCCTGGCATCGTGACCAACGTTACCGCCTTCGGCGCGTTCGTCGACGTCGGTGTTCACCAGGATGGCCTCGTGCACGTGAGCCAGCTCGCCGACACCTTCGTAAAGGAGCCCAATACAGTCGTGAAGCCCGGTCAGAAAGTTCACGTCACCGTCACCGAGGTCGATCTCCCCCGCAACCGCATCGCCCTCTCGATGCGCAGCAACCCCGTCCTCGGCCCCAAGGCCGCCGGCAGCCCCGGCAGTCAGCGCCCGCCCGGCAGCGCCCGCCCCCCGGCCGTGCCGACCGCACCGCGTGGCCCCCAAGCCGTCAACAACGACTGGTTCTCCGCCGCGCTGAACAGGAAGCGCTGAGAGGGGGCCGCCGCGGCCTCCTTCCCCCAGACCAAGGCGCCCGGCCTGTTGTCATCCAGACTAGTCAAGTCGTAACTTGACAAGTCTTAGCTTGACTAATCCGCCGGGCGTCGCCTGCTGGCGGCATGTCTTTCGTGGGCCGCACTCCGGAACTCGACACGCTGACCGAGGCGTGGCGCGGCGAGAAGTCTGCCTTCATTCCGATTTACGGCCGGCGGCGCACGGGCAAGAGCCGGCTCATTGTGGAGTTCGCCGAGGCGCGCCCCGCGATCTATCATGTCGGCAAGCAGGCGCCCGCGGCCTTGCAACGCCGCGAGTTCCTGGCGCTGGCCGCCACCGCGCTCGGCGAACCCCTGCTCGCCCAGGTCTCGCCCGAAACCTGGGCCGAGACCTTCCGGCTGGTGGATGAACGCTGGAAAGGCCCCGGCAAACTCCTCATCGCGCTCGATGAGTTTCAGTGGACCACCGCAAGCAGTCCCGAGCTGCCGAGCGTGCTGCAGGAGGCGTGGGATCGGCGCTGGCAGAAATCGGGCCGGGTCATGTTGATTCTCTGCGGTTCGTATCTCGGCTTCATGGAGCGAGAGGTGCTCGGCAAGAAGAGCCCGCTCTTCGGGCGGCGCACCGCGCAGATTCTCCTCCGGCCCTTCGGTTTTCGCGAGTCCGCGGCTTTTCATCCCGGTTGGTCACATGCCGACCACGCGCAGGCCTACTTCGTGTGCGGCGGCCTGCCGGCCTATCTCGAATGCTTCGCCCGTGCCGCCTCGGTCGAGCAAAATCTCGCCGCCAATTTTTTCCGCGAAAACGGCCCGCTCGCTCGCGAGCCGGAATTTCTTTTGCGTGAGGAGCTGCGCGATGTCGCCAACTATCACGCCATCCTCCACGCCATGGCCGCCGAGGGCCAGACCACGAACGGCGGCATCGCGCGGGCGGCGGGTCTGGGCGATCGCGCGTTGCACTATTACCTGAGCACGTTGATGGAACTCGGCTACGTGCGCCGCCGCCACCCCTTGCATGGCGCGGCCAATACCGCCCGCGAAACGCGCTACGCCGTTGCCGATCCTCTTCTCCGCTTCTGGTTTCGCTTTGTCTATCCCAACCTCAGCCGCATTCCGGTGCTGGGGCCGGAGCGGGCCGTGCGCGAACTGGTGCGACCGGGCTGGGACGCATTTTGTGGCGAGGCCTTCGAGCGGCTCTGCCGCGAGGCGTTGCCGCTGCTGCACGCGGACGAAAAGATCGCGGCATCCGCCAGCGTTGGCGAATACTGGGCGAAAGACGTGCAGATCGACGTCGTCGGCCTGCGGGACGACGGGTGCATCGAGCTCGGCGAGTGCAAGTGGGGCACCGTGCGTTCGCCTGCCGCGTTGCGTGCCGAACTCGTGGCCAAGATCCCTGCTTTCCCAAATCGAAAGGGTGCCACCGTGCGGTTGCGCTACTTCACGCGCGAACGAGTGCGGCCACCAGTCGCAACCGCCAATACACCCCCCGAAACCTGGCATCATCTCGCCGGATTATACGGGACCCGCTGACCGCGCCCCGCGCGGTTTGAACAAAGTGTAGCCCTCAAGGCCGCACAGGGTTCACGGTGGAACCAGCTCTCCGGGCCGGCCTGAGTTCAACAGCCCAGTTCGCACTCACAGGCGAAAGTCGCCGGGGAGCTGAGGCCGGCTCGGAAGACCGGCCGCACCGCCAAGCTCCAAGCCTGGTTTGTCGGTGCTGGTCTTCGCAGACCTAGCAACCAACCGCCCCTTATTCGGGCCGGGCGCTCCACAGTGTGGAAGTCGGGCCGGTTCTTTCCATCCTCCACGCTTCCGCTCGACTCGCCTCATACGCGCGGCACTCTCGCGCGCATGTCCGCCGCCGCTTCCGCCGCCGAAAAGTCCTGGCTCAAACCTTCCCTCGACTGGCTGTTAGTCTTCGTGCCAGTCGCGTTCGCGCTGCGCTACGTGCCCGCGTGGCAAAACCAGACCGCGCTCTTCATTGTGTCCGCCCTCGCGATCATTCCGATCGCCGGCTGGATGGGCCACGCCACCGAACAGCTCGCCCATCGTATGGGCGAGGGCATCGGCGGTCTGCTCAATGCGTCCTTTGGCAACGCCGCCGAGCTCATCATTGCGCTCATGGCATTGCGCGCCGGCCACATCGAGGTCGTGAAGGCCTCCATCACCGGCTCGATCATCGGCAATTTGCTGCTCGTGCTCGGCGTTTCGATCTTCGCCGGCGGCGTGCGCTACAAGCAGCAGCGCTTCAACAAAACCGCCGCGCGCTCGTCGTGCACCGCGTTGATCCTTGCCGCCGCCGCGCTTGTCATCCCGACGGTGTTTCATCACGCCGCCTCCCAGAGCCCCGGTGGCTGGACACCTGCCGCCGAACAAAAACTTTCCCTCGCCATCGCCATCGTGCTCATCGCCACCTACGGCGCGATGCTCATCTTCTCCCTCATCACCCACAAACAACTCTTCGTCGGCGGCGAAGCGGATATCGGTGACGACAAGGTCGGCAATGAAGACGACGCCCATACCGAGGCGCCGTGGTCGGTCGGCAAAGCGGTCGGCGTGCTGTTCGGCGCGACCGTGATGGTCGCGTGGGTCTCCGAGTTTCTCGTTGGCGCGGTCGAAGCCGCCCAGCATTCGCTCGGTGTCACCGAGGTGTTTGTCGGCGTGATCATCGTCGCCATCGTCGGCAATGCCGCCGAGCACTCCACCGCGATCACGATGGCGATGAAAAACAAAATGGACCTCGCGCTCGGCATCGCCGTCGGCTCGAGCCTGCAGATCGCGCTCTTTGTGGCTCCCGTGCTGGTCTTCGCCAGCTACGCCTTTCCCCACCAACTCAATCTCGAGTTCACCATTCCCGAAATCGTCGCGGTGGTGGTCGCCGCGTTCGTCACCGACCAGATCGCCGGCGATGGCGAGAGCAACTGGCTCGAAGGCGTGCAACTCCTCGCGCTCTACCTCATCCTCGGGGTGCTGTTCTTTTATTTGCCGGCCACCCACTGAGCGGCCGCAGCGGAACTCCGTCACACCCCGACCCACGCCAATCCCGCGCGCAACCAAAGCGGGATCGTAAAAATTCCCAGCGTGGTCGTGCCGAGGATAATCTGCGCCGCGGTGCGGGGATGTCCGCCATAGAGCCGCGCCACGATCACGGAGGTCATCGCCGTCGGCATCGCCGCTTGCACGACAATCACGCGTTTCAATTCCACCGAGCACGGCAGGTATTTCGCCACCAGCAACACCGCCACCGGCAGCGCGCCCAGCCGAAGCGCCGCGGCCGCGAGCGTGACCTTCCGATCGAACAGTTCGCGGGGCGCGTCCAGGAAATTGGCGTAGTTCACGCCCGTCATCACCAGCCCGAGCGGAATGCCGCAGACGCCGAGCGCGTGAATCGTGTCGGTGACGACTTTCGGCAAATGCGGTGTGAGCCCGGAGAGGTTGGAGATCACCGCCAGCACGAGCGTCACGATCACGGGCGTGACCAGCCGGCGCCACCCTTCGCGCAGCGACAGCCCGCTCAACACCAGCACCCCCACGGTCCAGAAAGCCGCCTCGGCTCCGACATTGTGCACGAGCAGCACGCCGCGGCTTTCCGGCCCCCAGATCGCCTCCATGATGGGCAACGGCAGGTAGCCGTAGTTCGCCACGCCCACCGCCAGCGCGAAGGTGCGCAGGCCCGTGCCAATTTTCAGCCCGATCGTTTTGGCGACGAACAGGCCCGCATAGATGCCAAAACACGTGACGCAAAACCCGACCAGCGGCGGAAACAACAGGTTGCCCGAGGAACGCAACGCGGCATTGCCCGCCACCGATTCAAAAATGAGGCACGGGTAACACACGTTCACCGCGAGCCGAATCAGGCTGGTCTCCGCCTCGCCCTCGATCCAATGGATGCGCCGCACGATCACCCCCACGCCGATCAAGGCAAACACCGGCAGGATCATCAGCAAAAGTTGAAAGTAGGTCGGCACGCCGGCCCACAGTTCGCACCGCCCCGACTGCCGGCGCAAACCAGAATGCCGACTCTGCCGGCATGCCCTTCCGGCGCTGCCGGGGTCGCGACAGCCGCGATGCTTTGCCGAATTCTCCTAGCCCCGACAGGGTAACCGTTCTGTGGCCTGAGCTGCCTGAGGCGACAAGACATGGAATCTCCCGGGCGAATCCCGCCAAAAAAAACGGAAATCAAATTCTAAGGAAATCGCCCGGAGCGTGTCTTTTATCTTAGAACAGCCTCGTTCGCTCAACGCATCCCATGGAACCCCTCGCTTTCCAAAGCGCCCCGTCGTCGTATGGCGATGCGCGGTCCGCGGTGCCGCTTCCTGCGGCGGGCAGGAGCCGGCCCTCCCTCGCCGCCCTGTTCGAAGCCGAAGAGAGCGGCTTGCTGCGATTCGCCGTTGGGATGGTGGGGCGAAGGATGGTGGCCGAGGAACTCGTGCAGGAAACGTTTCTCCGCCTGCACCCGATTTTCAACGAGGTGGAAAACCCGCGCGGCTGGCTCTACCAAAGCCTCCGCAACCTCGCCCTCAACCACCTGCGCGATCACTCGCGCGAAACGGAACTGGATGAAATGGTCCGCCCCGCGGAGGGCGATCCGCCGGCGGAAATGCTCGGCCAGATGGAAGCAATCGGCCTCGTGAAAATGCTCGTGGCGGAAATGGGCGACGAGGACCGCCAGCTCGTTCAACTAAAATACAACGATAACCTGAAATACACCGAGATCAGCCGCCGCACCGGCATCAGCGTGGGCAATGTCGGCTACCGATTGCACCACTTGCTGAAAGGACTCGCGGATACGTTGCGCCGCGCCGGCATCGAAGGGAGCCGGAGGTAAACCCAAGGAAATACATCATGAATCACGACGAAAATAACCCGGACTTGCGCACTTGGATCGAGCCGGAACTGGAGGCCCGCCTCGTGGCCGCGGTGCTGGGCGAGGCGTCCGCCTTTGAGACAGCGGAACTGGAGCGCCTCATTGCCGAAAAGCCCGAGCTCGCGATTTTCAAGCGGCGGATCGAGGCCGTGCATGGGTTGATCGGCCGCGCGACCCGACCGGACCAGGCGCCCATGCGGCTCGCACCCGAGCGGCGGGCGAAAATTCTGCAAACGATCGGTGCGCCCAAAACGCCTTCGACCACCGGTGACACCGAAGCGCCAGCGGTCTTCTCACTCGCGGCGACCCGCCGGGCGCAGCAGCGCGCCTGGATCTGGCGGCTGAGCATCGCGGCATGCCTCACGCTTTGCGTGGCCATCACGATCAAGATCCTCCCGTCATATGAGGGGAGACATAGATTTTCGGAGAGCCAGGAGCCCGTGGCCAGCCGCGTCCTGGAGTTTCCGGCCGTTAGAGAGCAACTGAGCGTCCGGGCGAGTGCCGAGCAGGAAGCACAACAGAAAAAAAAGGTGGAAGCAGCTTTCAACCTGGAGAAGGCCAGAAAGGAATCCCTGGTGCGCGGAATCCTTCCAACCGACGTAAAAGCCGACCCTGACCTATCGTCCGTAATCGAACAGCGCCGGGCTGACCGGCTCGCCGGCAGACCGGCCTCGCCGCTTCCACCGCCAGCAAGCACACCTACCGTGATTGCGGGTTCGAACGGGACGGCCCTTAACTACTCCGCGCCCGCCGAGAACCTCGCACCGGGGGGAATTCAAGATCGCTTCGGCGCAAATCCCGCCAACCCGACTACGCAGGGTGGTGCGAAGCAAACATTGACTTTCGGCGGTGGCGGTGGCCGGGGAGCAGCGCCCCCACGACAGACCGCGGCCCGCGCAGGGGAAACTTTTTCGGACGCCGTGGGACTGGCCGCCGCACGTCCGGACCTCATCCCAACGATCGCCCAGGCCAAAAAATCCGACGAGCAGGCCATCACCCTGTCGCCCTTTGAAGTCAGCACCTCGAAGGACGTGGGCTACGCCGCGGGCAACACCATCAGCGGCGCGCGCATGGACACACGGCTCGCGACCACGCCCGGCTCGATTTCCGTCATGACCAAAGAGTTCATGTCGGACTTCGGCATATCAAATACGAGCACCGACAAGAACGCTGGGTCATGGAGCATAGGATTCGACCTGGGCACAACGACGAAAGGCCCGACCTCTCCATCAATGAGTTCGCTGGCGGACCGCTATGACAGGAACGACGTCACGATAGATAGCTTCAAGTTAGTGTCGCCGCCATCGGCCGCGGAAGCGAAAAGCCGTCTTCCGGAAGATGCCCCGGCCGCCAAACGCGTTGCGCCGCCACCACCGACGCGCACCGAAACGAGCACCGCCGTCGAACCCGTTTCGACCTTCTCGCTGCACGTGAGCGATGTTTCGTTCCGGCTCGCCCAGGCGGCGCTCGCCCGCGGCGAAAAGCCCGACCCGGCCGCCATCCGTGCGGAAGAATTCTACAACGCCTTCGACTATGGCGATCCGACGCCGACGACCGCCGAGAAGATCGCGTGCCGCATCGAGCAGGCCGCGCACCCGCTATTGCAGCAGCGCAATCTCGTGCGCATCGCGATGAAGGTGCCCGCCACCGGTCGCGGCGCAGGCCAGCCGCTGCACCTGACGCTCCTGCTCGATACCTCGGGCTCGATGGAGCGCGAGGACCGCGCGGCCTCGGTGCGACGCGCGCTCACCGTGCTCGCCTCACTGCTCGGCCCGAACGATCGCGTGACGCTGATCGGTTTCGCGCAACAACCGCGGTTGATCGTCGAGCAACTGCCCGGCGACCAAGCGGGCCGACTCGCCGCCCTCGCCGCGAACACCCCGTTCGTCGGTGGCACCAACATGGAGGAGGCCTTGAAGCTCGCCGGCGAACTGGCCCGGCGCCATCGCGATCCCGCGGCGCAGAATCGCATCGTGCTCGTCACGGACGGCGCGGCCAACCTCGGCAACGCCGACCCCGCGCAACTCACCACGATGGTCGAAGCCCTCCGTCAGCAAGGCGTCGCGTTCGACGCGTGCGGCGTCGGCACGGATGGGCTCGACGACGCGGTGCTCGAGGCGCTCACCCGCAAGGGCGACGGCCGCTACTATGTGCTCGACCGACCCGAGGACGCTGACGCCGGCTTTGCACGCCAGCTCGCGGGTGCGTTCCGCCCCGCCGCGGAGAACGTGAAGGTGCAGGTTCGCTTCAATCCGGCGCGCGTTGGCCGCTACCGGCTGCTCGGCTTCGAGCAGCACCGCCTGCGCGAGGAGGATTTCCGCAACGACAAGGTCGACGCCGCCGAACTCGCCGCCGAGGAAGCTGCCGTCGCCGTTTACCAAGTCGAAGTGCTGCCGCAGGGCGAGGGCGAGCTGGGCGACGTGTTTGTCCGCTTCCGCGACACGGCGACCGGTGAGATGGTCGAACGCTCGTGGACCATGCTGCACGATCCCCGCGCGCCGGCTTTCGACCGCGCCACGCCGACACTGCAGCTGGCCGGCACGGCCGCGCTACTCGCCGAGAAACTCGGCGGTGGGGATGCCGCAAACCTGGTCGACCTCGCGCAGCTCGCTCCCGTCGTCAACCGGCTGCGCGGCCAGTTCGCGAACGAGTCGCGCGTGCAGGCGCTGGTGACGATGTTCGAGCAAATGCGCCGGATGAGTGGGAAGTAATCCCTGCGATGACAAAGGCCTGACAAATCTGTGACTCCGGTCTGACAACGACCGCGACCGGGCGTGAGAGAATCAAACGATGCAAAGCGAAGACCGGTTTCGAGATGAAGGAATCCCTATGAATGCCAAAATGATGATAAAACGCGCCGGTTGGCGGCGGCTGAGTATTTTGATCGCGGCTGCTTTTGCCAGCGCGGGCAGTGCCCTCGCGGCCGCCGCTCCGAAAATCGGCAACGCCACACTGCCCGCACTGTCGTCCGACGGCGGACGCATCGTCATCGAGGGAATCGGCGCACCGTCACCCGCTCCGCTGTTTTTTTCCGCAAACGCCGAGCACATCCTCCGTCTGGGCGCCACGGAGATCGCCGGCGAAGTAAAATTAAAACTGCATGTCGTGCAGGGGCGGCCGGAGGTGCTGACGCTTGGGCTTTCCGGCGACGGCGAGATCGTCGAAGTTGGTGGAACGGGATTGCGCGATTGGGCCGTTCGCCAGGGAAACGGCCCGACGAGTGGCAAACGTTTCCTCGATCTCCATCCGACGTTATCCCCAGGAGCGCCGGAACCACGCGATCTCGAACTCACCGTCCGCACGCGCCTGAAAAAGCCCACGGTGCCGGGAACGGTAACGCTCCTGTTGGTCAACCCGGGCGAGGCCGTCGGCTTCGCCTCGCGGGTCACCGTGGAAATCGACGCGTCGGTCGACGCGCAGGTGACAGCGGCCAGCGGCCTGACGCCGCTCGGTGAACCCGCCGCGACGGGATCGCGCGTCCCACTCAAATTCCACTCCACCGCCGAAGGAAAACTGGAAATGAAATTAACGGCGCGCGGTGCCGCGCGGGCCGGCATGGACCTCATCAACGCCGAGCTCACCGGCCGTGTGAACGAGCCGGTGCGCAGCGTGGCATTTCGCCTCACCGGCCAGCTCCGGGTGCAAAAAGCAGGCGCGCGGCTACGCCTCCTCTCGGGTCACGCCGCGCTGAATGACAAGACGGCCGGCGATGGCTGGCACGTCGAGTTGGTCGCGCCCGATGGCGGATCCGCCTACGAAATCGTCGGCGACCGGGAAGGCGTGCTGCCGGTCGAGCTCGGTTTCGCGGCTGCGCTCCAAGAGGAAGGCGATTGGCGCGGGGTCGATTTTCAAATGCCGGCCGGCGCCGTCGTGCCGCTCCGGCTCGAGGGTTTGGGTGATGACCTCGAGTTTCACCCGCAAATCCAAGTCGTGCCGACCGCCTCGGCGCAGGGCTGGCTGGGCTTTCTGCCCGCCGACGGCCGCGCCGAGGTCGCCTGGAAGCACACGCGCAAGGCGGCGGAAGGCACGCTGGCTTTCACCAGCTTCGAGCAGAGCGAAGTGCGTGTCGGCGCCGGTTTGCTTCGGCAAACGTCGCAAATTTCGTTTCGCGTGTTGCAGGGCAAGCTCACCGGCGTGCGCCTGCGGATCGAAGGACCCGGTGAAATTCTCGGTGTCGAGGGTTCGCATGTCGTCGGCTGGAAAGTCCTGCCGGGCCCGGACGCGCGCTCGCTGGAGGTGGCGCTGAGCCGCCCGTTCGAGGGCGAAGGTTCGCTGGTGGTGCGCAGCCAGGCGGCCCTCGACAGTTTCCCCACGCGCGCCGAGCCGCTGCGGCTGACGCCGGAGGGCGCGGTGCGCCACTCGGGTTTCGTGCGGGTCGCGAGCAGCGGCGCCGTGCGACTCGAGGTCGCCAACACCGCGGGGATGCTGCAACTGGCACCCGCGCAATTTCCCGGCCCGGCGGTCGAGGGCGGTGCCCGGCAGGTTTTCGTTTATCGATTCCCCTCGGCGAGCCGCGGTTACGGGATTGTAGCGGGGCAAATTCAGCCGGAAGTCGGCGTCTCGCAGGTCGTGACCTACGAACTCACGGAGACTGACCGCGTGATCGACGCCGATCTCGAGCTCGACGTGCGCGAAGCGTCGCTCCGTGACTGGTCGCTGAAAATTCCGGCCGACTATGCGGTCGTGTCCGTCAACGGCAGCGATGTCGCCGAGCACGCGGTCGAATCGGACGCGAAGGACGGTTATCGCACGCTCAAGATTTTATTCGGCCGCGCGGTCGACGGCCGGCAGCTCCTGAAACTTCGCCTGGAGAAAAACCAGGCCGCCGCCGCGGGCGACTGGCGGTTGCCGGCGCTGGTTTTCCCGGGCGCGAAATCCGTGCGCGGCCAGATCGGCGTCGCATCGACCGCCGGCTATCGCGTGGCTCCCGTCACGACCGAGCGATTGGCGGAAGTGCCGTTGAGTTTCTTCCCGCGACAGATGCCGGGCCTGCAACAGGCGTGGCGGTTGCGCGAGGTCGAGTGGACCGCGGCGCTGCACATCGAGGCGCTCGGCCAGAGCGTGCAGGCCGACGTGTTTCACCTCTATTCGCTCAAGGAAGGCGTGGTCTACGGCAGCGTGTTGTTCAACTACTTCGTCGTCGGGGCACCCGCGAACGAATGGCGCGTCGAGGTGCCCGAGTCGGCGGGCAACATCGACGTCGTCGGGCAAAACGTGCGGCGCGACTGGCGGCGTGAGGGCAACCAGGTGATCGTCGCGCTGCACCAGCCGGTGCTCGGTGCGGCGACCTTGCTCATCACGTTCGAGCAGCCGATGAGCGCCCGCGGCGGCACGATTCGACCCGGCGAATTGCGGCCGCTCGGCGTGCAAGGCGAGCGCGGTTTCGTGCAGGTCGTCAGTCCGCTGCAAGTGAAGTATCAAATCCGCACCGTGCAGGGTTTGCTGAAACTCGAACCGATGGAGCTGCCCGCCGAATTCCGGCTGCTGAGCAGTTCGCCGTCGCTCGCGGTTTACCAATATACGACGCGGCCGTTCACGCTCGAGATGGGCGTCGAGTGGCACCAGCCCGCCGAGACCGTGGAGCAGGTGGTCGATTTCGCGAAACTCGCGAGCCAAGTTTCGCGCGATGGCCAGGTCGTGACCGAAGCGCGGTATTTCGTGAAGACGCGCGGCCAGAAGGCACTGCGGCTGGCGCTGCCAGCTGGCGTGAAACTTTGGGAGGCGCGCGTCGACCACGAAGTCGTCACCGCCCGCACCGACGCCAACCAGACGCTGGTGCCTCTGCCGGCGCGGTTGAATCCAAATGAGCCCGTCGAGGTCAACCTGCGCCTCGGGCAGACCGCGGGCTCCGGCTCCACCATAAACCTGGCGGCACCGACCGTCGCGGGGCCCGTGGTGATCAGCGAGTGGACGCTGCGCGGCGATCCCGAGCGCCTGCTCGTGCCGCGCGGTGGCAACGCCGAACTGGTCCAGCCCGCGCTCACGGAGAGCGGCTTCGAATGGATCTCGACGCATAGCCGCGGCATGGCGGGCACGCTGTTGGCAATCATCGCGCTCGCGGCGCTGCTGCTCCGGGGGCCTTCCCGCGGCAGGATCGCGCTGGGTATCGTGGCGTGCCTCGGTGCGGCCGGGATGGCGGTGATGCTCGCTTTTGACGCCCGGTCGACGCAGCGCGCCAATCTCACGGAGCTCACCTTTGCCGCCACCCTGCTGCCCGCGAGCGAAGCCGTTGCGATCCAGGTCGCAAACGTCGCGCCTTGGCGCGCCGTGATCTCCTGGTGGGGCATCGCCGCCGCGGCCGTGGGCAGCGCGCTGCTGATCGCGGGATGGCTGCGGTCGTCGCGGGTGGCGATTGCCGCCGGTGCGACGCTGGCTGCTGGCGGAGTGCTGGTGCAACACATCGGCGCGGCGCCGTTTTTCCTGATCGTCACCGGCGTGTTGTTTTTGCTGATGCTGCTACCCGGGATCGCCCGCTGGCTGCGCGGCCGCGAGGAAGAATCGGCCGGGCCGGGCCCCGGCGCTTCTGTGGTCGCGTCATTGCTCCTCATCGCTGGCTTGATCGGGTGGGGAAACCCGTCGGCCGCGCGGGCTGGAGAAACCACGGTCGCCGCCGGATTGATCGCCGGCGGCGCCAAGGCCGCGCAATCCACGGTGCAAACGTGGACGATCCGCGAGAACCGCTTGTTTGCTGAACTGGATTTCACGGCGCGCGGGAGTGTGGGCGATAGTTTCCTGTTGCTGAATCATCCGGCGGTGTTGACGGACTTCAAGGGCGACGGCCTCCGCGTAAGCAAGGTCGAGCGCGATGGGCAGATCGCCTATTTCGCGGTGGCGGAACGCGAGGGGGCGCTCGCGGCGCGGGCCAAATTCGAAATGGCTGCGCCCGAGCTCGGGCGCAACTGGACTCTCGCCACCGGCCCGGCAGCGATGCAACGCGTGACGATCGATCTCGATCAACCCGGCTGGGAATTTGGTTCCCCCGCTGCCGTGCTCGTGCTGCCGGCGTCGGGTCTGCCGGAAAATCACAGCGGCGCCACCCTCGTGCTCGCGCCGGATGGCACGCCGGTGGTCCGGTTGCAACCGCGGCAGCGGGACCTCGCGACGGAAGCGAAGCAATTTTTCGCGGAGACCAGCGTGCTCTATCTGCCGGGCCCCGGCGTGGTCAACGGCTTCGCCCGGGTGACCGTGCGACCGGCCCAAGGCCGACTCAACGAACTCGAGATCGATGTGCCGGCCGGTTTCACCGTCGGCGAAGTGGCGCGCGGCCCGGTGGGCACGTGGCGCTTCGACCCGGAGAAACGCCGCCTGCACCTCGCGGTGGAGCCCGCGCAGACGGCAACTTTCATGTTCGACGTCGAAATGCAGCGCGGCACCGGCGCGTTACCACTGGAGCTCGCACTCGAACCGCCGCGCATTCTCGGTGCCGCTGGCGAGGTCGGCATGCTGGCGCTCGCTTTCGGCAGCGATGCGCAGCCGGAAAACATCCGGCCGGCCGGACTCTCGCCGGTCAACGCGGGCGATTTCGACGCGAACCTGCTGCCGCGCGGCGCCGATGGGAAAATTCCCGCCGTCGTGCAACAGGCCTGGCGCTACGGCCGCGACGGCGGCCGGGTCGAGTTGAAGGTCGCACCCGTGGAGCCGGAAGTTCGCGTCGCCAGCCGCCAGTTGCTCACACTTGATGACGACCGGCTGGTGGACGTGGTGAACCTCGACGTGGCGATCATGCGCGTGGGCTTGTTCCGACTCAGCTTTGCCCTGCCCCCGGGACTCGAAGTCGAGGCGTTGAGCGGCACCGCGCTGAATCACTGGACGGAGGCGACGGAAGCTCCGGCACCGGCCGCGGGGCAAGCTCCGCAACGGATCGTCACACTGCACTTGAATGGGCGCACGATCGGCGAGCAGAAATTCAACCTCACCCTCGCCGGCGCCGCGCCCCGCGCGCAAGCCGACTGGCCGGTGCCGAAGTTCTTGTTGCGCGAGGCCACCCGCCAGACCGGCGAGTTGCTGCTCGTGCCAGGCAAGGGCATCCGACTGCGCGCAGTCGACCGGCAGAACGCCACGCAACTCGATCCGCGCGCCGCGGGCGGCATGCAGCCGGGCACCCTCGCCTTCCGGCTGCTGCAGGAAGATTGGGCGCTGCGAGTCGGCATCGAGACGCTCGAGCCGTGGGTGACCGCGCAGGCGTTGCAGGACGTGACGATGCGCGAGGGCCAGACGCTTACACGGATCGGCCTGCGCTACCGGATCGAAAACGCCGCCGTCAAGCAGCTCCGACTTCGGCTGCCCGGGCTCTCGGAAGAACAAATTCGCACCGTGCACGCGACCGGCTCCGCCGTCAGCGATTTTGTCAAGATCGCCGGCGAGGCGGACGTCTGGGAAGTGCATTTTCAACGCGGGATCGCCGGCGAAACGGATGTGCAGATCGAGTTTCAAGGCGTGGCGGCGCGCGAACAAAATCGCGAGATGGTCGCGACCCCGGTGTTTACGGGTGCGCGCCAGACCACGCTCTTCGTGGCGCTGCGCGGTGGTGGCCGGCTGGAATTGGACGCAGGCGATCTGCCGCGCGGCTGGCAGCGCACCGACTGGAGCACCGTTCCGGCCAACCTGCAGGGTCAAAGCGACCGCAGTGTGCCCGCGCTCTGTTTTCGCGTGGCCGAACCCGAGCGCCCCCTCGTCGTGACGGTCCGCCGGCACGACGCGGCGGAGGCGCTGAAGCTGCACGTGACGAGTGGCGAACTCGCCACGCTCTTTTCGCCCGACGGCGCGGCGCTCACGACCGTGGCGCTGAAACTCGAGGTCGCCGAAAAGAGCACGTTGCGCGTGCGACTGCCCGAGGGCTCGCGCTTGTTCAACACCTTCGTGAACGCCGAAAGCGTGTCGGCCGCGCGCGAAGGCGACGCCTACCTTTTTTACGTGTCGCCCAACACCGGGGCCGATCGTTCAGCCGCGGTGCGGCTGGCGTATTCGGTTCCCCCGCCCAGCGCGGCCCGGATCGAACTGCTCGGGCCGAGCCTTAGCGTGCCACTCGAAAACGTTTCGTGGCGCATTGTGATTCCCCCGGGCTACCGGCTCGCCGGCTATCGCGGCGGATTGCAGTTGCGCGAAGACCGGGCGGCCGGGTCGTTTAGCATCGCGGACTATCAGTCGCTCGTGTCGACCTTGCGCGCAGCCGAGTCGAAAAAAGCCACAGCGCTTTTCGAGGAGGCGAACTGGCTCATGCAGCGCGGCGAGCAGCAGCAGGCCGGCGAAGTGCTGGCCCGCGCTTCCAAAAACACGGCGCTCGACCAGGCTTCGAACGAGGACGCGCGGGTCCAATTGCGCGCGCTGAAAACCCAGCAGGCCGTGCTTGGCCTCAATACCCGCCGCCAGCGGCTCTATCTCGACAATCGGGGCGACACGGTGCGGAACGAGCAGCTCGAACAGGCGGCGAACTTGAATCCGTTCATGCAGGGAAAAATTAATTTCAACCCCCAGCAGGCCGACCAGTTGCTGATGGGCAATACGGTGGAGGAAAACACCGCGCTGCGTGGGATCGCCGCGCGCCTCGTCGACCAGCAGCTCGCCGCCGAACCTGCGCCGGGCGCGATCGATGTCACCGTGCCCGAGCGCGGCCAGGTGCTCACGTTCACGCGCAGCCTTCAAGTCGACGGTGCCGCGGCGCTCGGGCTGACCTTGCAGATCGGGCCAACCAGAGGCACCAGCGTGGGTTTCATGCTCGTCCTGCTGGGGGGCATCGCACTCATCGTCGCATTCTTCCCAAGAAAGCCAGTGCGAAACTAGCACGCGGTTCACCTCGAGGCGTCGCCGTCGTCCCTCCCGATGAAGCAGGCTCTCAGCGTCACCCCCGGGTGCAGCGCCACGTCCGCCCGAAACACCTAGAGTTGTGTTACCCCGCCATCGCCTGACCCGCCAGCCACCCGGTCGTCCATGCCGACTGAAAATTGAAACCGCCGGTGACACCGTCGATGTCGAGCACCTCGCCGGCGAAATGCAGTCCGGGGCAAACCCGGCTTTCCATCGTCTTGAAATCGACCTCGCTCAGCCGCACGCCACCGCAGGTCACGAACTCCTCTTTAAACAAACTCTTGCCCACGACCTTCAGCTCGGCCGCGGTCAATTGCGCGGCCAGCGTGCCGAGGGCGGCATTGCCGACCTGCGCCCATGGCGTCGTCGGCGCGATCCCCGCCGAGGTCACGAGTCGTTCCCACAACCGCTGTGGCATCGCGAGCGGACTCCAGGTCGCGATTTGTTTTTTGGAATTTTTTCCCCGCACGTCGGATAGCTCCCGCCCGAGCGACTCGCGCGTGTGCGGCGGCGTCCAGTTTACCGTAAGCGGAAATTCGTAATTCACCGCCGCCAGCTCGCGCGCACCCCAAGCCGAAAGTTTCAATACGGCCGGCCCGCTCAGCCCCCAGTGCGTGATCAGCAGCGGGCCGTCCGTCTTTAGCTTCGTGCCCGCCACGCTGACCACCGCATCTTCCACCGATACGCCGGAGAGCCCGACCAGCCGTGCATCATCGATGTGAAAGGTGAATAGCGACGGCACCGGCGGCTCGATCGTGTGGCCGAGCACCTCCGCGATCGTCAGGCCGGCCGAGGATTTATTTCCGCCGGTCGCGAGGAGCAGCCGCTCACAGCGCACACCCGTGTTGTCGGTAAGGGTCAGCCAGAAATCCTTTCCGGCGCGCTCCACTTTGCGAACACCCATACTGGTCACGAGCTTCACGCCCGCCTTTTCCGCCGCGCCCATCAGGCAATCGACGATCGTCGCCGAATCGTCCGTCACGGGAAACATCCGGCCGTCGTCCTCGGTTTTTGTCTCCACCCCTCGCTCCGCCAGCCAGCCGATCATGTCGCGGGGCTGCCAGCGGTGGAACGCTCCGAGCAACTCGCGCCCGCCGCGCGGGTATTTCTTCACCAGTTCCCGTGGCTCGAAGCAGGCATGCGTCACATTGCAGCGCCCGCCACCCGACACCCGCACCTTTCCCAGCGGATGCGCGGTCGCCTCGTAGATTGTCACTTCGCCGCCCGGGCCGAGTTTTTCGGCGCAGGCGATGGCCGCGAAGAAGCCCGCCGCTCCCCCGCCGACAACGACCACCGTGCGTTTGCTTTCAGCCATGCCCGGACGTTGCGGCGCGCCTCTGCCGAGTCGAAGCGAAAGCGCGCGCACAAAAAAGGCCGTCGTGGACTGCAACCACGACGGCCACACCAACCCCTAAATTAAGACCGGTTACTGGCCCCGCCGGCGTCCGCCACCGGCCCCGCCTTGGGCACCCTGGCCACCGCGGCGACCGCCTTGGCCACCTTGGGCCTGAATCGTGTCGAATTTCTTCGCCTGCTCCTCAGTGAGAACGGCGCGGACCTCCTTCATCGCCGCCGTCCGCAGTTCCATTCCCTTGGTGCGACGGTCTTCCTGGGCAAGAGCCGCGATATCCTTCTGCAACTTCGCGAGAATCGGGGTGATCTTGGTTTTCTGCTCGTCGGTCAGCTTCCCGACCGTGGTTTCGATCGCCTCGATGGTCAGACCGCCACCGCCACCACGACCACCGCGCCCGGCACCGCCACCGGGACCACGCTGGCCTCCGGCAGGAGGAGCTTTGGCATCATCTTGAGCACGGAGGAGCGGGGCGGACGTCATCACACCCAGCGCGAGAACGGATAGAAGAAGTTTAATGGTAGATTTCATAAGACTGACAGCAGTTGAGGGTTTTAGGGAGAAAAAGGGTTCACGGCGGACGGGGGTCCGCGTTGAAGCCGGTTCCATGACGAGAATGCGGCAGGTGGGTTACGCGCCCTTACGAATTTTGCGGGTAATCTTGCGGCACGCCCCGCCGGGCACCAACGTCCGCCTCATGATCGAGGTTAATCTCCTCTCCAAGCGCTATGGCGACTTCCCGGCGGTGCGGGAACTCTCCTTCACGGTCCGGCCGGGCGAAGTTCTTGGCCTGGTGGGGCCTAATGGCGCGGGCAAGACCACGACGTTGCGCTGCGTCGCCGGGATCATCCCCGCGACCACGGGCACGGCGCGCCTCGCCGGCCATGACGTCGCAACCGACCCCGTGGCGGCCAAACGAGCGCTGGCTTTCTTTCCCGACGAACCCCGGCTCTTCGACTATCTTACGGTCCGGCAGCATCTTAATTTCGTGGCCCGCATCTACGGCATCGCCAACCACGAGGCTCTGGCCCAGCCGCTGCTCGAGGAACTCGAAATCGCCGACAAGGCCGACCAGCTCCCGGGCGAACTCTCCCGCGGCATGAAACAGAAACTCGCGATCGCCTGCGGCCTGTTGCACGGCCCGAAAGTGATGTTCTTCGACGAGCCGCTCACGGGGCTCGATCCGCTCGGTATTCGTCGCATGAAGGATTCGATCATGAAGCGAGCCCGGGAAGGAGCCGCTATTGTGCTCAGCTCGCATCTGTTGAGCCTGCTCGAGGAAGTGTGCTCGCACGTGCTGATCTTAAAAAAGGGCGCGAAGATCGCCGATGGCACGCTGGCCGAGGTGTCGGCCCAATTCAGCAATGGCGAAGCCGACGTAAGTCTGGAAGAGATCTTCATCCGCGCTACCGGGGGCACCGAGCACTGATTTTCTGCGTTCTGTTCTCCGCTCTCCGTTCTCCGCTCCCATGTTCAGTGCCCTCCTCTACCTGCGGCTCACGTCGCTCAAGAACGGCCTGCACTCGCGCCTCAAGCGGCTGCGCCAGCCAAAGTATCTCGCGGGCGGGGTCGTCGGCGCTCTGTGGTTCTGGGCCTCCTTTCTCCGGCCGCTGATGGGCGGCGCGCGCCGCGCGGCCGCGGCGCAGGCCGGGCCTGCGCTGCCGGTTGACTGGCTGCCGATCGTGGCGACGGGTGGCGCGCTGATCTTGCTGGTGCTCGTCGTGTTTGCGTGGGCGATTCCCGGCGATGCGACCAGCCTGCTCTTCACCGAGGCCGAGATCGCGTTTTTGTTTCCGGCGCCGGTCACGCAACGCTCGCTCGTTCATTACAAGCTCATCAGTTCGCAGTTCACGATCCTCTTCACCTCGCTGTTCTTCGCCTTGATCTCCAACCGCTGGAGCTTCCTCGGTGGCAACGCGATCACGCACGCCTTCGGCTGGTGGGCGATTCTGTCCACCTTGAACCTGCATTTCACGGGCAGCGCGCTCACCATTCAGCGCCTCGCCCGCAGCGGCATCAACCAGCGCCGGCGCCGTGCCGTCACGCTCGGGCTCATCGGGGTGATTCTGGCCAGCACGATTTTCCTGACGTGGCGCACCACGCTGGCGCCGACCCCCGCGCAAACCCTCCAGCTTCCCGCCTTCATGCAATACCTCCTGGGGGCGGCGAATGAAGGCACGCTCCACCAGGTGCTCGCGCCCTTCCGTCTCGTGCTGGGGCCGTTTCTCGCGCCCGACACGCCTAGCTTCTTTCTCGCGCTCGGACCGGTGCTGCTGCTGATGGCGGCACACTACTACTGGGTTTTGCGAATCGGAACCGGCTTTGAGGAAGCCTCCATCGCACTGGCGCAAAAGCGGGCCACCGTCATCGCCGCCGTGCGCGACGGCACCTACCGTTTCGGCCAAACCACCGCCAAGGCGCGCCCCGCACCCTTCCGGCTCGCCGGCACCGGCCGACCGGAGTTCGCGTTTCTCTGGAAAAACCTGCTCGCGGCTTCGCCGTATTTGAACCTGCGCACCTTTCGCTGGAGCGCGTTTGCCATCGCCGCCACGTGCATCTGGCTGCGCAACCACCCGGAGCGGCGGGCGGTCTCCCTCGGTATTGGCACGACTGCGCTCATCGCCGCCGGCTATATCTATTTTTTTGGGCCGCAGCTCGCGCGGCAGGACATCCGCAGCGATCTGCCGAACACCGATATTCTCAAAACCTACCCGCTGCCCGGCTGGCAGTTGATCCTGGGCGAATTGCTCATGCCAGCGGCCGGCCTCACCGGGTTGCTCTGGCTCGCCTTGCTGGCGGCCGGGTTATCGTTTCAACCGCAGGCAGTCGCGTGGTTCACGCCGGCGCTGCGCGTGACAATCGCGCTGTGCCTGGCGGCGCTAGCGCCCGTGCTCGTGACAATGCAGCTTCTCGTTTCCAACTCCGCGGCCCTCGTTTTTCCCGCCTGGGCTCAATCGGCAAACACCCGCGGGGGCGGCATCGACGTGATGGGCCAGCGGATGATTTTTGTGCTCGGGCAGATTCTTGTCATCGTGATCATCCTGCTGCCTGCAGCAGGGTCGGCCGCGTTGATTGTGGTCGCCACGCAATGGATCATCGGCCTCACGGCCGCGATCGCCGTGGCCGCAGTCGCCGTCCTCGCGGTGCTGGTCGGCGAGATCTGGTGCACGTTGTGGTGGTTGGGCGGGCGCTTCGAAAAACTGGACCTGTCGGCGGAATTGCGACCGTGACATTCGATCGACTCGCCGAGATCGCTTCCGCAGCCGTCGGCGCCGCTCAACGCCAGTTGCCGCCGGAAATCCGCCCGCTCGCTGCTGGCGTGCCCGTGCACTACGAAAAGGCGCCGGCTCCCGACGTGCTCGCGGAGGGCTTCGAGCCCGACATTCTCGGGCTTTTCACCGGCAGCCCACATGGGACGGAATTGGACCACGACAACCCCGCGCCGGCGCAAATTCTCCTCTATCTTGAAAGCCTCTGGGAGTTCGGGGAGGAGGACGCGGAGATTTTCCGCGAGGAAGTCCGTCTCACCTACCTCCACGAACTCGGCCACTACTTCGGCTGGGATGAGGACGACCTCACTGCCCGCGGCCTCGATTGAGCCGGACGCGGTCGTTCCGTAGATCCCAAACGCCAAAGGCCAGGCTCCAAATCGCGACGTCATCCTTGCGGGCGCGGGCACACGCCATGTTTTTGGCATTGGGAACTTTGGGATTTGGACTTTGTCCCGCCTTTGGCCGGGCTTACTCCGCTCTTTCCAAGTCTGCGGCGCCGTGCATACACTCCGCCCGATTTAGCTCCTTTCCTTGTCATGAAGAAATTCCTCCTCCTCTCCCTCGTTGCCCTTTTCGGCGCCGTCATCGTGCGCGCCGAGACCACGCGTGCCGACCTCATCAGCCGCGTCGAGACCTGCGAGGCGATTCTCCAGGGATTTCAAATCGGCGCCAACCGCATTCCCCCGCAAGTCCTGCAAAAGGCCAAGGCGATCATCATCGTCAACCAGTTCAAGGCCGGGTTTCTCCTCGGCATCAAGGATGGCTACGGTGTCATCATGGCGAAGCGGCCCGATGGCCAATGGAGCATCCCGGTTCTCATCAGCGCCGGCGAAGCCAGCGTCGGTTTGCAGATCGGCGCCACCTCGGTTGAGACCGTTTACATTATCACCGACGACAACACGCCGCGCATGCTGTTCAAGCAGCGCTTCAATGTGGGCGTCGATGCCAAGGCCGTTGCCGGCCCGAAGGACGCCGAGGTCGAACGCCTCAACGCCGAAATCCTGCGCACGCCGATGCTCGTCTACACGAAAAACGCCGGCCTCTTCGCCGGTGCCACCGTCAAGGCCGGTCACCTCTCGCGTAGCGACTGGGCAAACTCTCTGCTCTACAACACCAAATATACGATGCCGGAGTTGCTTTACAGCGATTGGGTCAAGCCGATCGACGAAGTAAAACCGCTGATGGCGTTGGTGAAGAAGCTCGCACCCTGACTACGACCCGGCGCCACGCTCATTGTTGCCTGATCGCATGAATGCGATCCTCGGTTCCGGCGGTTTCCACCATGTTTGCGTCAAGACGCGCGACTGGCACCGCACGATCGCCTTCTACTGCGATACCCTCGGCTGCACGGTGAAGATCGCGTGGAATTTTCGCGACACCGGCCGCCGTGCCACGATGCTCGACACCGGCGACGGCAACTGCATCGAAATTTTCGAAGACCCGGACTACGTGTCGGCTCCCAATGGCTCCGTGGTTCATTTCGCCCTCCGCACTACCCGTCTCGACGAAGTCGCCGCGCGGGTCCGTGCCACCGGAGCAAAAATCACCATGGAGCCAAAAGACGCCACGATCGCCAACACCGCCACCACGCCTGGCGCCGTGCACGGTCCCGTTCCAATCCGCATCTTTTTCTGCGAAGGCCCCAGCGGCGAGGTGATCGAGTTTTTCCAAAACGCGCTGACTTAGGCCGGAACCGACTTTGGTAGGGACCGCTCTCCGAGCCATCCGCGAAAATCCGAAGAGCGTCATCGGCGCCGTCGCGCGGACGACTCGGAGAGTCGTCCCTACCCGCGCAGCTTGCGAAGAAATCCGACTAATTCCGCGACCGCCGCGTCTGCCACAATGGCCTGCGCTTCGAGTCGCGATGCCCCCGGACATTCCACCCGCCCGTGTCGCACCGCGAATTTCCCTCCACGCTTTCGGTGCGCCACCGCCCACCACGCAAATGGCGCGGTCACCCCATCGGCGGCCGACGGCTCCGCATAACCCGTCGTCGCCACGCCGAGATCCGCGTCGAACAACCCGCACACTCCTCGCGCCATCTCCTCGGCGACTTCCGCCGACACGGCGTTCACCTTCTTCGCGGCCGCCCAGCTCACCCCGAGATGCCGCACTTTCTGATCGAGCGAATAGGCCGTGATCCCACCCAGAAAATATTCCGACGCCCCCGAGATCGCCGCCACCCGTGCCTGCACCTGCCCTGCCGTCAAACTCTCCGCCACCGCGAGCGTAAGCCGGGGCTTGCGCAGCATCAGCGTTTTCAACTCCGCCGCCGCACCCACGCGACTCATTTGAGTTCCAATCCCACCGGACAATGATCGCTGCCCATCACCTCGGGGGAAATCCACGCCCGCTTTAGCGCCGGCCGCAGCGTCTCGCTCGCCACGAAGTAATCGACGCGCCACCCGATGTTCCGCGGGCGGCAGTTCATCATCTGGCTCCACCACGTGTAGTGCCCCGGGCCTTTTTCGAATTCGCGAAATGTGTCGACGAAACCCTTCGCCAGCAGCGTGGAAAAATTGCCCCGTTCCTCGTCGGTAAAGCCCGCGTTGCGCCGGTTGGTCTTCGGGTTCGTGAGATCGATCTCGGTGTGCGCGACGTTGAGATCGCCGCAGAAAACCACCGGCTTGCCTTTCTTTTCGAGTTTCTTGAGGAACGCGAGAAACGCCGGGTCCCACTCCTTCGTGCGATATTCCAAACGCGTGAGGCCACGCTGTGAGTTGGGCTGATAGACGTTCACGAGGAAAAAATCGTCGAACTCCGCCGTGATGACGCGCCCCTCGTCGTCGTGTCCCGCCATTCCGATGCCACACGTCACCTTTTTCGGCGCGACGCGCGTGAAGATCACCGTGCCCGAGTAGCCCTTCTTCACTGCCGAATACCAGTGCGGTGTGTAGCCCGCCACCCACGCCACATGCTGCACATCGCCGGGATGTGCCTTCGTCTCCTGCAGACAGATCACATCGGCGTCGACCGCCTGCATGTAGTCCATAAAGCCTTTTTTCAACACGGCGCGGATTCCGTTCACGTTCCAGGAAACGAGTTTCATGCGCGCCCGTTCAACGCCTGCTCACCGCCGGGCGCAAATCGTTTCGTAACGTCCCGCCGGTTCCCTGCAGAGCGATTTCCCTTATGACGCCGGTGACAAACCTTCCGGTTGCCTCGCTTAGTCCTTCGCCCTCACTCTCGACTCATCGTGTCCGCCTTCGTCCCTCTTCCACTCGGTCAACGCATCCCGGCCAGCCCCCACGCCGTCTCGTGCAGCCTGCCCACGATGCGCGACGTGCGCGGCTACGAGGAAAAGGATCCGGCGGTCACGCGGCATCTCACCTCGGGCTATCCGCGCTTTGTCGTGCACCCATTCGCCCGCCAGCTCGCTCAACATTTTATTGCAACCACGCCCGGGCTCGCCGGTCGCACCCTTTGGCTGACGTCGTCGGAAAAAATGGCCGTCGCCCTCGCAAAATATTTGGGCGCGGCGTCGCGCGCTGTCACATTCTCGCGCGATGGCCTGCATGGCGTCTCGCACCCGGAGGCGGCAGAGATCTTCCCTCTCGCCAAAACCTATCTCCAAAATCTTGGCGGCTTCATCTCGTCGCGCGAGGCTGAGGATCACCTCGTGCGTCTCGGCCTCGCAAAAACGCCGTTCGCCGAGGAAAGCTTCCCCGGCGACGCGACCGCCGAAGTGCGCCGCCATTTGCGTCGCGCCCTGCCCGGCACCACGGACGCCGATCTCCTTCTCGCCAATTGCGGCATGAGCGCGATCTACGGGGCATTCCGCGCGGTCGCCGATCTCCAAGCCGCCCGCGGCCGCACCGTGTGGCTCCAGCTCGGCTGGCTCTATCTCGACAGCATCGCGATCCTCAAAAAATTTACCGCCACGCCGGCTGACTACGTCTACGTGCGCGACGTGCTCGACCACGATGGCATCGAGCGCATCTTTCAAAAACACGGCCATCAGATCGCGGGGGTCTTCGCCGAACTACCGACCAATCCCCTGATCCAGACTCCGGATCTCGCCAGGCTTTCCACGCTCTGTCGCAACCATGGTGCACAACTGCTACTCGATCCCTCGGTGGTGTCGGTTTTCAATCTCGACGTGCTGAGGCATGCCGACGTTGTCGTTTCCAGTCTCACGAAATACACTGCCAGCGAAGGCGACCTGACCGCCGGCCTCGCCGCCGTCAATCCCGCCAGCCCCGACGCCGCCGAGCTCCGCCGTCGCATCCCGCAACACACCGAACCCCTCTACTCGCGCGACCTCGCCCGCCTCGCGGCACAAATCGGCCGAACGGAAACCGTCCTCGCCCAAATCCACACCAATACCGGACAGGTCGTCGCGTTTCTGGAAAAACATCCCGCCATCAAAGATGTTTTCTGGGCGCTGCATCCGGCCTCCCGTGAAAACTATCAACGCATCGCCCGTGCGCCCGACGCCAGCGGCGGCATGATCACCTTCACGCTGCGGAAAATCGGCGCGCTCGATGCGTTTTACTACAAACTCCGGCTGCCCAAAGGCCCCAGCTTCGGCATGACGACGACGCTGATCTGCCCGTTCATGTATCTCGCGCACTACGATCTCGTGACGACGCCCGCCGGCCTCGCCGAACTCGCCGCGAGCAAACTCGACCCCGACCTCCTCCGTCTCTGCGTTGGCACCGAACCCGCGGGAGAAATCATCGACGCGCTGGCCGAGGCGTTGGGGTGACGGCTTTCGAGACGCCACTTTGAGACTGCCAAAAAGCAGTCGGTAAAAAAATCAAAATGCCGAAAGAAGATGCCCCGATCCGTCTAGCGGCCTGCGATCCGCAATGGGTTCGGCTCTTCAACGAGGAGCGCGAAAAACTAAGGGACGTGCTCCGCCCGTGGCTCGCCGGTCCGATAGAGCACATCGGAAGCACCGCTATCCCGGGAATGATAGCGAAGCCAGTTATCGACATCATGGCGGCCGTTTCAACACTGGAAGGATCAAAGGACGCGATCCTCGCCGTTCGAGTCTTGGACTATGCATACGCACCTTATCATGCGGACGCGATGCATTGGTTTTGTAAACCGCGGTCCTCCTCCCGGACTCATCATCTGCATCTTGTTCCATACGAAAGTGCGCTATGGAACGAACGCCTCGCGTTCCGAGATCGGCTGCGGGAAGACAGCAATGCCGCCGCCGAGTATGCTGCACTCAAGCGGAGCCTTTCCGTTTCGTTTGAGCACGACCGTGAGGCCTACACTGACGGTAAGAGTGAGTTCGTCGGGCGAATCATTAGAGAGAGTTTTGAGAAAAAGGTGTCTCGGCTCACATCGTAATCCGCTGCCGCTGCTCATCCGTGTTTATCCGTGTCCATCCGTGGTCAAAAAAGCTGAGTCCGCTTCCTGCACGCTCGCGATCAGAGCGATCCCGAATGCTCCGCGCAACGAGGTCGTCGGCTGGCTCGGCGATGCTCTGAAAATCAAAATTCACGCGCCTGCACTCGAGGGTCGCGCGAATGAGGCGCTCTGCGAATTTCTCGCCGCCGAACTCGGCCTGCCCAAACGCGCTGTGACCCTCCTGCAGGGCGGCCAGTCCCGTCAGAAACTCGTGCGGATTGCCGGCCTTACCCTCGCCGAAATAAAAATCCAGCTCGGCCTCTAACCGCTCGACCGCGTTTGCCGGGCGAAGCGGCGCGCGAGGAACACCGCGGCGAAGGCCAGTCCGATTGCGAGACCCGTCCAGACTCCGGTCGCTCCGAAGCCCGCTCGAATCCCGAAAAAATAGCCGAGTGGGAGCGCCACCATCCAGTAAGCCGCGAACGTGATCAGCGCGGGCACCTTCACGTCAGCGATCCCGCGCAGTGACGCCGCGCCAATCACCTGCACGCCGTCGAACATTTGGAACAACGCGGCCACAACTAGCAACCGCGCCGCGAGCGACACCACCGCGGGTTCATCCACAAACCAATTCGCGATCATTCCGCCGGCGAAGAAAAACGTCAGGCCAAACGCGCCCATCACGAGCATCCCAAGACCGATCGAGCTGAATGCGATCGGCCGGCGCCGGGCGAGTTCGCCGGCCCCAGTCGCGCGGCTCACACCCATGCCGGTCGCCATCGAAAGTCCCAGCGGAACCATGAAGGTCAGGTTTACGCACGTCAGCGCAATCTGGTGCGCGGCCAGTGACGCCGCGCCAAGCCAGCCGATCATGACCGTCGAAAACGTAAACGCCGTGCTTTCGAACAACAGCATTCCGCCCGCCGGTAGCCCGACGCTGAGCATGCTTCGAAAACGTTCGCGTGAATAGTTCCCAAACCAGCGCACAGGCCAGGCGGCGCGCATGGCGGGATCGCGCCGCAACCAGACGAAGATCGCCATCGCAGCGAGCACCCGCGCGATCAGCGTCGAGAGCCCGGCGCCCGTCAGGCCGAGCGCCGGTGCGCCGAGATGGCCGTAGATGAACACCCAATTTAACACCGCGTTGACTCCCACGCTCACGAGCACGATCACCAGCGGCATCCACGGATGCCCCATCGCCTCCGCGAACTGTCGCAGCACCAGATAAACAAATACCGGCACGAGCGAAGCCGCGATGAGCAGGAAAAACGGCTTCACCAGCGCGAGCACCTCGGGCGGCTGGCCAAACTTGTCCAGTTGAGTGCTGAGCGCCACCATCACGAGCGTTTCAATCACCCCGAAGGCCAGCGCGAGCGCGAGCCCGTGTCGCAGATAGTCCGCCCCTTCGGTCAGCTGTCCCGAGCCGCGCGAACGCGCGGCGAAGATCGACACCGGCACCAACAGGCCAATGCCCACCACGTAGAAAACGGAGAACACATTTCCACCGAAGGACGACGCCGCCAGCGGCACCGTGCCCACGCGTCCGATCATCACGCTGTCCAGCACGCCCATGAGCATCTGGCTCACCTGGCCGACGATGATCGGCAGGGCGAGCGCGAGCGTGGGCCGGATTTCGCGAAGGTAACGCTGCATTGAGAAACCCAAAGTGCACGGCGGCCTCCGCCAGAGCACGGCGAAAGTCGGGACCGCGCCTTCTCCGCTTTTCTCGCAGCTGTGCGGTCCCCGGCCGCCGCTTCGTCCGCGCGGGTCACAAGCGAATGTTTTCTCCGTGCCCTCGCCCGTTTCCGCGTTCAAACCCTTGCCTTCCCATGACCGCCTTTGCGCTCACCCTCGTTCTGATCGCCGCGGTGTTGCACGCGACGTGGAACTTCAGTGCGAAACGCGCGGGTGGCGGACTGCCTTTCGTCTGGCTGGTGGGTGCAACGATCTGCACCTGCTACGTGCCCGTGTTGATTTTCTACTGGCAGTGGAAACATCCCGTGCTGCCGCCGGGCGCCGGGTGGTGGATTCTCGGGAGTGGCGTGCTCAAGACGAGTTACTCCTTGTTTCTCCAGCGCGGCTACCGCACCGGCGATTTCTCCCTGATCTATCCGCTCGCGCGCGGCACCGGCCCGCTGCTTTCAACGCTGGCGGCCATCGCCCTTTTGGGCGAACGGCCGTCCGCCCTCGCGGTGGCGGGAGGATTGGTGATTATCACGGCCATCTTTTTCCTGACGGACGGGACGAAACTGTTTCATCAGGACCGCGCGCACCTCCGCACCGCGATTGGCTATGGGCTCATGTCGGGCCTCTTCATCGCCGCCTATACGATTTGGGACCGGCACGGCGTCGGAACCCTGCACGTGCCTCCGCTGCTCTATGACGCGGGCACGGCGTTCACCCAGCTCGCGCTCCTCTCGCCCTTTGCCCTGCAACGCCGGTCGGAGGTCGCCGCGGACTGGCGCGACAAAAAGCGCTGGGCGTTCGCCGTGGCGCTGCTCTCGCCCATCGCTTACGTGCTCGTGCTGACCGCGCTCGCGGTCACGCCGGTGAGCTATGTGGCGCCCGCGCGCGAGGTGAGCATCGTGATCGGTGCGTTCATCGGCGCGCACTACCTGAAGGAAGCCGACGCCCGACGGCGACTTTGGGCTGCAATCGCGATGGCCGCGGGTGTAATCGCACTCGCTCTCGGCTGAGGCCGTAGTAAATCTCGCGCGATGAAAGGTCGTGTTTTTTTGGGCGCCAGTCTGGCCGCGGTGTTCGCCGCCGTGGCATTTTTTTTGTGGCGAACCCCGGCCCCGGTTTCGCCCGCGCCCTCTTCGGCGGCGAAGACGAAATCGGTCCCGCGCGCTACCGCCGCCTCTCCTCAATCCTCTGACCCCGATTTATCCATCACATTGGTCCCACCGATCGTCGCTGCGGCCGCAACCACCCTCATGGCCACGAGCCCGCAAGCGCCAGTGGCTTTGTCGCAGCCGCCACCCGCTCCGGTAAAGAACGAGATCGCAATCGAAGATGGGAAAACGATCGATTTCTCCCCCGGCATCGCAGTCGTGAAAGACGAGGCGGATGAAAAAGCCGCGCTCGCTCGCGCACTGAAGGAAATGGACGAGGCCACGAAAAACGTGACGTTCGGCCCAACACCGGGATCGATGTCAAATCCCGCTGCGAAAGCCGGCCCCTAGGTGCCACGCCGCGCGGACGAAGGCGGCGAGTTCCGCCGTATTTTATTTTGCGGCCGCGCCCGTCGCCATGTCTTCCATCAACGCGAGTGCCGTGGCTTCCGTGATATCAGCAACGTTAAACTGCCGGATGATACGACCCGCCTGCAGGTCTTTACCCAGAATGTCGCTCCCCGCGGCCTGCCCCACGATGACGGAGTCCTTCAATCGGATCGCCGTGGCCTGGATATCGGGCACCGCATACGTTTTGTCCCCGCCAACTTCCGGCACGGTGAGGTTGCGGCTCGAGATCAACACTTCGATCGCGATGTCCGCGATGTTGCCAAGCGCCTCGCGGTCCTTCGCCGCCTGGTCGCCCACCAATCGGTGGCCCGGATTATCTGCGAGCAACGCGACCGCGGTTTTCTGATCGGCCAGCACGGCACCCGCGCCGCGAAAAGCCCGGCCGAAGAGGCGCTCGATGTCGCGCACCGTCTGCTGGTCGGCGAGCGTCGGCGCCGTCCCGTCCTTCATCGCATAGGTGTTCTGGCCGGTCGTTTTCGTCGAGGTGTCGGTCTTCTCGTAGTTCTCCGTTTGACCGGTGAGTTTCATCCCCGTCGAGGTATCGATCAGCGCCCGGTTGACGTAAATCACCACGCGAGGCGCGGCGCTCGCGGAATAAACCTTCCGAAAGCCGGCGAGAATTCCCTCTGCCGTCGGACGCGCGACGAGCGTATCGGAGGAGGGCCCGTAAACCCGTTGTGTCCCCGGCGCCGGCATGACGGGAGGAGGAACCGGATACGCTTGGGCGACAGGCACCCCGGGCTGCGAAGATTGCGGCGATTGGGCGAGCAGCAACGGCAGGCCGAAAAACGGGAAGAGGAAAATGGCGCGGAGGTTCATGGCGGTTTTTATTCGGTGATTCCGGGCAAAGCGAATGACGACAATTCAGCTCAACGCGCCTGACGGACACGAATGGTGTATTTTTTGCCGGTCGTGTTCATTGCAGTGAAGCGCACGGCCTGCGTGGAATTTTCATCGAGAATCAGCGTCTGGAAGGGAGTCTCGTCGCCCGTGGAGAATCCCTGATCGTCCTTGAACACGCAGTTGATCTGGACCTGCAGGCGACGGCTCTCGCGATTCTTCACGTTGGCGACGACTTCGAGGCGCCCATCGGCGAGCGCACGTTCCTGGAGACCAGTGCAGGTCACAGAATATTGTGCGGGTTGGTCGAGGAGAACGAAACGCTCGGTGTTCTCGAGCGTGTATTTCGTCGTGTCGAGCGGCGCGAGCGGGCCGGGCTGGACCGCGACGCAGCCCGAAAACAGCGCGAGCGCGGCAGCGGCGGTGAGGAGACAAAATGCTTTGGTATTCATGGTCGGTAGGTCGGCGGCGTGTTCGGTGAGACTGCGGGTCCGCGGTTAAGTTCGCTCAAAAACACGATGGTGTCGCGCGCGGAATCCCCGACCGCAAGCGTCACCCGGCGGGTGGCATCGGCCATGACATGGCCCTCGGCGTCGAAAAACTGCAGGATCGCGGGATGTTCGCCGGGCAGCAGCGTCAACGTGCCGAAGCTGAGATATTGCGGCAGGTTGTCCCAGCCGCGCGTATCGGCGCGGGTTTGTGTGGCGCTGGAAGCAATCTTGCCGACCAGGCCGATGAGGCCGAGTGCGATGGCGGTGTTCTCGGCGCCCTCGCTTTTCTCAATCTCGGTCACCTCGCGCTTGCGGCCGTCGGGCAGCGTCTCGATCCGCTTCTTTTCCTTGTAAATATTGTCCGCTGCGATGGCGGAACCGGCCAGCGCCACATCGCCGACCGCGTCAGAGGTGTTTTTGAACACCGCTTTGTTGCCGAGAATGTAATCCATCACCCGGCCACCGCGCGTGACGGCCTGAAAGTTGAGATTATCCCACGGGGTAAAATAGGCGGTCTGCCCCTCCACGCTGAGCGTCGCGGAACGAACCCGCGACTGGTCGACTTGAAAGCGCAATTGCTCGCCATCCCGGCCGGCGGCGACCTTGTGCGGACCGCGGCCGAATTCGACGAAGCAGAGCACATTGGCTTTCGGGTCGTAGGGCGGGAGAGGATGCTTGGCGAGTTTCTCGGCGCGGGCGAGCGCGTCGGCCCCGTCGGCGCCGAGCTTCACGGACGCGAGCCCATCGAGATAATCGAGCAGCACATAGTCGCCCTTGTAAGTCGCGTTCTCCGCGTCGCTATCGATCAGCTGCGCCGAGCGAAAACAGGCGCGGGCGTTGTCGGGCTGACCATCGCGCCAGTAGAGCAGACCACGATAATAAAACGCCATCACCCGTTCATAGGGTTCGCCGATGAAAACTTTTTCGCGCTCTGCGGTGAAGAGGCCACGCGAGCGGCGGGCCGCCTCATCGGGCCCGGAGATGAGGCCGCCGATGCGCGCAATGGCGTCGTCGAACTTCGCTTTCGCTTCGGAGAAATTACCGGCGCGCAACGCCGCCACCGCGACGCGATACTCCCAAAGCACGCGGTCCTTTTCAGGTGCGGCCGCGATGGCGTTGTTGCCGTCGATCACCGGATCGCCCGTCGGCCGCGCTGGCACCCGGGCGACCGGCATGTCGGCGAGCTCGACGCAGCCCGTGAAGGTTAACGTGGCGAGGGACAAGGTGAAGACCCCGCAGCTTCGCCGGAAAATTCCGGGAAGCGGAGAGGATCGGCTCGACGGTGCATGGCGGGAGCAAAACATGGGAAGGCGGCGCGCGGCTGGGAGACGCGGGACGCGACGGCGTTGATCAACGATAGGCCGCGTCTTCGAGCCCCTGTTTTTTGATTTCGTAGGAGTCTTCCCAAACAATCTCGCTCGTGCGCGCGTTGATCAACTGAAAGCTGTAAAGGATGTAGTCGCCCGTGCCCTGCGACGTGCGGTTGCTCATGCCGCCAAGCTTGCCGGTGAGAAAAAAATCCGCGCCGCGAAATTCGGTGGGCGTCGGGTCGCTGGACGACGTGACCTGGCCGGAACGCTTGAGGTCGCGCTCGCGCTCCAAGGCCTTCATGCGATCACGGGCAAGAAAGGTGACGCGGTCGATCGCATGCTTGTTGAGTTCGATCCGGATGCGATCGGTGAAGAGATCCTTGTTGATCGGGAAACGCGTGTCGTTGACGACGGGATCAATCACGATGACCGGCTTGACGGTCGCGCGGCTGATCGGTCCGGCGCTGAGAATGCTGCGGGCCATCTTGTCGGTGACGGTCACGAGATCCTGCGACTCGACGCCGGTGCCGGCAACGAAGCCGCGCTCATCAGGGCGCATTTCAGTGACGGCCACGCCGGAAGGGTGGCGCACGCCTTCAGAGGTGACGCAGCCAGTGAAGAAGGCCGGAGTCGCGATGACGCCGGCGAGGAAAACGAAGCGGAAGGAACGGTTCATGGGAAGAAAAGCGGACGGATTAGCGCCCAAACATGGCGTTGGCCGAACTCATCGGCGACGCGTTGCCATAGTAGTTGTTGATGATCGTCACCTGTTGTGGCTGCGCGGCAGGCGCGGGCTGCGGTTGCACCTGCGCGACCGGCGCTTCGCGGAGGACCACCGGACGGGAATAGCCATAGTCGTAACCATATCCGCGGTAACCGTAACTCGCATCGGCGACGGAGCCGAGCAACCAGCCGACGCCAGCACCCCAGGCGGCCCCGCGCCAGCCGTCGTGATGAAAGCCGCGGCTATTGTGGCCGATCACACCACCCGCGAGCGCGCCAAGCCAGAAGCCGTTGTTCGCTGCGCTGCCATAACCGTAACCGTAGCCATATGGGCCGTAACCCGCGGGACGACGCGGACCGGCACGATACACATAGCCTCCGCTAGCGTAAACCTGCGCATCGTTACCATAGTCGCGGCGGGAGTTGTCGGCGGCGGCGCCGAGCAGCAGGCCGGCCGCCGAACCGATGGCGGCACCCTGCCAGGCATTGTGGTGGAGCGAACCGCTATTATTGCCAACCATCGCCCCGGCGATGCCGCCGAGGAGCGCGCCGTTAACCGACGAAGGACGAAAAATTTGCGCCTGCACAGGAGCCAGCGCAAATAGGGCCAGACCGAGGAGGATGGGCGTTTTCATGGTGAAAGGTAACCGTGTGCGACACCGGCAGCAGCGCAAGGTTTCAGGAAGCTGCCGACGACCGCCCGTCGGGCAGGAACCCACAGCCCCGGGGTCGCAATAGTGCAGCCCCCCGACAGAGGCCTACTTCGCCATCGCCGGCTCGCCATGAGTCACGGCGGCGATCGCGGGATGCTGACGGCGCATCCGCGACGTAAATTTGTCCATGTAAACGTAGATAACTGGAGTGATGTAGAGCGTCAGTAACTGGGAAACGACCAACCCGCCGACCACCGCGAGGCCAAGGGGACGCCGCGCCTCGGCGCCCGCGCCCAAACCAAGCGCAATGGGGAACGCACTCGCGAGCGCGGCAAAGGTCGTCATCATGATTGGGCGGAAGCGAACGAGGCAGGCCTGCACGATCGCGGCCTGCGCGGTCACCGCGTTGTCCTGCGCACGCGCGGCGAGCGCGAAGTCGATCATCATGATCGCGTTTTTCTTCACGATGCCGATGAGCAGGATGATGCCGACGTAGCCCATCACGTTCAGCTCCTGTTTGAAGAGCCACAGCGTGAAGAGCGCGCCGAAACTCGCCGCCGGCAGGCCGGAGAGAATCGTCAATGGATGAATGAAGTCCTCATAGAGCACGCCGAGCACGATGTAGATCACGAGCACCGCGAGCACGAGGAGCAGACCGAGGCCTTTGAGCGAGGAGGCAAACGCCTGGGCCGAGCCCTGAAAGCCGTAGCTGATCGTCGCCGGCAGATCCTTGCGCGCCATGGCCGTGATCACGTCCGCGGCTTCGCCGAGCGAATAGCCGGGCCGGAGGTTGAAGGAAATCGTCACGGCCGGCACTTGCCCGAGATGGTTGACGGTGAGCGGGCCGACTTCGCGATGGAGCTCGGCGACCGCATCGAGCGGCACGCTACCGCCGGTGCGGCTCCGGAGGTAAATAAGGGAAAGCGCCTCGGAGGTTTTTTGAAACTCCGGCGCCATTTCCATGATCACGAAATACTGGTTGGTCGGCGTGTAGATGGTGGAAATCTGCCGGGAGCCATAGGCGCTGTAGAGCGCGTCCTCGATTTGCTGGGGCGTGATGCCGAGCGTCGACGCGCGATCGCGCTTGATCTCGACGCGCAACTGCGGGCTCGAAATGAGCAGGTCGGAATTCACATCCTGTAGATCGGCCACGGCGCGCATCTTCGCCTCCATCGACTGCGAGGCGGCGTAGAGTTCGTCGAGATCGGTGCCAAACAGCGTGAATTGATAAAGCGCCTTGGTCAGGGCGCCACCCAAACGGATCGGCGGCAGGATTTGCGGATAAACCTTCATGCCGGGAATCGCCGCGAGCTCGTCGCGCAGGCTCTGCACGATGTCCGCCGCCGGCGGACGTTCACGGCGCGGCTTCAGGCGCATAAAGAAACGTCCTTGATTGCTCGTCGAAGCGCTGTTGCCGCCGCCGATCGCCGACATGAACGCTTCCACGTTCGGGTTTTTGGCGATGATCGCCGCCGCGGCCTGCTGGTGTCGCACCATCTCGTCGAACGACACGTCCTGCGCCCCTTCGGTAAACGCGAAGATCTGACCCGTATCGTCGGTCGGGATGAAGCCGGTCGGCAGCTGCCGGCCCACGACGATGGTCAGCACCACCATCAACCCCGCCACGCTCACGGTCACCGCGCGGTGCCGCATGGCGCCATTCAGCGTGCGCTCATAAAAACCGTGCATCGCATCGAAGGCTCCCTCGCTGATCCGGTAAAATCTCCCGTGACCCGTGGTTTCATGCGCGCGATGCGGCCGGAGGAAACGGCTGCACAGCATCGGCGTGAGCGTGAGCGACACAATGCCGGACACGAGAATGGACGAGGTGATCGTGACGGCAAACTCGTGCAGCAGGCGCCCGAGAATTCCGCCCATGAACAACACCGGGATGAACACCGCGACCAGCGACAGGGTCATCGAAAGGATCGTGAAGCCGATTTCCCCGGAGCCCTTGAACGCCGCCTCGCGGACACCCATGCCCTGCTCCACGTAACGCACGATGTTTTCGAGCATCACGATGGCGTCATCGACGACGAAGCCAACCGAGAGCGTGAGCGCGAGCAGCGACAAATTGTCGAGCGTGTAGCCGAAGAAGAACATCGCGATGAAGGTGCCGAGCAGCGCCATCGGGATCGCCATCGCGGGAATCACGGTCGCGGTCAGCGTCCGCAAAAACAAAAAGATGACCATGACCACGAGGCCGATGGAGAGGAGCAGCGTGAACTGCACATCGTCGACCGACTCACGCACGGTCTCGGACCGGTCGAAAAGGATTTCCAGGTTTACCGATGCCGGCAGCTGCGTGCGAAACGCGGGTAGCAGTGCCTTGATGCGCGAAACCACCTCGACCGTGTTGGTGCCAGGCTGGCGCTGGATCGCGAGCACGATGGCGCGATCGCCCGCGCCGCGCGTGTAAAACCAGCTCGCGACGCGATTGTCCTGCACGCTGTCGATCACCTGCGCGATTTCGCCGAGTCGCACGGGCGCGCCATTGCGATAAGCCACGACGATTTTACTGAACTCGCCCGTGGTCCCGAGCTGGCCGGTCGCCACGACCGTCATCGACTGCCGGTTGCCCTGCAGCACACCGGTTGGAAGATTCACGTTGTGCGTTGCGAGTGCCGAGCGGACTTCGTCGAGCGTGATGCGACGGCTCGCCAGCGAGTGAGGATCCAGCTGAACGCGGAGGGCGTATTTCTGCGCGCCGAACACCTGCACCTGCGCGACGCCATCGACCGTCGAGATGCGCTGCGCGAGATTCGTCTCGGCGTATTCATCCACGATGGAAAGCGGCAGGGTCGGTGCGCTGAGCGCGAGAAAGAGCACCGGTTGGTCCGCCGGATTCGTCTTCCGGAAGGAAGGCGGCGCCGGCATGTCGCTCGGCAGGCGCCGCTGCACGGCGGCGATAGAGGACTGCACATCCTGCGCGGCGGCATCGATGCTGCGCTCGAGGGTAAACTGCAGCGTGATCGTGGTCGTGCCGAGCGCGCTGCTCGAGGTCATCGAGTCGATGCCGGCAATGGTGGAGAATTGTTGTTCGAGCGGCGTGGCGACCGCCGAAGCCATCGTTTCCGGCGTCGCGCCGGGCAGGCTCGCCGTGACCACGATCGTCGGAAAATCGATGTTCGGGAGATCGCTGACCGGAAGAAGTTTGTAGGCCATCGCGCCGAACACACAGAGCGCCGCGGTGAGCAGCGTCGTCATCACCGGCCGGCGAATGCAGAGCGCGGGCAGATTCATGGCGCTACGATCGCTTTGCTCGTGGCAGGATCGGTGATGGCCGCGCCAGCCACCGTGCGGGCTTCAACCTTGGCCCCGGGCACGAGGCGCAACTGACCATCGGTCACCACGGTTTCACCAGCCTTCACGCCATCCGCGATCAACGTCGTGTCGCCGGCATTCCGCGCGATCTTGACCGTTCGCAGCTCGACCGAGCGGTCGGGCTTCACCACATAAACCTGCGAGCCGTTCTGGCTGGTTTGCACCGCGGAGGACGGGATGACCGTCGCGTCGCGATCCACATCCACCTGCGTCTCGACGTGCACAAATTGCCCCGGCCACAACGCGTGATCGGCGTTGTCGAACACCGCCTTCAAGGTGATCGTGCCCGTGTTCGGGTCGACGGCATTGTCGACGAATTCCAGTTTGCCGCCCGCCAGCGTGCGTTGCGACGCGCGTTCCGTCACCGCCACGGTCGCGCGGCGGTCCGTGAGCGCCGTGCGAATCGCGCCCAGCGTTTCTTCCGGCACCGAGAACGCCACGAAGATCGGCGCGAGCTGGTTGATGGAAAGGATGGATTGGTTGACGTCGTTCGCTTTCACCAGCGCGCCTTCGTGCAACACCAGCTGGCCGGTGCGGCCGGCGATCGGCGCGCGAATTTGCGTATAACCGTAAAGCAACTCGGAGTTGGCCACGGATGCTTCCTTCGCGAGGACCTGGGCCTTCGTGGTCTCGGCCTTCGTGAGGATTTGCGCAAACTGCTCCTTGGAAATCGCCGCATTCTGGTCGAGGCGCGTGTAGCGGTCGACATCGGCCGCCGCCTGCGCCGCCTCCGCCCGGGCATTGGCGAGATCGGCTTTCGCGATGCGCAGGCTGTTCTCGAAGGGCCGGCGGTCGAGCGAGACCAGCCGGTCGCCCGCCTTCACCTCGTCGCCCTCGCGAAAATGAATCTCCGCGATGATACCGTCGACTTGGGATTTGATCGCCACGCTGCGCATCGACTGCACGTTGCCGATCGATGCGATGATTCGCGGCACGTCCTGTTTCACCGCCGTCGCCAGCTGCACCGGCACGGCGGGCGACGCGGTCGCCTTGGGCGCGTCGGTGCGGTTGCAGCCGAGGAGCGCGAGGGCGAACGCCCCGGCGGGAATCGCGAAAACTTTCCGGCAGGAGTTAATTTTGCTCATGGGAACCAAACGGAGGTCGGAGCTGGCCGCGATTCTCGAAGCCAAGGAGATTGGATTTTATGTGCTGAAGGTCATCAATCAACGCAGCGCAACGGTTCGACGACAAACCCGCCATCGCGTCTTCGCGCAGTTTTTCGGATACGCCCGCCAGCTCCATGATCACTCTCGCCGCCCGCGGCGCCAGCCGCAGGCGGTAGGCGCGGCCGTCGCGGGTATGATCGTCGCGCACGAGCCATCCCGTCCGTTCCAGCCGCGCCGCCTGCCGGCTGACCGTGATCTTTTCCAACTGGAGCATCTCCGCGAGTTCGCTTTGCGACGCGCCTGGCTGCCGCGCGACATAGTAAAGCAGGAGCCATTGCGGACGGGTCAGGCCATGGCCCCGCACCCGCCGGTTGAACTCCGCCCGTAGCAGCCGGCTGATGTCGCTCACGATGAAGCCCAGGCTGCGGTCGAAATCGGGGAGGGGTTCGGGCATGGAGCGGAAATTGGTAACCTGGCTTACCATTTTGCAAGCCTGACAATTTTCGCGCTCGAGCCCGTCAATGCGGTCGAAAACTCTTTTAGCTTTGCGGAGAAACCGGTTCAACCTCCCGGGCGTCGTCCCCTGCCGTGGATCAACTGTTCAACCTCCAGAAGCTCCTTGCCGCTCTCGTGGTCTTGCTCGCGATTTTTCTGCCGCTCGAGGCTTGGTTTCCGCTCGTGCGCCGCTCGTTCTGGCGGCGTCCGGGAATCGCCGCAGACCTCGCTCATTTTTTTATCAGCGGTGGAATCCGCAAGTTTCTCGTGATCCTGGCCCTCGTTGTCGTGACTTATTGGACCGGTTTTCTGGTCTATCCCCCGCTCCAACACTGGATCGCTTCGTGGCCACACTGGATCCAGTTGCTCATCGCGATTTTCGTGCAGGACCTCGGCGCGTATTGGGGTCATCGCTGGGCACACACTTTCCCGGTCCTCTGGCGGTTTCACGTGGTGCATCACAGCAGCGAACAGCTTGACTGGCTCGCGGCGAGCCGCGTGCATCCCGTCGACCAGACCTTCATTCGTTGCTGCGGAATTCTCCCCGTTTACCTGCTGGGCTTCACGAAGGAAACGTTTGGCTTCCTCATCGCGATCGAGGGTCTGCTGGCGATTTTTATCCACGCCAATGTCCGCTGGCGCTTCGGCTGGCTCGAATGGCTTGTCGCGACCCCTGCCTTCCACCACTGGCATCACGCCAACGATGGCCCCGACACCGCCAACAAAAATCTGTCCGGCCTCCTACCCGTGGTCGATTGGATCTTCGGCACCATGTATCTGCCAAGGGACAAAATGCCCCGCCGCTATGGCGCCGACACCCCGACGCCGGCCGGTTATGTGGCGCAGCTCGCTGCCCCGTTTAAGCAACGCGAGTAACAGTCGGGCAACCACCGCCGCGCCTCCGGCATCGGCCCGCGCCTCTTCGGGTTCACACTCCGCCGCTGCTAGCCCGCATGCGTAACTTCACGTGTTGTGTCGCAGGCGGCAATTACTAGGTTCGCCGCCTCCTCCGTCATGAAGTTCGCCCGCCTTGCGCTGTCCCTTTTTCTTCTGTCCGTCACCCTCTCCGTGCGGTCCGCTGTAGCCCCGGCGCCGCCGGCCGGTGAATCGACGGCCATCGCGGCCCTGCGCACGAGTGCCGAACGCGGCAACGCCATCGCCGAATACAATCTGGGGCTGGCTTACGCCCAAGGTCGCGGCGTCCGGGCCGATCCGATTGAAGCCTACGTCTGGCTCACCCTCGCCGCCGAAACGGGCAGCACCGGCAAAGCCCTCGAAGCGCTCCTCAGCACGATGACCCAGGCGCAGTTCGACGAGGGGCGCCGGCGGCTCGAGTTCCTTCGCGCCACCAATCCCTACCTTAAGGCTCCCGCCCCGCGGGCCGTTCCCTCAGCCAAAAGCCCCTCCGCCGCCACGGCTTCGCCGGACCCGCGCTCGCCCTCCGCGGCCGGGCCCGAACCGGCCCGCGGCGCACCACCCGCCGACCCCACCAAAGCTCCCGTCCCCCGCTCCGAGGAAGCCCGCAATCTTTACGATCAGCTCAGCGCCATTTCGGAGGAGAAAAAGCAACTCGCCCTCGAACTCGCCCAGGCGCGCAAGGAAATCGAGCGCTTCCAAGCTGGCGGTGCTACCCCCGAATCCGCCGCCGCCAACGAAACCGCGCGCGAACTCGCCCAGGCTCGCGTTCGCCTCGCCGAAGTCGGCCGCACTGAGGCCGCGCTGACTCAAGTGAGCCGCGAGCTGGCCGTCGCCCGGGCCGAGGCCGAGAAGAATCGGACTGCGCTTGTCACTGCCCAGGAAAAACTCGCCGTGGCGGATGCTCGCCGCGCCGACCTCGCTTCCAAGGCCGACGCTGCGGCCGATGGTTCTGCCAAACTTTCCGCCGCCAACGCCGCGGCGACCGCTGCAGCCGAAACGCATGCCCGCGAAATCGCTGCCCTGCGGACCCAACTACAGGCGGCCGAAACCGCCCGCGCGGCGCTCGCCGCCGAAAAATCCGCCAGCGCCGACGAAGCCACCAAAGCGGCCGCCGTCAAAGCTGAGACGCTGACCACCGACCTCGCGACCGCCCGGCGCGACACCGCCGCCGTTCAAGCCAAACTCGACGCGCTCACCGCCGTCAACGCCACCAAGACCTCCGCACTCGACGACGCGACGGCCAAGGCCGATGCACTCGCCCGCGAACTCGCCCAAGCCAAAACCCAGCTCGCCGATCTTTCCGCAAAAGCGACTGCCGCGACGACCGAGCTCAACAACCGCGCCGGGTCCGCTCAGTCGTCCCGCGCAGAGCTCGACGCCTTGCGGCCCCGCCTCCAACGCGCCGAGGAAGAGCTCACTCAAGCCCGCACCGCCCTCGCCACGGACAGAACCAAAGCCGCCGAAACTCTCGCGAAACTCACGACCGAAAAAGACGCGCTCGCCAGCCGCCTCGCCCAAACCGCGGCGGAAGCCCAGGGGGCCGCAAAAAGCACCGCCGACAAAATCGCCACGCTAACAGCGGAAGCCGCCGCCAATTCCTCCGCCAAGGCCGACGCCGCTGGAAAAACGCGCGACCTCGAAGCCGCCACCCGCGCCCTTAACGATACCCGGCAGCGCCTCGCGACTGCCGAAACCGCGCTCCGCAACGCCACTGATGCAGCGCGCCATGCCGATCAATCCGCCAAGTCTGTCCAAGCGGCCGCAGAAACCTCCGCGCAGTCTGCCGCCAGTCAGCTCGCCCAACTTCGCTCTCAGATCCAGACACTGGAAACCGAACGATCGAAACTGGCCGCCGAAAAAACCCAGGCTGCTGGCACCGTCGCGAAACTCACCTCCGACCTCACCGCCACGCGGAAGGACGCCGAAGCCGCCCAATCGCGCGCCGTGCAAACCGACACGGCGGCCGCGAAGTCCGCTGCCGCACTCGCCGAGTCTCAGACCCAACTCAACGAGCTCAAGAGCCAGCTCGCCAGCGCTCGCAAAACGCTCGATGACGTCACCACGGAGAAAAACCGTCTCGCCGCCGAATCGTCCAAAGCGTCTGCCGCCGCTCGTGAATCCGCGGACGCCACGAGCCAAACCGCCGCCGCCGAACTCGCCCAACTTCGCAATCAGGTTCAATCGCTGACCGCCGAGAAAAACCAATCCGCAACCGCGGTTTCGAAGCTGACCTCCGATTTCGCCGCCTTCCGTCGAGACGCCGAAACCGCCGCCAAGGCCGCCACCGACCAACTCGCGGCGGCCCGCGATCAAACCCGTTCGCTCGAGACCGCACGCTCCACGCTCACGGCGGAAAAGGAAGCTCTGGCCGGCCGTCTCACAAAGGCGGAGGCCGCCGTGCTCAGCACGGGTGACGCGCAAACGAAAGCCGCCACGCTCGCCGTTGAACTGACTGCCGCGCAAAAGGAGATCGCTGCTGCTCAAGTCAAAATGACCAGCCTCACCGCCGACGCCTCGGCTCACGCGAACGAAGCGAAAGCCAATGCCGCCGCCAAAAGCACCGCCGAAGCCGCCCTCGCCGAAGCACGCGCCGCCGCCACGACACAGGTCCGCGAAATCGCCGTCCTCACCGACAAACTTTCCGCCGCACAGGCGAGCGCCAAGGCAGCCGGCGCGAGCCAAGCTCAAATCGCCGCGGACGCTGCGAAGCAAACCGCGGCTCTACAATCGCAGCTCACGTCGCTCCAAACCCGCCTTGCCGCTGCGGAAGCAGCGGGCCGTTCCGCTGGCGAAGCGCAGGCCAAGGCCGCTTCCCTCGCAACGGAACTCGCCGCGGCTCAAAAGGAAATTTCCTCCGCCCGCGAAGCGGCCAGCCACGCCGTGTCGGAAAAATCGAAAGCCGAAAGCGATCTCACCGCCGCCCAGGCAAAAATCGCGAGCCTCTCCAACCAAGCTCTCTCCTCCTCCGACGCCGCCAAACACGCTGTCACGCTGCAAACGCAGCTCGCCACCGCCCAAAGCCGCCTTGCCGCGCTCGAAGCCTCCGCCAAAACCGACGCGTCCGAACTCACCCGCGTGCGCACGGAGCTTCAAACGCTCTCCGCCGATCGCAGCTCACTCGCCGCTGAAAAAACCAAGTCAGCCGAGACCCTCAAAAAACTGACCGCGGACAACGAAGCGCTCGCCACCCGTCTCGCCGCCGCCGAAGCAACGGGCCGCAAGGCCAGCGACGCCCAAACGAAAGCCACCTCCCTTGCCGCCGAGTTGACCGCGGCGCAAAAGGAAGCGGACGCCGCCCGCACCCTCGCTGCGCGCGCCGCCGGGGAAAAAACGAAGGCCGATACCGAACTGGCCGCCGCGCAAGCGAAAATCGCCAGCCTTTCCGCCCAGGCAGAGTCCTCGACCACCGCGACGAAACAGCTCTCCGCCCTCCAAACCGAAATCGCCGCCGAGCGGGCGACGGTGACCGCGGAAAAAACCCGCACCAACGAGGCGCTCAAAAAACTCACGACGGATAACGAAAAGCTCACGGCCCGTCTCGCCGCCGCCGAAGCTGCTAGTCGCACATCCTCCGACGCTCAGGCCAAAAGTGCCGCGCTCGCTGCCGACGCCGACACGGCCCGCAAAGCCGCTGAAGCGGCGAACCTTCTTGCTACCCGCACCGCCGCCGAGAAGGCCAAACTCGAATCCGATCTGGCGTCAGTGTCGGCCGAGAAAAACCGTCTCGCCGCCGCGGTCGCCGCCAAAACCGCCGCCGCCGTCGACGCGCAAGCCGTCACAGACGAACTCGGCCGCGTTCGCGCCCAACTTGAAAGTGCCCGCGCCGAGCGCGCCGCCCTCATCGCGGAAAAAGAAAACTCCGCCACCGCTGCCGCGACGCTGGCGCGGGAAAAAGATGCTCTCACGGCCCGTCTCACACAGGCCGAAACGGCGGCGCGCGAAGCCTCCGCCTTGTCGGCCAAGATTTCCGCCGCTACGGCCGACGGGGCCGCCAAGGCCACCGAGCTTGCCACCGCCCGTCGTGCCCTCGCCGATTCCCAGCAGCAGCTCGCTGCAACGGCGAAGGATCTCGCCGCCTTGCACCAGCAAGTCGATGCCGCGCGCGAAACCGAAGCCCGCCTTCGCCAGCTCGAAAGCGAAAAGTCCGCTCTCGCCGCGCGCGCGGCCGAAGCCGCCACCACGAAGGACGAACTTACCCGCGCCACGGCCGCGCGCGCGACCGCCGAGGACAAACTCGCGGTCTCGTTGAATTCCTACTCGCTCGTGGCCAGGGAGCGCGATCAGCTCGCTGCCAGCCTCGCGACGGTTCAAGCTAAGGCGGCGGCCGCTCCCCCCGCACCGACCACCGACGATCTCGCGGCCCTTCGCGAGCGGGCCCTCGCCGCTGAACGCCGCAACGAGTTCGCGCAGGCCGAACTCGCCCGCGTGAATCACCTCCTCGCCACTGCGCAATCGAGCGCGCCCTCCACCGCAGCCGTCGCCGCACCCCCGGCCCGCATCGCCACCGCTACCCCTGCCAGCTTGCCGCCCGCCCCCAGTGCGCTCCTTTCGCAGCCTTCGCGGCCGAACGCCACCGCAGTGACCCAACCCTCCGCCGCGCCGGCCACGCCCGCGTCGCGCAGGCACACGGTCGCGATCGGCGATACGCTTTCGAATATTTCGCTGCAATATTACGGCACCTCCGCCCGCTGGGCGGAAATTCTCGCAGCCAATCGCGATGTGCTGCGCGACGAGCGCAGCCTCGTCGCCGGCCGGGTCCTCCGCATTCCATAATCCGTAATGTCCGCACGCGTGAAAGATTGCTCCGTTTTTAGGTTACACCTTTCTTCGCCCTCCATGCGCCCCCGCCGCATATTTTTCCCACTCTCCGCGCTCACACTCTTCGTGTTCAGCGGCTGCGGCTATGTCCATATCGGGAAGATGCCCGAGACGCCCGCCACGGTGGTGGGCGATGAGCAGCTGCAAAAGGAAAACACCGATTTACGCCTCGAGAAAAAGCTCCTCGAGCAGGAATTGGCCATCACGCGTTCGCAGGGCGCCGCGCTCCGTTCCGCCATCGAAAATCGCACCGCCGACGGCGATACGTCCAAGCGCCTGACCGAAAAGCTCAACGACACCACGCGCGAACTCGCCACTCTCCGCGCCAGCTATGCCAAGATCCAGCTCGAGCGCAGCGCCGCAAACCCGGCCGAGATGGCCGCGTTGCAGACGAAGCTCGGCCGCGCCGAGGAACAGCTGGCTGGATCGCTCCGCAATTACACGCAACTCCAGGAGGAAATCGGCCGCCTTCGCGCCGAAGTTGATCGGACGCGCACCGAAAACGTTGCGCTCACCGAAAAAGTGAAGGTCGTAACCGCCCAAAGCGAACAGGCGCAGGCCGCCCTCGCCCAGCTCAACGTCGAATTTCTCGCCCAGAAAGCTGAACGCATCCGCATCGAACAGGATGCTGCCACGCTGCGCACCGACCTCGAGTCCGCCAACACCAAGATCAGCGCCCTCTCGCAGCAGCGCACCGGTGCCGCCGCCGAGGCCCGTGCTCTGGCCGCAACCGATAGCACCGATTCCATCGAGCTGCGCAACCAGCTTGAGTCACTGCGCAAAAAAGTCGGAAGCCTCGAAAGCGAACGCACGATCTTGCAACAACAGGTCGCCGCGATGGAGGCGGCCGCGAAGAATCCCAATCTCGCCGAACTGCAAGCCCGCAGCAGTCTCGAAACCAAGCTTTCGGCCGCCCTCGCCAGCGCCAAGATGCTGCGCGACGAAAACGACCAGCTCAAAACCGGCGCCTCCGAACTCACGCGCGCGAAGACGGAACTCGAAGCCGAACTCACCAAGGCGAAAGCCGCCGGAGCATCCGTCGCGCAAACCCAGAGTCTGCGCGACCAGTTGCGCCTGACCCAGGCTCAAGCCGCCACTCTCGCCGAGGAAAATGCCTCTTTGAAAGCCCGCCTCGCCAGCGCCGGCGGCGGCGCCGCCGCCTCGTCCGGCAACGGCAATTCCGCCAGCGCTTCCTCAACAGTCACCGCGAACCCTGCTGTTCCGTCGGGCGTCACGGCCACGTTTGTCACCGGCGCACCCAACCAGATCACCCGGGTCTCGTCCGCACCCCGGACCGGCACCCAGGGACTTCGCTTCCACACCGTCGCCGCCGGCGACACGCTCTCGAAGATCTCCAATCTCTTCTACGGCACGCCCACCCGGTGGTCCGAAATTCTGGTGGCGAACCGCGACATCCTCGGCGAGGACAACAACCTCGTCATCGGCCGCACCCTCCGTATTCCGTAAGCTGCCCCTCGGTGTGGCCTCGGGCTGGATCACGGAAGCGCGCGTCGGCGCCGCGCGAGGACTGACCAAACCGGCGCCAGTTTGCGTCAAGTGATCCACTCCGCCGCTTCCGGAAAGATTGCCTGGAGACTCGATTCCGCCTTCATCGCGCTCATGCGTTTCTTTCGCGCCTTTTTTGTGCTCGTCCCGCCACTCATTCTGAGCGGTTGCGGCTATGTTCATTTTGGTCGTCTGCCCGAATCTGCGAGCGCCGTCGGCGACGGCACCGGCACCACCGCGTATGCGAATCTCGCGCTGGAGCACAAAATGCTCCAACAGGAACTCGTCCTCGCCCGCAAAGAGGGAGCCGCGTTGCGCACGGCGCTTGAAAGCCAATCGGCGGACGGCAGTGCCTCGCCGGAACTCGCCGCCCGGCTCAATGAAACCAGTCGCGAGCTCGCCGCCCTCCGCGCCAGTTATGCCAAGTTGATGGCCGGAAAATCCCCCGACGCGAAAGACTCCGCGCCGGCCGATCCCACCGCGCAAGCCCGGCTTTCAAAATTGGAGGAGCAGCTCGCCGCCTCGCTCCGCAACTACACCGCCTTGCAGCAGGAGAATACCAGACTCCGCACGGAAGTGGACACCACGCGTGCCGAAAACACCACCTTGGCCGCCCAAGTGAAAACCGTCACCGAGCGCAACACCGAAGCCCAGGCCGCTCTCGCTCAGCTCAACCGCGATTTCCTTCTCCAGAAAGAAGCGCGCACCCGAGCGGAGCAACAGACGGCCGCGGCTCACGCCCAGCTCAATGCGGTCCTCGCGCAACGCAACGAATCGCCGCCCGCACTCACCAGCGCCCGTGAAACCACCGCTGATAGCGCGGCGACCTTGCGCGTCGCTGCGGCCCCACCGACCGAGGCGCCCGCGACCGCCGAGCTGCGCGCCAGCCCTGACCGCCTTCAGACCACAACACCGTCGACCCCTCCGCTGGCCGCCACGCCTGCCCCGGGCACACGCATCCACGTCGTGGTCGAGGGCGACACGCTCGAAAAGATCGCCCAAAAATATTACGGCGACGCCAAACGCTGGACTCTCCTCTACTCCGTCAATAACGCGATTCTCAGCGGTAACCGTCCGCTCAAGCCGGGCATGAAGTTGGAGATTCCCACGGAGTGAAGCAAAGCCTCCGGTTGAATTCCTCGCGCTCGATCAAATGGGGTGCCATGCTCGACCAACGCGCCTAGTCTCGAACTCGGCGGGGTGCGGTGGTAAGCAGACGGAAATGGCGGCGGTCTCGGCATGGCGGTCGGCCGCCGGCGCCTGTCGCTGCTGGTGCTCGCCGTCCATGCGGGCAGCTTTTGTCTCCCGACAGCCCGGCGCCACGTTCCACTCGCCACCGCACGGGCCTGAAGACCGGAAGCAAAACGCGACCCGCCCCTCACCTTTCTTTTCGCCTCGGGACCATTTTAGTCGGGAGCGCGTGAACGGACCCATCGGACAACTGTCGTTAGCCCGATCTCAACCGTGCCTCGATCCCTCACCGTTTTCCTGTCTGCCGCCAAAAGTTGGAACGCCGACAATGCGTTTAAGCATTCGGCCGCAGTTAGCTTTTATACTCTGTTCTCACTCGCACCAATCACGATCATCGCGGTCACGGTTGCTGGAATTGTTTTCGGCAAGGAAGCCGCTGCGGCCGGGCTGCAAAGCCAGGTGGCCGCGCTCGCCGGCCCAGCCAGCGCGGAACTGGTCCAGGCGGTGGCGAAGGCGAGCGAGACCGAGCGAACCAGTGTGATTTCGACCGTGATCGGTGTGGCTCTGTTGCTCTTCGGCGCCACCACGGTGTTCGGACAGCTGCAGGATTCGTTCAACAAGATCTGGGGCGTGCGGACGAAGCCCAGCAAATCCGGTTGGCTTGTCCTCATCGTTCAACGCCTCCTTTCCCTCGCGATGGTGCTGACGATCGGCTTCCTGCTGCTGGTCTCGCTGATTCTTACCACCACGCTTACCACCCTCATCGGACAGGTGGGCGGCGAACTGCCTGGTTCGGCCGCGGTCCTCAAAATCGCGGACACCGGCATCGGCCTCATTGTCATTACCGTGTTGTTTGCACTCCTGTTTAAAGTGCTACCGGATGTGCGGGTGCGATGGCGCGACGTGTGGCTGGGCGCCGGCTTGACGGCGGTGCTTTTTACGATCGGGCGTTACTTAATCGCGCTTTACCTCGGACATTCGACCGTCGCCTCGATCTACGGAGCCGCCGGCTCGCTGGTCGCGTTGCTGATTTGGGTCTATTATTCCTGCGCGATACTTTTCTTCGGCGTGGAATTCACCCGCGCCTACCGCGCGGCGCATCGTCTGAAAGTGGTGCCGAAAGAAACCGCCGTCATCGTGCGCGAGGAAATCGTGGAGCCGCGCGTGCAACGGTCTGCGGCGGCCAAATAATCCCGTCACCGCAGGGAAGCCGAAATTCATCCACGACGACTGGCAAAATTGCGTTGTGTCGGCTACTGTCCGGTTACCAGCTGGAGTCCGTCCCGGTCAGTGTTCAGATGCACGGTTGAAACGTGGTTTGAGTCAGACAGCAGGACCGCGAAAGGTAGCGTCAGTGACGTTTGCAGGCAGCGAGGTCGGGATCGTCAGAAAGCGATTCAGGTTCGTAGCCAGAGACCGATGGTCAGTGGTCAGCACCGTTATGGTCCGATGTTCGAGGCTCGTGTAAGGCGGATTTGGGGCGGGCGTCCGTTCCGGATTCGTCGAGGCGGGCCAGCGAGCGTTCGCATCGTATTCCGCGCCGCCGTCAGTCCTCCGCGATTCTCACACCGTGGCTAGTTCGTCCGTCCGCAGCTTCAGGGAAAGCGAGTTACTCAACCTTAACCACCCAGTGCAGGCACAAAGGAACTCCCATGAAACTCTCCACTCTTTTGGCTCAACGCCAGGCGCTGCTCCAACAGGCGCGCGTGGCCAATCTCGCGTTCGCCTATCAAAGGCTGGGCGACTTCGCCGATCGCATCGCCCGCGCGCGGCTGCAGGGCGAGGTCACATTGAAGCAGGCTACTCCCGACGGCGAACGCTGTTGGGCATCACTCACCGCGCTTGAGGGCAACCAGTCGGTCATCGAGGAACACTTCACCGATGAAGACATCATGGACTTCGCCGACATCGTGGCGTTCGGCACCGGCGAAAACCACCTCGACCTGGCCTTCCGCATCGAGCAGTTGGCGGAAAATTTTGTGACGCCGCTGCGGAGCCAGCTTGAGCAGCTTGGGATCGAAATCGACACGTCAAACTACCCAATCGATGAACGGAGCCGCGAACGCTCGAATCAGGACTGAACATCTGCGGCTCCAGCGCAGGCTCGAGCAGCGCCGACGGCCCTGAGGAAATTCTCGCACCACTGGCCGGGCTTCCTGTCTGCGGCAGCATGTCCCCTCATCGCGCATTGTTGATCGTGGATGTGCAGCGGGCCTTCGCTCCGCCGTCGCAGTTTCTTGCGAAACTCCGTCACTATGCCACGCGTTTCCCGTGCCGCGTTTTCACGCGTTACATCAATCCCAAGGATTCGTTTTTTCGCCGGAAACTAAAACAAAAATGCTGCGCTCCAGGCTCGGCCGACATCGAGCTGTTGCTCGAGCCGCAAAAAGGCGATCTGGTCTTCAACAAGGCGTCCTACGGACTGAAGCCGGCGCATATTCGCCAGTTGAAGCGGCACGGCATCCGGCAGATCACCGTTTGCGGCCTCGACACGGATGCCTGCGTGCTGGGTGTGATGTTTTCGTTGTTCGACGCGCGGATCGAGTGCCACCTCAAGGAGAACTTGTGCTGGAGTTCTTCCGGGCTGCATCGAGCGGCGATCGCCATCATCCGCGAGCAGTTTCCAGTTCCACGCTGAGCGAATGAGCCGGTGGCGCTCCCGCCATGATCACCGCCGCGTTCGACCACCACCCCGAACAGCGGCTCCCCGCCAGGGCCACTGCGAGGCCGTGCGAGGCTTTTCCTTGATCGACTGCAACGGCGGTGGGACGCCGGGCTTCGGACCGAAGCCCAACCAGTGCGCCAGCGTCATGGCATCGTAGGGCGCGCGAATTTTCACGTCATTATCGAAATAAGCGAACACGTCGCGCCCCTCTGCGCGGGCCGGAACCGGTGGCGCAATGCGTTTCGCCGCCGGCGAATTTCCGCCGCGACGCCAGGTGCGCATTTTTCGCTCCCACCCACGCAGCGCCACCGGCGTGTAACCGCTCACGTAGAGTTCCTCGTCGCCGTGCAGTCGCACATAAACGAAGTCAGCCGTCACATCCTCCAGCAACGGCCACTTGCCCGCCGTGTCAGCCACCACGAGAGCGATGTTGTGCTTGCGCAGCAGCGCGATGAACTCCGGGTTCTTGAACGAATCGTGCCGGACTTCGAGCGCGTGACGCAGCGGCCGATTTTCACCCGTCTTCGTCCAGGTGAAGGCGATCCGCTCGTCGTGCTTTCGCGCCAGTCGGGCGGCCGCCGCGGTATCGCGCGGCAACAGATCAAAGAAAGCGGCGAGCCGCTTCGCGTCGAACACCATGCTCGGAGGCAGCTGCCACAGGATCGGGCCGAGCTTCTCCTCCAGCTTCAGGACCCCGGACGCGAAAAAATTCGCCAGCGGTGACCCCACATTTTTGAGGCGCTTGATGTGGGTGACAAAGCGCGGCCCTTTCACTGCAAAAACAAAGCCGGGTGGCGTTGCGTCATACCACGCCCGAAAACTCGATGGCCGCTGGAGGGAGTAAAACGTGCCGTTGATCTCGATCGAGTTCACCTGCCGCGAGGCGAAGGCGAGTTCGTTCTTCTGGGCGAGGTCCTTCGGAAAAAATCGCCCGCGCCATGGCGGATATCGCCAGCCGGAGATGCCGATCCGGTATCCCGCCGCCGCTTCACTCGCGTTTCTCCCGGAATTTTTCTTCGACGTTGCCATGGAGTCTGCGGGCTAGGCCTTGGCGGGGTTTCCTCTCGCGGGTTTGCGCAACTCGCGGGCGACAACTCTCAGGTCGGCGACGAATTCCTCGAACATATTTGCGCGGTCTTCCGCCGGCGCGCGCAGCACCGCCGAGGGATGCACGGTGGCGACAAACGTTCGCGCCCACGCAGTCCTGAACCTCTGGCCGTGACTGCGGGTCACGCGAAATGCCCCGCCCATCAGCGCCTGGGCCGCCGTGGCGCCGAGCGCGACGACCACCTCCGGTCGCACGATCGCGAGTTCCGCCTGCAGCCACCCCTTGCAGGCCCGGATTTCCTTCTTTCCAGCACATTGGGATCCTAAGCTTAGAATTCCACGTGGACAAGTTGTCGCG